>Ga0326727_10008649_pt1 | contig 25660 bp, 14 predicted proteins | sample MB2enrmetagenome_FD_207643 | JGI IMG/M metagenome (GOLD analysis project Ga0326727, IMG submission 207643) | Lab enriched peat soil microbial communities from McLean, Ithaca, NY, United States - MB29MY | ecosystem: Environmental > Terrestrial > Soil > Wetlands > Peat | place: USA: New York...
GTGTGAGCGAAGGCCCCTGGGGTGAAGTTCAACTGGTACGGTCCCGCCAGGCCCTGGAGGAGCTGTTCTGCCGCCTCCGGGCTAATGGCTTCGACGGGAACGCGGAAGCAGTCGTTGAGCTTGTCGGATACCTCGAGCCGCCGCAGAACAATATCGATGCCCGTCGAGCCGCCCAGAATGAAACGGAAACGCCGCAACCGGTCCTTCTGCTTCATGCGCAACGAGCGGAACCACTCGAGGAATTCGCGTGCACCATTCGCTCCCTGCTTTCTTTCCAGGTTTTCGATGAATTGCGGAAGCTCGTCAAGGATAAAGACCACGGTGTCGTCGGCCTTCTCCATTTCCAAAATGAGCGCCTTGGCGGTGTCCTGCCAGGAATCATGGATCGCCTCTTTCAACTCGACTTGAAAGGAGTCCAGCCTGACTTTTTGGATGTGCTCGCCCAGGAATTTCACGAGTTTCGCGGGCAGGCCTTTGGTAGCAGTGAGATGCTTGCGAAGTTTGTCGTGTTCCAGAAGGGCGGCAATCAACTCCGCTGCCAGCCCCTCAGCATCATGGAGGTCTTCCACTTCCAGATAGATGGGAAGGTAGCCGGCAGCAGGCCTTTTGAGAATATGGGCCATAACGCCTGTCTTGCCAAAGCGCCGCGGCGCGACGAGGTAAATGTTGTTTCCCGCCAGCAGATTCCAAACGCACTTAATCAGGTGTTCGCGCCCGAACAGTTCATCAGGCTCCGGTACACCCCCGGGCAGGCTTCGGATGTTCATGAGGAATAACTCCTTCTTGCAGCGGCTAAGCACACGGTCGAGGAAAACAACAAATCTGTTGCTTTCATGTCGAAAACATAACAACAAATCTGTTGCTTGTCAACCCTAAAAGTGTGGGGCTTCGAATTAACCCGACAAGCGTGCCGTATGGAAGGGAGGCACGTGCCCAGGGGACGCCCCCAGCCGCCTGTCACCAGGAATCACCCCCGGTTATCGGTGCGGCCTTTGTCTAGGGGGCCAACTCCTGAATCGTCGGCCACTCGGAATTTGACCACGCTGAAAGGAACCAAGGATACCTGTTGGGAAATCCCCTTCCCACCACCGATTCTCGGGCGGTTGATGCTCCCGCGTGCAGATTCGGCCTGAAGGATCGTCTTATCGTCCCCCGCAAAATCTTGAGAGGATAAGCTGGGGGAAAGCACCTGCCGCGCCTCCGGCGATTTCAATCCTAAATCCCAAATCCTGAAAACGCAGTGACGAGTGACGAGTAGGCAGTTCAATAGCGAGCCGCGGCTGGAACGGGTTGAACCGCACACCTCCATTTGACGCCGACACCGCAAGGATGCACTTCCGGGGGCCAGCGCCGCTGGCCCTCACATGTTTTGTTGCGGGCACAATGCGCGGCGACGCAAGGTCGTAATTTGTAGGGGCGCCCCTGGTGGGCGCCCACCCCCGCCGTACGGGCACGCCATGGCGTGCCCGTACAGAGGGCGGGCACGAGGCCCGCCCCTACGAGACGCGTTGCGGCCACGCCGCGCGCTGGGCCACGCTACGTTTTCCCCCTATCGCGCGGCCCACACTACCCCGCATCGTTATCGGCGGTTGGGGTCAGGAGGATGAATGATTTTTGGAGGCCGAACGCTGTTCGGCCCTACAACGGCCGCCGCATCCCAAAAACGGAGAGACGAGTGGCGAGTGATGCGCAGGCACTTCAATGACCCGATGACCCGATGGCAAAATGGCCCGATTCCAGAAAACGCAGTGACGAGTGATGAGTGGCGAGTGATGAGCGGACAGTTCAACCACCCGGGCACCGCGGCCCGTGTCCCGATTCCCCAGCCCCTAACTCCGTATCCCGTGTCCCGTATCCCGTCTCCACACCCCCCGCCTCTGCTACAATTACTGCACCACTATGGCGGACACGAACGTGACACACCGAACGATTGATCCCTTCTCCCGCGAGGTGCTGGAATTTCCGGCCGTCATCGAATTGTTGCATGGGTATCTTTCCGGGCCGATCAGCGAGCCGCGGCTGGAAGGGGTTGAACCGCACACCGACTTGCAAAAGATTCGGCGCGATTTGGAATTGGCAGGCGAGGCGCGCGAGTATTTGCGCGAGGGCGCTCGCCCCAGCTTGGCGGGGCTGTGCGAGCCCAGCCCCTTGCTGGAAAAATTGCGCGTGGAAGGGCTGGCGCTTGCCGCGCTCGAAATTATGGCGCTGGTGGAGTTGGCGCGGGCGGGTTTGGACATGCACCGCACGTTTGCGCAGGGCGCGCCATCGCGCGCCGGCCAACCGGAGGGCCGAATACCATTCGGCCCCAACGCGCCGCGCCAGGAGGAAGGGGCCCGAGCGCTGCTCGGCCCTACGACGCCGGCGGCGGGGCCGTCGGGCACGCCGCGCTTGCAAGAATTGGCGCGGGCGCTGCCGGATTTCCGCGGCCTGGTGGCGGAACTGGCCGGCAAAATCAATCCCGACGGCAGCGTGGACTCCTCCGCCAGTCCAGAGTTGGGACGCGTTCGCCGCGCCATCGAGCGCGCCAAGCTGGAAATCCAGTCGAGCCTGGAACGCATGCTGCGGCGCTATTCCCAGGATGCCGTGCTTCAGGACGCCGTGGTGACCCTGCGCAACGACCGCTTCGTCATCCCCGTCCGCGCCGAGGAAAAACGGCGTGTGCAGGGCGTCGTACACGGGTCGAGCTCTTCCGGCGCTACCGTTTATATCGAGCCCCTTGAGACGCTGGCGCTTAACAACGACCTGGTGGAGTTGCAGGACCGGGAGTTCGCGGAAGTTCAGCGCATTCTGGGCGAGTTCACTCGCAAACTGCAGGAGCGTCGCGAAGACCTGTGCCGTGCAGCGGACATTTTGTCTGAAATTGACTGGGCTTTCGCCAAGGGCGAGTTTGGTAGACAATTTGACTGCTGCATACCAGAGGTCGGTCCAGAGCGGGCAATTTGTCTGAACGGATTTCGCCACCCGCTCCTTCAAAGGGCGCTGAGGGGCAGCCCTGATCGCGTTGTGCCGCTTGGTGTCACGATTAAAACGCCAAAAAAGCTGATGATTATCAGTGGACCTAACGCCGGCGGAAAAACTGTCGCTCTGAAAGCGTTGGGCATCGCGGCGCTGATGGCGCAGGCGGGAATTCCCGTGCCCGCCGAGGAAGTCAAGCTGCCGCTGTTCGGGCGCGTGCTGGCGGACATCGGCGACCAGCAATCCATTGAAGCGAACCTCAGCACCTTCTCCGCCCACGTGACGAATATCGAGGCGATGGCGGCAGTGGTAGAGCAAAACGATCTGGTCCTACTGGATGAAATCGGCGCCAGCACCGAGCCCAATGAAGGCGCGGCGCTGGCCGTGGCCATTCTCGAACACTTTCGCCAGCGCGGCGCCATGACGGTGGTCACCACTCACCATTCGCGCCTGAAAGCCTACGCCGCCGAAACCGCGGAGGCCGTGAACGCCGCGATGGAGTTTGATGAAGCGACGCTGCAGCCCACCTATCGCCTGCTCGTCGGCTTGCCGGGAAAGTCGAGCGCGCTGGATATCGCCGCGCGCCTGGGCTTGGAATCCAGCATCGTGGAGAAGGCCCGGTCGCTGCTGCATCCGGCCGATGCCGAGGCCGCCGCGCTGGTGGCGGGCCTGCATCAACAGCGCACCGAGATGGACCACAAGCTGGAGGAAATGGAAGTCCAAAAGCAGGAAATGGAAAAGCGCCGCGAACAATTGGAGCGCCAATTCCAGCAGGAGCGCCGCGCCAAGCTGCGTGAGCTCGATTCCCGCCTGGACGATACTCTGAAGCAGTACTCCAAAACGTGGGAACAATCGCTGGAGGAGTTGCGCCGGCAAGCCGCTCCCGCCAAGGTGGTGACGCGGGGCGAGCGGAAAGCTACCGGCCTCGTGCGGGAGGCGCGGGAGGAATGGAACACCCAGGTTCTGGAAGCGCTGGGCGAGCCCGCACCGACGCCGCAAGAATCTCCCGTGGTGCGGCTACTGGCGGTCGGCGATCGTGTGCAGGTGCTGAATGTTTCAACACCCGGAAGTGTCACCGCCCTGCTTGCGGACGGTCAAGTGGAAGTGGCGGTGGGTCGCTTGAAAATGCGGGTCGGCAAGGAAGAGGTCAAGCTCCTGATGCCGGGAGGCGCGGCGGTTCCCAATGCGGCGGCGGCGACATCGCATAACGAAGAAGTTCCAGAGGAGTTCAACGTCATCGGGAATACGGCCGAGGAGGCCCGCGAGCGTGTGGATAAATTCCTCGATCAGGCTTTCTTGGGTGAACGCTCCCGGGTGCGAATTATTCACGGGTTCGGCAAAGGCATCCTGCGTAAGACCCTGCACGAGATGTTTTCCCATCATCCCCATGTTGAAAAATTCTACTCTGCTCCACCACAAGAAGGCGGCGCCGGAGCGACGATCGTTGAGCTGAAGACCTGAATACGCTCAGTTTCGTGGGTCTTCACGCAGAGAGTGTGGGTGGAACTACGACTTGAAGGAAAGCCTGATGTCAAAAGGGAGGCACTTTAGGCACTATTTGATTTCTTGGAATTGCGGCGGTGATTGCCTTTGCGAAGACAGTTGCGGACAACTTGGACCAGTTCATCAGTATTGATGGGCTTGTTGAGATACTCCGTGGCCCCGGCATTCATGGCTTCCAGATAGGTATCCACCTCACCATACGCGGTGAGAATGATAACCGGAATTTCGTTTCCACCGCCGCGAATGGCTTGGAGAAGGTTAAGACCGTCGCAATCGGGCATGCGTAAATCGCAAATGATCAAATCAAAATTGCCGGAACGCAAAAGATCGACGGCGTCGCAGGAATTTGAGGTGGCGGTGACGACAAACTTCTCACCGGACAAGATCCGCTGAAGGACGCGCAGGAAGTGCGGGTCGTCATCAATAATCAGGATGCGGCCGTGGGTTTCCTCGCTCACGGAGCCCTCTGGCCCTGACCTTGCCTCCTGCTCAGAATGTCCGACCGCGTCCCACATACAACAAACACCCCTGGAGCGCGATTTTGGTCGAGTGCGCGCTCCAAAAAGCATGAAGCACGTAAAGCACCAATTCTAAGGAGAGATCGCGAGGGAACCGCGGTGGACGTGGCGACGTGACACTCTGTCACCCGCGGAAACCGCACCCTGGGGGATCAAGATCCGGGTGCGGGTTCGTTAAGGGAAAATGCGAGGGGGGCCCCCCTCGCCAGACGAGGCGCGAGCCGTACAAATGAGACCGAAAGACTATTAGGCCGCCCGCGTGACGGCGCCGGCCCCGTCCTTTTTGCCCAAACGACGGCGGATCGTCCGGGGATTGATCTGCAGCATTTGCGCAGCGCGCAGACGATTGCTTCGCGTGTACTGCAATACCGTACGGATCACCGTGTCATGAATTTCCCGCATGGTGGTTCCGAGCGAGAAAGTCAGGGTGAAGGTGGGTTGCATTTCCATGGGAGTAACCTCCTTAAAGGGAGATACCGGCCTTGGACCAGCAACGAATTCCTTCACGTCGGCTGGGCCACGAACAGTAGTAAAAGGTTTCATCATAACCTCCAGCGATATGAATGCGACTTTCATATCTGCCCTTTTGTCAGCATTTTTAGTTCCTTTCTGTCCGCCTAGATGTTGTTCAGTGTCAGCGGAGGGTGCACGCTGTGAACGAAAAACGGACAAATTGAGTATCCACACGCAATTCCATGTGGCTTTTGCCCCAAGTTCCAGCTCGAAGAAGCTCCCTGTGGCCCCCCCGCCAGGAAAACTACGGCAAATTTCTCGTCCATTATCAAGGGATTATGGGGCATGGACATTTTTTCCGGGCTGGCAACCGAGATGCCGAATGAAGGGATTTGAGGGGCATTAGTGGATATTACGGAGATATCAACTTCAGTAAAGCTTGGGAACACCTTCAGATGAGGAGCAATTAATGGGTAGTCGCCATTCCAGTTTCGATAGGGTACTGCAATTCTTCAGTTCGCTGAGGTGCGGGTTGTTGTTACTCGGCTTGCTGGGAATATCCACGATCTTGGGTACGTTCATTTTGCAAAGACCCATGGCCCAGGAAGGCCAAATCGAGCAGGTCTATGCTCCGCAGATCGTCCGCCTTTTGAATGTGGTAGGGCTGTTTGACGTCTTCCATACGTGGTGGTTCATACTCCTCCTGGGGCTTTTGGGAGCCAACATCGCGCTGGCGTCGATAGAGCGTTTCCCTCAGGTGTGGCGACTGTACGCGCGCCCGCATTTCCTGGCCGACGCGGCTTTCATACGGGCGCTGCCCTTCCAGCGGGAAATTCCCTTAGGTCCTCACACCCCCAAGGAAGCAATGGCGCTGGCCTCTCAAAAGCTTCAAAACGTGGGGTATCCGCCCCGACGGGACGTTCTTCCGAAGGGTACTCTTTACGTGGAAAAGCACCGACTGGTGCGTCTTGCCCCTTACGTGGTTCACTCGAGCCTGCTGATTATCTTTGCCGGGGCGATCCTCGATGGGACGCACGGCTACCGGGGGTTCATCAGCCTTCGGGAGGGGATGAGCACCAACGTTGTGGAACCTTTGACCACGCCGGGACCCCGCCGCCAACTCGATTTCACCTTGCGTTGCGATGCGGCGGGTATGGACGCTTATCCGGACGGCTCACCGCGGCAGTATTGGAGCCAACTCTCGGTGCTGGAAAACGGCCGCGAGGTGGAACGGAAGAAGATCTATGTGAATGACCCTCTCACTTACAAAGGAGTGCGGTTTTTCCAGGCAAACTACGGTTCCACGGGGTCGCCCCGCAAACTCGTCATGGAGGCGAGTTGGCTGGAGAACGGCGCGCCGAAGCAGCAGATGCTCACCTTGGCTCCCGGGGCGCCGGCGCCGCTGGATGCGCAGGGCTCGGCCGTCGAGCTGGCCGACTTCATTCCCGACTACGTCTTGCAGGGCAACCAGATCGCCTCGCGTTCCGACGAGCCGCGTAATCCCGCCATTCACCTGCAAGTGACGCGGGCCGGCAGCCCCCCAACCAACGCCTGGGTGCTGGCCAAGTCGCCGGAATTGAATCCGCCCAACGACACGGGCATCACCTTCCGGTTTGTCAGCGTGGAGATGGAATCCATGACCGGATTGCAGGTCGCGCACGAACCCGGGCAGTGGCTGATCTGGGCGGGGTGCCTGCTTCTGACCAGCGGTTTGATGATGGCCTTATACCTCTCGCACATCCGCATTTGGGGAATCGTAGCGGCGGACCGCAAGGGCCAGCCGATTCTCCTGCTGGGTGGGCAGCCCAGCAAGTATCGCGAGAATTTTGAGCGCAAGTTCCGCGAATTGACGGATGAAGTTGAAGCCGCCTTAAAGCAAAATCGCGAAGAAATAAGTGAGGACGCCCCTGCGGCGTAGGCGCATTGTGGATATTCCGCTACTGCCCACTATTAGCCGGCACTGGTAGAGTTGCGGCAGGCTGGAGATATAGACAAAATGTCCATCGCAGGCGCTCGGTAGCCGCAGGTAGCGGGAAACAGACAAAATGACCCAGCGAAGCCCCGTTAGCAAGCATTTCCGGCAAGGTAGGCAAGGCAGGTAAGGTTAAAAGGAGGAGCAAGTCATGGCGAAAGCGATAACCCACACCACGGAGCGCAGCCAGCCCAATTCTGCAAGTTGGATTTTGCTGGTGGTCAGCGTGTTGTCGTTGACGGTGCTGGCGATTTCTGTCCCTCATCTGATCGGCCCGGAGGGGTGGTTGGTGGGTGCGCGGGCGGGCGAAAAGTTCCTGTTCATAGCCCTCATCGCATATCTGGGCGCATCGGTGTTGTACGGTTGTTCGGTGGCCATGCGGCAGTCGGACCTCTATGATGGCGCGGTATTGCTGGCGCGCGGCGGCCTGCTGCTGCACACCATGGCTATTCTCACCCGCTGGGCGAGTTCCGGGCACGCGCCGCTTTCCGATATTTACGAGATGGTGCTGGTATTCTCCTGGGCGGTGGTCGCCTTGCACACCCTGGCGGAATGGCGGCTCAAGCTGCCCTTCCTGGGAGCGATCACCCTCCCCATTGCCTCCCTGGCGCTCATCCTGATGCAAGTGTTGCCGGGAGAAATCCGTCCGCTGGTGCCGGCCCTGCAATCCACCTGGCTGCAAATTCACGTGACGCTGGCCATGCTGAGTTACGCGGGCTTTACGATTTCGTTTGCCGCAGCGCTCCTCTACCTCATCAAGGACGGCGTTTCGCCCCGGAGTTTCCTGACTTGGACCGCCGCCCTGGCGCTGGCGGTGTATGGGACCATCGTAGCCACCTGCGTCAACGGCAACATGGCGCTGACCCTGGCCGCCTGGGACCCCGTCGCCCGGGAAAAGGTGATGATCGCACCCAAGCAGGCGTTATTGGTGCCCCTGGAATCGCTGGCCTGGCCGTTCGTGATTGCCCTGGCGCTGGCCGCCGCCACCCTGGCTCTGAACCTTGTGGCCACCTACTCCGCCCAGCCCGAGCGTTGGGACAAAACCGTGCGCTGGGCCTTCCTGGCGGCGCTGGGAGCTCAGGCGCTGGCCCTGGTGCTCCTGCTGGTGAAGGTGAATGACGGCCCCCATTACCTCGCGGAATACTCCCGCAGCTTTGAAGTGCGCCTGACCGACAGCCCCTTCCTGCTGGCGGGCGTGGCGACGGCCCTGTTTGCCTCGATTGCCTGGATCGTGCTCAACTGGAAATATGATTCCATTGTCGGCTACCTGCCCACCCGTGACTCCCTGGACAGCCTGATTTACAAGACCGTAGCGATTTCCTTCCCCCTGCTGACGTTCATGATCATCGCCGGGGCCTACTGGGCCAATCGCACCTGGGGCAATTATTGGAGCTGGGACCCGAAGGAAGACTGGGCGCTGATTACCTGGCTGACTTACGCGGGATACCTGCACATGCGGCTCACGCGCGGCTGGCGCGGCAGGCGCTCGGCCTACTTCGCCATCATCGGCTTCGGCATTGTGATGTTCACTTTCTTCGGCGTCACCTACCTGCTGCCCGGACTGCACGCTTATGCTTGAGGGGGGAAGTCGACGCAGCGCACCCCTTGAATGCACGAGCGGGAAGGCGGCAGGAGGTAGGGGATTTTGCGGTAGGTCAAGAAACCCTTGACCTTTTCTATTTACCTTGGCATTATTAACCGCAAGCTAGATTCTCATACCCGGGACCCTACTTCATATGTCCCGGACCAAACCGCTCACCGCGCCTCATTGCGGTGGGCGGTTTTTTCTTGGGTTATTCACATGGATGGACACGATGGACAGGATAAACGAGGGGCGAAATACCCTCAGAATGGGCGAAACCCCTTGGGCACATCCCTCTTTGTAGCAGCGGCCCGCGGGACGTTCAATACTGTCTTGACATTGTCGGGCAAGAACGATAATCTGAACATCACGAGGAGGAGCCATTCGGCCAAGGACCACGCGCAGCGAAAAACTCGACCTGCGACTTACCCCCCATGCCAAGCGAACGCTCAAGGCAGCGGCGGCGACTTCCCGTTGCTCCGTCAGCGAGTTCGTTCTCCAGAGCGCACTGGCGCGTGCCGATGAGGCGCTGGCGGACCGTAGGATCTTCACCCTGAATGCTGTGCAGTGGAAAGCCTTCTTAGCCGCTCTCGATGCGCCCCCCCGTCCTCTGCCTCGCCTGGAGCGTCTCTTAAAAGAACCGGGATTCTTTGATGCCGGGTCCAACCCGTGAGTGCTGACCGACGAATAGAGAAATTGTGCCCCGAGCACCGGGTCGAAGGCTTCGATTGCGGCCGGGATGAACTGAACCGTTACTTGGTTCGCTACGCCGCCCAGAATCAGCAGGCAGGCGCCGCGCAGACGTACGTTGGATGCGTAGGGGAAACGGTGGTGGGATACCATACCCTCGCGGTGGGCCATGTGACCCGCGAAGAAGCCCCTGAGCGTTTACCCAAGGGCTTGGCGCGCCATCCGGTGCCCATCATGCTGTTGGCACGTCTCGCCGTTGACATTCGCTGGCAAGGGCAGGGGATCGGTAAGGCACTTTTGAGAGACGCCATGCAGCGCACGCTGCAAGCGGCCGACATCGCCGGCATCCGCGCCTTGGCGGTTCATGCCAAAGACGAGGCCGCCCGGGCTTTCTACCAGAAATTCGATTTCATTCCTTCGCCCACCGACCCCCTGCACCTGTTCGTTCTTTTGAAAGACGTCCGCCGGATTATTTTGGGGTAAGCTTGCGCGCCCGCAGGCGGTAGGTGGCAGGTCGTAGGTGGCATGTGGGGGAAGAGCAGTAGGTGGTAGATGGTAGGTGGCATGTGGGGGTTTCCCCACCTACCACCTACCACCTACGACCTACCCTGCTTGAATCTTGAATCTCCAATCCCCCGTCCCGTCTCCCGCGTTTCTCGTCCCTCGCCACTATCCACTACCTTTGACAAGGGAAGCTTGCACTGGGGTTGGCTTCGTGGTAGCTTCAGTCGCCAGACCACAACCTCACGTGATGGGGTGGAGGCTCATTCGGATCGGGGGAGCAAGATGCAAATCCCGGATAAAATGCTGCCTGATCCCGAAATCCGTGAGGATTTCCGGTCTCCCCCGAGACCGCGCGGAGGACCCGTCGTATGGCCATACTGGACACCATCCTTAGCACCCCCGTCAATATCGCGAAACTTCGCTTGGACAAGAAACCGCTGGAGAGTCTGCTTAGTGGCGCATTCACCAACCTTCTCTACTACGCGAAATCTCACTGGAGCTATACGGCCAGCGGCAGCACGGGCGGTGATGCGCTTCTTGCCGGAACGGCCACGTCCGCGCCGTGCGGCGGCATCGCCACCGCCCTCAAGCGGGTCTTCATTGACGGGCTGGGAATCCCCGAGACCGATATCGAGTACATTCGCGTCACCGGATACGTGTGGACGGATCCCCAGTACACGTGCTTCGACCCAAAGGTGCACGGCAATCTCCGTAAGCTCGACGGCGCCCGGGTCTACAACCTTGGGTGTATTTTCAACGAGCACTACTACCTGAAGTGCCAAGGCAAGTACTACGATCCTTGCCTGTCCACGGTGTACATGATCAAGGACCAGTCGATCAAGGAGAACTTCGCGGGCAAAGGCACGATGGTGGTCGGCACCCGGAAGATGCTCGCCACCCGGGACCGGAAAACTTGCATCCTGTACATGCCTCTGGAGCCCGTGCCCGGCTTCCAGGGGGCGTGGGCGATGTTTGAAGCAACCAAGAAGAACATCGAGAAGGCCCTGGGAAGCCAGGATTTCAAAAAGGAGCTGGCCTCCATGGGGGGAACCACAGGGTTTGCCCAGTTCGTCAAAACGCTGAAGTGAGCGACCGCGCGTCGCGACGCGCGGTCTGTTCCCGGCGTCTTCACCAGGCAGGCAGGGCCGCGGGTCCCCATCCCCATCACTCGAAGGCCATACCCTGGAGAACCTTACGGCCAAGGCTGCCCTGGCCGTCCGTCCTTTGATGTCGAAGTTGTAGCCCGCGGGAATAATTCAATCCCCGGCGCAAGGGGCATTGGCGTTTCCCGTGCCCCGTAACCCGTATCCCGTTTCCCGCGCTTCCTGCCCTCTTGAATTTTGAATCTTGAATCTGCAATCTTCCGCCCCGTGCCCCGCCCTTAACCCCAATTCGTAGGTGGCAGGTCGTAGGTGGCATGTGGGGATTTCCCCATCTACCACCTACCACCTACGACCTACCACTCCTGCTTGAATCTTGAATCCCCTGTTGGGTTTAGGGATTCGGGGTTAGGGTTTCGGAATCTTGAATCTTGAATTTTGAATCTTGAATCCCGCGTCCCCGTGCCCCGTGCTTCGATCCCCCCTCTTGAATCTTGAATTTTGAATCTCCAATCCCCCGTCCCGTATCCCGTTTCCCGCTTTTCTCGCCACTGCTGCCACGCTCAAGATGGTATTGACCGCGGCTACCTGCTGCTATATAAGGATGCGCGCGTGTTGCCTGCAATCGTGCAGGCGGGAGCGGAGATTGAACAACTTGAAATCACAATTTGTGACTTCAAAATTGGCGATTCCGGCGGAGCGGATTGAACGGCGGATTCTGCTCATTCGTAGGCAAAAAGTGATGCTCAGCCCCGACTTGGCGGAACTCTATGAAGTGGCGCCGAAGGTTCTGGTGCAGGCGGTCAAACGCAACCTGCACCGGTTTCCCGCGGATTTCATGTTTCAACTGACCAAGGACGAGTCCGCCCACTTGAAGTCACAATTTGTGACTTCAAGTTGGGGTGGCGCGCGCCGTGCCACACCTTACGCCTTCACCGAGCAGGGCGTGGCGATGCTTTCCACCGTGTTGCACAGCGAGCGCGCCGTGCAGGTCAACATCGCCATCATGCGCGCCTTTGTCAAGCTCCGGGAATTGCTGGCCTCGCACCGCAGTTTCGCGCGCCGCCTCGACGAGATGGAGAAGAAATACGACGCCCAATTCAAGGTGGTCTTCGACGCCATTCGCCAAATGATGAGTCCGCCGGCCAAACCCTCACGCAAAATCGGCTTTCGCTCCCCGGGCTAGAGTGGACGCGCGAATTCCGGCTCCTCGGAGTCCGCACTGTCTTTCTCCAGCGTGGCCAAAGCCTTCGCCGATTCCGCCTCGGTCAATCAAGCCTTGCGCCTGCTCTTGCAGCTTGCCCGCACGAACGTTTCTTTAGACAGACAACCGGCCAAGACGGCGCCGCCGACCAGTCGCGCCCCACGCCGCGCCAAGAAGCCCAAGCCCGTTCGCGCTGCTCGCGAGGGAAAAGGTATGTGACACCCTTCTCTCCAGGATAAAAAAGCGGAGTAAATAATCCTGTATATCCTGTCTATCCATGTTTGAACCTGGTTTTCTCGCACATTGACTTGACGCGGGTGCGGAGGGCCTTGATAATTATCCTGCCTCATGGGGGGCAAACTTACTCCATTCGAGCGAGGTGCGTATGGCGGCAACACGGCGAGCCCTGGGTGTCGGCTGGTTGGTCGTTTTCATGGGCCTCGCGTCCCTGGCGCTGGCTCAGGAAGGCGCCACGCACACCATGCGGCCGGTCATTCGCGGACGGCAGGCGGCGGTATCGTCCATGAAGGCCGAGGCCACGGAAGCGGCCCGCCGCATTTTGGCGGAAGGCGGGAACGCCTTTGACGCGATTGTGGGCGGTCAGGCGGCGTTGGCCGTCACCGACTTCCCCATGAACGGCGTGGGCAGCGATGCCGTGGCGCTGGTCTACGTGGCGCGCGAGAAAAAAGTCTGGTCCATTAACGCTGAGCCGCGCGCTCCCCAGCTCGCCACCATCGATTGGTATGAAAAGAATAACGACGGCAAAATTCCGGACAGCGATGGCTTGCTCTCCGGCGGAATTCCGGGAGTCGTCGACGCGTGGTACATCATGCTGGATCGCTGGGGCACCATGAGCTTTGCGCAGGTGCTCCAGCCCGCCATCGACTTGGCGGAGAATGGATATCCCCTCAGCGAGGCGCGCGCCCGCATCATCGCCGGCGTGGGGAAGATTCGCAAATACCCTACCACCGCCAAAATCTATCTGCCCAACGGCCAGGCTCCCCAGGCCGGGGAGATTTTCAAAAATCCCGACCTCGCGCGCACGCTGAAGAAGTTGGTGGAGGCCGAGCAGGAAAATCAATCGCACGGCCGGCACGCGGCGCTGAAGGCGGCGCGCGACCGCTTCTACCAGGGCGACATTGCGCGCGACATGGCAGCCTTCTCGGAGGCCAATGGCGGATTGTTCCGTTACGACGATTTCGCACAATACAGCGCGGAGGTTGAGGCGCCCGTTTCCATCGACTATCGCGGCTATCAAATCTTTAAGAATGCCTCCGCCAGCCAGGGCCCGGCCGAACTCATCGCGCTCAACTTGCTGGAAGGGTACGACCTCAAGGCGCTCGGCCACAACAGCGCCGACTTTATTCATGTCAACGTGGAGGCCATGAAGCTGGCGATGGCCGATCGCGAGAAGTACCTGGGGGACATGGACTTTATCAAGATTCCCTTCGCGGGGCTGCTCTCAAAAGAATACGCCAGCGAGCGCCGCAAGCTGATCGACCCGGCCAAAGCCTCGCTGGAACTTCGCCCGGGATCGCCGGAAAAATTCATGAGCGGCATGCCGCCGTCAGACCGGCAGGTGCGCGTGGTTCTGGACGGCAATGCGGATTTCGAGGGCGACACCAGCTACATCGGCATCGTGGACAAAGATCGCAACATGGTGAGCTTTGAGCCAAGTTTGCACAGCGCCTTCGGAACCGGCGTGGTGATGGGAGACACCGGCATCATCTTCAACTGCCGCGGTGACTACTATTCGCTGGTGCGCGGTGAGGCGAACGCGCTGGAACCGGGCAAGCGGCCGCGCAGCACGCTGCAAAGCACCCTGGTGATGAAAGATGGCGAGCCGTTCGCGATCATGGGCAGTCCCGGCGGCGACGATCAGGTGATGCGCACCATCCAGACACTCATCAACATCATCGATTTCGGCATGAACATCCAACAGGCCATCGAAGCTTCGCGCTGGTCAACGACCAGTTTCCCGCAGTCGCCGTTCCCGCACACCATGCAGCCGGGCGCCATGGCGGTGGAGGCGCGAATTCCGGAAGCCACGCGCGCGGCGTTGATTGCCCGCGGCCACAAGCTGAGCGTGGCGGGGCCGTGGTCGATGGGGTCGAACGCGGGCATCGTGGTGGATGGAAAAACGGGGGTGCTCAGCGCCGGCGCCGATCCGCGCGTCGAGGCGTATGCGTGGGCGTGGTGAGGGTGGCACGGGCGTCCCGCCCGTGAGCGGTCATGGCCAAGATGGCCATGGCACGAGGCGTGGCACGAGGTGGGGCACGAGGGGGGAACATGGGCATTCGCATTGGCGTCGAACTGAGGCTTGATCCAACCGCGGCCTTCGAGGCGATGAGTGAGGAATTGTCGACCGCGCTGGCGCGGCTGGGGATGGAGTTCCAACCCGGACCGGACGGCCGCATGATGCAAGGTGATGTGGAAGTGGGTCGCGTAGTCCGCTGGCAACCGCCGGAAGAGATTGTCCTTGAGTGGCGTGCGGGGGATTGGGATCCCGCGGTCGTAACCTCGATGGAGGTGCGGTTCGAACCTCTTGAGGATGGCACGCGCGTAACCCTGACAGACCTCGGTTGGGGCAATCTTTTGGGGGACCTGGGGAAGGAGTTGGCCGGCTGGTTCGCCGGGGAGGTTGCCGCCCCGCTTCTCAACTCGATGGCGCCCCTTCGCTTGGGCGATTGGCTCACCGATCGCCGGGCGCGACGCCCGATGGGGCCTCTGGGACGCGCCATCTATCGCGATCCCATCTACCATCGCCCTAACTTCAAAGCCATACTGGCAGTGCTGAAGCTAACACCCGACGATTATTTGGTCGAGGTCGGGTGTGGGGGCGGGGCATTCCTGTACGACGCGCTGCAAAGCGGCTGCAAGGCGGCGGCCATCGATCACAGTTCCGACATGGTCAAAGTGGCGCGCGAAGTTAATGACGAGGCAATCCAACAAAACCGGCTGGAGATTTGCCAGGGTGACGCCGGTTTACTGCCTTATCCCGATGGGACTTTTACCTGTGCCGTGATGACCGGGGTTTTTGGCTTCATCGCTGAGCCGCTGAAAGCGCTCTCCGAGATTTGCCGGGTTCTCGCACCCGGCGGGCGCTTTGTGCTCTTTACCGGCTCCAAGGAACTGCGCGGCACACCCGCGGCGCCTGAGCCCATTGCCTCGCGCCTGCATTTTTACGAAGATCAAGAACTGATCGAGTTGGCGCGAAAGGCGGGATTTGGTGAAGCCCACCTGGAGTGGCCCGACTTTGAGCCTCTCGCGCGCGAGGCAGGAGTGCCGGAGGAAGCTTTGGACCTTTTCAAGGGCCGCGGCGGCGCACAGCTTTTGGTGGCAAGCAAGGAATGATCGTGAGGCACCTTGGACTGCGGCGGCTCGACGCCGCCTTGAAATAATGCTGAGGACGAGGGCCAAGGCAACAATTCAAGGCGGCGTCGAGCCGCCGCAGTCCAAGGTGCTTCGCACATTTCCAGTGGTACAGGAGGCAAGCGATGGACCTGCAATATCCGATCGGGAAGTTTGCGTGGGACCGCCGTGGCGAAGGTTTGTTGGCCAGCGAGGCGGAGCGGCAGCAGTGGCTTGCCGAAATTGAAGAGGCGCCGGCGCGGCTGCAAGCGGCCGTGGCAGGCCTTACGGAAGCCCAGCTTGACACGCCTTACCGGCCCGGCGGCTGGACCGTCCGCCAGGTGGTGCATCACCTGCCCGATAGTCACATGAACGCCTATGTGCGCTTCCGCCTGGCGCTGACCGAGAACGAACCCACCATCAAGCCTTACCAGGAGGATCTCTGGGCGCAATTAAGCGACGCGCGCACATCGCCCACGCAGCCCTCCTTAACCCTGCTGGCCGCTCTGCACCAACGCTGGGTGGCGCTGCTCCGTTCGCTGAAGCCGGAGGATCTTTCCCGCACCCTCAAGCATCCGGAACTGGGGCGGGTGACGCTGGAGAAATATCTGGCGATGTACGCCTGGCACGGGAAGCACCATGTGGCCCACATCAACGGTTTGCGGCAGCGCTCTGGTTGGTAGACAGGCGGCGCCTAGGACTTTCTGCGCGGGCGTCACGCCCGCTGTGCCACGGGCGTCCCGCCCGTGCTCGGTCACGGCCAGGATGGCCGTGGCACGGGTGCCGGCGGGACGCCGGCGGTACGGGCAGTGGGCGGTACGGATTCTATTTCTGCATGACCAACAACGTGGGGTACGACGTCGCAGAAGTGGAGGGGCTGAACATCACGAATTTGGTATTGGAAATGATGACGCCGGCCACCGCCCCGCCGGAGGAACTGGTGCTGAAGGTCCCGTCGGAATTAACGCTGTAGGTGGCGGCGAGGAAGGCCGAGCCCGCGTCCTGCGCGCTCATTGAACTCATCTCCGTGGTCCCGATAATGTTCCCGCTGCCGTCAGGCGCCACGGGGTCCACTTCCGCCTCGATGCTTTGGATGGCCACCTCCTCCATCCCGCCGAAGAAACTTCCCGACAGCGAGGCGTTGTTGAAGGGCCCGGCCGACTGCGGCTCGAAGGAACCCGTGTCCACCCCCGGGGAGACATCCACGATGAAGCCCGTGTTCAGGTCCGTCAAATAGAGCACGGGAGGAGCGCCTCCGCAACTTTGCGTGCCGCTGCTGAGCACCACACGCCCGCTCGGCTCAACCGTGTAGGTGCAGGTGTAATTGTTGGAAGCCTGCATGACGCCCGCGCGATCCATATAAAAGTTGATGGTCATGGAACTGGTCCCATCGGCCGTGGCCGTTTGCAGGGAGACGGCCGACGCGGTATTCAGCACGCTCAGCCCGTTGAGGTATAAAACCAGGTTGCCGCTCAGGGAAGCTTGAGTGAAGCCGGCCCCGCCCGCCGGCACGTTTTGCTGGTCCCATTCCCCGCCGGCGAAGGGGCCGGGGTCGGCATTCGCCATCAGCAGTTGCGAACCGGACACCGCATAAAACGTAATGTTGAAGTTGCTTTCTCCCAAGCCGATGATTCCGGTGCCGCGGCCATTGGCGTCGAGGGAAGTGTACGTCCCGGTGGGGCCGGGGGACGTGGCGTTGGAGACGGTCCACGCGTCGTTGCAGTCCTGCTCAAGATTGCTGAAGGTGTTGCCGCTCGCGGTCATCACGCCCACACAAGCGTAACGCCCGTTGAGAAAGGGGTCCCACCCAACCGTGCGGAAAACGTAACTGCCGCTCAATCCGCCGGCGAAGGCGCCGGTGTTCTGGCGCAGAAGCTGGCCCGCGGCGATATAGGCGCTGGCGCTGGGGCTGTCCCACTCAATGATGCGGCCGCCGGTGGCCGTGTTGGAAGACATTGACCCCAGAGCGAAGTGCGTGACGAAGGTTCCAAACGGGGTCGCGAGGGTGGCGCAGCCGCGATTGTCGGGCCCCACCGAGTAGGAGCTGGCGGAGGTGATGAGGTTGCCGCTTTGGGGGCCCAGAACGCCGTTGGTGTCCGCTTCGCCCGCGGTGATCTTGCCGGTTCCATCGGCGGTGAAGGAGCCCACCACGGCCAGAAATCCGACGGCATTAAACCCGCTCAGGCTGAAGGCATAGGGCCCGCTGAGTACGGCGTTGTTGCCCGAACTGGGGCAGGCTTCTGCGGCGTTGTCCACCGCGATGTGGAGCTCTTGCGTTTGAGACTCGGGCGTCGAACTTGCATCCGTCACCATGACGGTGAAATCTGCCGTCCCCGTGGCGGGCGGGGTCCCTGAAATCGCGCCCGTCGATGGGTTAAGGGACACGCTGGTGGGCAGTGCTCCGGTGACGATGCTCCACGTGTAGGGAGGTGTGCCGCCCATCGCCGCCACCCTGGCGTAGTAGGGCGCGTTCAGGGTGCCGTCGGGCAGTGCGGACGTGGTGATGGCCAGGGGCCCCGGAGTGCCAATGGCCAGCGTCAAGGACTGGCTTTGGCTCTGCTGCGTCGGGCTCGAATCCCTGGCCATGACCGTAAACGTGAAGTTTCCCTGCGCCGTTGGGTCGCCGGAAATTACTCCGGAGCTCGGCTGCATCACCAGACCCGCCGGGAGCGAGCCCGTCGTCATGGTCCAGGTGTACGGAGGGGTGCCGCCGCTGGCGTCGATTTCTGAAAGGTAGGTGATGCCCTGGGATCCGGCCGGCAGCGACGCGGTGGTGATGATCATCACCGTGACAACGGTGAGGCTGAGCTGCGTTTGCGCCGTATCGGGACCGGTTGGCGCGGTTGACGAATCGGTGACTTGCACTGTGAAGGTGGCAGTCCCGGACACGGTGGGATCGCCGGAAATCGTCCCGGAACTGCTGAGCGCCAATCCGGTCGGCAAAGCGCCGCTGAATAAGCTCCAGGTAAGCGTTCCTATGCCGCCCGTGGTTTGGAGGATTGCGCTGTAATTTGTATTCGGTGTGGCATTGGTCAGGGTGGTGGTGGTGATGGTTAGCGGCCCCGGAGCGCCCATGACGAGCGTCAGGGACTGGGTTTGGGTCTGCCTGGTCGGGCTCGAATCCTGTGCGGCAACCGTAAAGGTGAAACTCCCCTGCGCCGTGGGAGTCCCGGATATCACTCCGGTGCTCGATTGTAGCGTCAGACCGGCGGGAAGTGAGCCTGTCGTGACGCTCCAAGTGTAAGGAGCAGTGCCGCCGCTGGCGTTAATTCCCGCACGGTAAGCGAAAGTCTCCGCCCCGGCGGGCAAAGATGTGGTGGAGATGCTCAATACCGTAACCACAGTAAGGCTGAGCGACGCTTGCATCGTATCCGGACCGCCCGGCGCGGTTGACGAATCGGTGACTTGCACCGTGAAGGTGGAAATCTCGGGCACGGTGGGGGTGCCGGTGATGGCCCCGGAACTACTCAATGATAGGCCGGTCGGCAAAGTGCCGCTGGCCATGCTCCAGGTAAGCGTTCCCACCCCGCCCGTGGCTTGGAGAGTCGCGCTGTAATTTGTATTCGGTGTGGCATTGGTCAGCGTGGTGGTGGTGATGGATAGTGGCAATGGAGCGGGAATCACAATTGTCAGGGACTGAGTTGGGGTTTGTTTCGTCGGGCTCGAATCTTGGACGCCCACCGTAAAGGTGAAACTCCCTGGCGCCGTCGGAGTCCCCGAAATCACTCCGGAGTTCGATTGTAATGTCAGGCCGGCGGGAAGTGCGCCTGTCGTCAAACTCCAAGTGTAGGGAGGCGTGCCGCCGCTGGCATTAATTCCCGCACGATAAGTGATATCCAGGGCCCCCGCGGGCAAAGATGTGGTGGTGATGCCCATCACCGTGACAACGGTAAGGCTGAGTTGCGCTTGCGCCGTATTCGGACCACCCGGTGCGGCTGACGAATCGGTGACTTGCACCGTGAAGGTGGAAGTCCCGGGTACGGTGGGGGTGCCGGTGATGGCCCCGGAGCTGCCGAGCGACAAGCCGGTGGGTAGAGTGCCGCCGGCCAAGCTCCACGTTAGCGTTCCCACACCACCCGTGGCTTGGAGGGTCGCGCTGTAGCTGGCATTCGGCGTGGCATTGGTCAGCGTGGTGGTGGTGATGGTTAGCAGCCCCGAAGCGCCAATGACTATTGTCAGGGACTGGGTTTGGGTTTGCCTTGTCGGGCTTGAATCTTGGACGGCGACCGTAAAGGTGAAACTCCCCGGCGCGGTGGGAGTCCCCGAAATCACTCCGGAGCTCGATTGTAGCGTCAGACCGGCGGGAAGTGGGCCTGGCGTCAAACTCCAGGTGTAGGGAGGAGTGCCGCCGCTGGCATTAATTCCTGCATGATAGGCGACACCCTCTGCCCCTGCAGGCAAAGATGTGGTGGAAATGCTCAGCACCGTAACGACAGTAAGGCTGAGCTGTGCTTGCGCTGAAGCCGCGCCGCCCGGCGCAGTTGACGAATCGGTGACTTGCACCGTGAAGGTGGAAGTCACCGGTACGGTGGGGGTGCCGGTGATGGCCCCGGAACTACTTAATGACAGGCCGGTCGGCAAAGTGCCGCTGGCGATGCTCCAGGTGAGCGTTCCTACTCCGCCCGTGGCTTGGAGAGTCGCGCTGTAATTCATGTTCGGCGTGGCATTGGTCAGCGTGGTGGTGGTAATGCTCGGCGGCGGGGAAACCACGACCCCGGCGGAACTTGTTTTGGTGGCATCGGCGACGGAAGTTGCGGTAACCGTAATATTGAGGTTGGCGGAAACCGGGGAGGGGGCATTGTAAGTTGCCGCGCTCGTCGTGGTGTTGGTGAGAGTTCCACAGGCCGCGCCCGTAACCCCCGTCCCGGAAACGCTCCAAGATACTCCCGCGTTACTCGAGTCGTTTTCTACGCTGGCGGTGAACTTCACGGTTTGTCCCTGGTCGACACCGGTCTGAGTCGAAGGAGAAATGGAAACGTAGAGAGCCGGTGGAGTGGGAGTGCCGCCTCCCCCGCCTCCGCCCCCACCCCCACCGCATGCGCAGGTGACCGCCAAAGCGCCGATTACGAGCCAGAGTTTATTCATGAGGGCCATACCTCATTAGAATTCCTTCATGATTGGTTATCGGCGGATGGGGGGTCTGGGATGAGGAAATTTCGCAGGGGACCGCCCGCGGCGGGAGGGTTCGCAGATTCTCAAGACCGGGCCTGCGTCCTGCGACAATGTGCTGTTCTCGTAGTGCCGGGCTTCACACGCTGCGGAAAAGAGAAACAACAGGGCTGCACGGCGATGCCTGAGGGTTAAGAGCCGCGGAGTAACGCAAACTACGCGTGACTCCACGCCACAGGCTTGCTGCGCGGTTATGGAATTTTATCGTTGTCCGATCTGAAGGGTCGGAAAGGTCAAGGTCGGATTGTTAACGATGACAAACTTGCTCCCGGAAATGGCAATGCCCACCGTGGTTCCGCCGGAAGAACCCGTGCTGAGGGTCCCATTAGAATTCAACGAGTAGGTGTCTGAGCCCGCAACGCCTGCCACCGGGCCGAAGATCGAAGCGGCGTCGGTGGTGCTGGTTAAAATTCCCGTGCTCCCGAGGGTCAGAACACCCACCTCAGCCTGCGCGGATTGATTGACCACTTCCGAAGTGCCCACAAAGTAAGTTCCGGCCACGGAGGCGTTGGTAAGGCCCGTCGTCTGGGGTTCAAACAATCCCACCTCAACCGAGGAGTCCGTACCGAGCACGAAGGCGGTATTGAGGGCGGACATATAGGAAATGGGTGGACTGGCGCCGCAACCGCTGCTCAGGGTCAGCCGGCCAATCAAGACAATCGAATAAGAGCAAGTGAAGTTGTCAGGATTGGGAGTTTGCCAGGCGCCCGCCACATCCCGGTAAAGCTGGCCGGTAAGGGAACTGCCTCCATTGGCCGTCTCCGTCGCAATGGAGACGTCCCCGCCTGCTCCGGACAGTCCTAAACCACTCGAATAGGAGGTGACGGTACTGTTGAAGGCGGCCTGGCTAAAGCCCGAGCTGCCGATGGGCACCTCTTCCTGCTGCCAATCCCCGCTAAAAGTGGGGCTGGGATCGGAGTTGACAATAAACAGTTGCGTGGTGGATACCCAGTAGAAGGTGAGATTGGAGACAGTTCCCCCCACCAAAAGAATCCCGGTGCCCCGCCCATTCGTGTCGGCAATCGTGAAGGTGTTGAGCGTCGTATTGGTGGGAGTGTAGGAATTGGTCGTACTGGAGACGGTGCCGTTGTCGTTGCAGTCCTGCTCCAGGAATCCAAACTTAAAGGCGCTGCCGGTCACAAGCCCGACGCAGGCGAGGCGGCCGGAAGTGGCGGGATCCCAGCCCGACGTCCGTAGCGTGTAACCTCCTGTGAGGGAAATGATGAAAGCGGAAGAGTTTTGCTGAAGGATCTGGCCGGCGGCAATGTAGGCGCTGGCTCCCGGGTTGTCAAACTCAATGATGCGGCCCTGGGTGGCAATCCCTGCGGATACACCCCCCAAAGCGAAACGGGTAAAGAACGTCCCGAACGGAGTCGCGAGGGTGGCGCAACCCCGGTTATCCGGCCCTACCGAGTAGGAACTGGCGCTGGTGATGAGGCTGCCATTTTGGGCGCCCAGGACACCGTTGGTGTCAGCCTCGCCGGTGGTGATTTTGCCGGTGCCGTCGGCGGTGAAGGAGCCCACCAACGCAAGAAAACCCACGCCGTTATACCCGCGCAGGCTGAAGGCGTATTGTCCCACGAGAAGAGAATTGTTACCCGAACTCGAGCAGGTTGCCGGCGTGGCATTGATGGTGATACTCAGATGTTGGGTGGCGGTTTGCTGCGGCAAGCTGGTGTCCGACACTTCTACGCTGAAGGCATAGGTGCCGGGTGAGCCCGTGGGAATGCCCGAAATCACCCCCGTCGAGGGGTTGAGCGCCAACCCCGGCGGCAGTCCCCCCGTGGTGACGGTCCAAGCGAGGGGCGGTTGGCCACCGGTGGCCACCAGTTTTCCCTGGTAAGGTATACCCGCCGAGCCGTCCAACAGAGCGCTGGTGGTGATGGTCAGTGGTCCCGAAGGCAGTACGGTGATGGTGAAGGTTGAGCTGATGTAATACTGCTGGGTGGGGCTGGAATCAAAAACCTCCACCTCAAAGGAGGTGGTCCCCGCCAGTGTGGGCGTGCCGGAAATCACTCCGGAACTTGATTGCAACACCAATCCCGAAGGCAGACTTCCGCTGTACAGGCTCCAGGTCATGGGGACCAATCCCCCGGAAACGGGGAGGGTGGCGCTGTAAGGAATGCCCACCGTGGCTTTCGGGAAAATGGCGGTGGGGATGGTGAGGATGCCCACGACGGTCAGGCTGAACGTCTGCTGCGTGGAGGCTGCCCCCCCCGGCGCCCCCGAAGAATCGGTCACCTTGAGAGTGAAATTGGAGGTACCCCCGGCGGTGGGTATTCCATAAATTGATCCCGCGCTGTTCAAGGTCAAGCCTGCCGGAAGGGTTCCGCTGGCCAGGCTCCATTTCAGGGGCAGCACCCCGCCGGAGGCCTGAAGACTGGTGTTGTAAATATAAGTTGGCGTGGCAGTGGGCAAATTGGTGGTAACGATACTGGGCGGCGGCAAGACGTAGAAGGTGGAGGAAGCGTACTGGGTCGTTTGGTCCACCGACGTTGCCGTCACCGTAACACTCAAGCTGGCGGAAACCGACGCCGGAGCGACGTATGTTGCCGAGGTGGTGGTGACATTGGTAAATGTTCCGCACGCCACGCCCGCGCACCCCGGCCCGGTGGCCGTCCACGTCACGCCCTTGTTAACATTGGTAGCGTTGTCGGCCAGGCTGGCAATGAACTGCATGGTCTGGCCCTGGTCGATGTTGGCGGGAGCGCTGGGAGCAATCGACACAATAATGACCGTGGAGGGCGGGCGGGTGCCGCAACCGCACATCAACAGCAGAAGCGAAAGTGCCAGCGCGAACTTCTTCATTATTTATGCCTTCCCTCTACCGTAACACATCCCTCAGGGCTTTGGGTATATCGGGCTTAACAACCTGCCCGCGAGACACCGGGTAATGGTGCATGAGGTCGTCGCGGCGAGTTTACCTCGCCATATGGCGGCGTAAAGCCGCCTCTACGTCAGACTGCACCGCTTCCCCACGCCGGTAAGCCGCCACCGGCGGAAAGCCTCAAGGGAAAGATGATGAAACTCCGCCAAACGCTGCTTCGCGCCTCGCCGAAATCCGGACGTGCGGCCGTCCGGCCGGGGGTCCCCCAGCAACACAAGTCGCCCCCCCGTCTCCGCGATCAGGAAGAGGTGTGATCGGTTGACGTGGAAGTGAACGAAACCTGAAGCACTCCCGCTAAAACGGGCGATCGAGAGTGGCGAGTACCGCCGTTCCTGCAGAACGAACCCATAAAACCCGTCTTTGCCAGGAGGGCGTCCCAGCCCCCCCAACAAAAGCCACATATATTTCTACCTGCGTCCAAAAGTAATGTCAATTCTTCTTGCTCTTCTTCTTGCTCAAGGGGCGTAGCAGAGCGAAGCGAGTGGAGGTTGGCGGGATGATTTATCATGCGCTCTGACCTCATTTCTCCCCGCCTATATGGCAGCAGCACTTGGGCTCGGGCGGTCAAAAGAGTCTCATCTTCTCACCTGAAACCACCGATAACCGAAACGGGATAGTGTGGGCCGCGCGACTTGTGGACAACCCCTGAGTCATAGCGCGGGCAATCCACGAATCGTAGCGTGGGCATCCTGCCCGCCGTGGCAGGGGCGTCCCGCCCGTGCGCTGTCACGGCCAGGATGGCCGTGCTACGAGGCGCGCCATGAGCCGCCCCCCCGATTCATTGTGGTCCCGCCTGTGCGCAGAACCGTAAATCGAGCATGCCGCAGGGGGAGCGGGGGGAGCGGGGCCCCATATTTCCTATTTATTCTCAGGCATATTGACCCTTCCGCCATCATTCCGCTTGACCTTCCACTTTGCCAGGCGTACTACTCGCAGAATGAATAGGTGAGGCTGGAGGACCGTGTTGCGGATTCGCGGCGGCACGAGGACCGTACATTGGGGGCGTAGCGCCGCCCTTCAGGGCGGCACTTCCCGTACTCGGCCATCGCGATTGGAAAATCTGCGTGCATTCGAAAGTGCCGGGCTAAAGCCCGGCGCTACGAGGATCCGACGGGCGCGGTGGTGATGGCAGCCGCTGCGCACCCGGTGACGCCGCGCGAGCGCTGAACAGAGCCCCCGGCGGCGCTTGACGCCTGGCCCGCGCGGTCGTCCCCGGAAAACGCCGAAGGAAGAAATCCACCCCGTGCTGAGGCTCAAAACATGAGCCAGAATCATGACCGACACTCTCCCATAATAGGAAATATCGTGTCCCGGTTTTCCAGAGCAAAAAGTTTCTGGGGAGGGGATATTCCGATGCGAACGACACAACGTCGTATGCTGTGGTCCATTTTGTTTGTGTCGCTGTATACATTCGCCGGCATGGCTTTGACGGCGGAGGCGCAGACGACGGCCCCGAACGAATGGACCTGGTTAGGCGGAAGCAAAACCGGAAACATCCCCAGTGGTCCGCCTGGCGTGTACGGAACACTGGGAACGCCGGCGGCGAGCAACATTCCGGGCGGACGAGACAGCGCCGCCACCTGGACCGACAGCAGCGGCAATTTCTGGCTCTTTGGGGGCGGGGGCGCCGATGCCAACGGGAACTCCGGTGGGCTGAACGACCTCTGGGAGTTCCAACCCTCCACGCAGGAATGGACCTGGATAGGGGGAAGCAGCACCCTGCCGGCCAGTTGCGCAGGCAGTACCACCGTTGCTTGTGGCCAACCGGGAGT
>Ga0326727_10008650_pt1 | contig 25658 bp, 19 predicted proteins | sample MB2enrmetagenome_FD_207643 | JGI IMG/M metagenome (GOLD analysis project Ga0326727, IMG submission 207643) | Lab enriched peat soil microbial communities from McLean, Ithaca, NY, United States - MB29MY | ecosystem: Environmental > Terrestrial > Soil > Wetlands > Peat | place: USA: New York...
CCTCGGGGGAGGAGAGGCGCTTCCGCTACGCTCCAGCGCCCCTCCTCCCCCGAAATACCCCTTCACAACCCTCCACTGGCTCCCTTTTACTCCGCCCCAGTGGTCTACTTTTACTCCGCCCTTGACAGGCAATCCTCGCACGAGTGGAACGGAACACGCAAGAGAAGGGAGCAAAACAAAATGCCAAAGGCTAAGGAACGCGATGGAGTCTATTACCGGCCAGATAGGGCGGGCTGGTGGGTTTGCTATATCGACGCATCGGGCAAGCGCCAGCGGCGCAAGGTGACGGCCCACACGCGGCGGCAAGCCTTGGATGCGCTCTCGCTCATTCGCACGAAAGAGGAGCGGGCACGAGACTTGGGAGTCCGGCCCGCCAGCGAGATTGCAACGGCTGCAATGTTTGACCGCTACAGCCGCCACCAGAAAGCCCGGATACGGCCCACGACCCATGCGCGGTTGGGCGGCATTCTGGACACGCTCCAGGCTCATCTGCCGGAACAGGCAAAGGCCATTACCAAGCGCACAGTTTCGGAATACATTGAAGCGCGCGCGGAAACGGTCAAGCCCGGAACGGTTGCCAAGGAAATGAGCGTGCTCAAGCATTGCCTCCGCCTTGCCGTGGAATGGGGCTTATTGAATGAGAACGCGGCGGCTGGTGCGCGCTTGCCCAAACTCCCGGCGGGCAAGACGCGCTATCTGACTCCGGGTGAATTGAAGGCCGCTCTTGAATCGGCTCCCGAATGGCTGCGCGCGCCGATGGCCTTTGCCGCCTGTACGGGAGTCCGGCGCGGGGAAATGCTCTCGCTGCGTTGGATGGATGTTGACATGGGGAACAAGCGGCTCTATTTGCGCGAAACTAAGAATGGGGCTTTGCGCGTCCTGCCTATCCCGGAGTTTGCGCTTACCGTGCTGCGCTCTCTACCGGCTGGCGCGGCGGGCGATACCGTATTTGCCGGAGTGAACCCGGCGCATCTCTCCGTCTACGCCAAACGAGTCTTCAAGCGGCTGGGCATCCCGGACGCCAGCTTTCACACCTTGCGCCACACGGCGGCAAGCTGGCTGGTGATGGAAGGCGTGGACCTGTACGCGGTAGGCCAGATTTTAGGCCATAAGACGCCGCGCATGACGCAACGCTACGCGCACCTATCCCCGGAGTACATGGCCGGAGCCGTGGGCAAGCTGGACGGGATCATGGGCGGGATGCTGGGGCAAAGCGGGCCGGGTGAACTCCATTTAGTCACCACAGAGTCACCAGAAATCGGCTCCGATGCGGTCTAATGGTCTAAGTTATTGAAATGATTGGCGTCCCCGACGGGATTTGAACCCGTGTTATCGCCGTGAAAGCGGTCATCCGTCTCGTAAGTTGTTGAAACTAGACGGCATGGATAGCGCCCAAAGGCCCTTTCAGGCATGGTTGGAACGGGTATCGGACTGTTAACGGACTATGATTTGCGAAGCGCTCTGGAGCCAAAACAATGGAACCAGAACTTCGAACCATTCTCGAATATTCTCCTCAAAAGCCTCCGCGCTCCAAACTGGAGCCTCACCGCGATCTGATCCGTGAATTGCGCCGGAGCGGGCGGACTTATCGCGAAGTTGCCCGCCTCTTCCACGAGCGGTTCGGACTTCATGTCGCCCTCAGCACACTCCATTCTTTCGTGAAGGTCCGCGCGAAGCACCGCAAGCGAACGCAATTTGAGCTGCCGCCAATGGTCCTGGCTGCGGCGGCGGTGTCGCCAGTGCTCGACCCCGTTGCTGCACTCAAAGCAAAGTCGGCAGTGCGGGAAGCGAAGCGCGCTCGCTTCGTCTTCCGTGAGAATGAACCACTGACCCTGACAACCAATGGAGGTGAACAATGACGGCCAATGCGAAGCGTGTAGTTTTCACGATGGGCGGTAAAGGCGGAGTCGGCAAAACTGGCGTGATGGTCGCGCTGGCCGAGTGGTTTGAGACGAATCAGATTCCGGTCACCTTGCTCGACCTCGACACGGAGAACAAAGCGCGTGGCTCCCTGCAACATTTCTTCAATGGGCGGGTCACCAAAGTCAATATCCACACGCCCGCCGGGCTTGATGCCTTCGTTGACCATCTCGACAGCGGAACGCCCATCATTCTTGCCGACATGGGAGCTGGTGCCGGGCAGGTTGCAGCCGACTGGTTCGAGTCGATGTACGATGATGTCTCTGCAACCGGTGTCCGCTTTACAGCGGTGGGAGTGGTCACTCCAGACCCGGCCAGTGTCGAAAGCGTCCTTGCCTGGGCAAGCCGGTTACAGGATCGCGTCGAATACGTCATCGTTGAAAACGCAACCAGCGCTCTGGCGGACTTCACCTACTGGAAGTCCACGGAGCAGGCAAATCGCTTCCGCGAAGCCTTCGCGCCGGAGATCTTGCAGATGGAGTTCCGGCTCGCCGAACTCGAAAACCCTGTTCGCCAGCATGGTATCCAACTCGGGGAGGTCGCAGACCGCAAAGCCGATGTCGATGAACTCAAGAGAGCGTCTCTCGTCATGCGCGCGCAGAGCTACCGGCGGCGGCTCTTCTCTGAATTCGACCGGGCAAAGCAGGTGTTCCTGCCATGAGCACAGAGCCGGAAACTTCCAATGCTGTAGTAGCCGCGGGAGAGCCGACTCTGTTCGACTCTCTCGCCCGGCTTGTCCCGGAAGAGATGCAGGCCGCGTATTATCGCGTTCTCGCGCATACTCGCAAGCTCAGCCCCGACGACGAGATGCTGCGCATTCTCGAAGCGATGGGCATCTTGGCTCTGCTCACCCGCCAAACGCCGATGGAAATTGCCAACGAGCGCGAGCGCTTTCAGGAGATGCTCGATCTTCATCAGCAGTTTTCAGACGACGCGCAACAGAAAATGCTCGGCTATGTCTACAAGCTGGAGTCGCGGATCGCTCGATTGCCCGAGAAGATCGAATCCGGGCTTGATGCACAGAAAATTGCAAGACTGCTGAGTGAAAGCCTACGCCAGAATTTTCTCGAATCTGGCCTGCCCGCTGCGGCCAGATGCCTGCAAGGAACCAGCGCGGAGATGACGCGCGCTCAGAAGGAACTCTCTGCCGCGCTCGGCAATTTGAGTGATGCAAAGGGCGGAGTCGTTGCTCAAGTCGAGTCTGCGAACAACCGGCTCTCGCAGTCTCTGGAGAAGCGGGAGAATGCTCTGGATGCGCTCTTGCATCAACTGAACACATGGTTGCTGTGTTTTTGGATTCCTCTGATTTCCACTGCGACCCTGGTGATCGGGCTGGTTGCTGGAATGGGGATTCGAGGCTGCATGGATTCGGATTCCGCATCGGCTGCCACGCCGACACCAACCGTGGTGCAAGCTGTTCCAACTCCCAAGCAGCAAGAGAACGGTGGGCCGGTTGGCAGCCCAAAGCAGCAACGCCATATCCAACCAAAGGCAGATAGCAGCCCTGAGCATGAGCGATAGAATCTTCTTGTATCGCTCATGTTTAGGGGCTATGATGAGCGATAGAGAGGTCCGCTATCGCTCATGGCCTGGAACTGGCAAAACCCGGATTGGACGAATTTCAAGTGGGACCGTTCCCGGATGAACGCTGCCGAAGAGCAGTTTCTCCTTGGTGCGGGTGTTGTTATCGGCACGGCCAAGCACCTGGGCGAAGACGAGCGCAATCAACTTCTCGTGGAAGCGATGAGCGGAGAAGCGCTGACGACCTCCGAGATTGAAGGTGAAATCCTCAATCGAGCCAGCGTCCAATCTTCCGTCCAGCGCCAGCTTGGATTGGCTGCCGATAGGCGGCGAGCCACGCCAGCGGAACAAGGTATTGCCGAGATGATGGTCGATCTCTTTCGATCATCGGCTGAGCCTCTTTCCGACGAGATGCTTTTTCGCTGGCACAGGATGGTGGCCGCTGGCCGAAAGGATCTGAGCGACATCGGCAGATTCCGCACCGGCAAAGAGCCAATGCAGGTAATTTCTGGCCGGATTGGCGCGCAGAAAGTGCATTTTGAAGCTCCTCCATCGAAGCGGGTTCCGTCCGAGATGAAGTGGTTCATCGCATGGTTCAATCAAACTGTGCCGCAAGGAGCGGAACCCCTGCCCGCCATTTCAAGGGCAGGCATCGCCCACTTGTATTTCGAGTCGATCCATCCGTTTGAGGATGGCAACGGCCGTATTGGTCGCGCTATCGCAGAAAAGGCGATGGCACAGAGCTTCGGTCAACCCCTGCTCGTCGCGTTGGCTACGACGATTCTTGCTCACCAGAAAAGCTATTACGAAGCCCTGGAAAAGGCGAATAAGCAGATGGATGTGTCGGCCTGGCTTTCATGGTTCGCCGACATTGCCTTGGAAGCGCAGCGCCGAACCATCACGCAAGTGGAGTTCCTGATTGCCAAGACAAAGTTGCTGGACCGCCTGCGCGGCCACATCAATGTGAGGCAGCAAAAGGCGCTCCTTCGAATCTTCCGGGAAGGCCCAAACGGGTTCAAGGGCGGAATGAGCGCGGGCAACTACAGCACGATCACTGGCGCGTCTCCCGCAACAACGACCCGCGACTTGGCTGACCTGACCGAGAAGGGCGCGCTTGTCCGCTCTGGTGAGCGCAAGCACGCTCGCTATGCGCTGAATCTGGCCAGAGGCTGAAACGCCAAGGCAGTACGGGGTAAGCCCGTTGAAGATCAGCGCCCGGCTTCCCCACCTTCGAATCCCCTGAGAAATATTCGCCTATGTCGTTATTCGTGAACGATATATGGAGTATTGCTCGATTGTTATACTACCCGACTTGTATAATATCTACATTATGTTATAATCTTTTTGCAACACCCTTGTGGAGGGGAATGATGAATAATGCGATGCGAAAAGAGGATCGTCGTGCGGCAGAGAGCTATTCTCCAGTCGCTGGCAATGGGGCGCGGAACTATCTGCACGAGGCTATTCCGGGCGAAGACAGATTAACCGTGCGGGGCGTTCTGGAGAAAACTCAGTCGGCCGCCGCTGCTGATGCCGAACATTCGAGGTCCCGCTTGCAGGCGTTTCCGACCAACGCATTCGCCGCAGAGCCACTGCTTGACTCGGACCAGGCGGCAGCGATCTTGAAAATCCATCCTAAGTCGCTCCAAAGGATGGCACGGAGAGGGGAGATTCGCGCCTTGCAGATCGGCAAGGTCTGGCGCTTCCGCGCCACCGTCCTCGACGAGTGGATACAGCAGAAGCTAGCCAGTTGATTCCCGGCCAATCTTCACTGTCATTGCAATAATCTCAAGCTCCGGCGGCGTTCAGTCTGATAGCGGACAACGTTGAGATCAGGGCCTGCATTGCTGCCTCTTCGGTGAAGATGGTGTTCGGGCCTGCGGAGAATTCATCAGTGAATGGTGATGAGTAAAGCTGCTCCGGGCGCATCCAGCCGCATTGCGTCAGGTGGTCGACAATCAGGTTTACGAAGTCGAGTTGCTGGGCATTGAGTTGGCGGTCTTCCAGAAACTTCGAGAAAGCCCGCTTGGCAGCCGCCCGGTCCAATCCAACAAGGGAACGGACAAACAGCCCCAGCCCGTGCTCCTGTTGTGCCACCTTTTCGATCTCCTCAGCAGTTCCAATGCCAGCCTGGACGAGCATCTGTTCGAGCGCCTCCAGGTCGGCAGTGGTCAGCGGTTCGTTCCAGCGAACCTTGTGTATCGCCGGTTCTTCCAGCTTGTCACGCAGAAAGGCCAAGGTCTTTGCACGGAAGCGTTCAGTATCGACACCAGTCGAAACGCCGGGTAAAGCAATGATCTCCGATCCCCGTAGCGTGTCTTCAAAGTTGGTGTACACCGGCTCACGGCGGCTTTTCTCAATAAACTTGACCAGCGCCCGCAGCCGCATACGCACTTGCTCCAGTTCCGGCACGGTGACCGCTTCCCAGAACTGATCCGTCTGCACCTCTTCGATCAGTACCATCTGGTCGCGAACCATGGGAATCGCCTGCTTCTCCATCAGTGCGCTTGCAATAGCAATTACAGCCTTCTTCAACTCGGCAAATCGTGGCTCAACCCGTAACACTGAAAGTTGTAGGCCCAGCAGCAAAAGGTCGAACTGCTTGGCGTCCTGGTCCGAGTCCGCGACCACGCTCGGCAGCGCCGCCACTTCCCGGACCAACTCTCCCTGTTCGAGGACACCGAGTTGGTTCCAAGCCTTCTGGTCGGAGTACTTCTCAACCAGCCTCCGCTTGGCTCGTACCAAGAAGTTGTCAGGCGGCATGGCTGCCACTTGCTCGCGCAAGAGCGTCGCCGTGGTTGCCCTCAGTGCGGCAAGTGCATCGTTGCGCTGGCGTGCCTCTGCCGCGTCCAACTCGGCGATCAACTCGACTCGCTGCCCAAAGATCCGTTCACTCAATCCCGGCAAACTGCCGCTTGTGTCAGGAGGAACCGGCTGGCTGAAAAACTCCAGGTTGCCGCAGACATCAAATATGTAGAAGTTCTTCTTGTCCTTGCCGGGGCCGAACAAGTCGGGGCAGAGCCGTGTACCACGCCCCACCATCTGCCAGAACTTTGTCCTGGACCGGACCAGCTTGAAAAAGACGAGATTCACCACCTCCGGCACGTCGATGCCGGTATCAAGCATGTCCACGGAGATGGCAAGGTGCGGCGGCTTCTCCAGCACGGAAAAGGAATCGATCAAGCTCTGGGCATACTCCACCTTGAAGTCGATCACCCGTGCAAAGTGGCCGGCGTAGTGCGGATAGTTCGCATCGAATCGCTTGGCGATAAACTCCGCATGATCGTGGTTCTTGGCAAACAGGATCGTCTTGCCCAGCCGGTCGCCGCCTGCAACCTTGTGACCCTGGGTCATCAGATGTTCCAACACCTTGTCCACGGTATCGGTGTTAAAGAGCCAGCGGTTCACAGCTTCAGCATTTACCCGGTCCGGGACGCCGCCATCTTCATCCCATTCGATTGCGTCCCATTCCTCTTTTTCCTCCTCGCTCAGTTCGTTGTACACAATGCCTTCGCGGGGAAACTGCATCTGGAGCGAGATCGGGACCGACGGCACCAGCCACTTGTCGTGCACTGCCTCTTCCAGAGGATACTCGTCGGTGGGTACGCCGTTTTCCAACTCAAAGAGTCCGTAGGTATTCCGGTCCACCTCGTCTTTGGGAGTGGCCGTCAGCCCCACCAGCAGCGAATCGAAATACTGGAAGATAGCGCCGAACTTCTTGTAGACCGAGCGATGCGCCTCGTCGATCACCACCAAGTCGAAGTACCCCGGCCCAAACCGCTTCTGCCCGCCCTTCATCTCATCGATCAGCCCCATCATCGTCTGGTAGGTGCAGACGTAGACGCGGCCGTCCTCGTCGCGCTCGCTCACCAGGTTCACCGGCGAACTGGCGGGCAGGTGCCTTTTGAAGGCATTCCTGGCCTGGATAACAAGCGCATTGCGGTCGGCCAGAAAGAGTACACGCTTCACCCAGTTGGCGCGTTGCAGCACATCGCACAGGGCAATCACGGTCCGTGTCTTGCCCGCGCCGGTGGCCATCACCAGCAAAGCTTTGCGTTGCTTCCGGTCCAGAGCGGCGGCAACTTTGCGGATGGCCCGTTCCTGGTAGTAGCGTTCGACAATCGCCTTGTCCGACGCAACCGCATCGAGCGGCTTGCGCGTAGTGCGGCGGTCGATAGCCAGCTTCAGCTCGTCGCGGTTATAGAATCCCTGCACCGACCGTGGCGGATAGAACGTATCATCCCAAAGCCAATGCTCGTAACCGTTGGTGTAGAAGATCACCGGGCGCTGGCCAAACTGCCGCTCCAGGCAGTCGGCATAGAGCTTGGCCTGCTGCTGGCCCTCCCCGGCGTTGCGCTTGGTGCGTTTGGCTTCCACCACCGCCAGCGGCTTGCCATCCTCACCCCACAGGACGTAATCCACAAAGCCCTCGCCGGTGTTGTTCGGCATCCCCTGCACGGGAAACTCGCGGTCCCGTGGCTGGTCGAGCGCCCAGCCAGCCTCCTTCAACAGCAGGTCGATGAAGGCATCGCGGGTCTCGGCCTCGTTGTAGTCGTGGGTATCGGGAGCGGCAACATTTGCGGCCTTGGCGGCGGCAACCTCGGCGCGCAACCGCTGAATCTCCTCATCCAGCGCCGTCTTGTCTTTGAGCAGAACGGCCAGATTCTCGTCTTTGGCTGCCAGCGAGGCTGCCAGTTCTTCCAGCTTCTTCTGCGTCTGCGCCGGAACGGGCGAACTCTTTGGCAGCAGAGCATCGTTGAAGGTCAGCTCCGGCGCGGGCCGCGTACCCCGCGCATAGCGGTGCGCCAGCCACCAGGTGAACTGGAAGAGTTCGCGGCAGGCGGTCAGCGCGTCGTACTGGGTAATCACCTTCTGCGTGTGGACGGCCCGGTTGCCATGATCCTTGATGATCCGGGCCTTGGCGGCAATGCGCTGTGTGGCCAAGGCGGCAAAAGTGGGTTCGGCCAGCAATGCGGCCAAGTTGTCCTGATAGGGCAGAGTCAACGCGGGTTCAGCTTTGTAGAGCCATTGAACCGCAAACTCCAGTGCCCGCCGCGCATAGAAGCAGGCCGAGCGCGGATCGGGATAGACAAGCGACTCAGCCTTCGCCGCAGATTCAAAGACCAGCGGCCATTCGGAATGTAGGAAGGCGAAGTTGCTCATGCTATTTGCTCGCTTTGACTCCGAGGAGCTTTTCAAAATCGAGTTCGGTCAGGTATCCCGTGAAACCCAATATCGCCATTGAGATGATAAGGGCGTCTCTCAATTCTAGCTCTCGCAATTTCCCATCACTTTTTGCCCCATGACGAATAGCTGGATAATCGGAACAAAAGCCGTAAAGAGCAGTCAAGGCATTTCGAACTGTTGCGTGAGGCCAACACTTCATTTGCTTGGCAGCGGCTCCCAGAGTCTTCTCGGTTACTCCGGGCATCCGAATAGCAAGCCCTTCAGCAAAATTGCAAATCCGTGCAATACAGTTCCGAATATCAACGGGTCGCCCTTTCGCCGATAAATCTTCAAATGCCAATTCGGCAGCTTGATGCAGTTCGCGAAGGTCTGGATCACTGAAAACTCTCAACTCGACTTCTTCGATCATGCCCCCAAGAAGTGCAGGCAGACGTGGGACCATGCGATACGGAGAAACAATTCGATACCGCAGGTTGTATCGATCAAGAAAGATCCTCGTCATTGATTCATAATTGCTAGCCAAAGAATCAGAACCAGCGTCTAGCAGAACTCCAAAAGCCTCTTCCCAAAAGCGCGTTAAAGCAAATTCGCTTGCAAAGTCTGCGCGACGAGTCCCGAAAAATCTCTCGCGGGATAGGCCCGCATCATTAGACACAGTAAGAAGCTCGTCTTCGGTAGGTGTGACCTGGAGCGCCTTTGCAAGTTCTGGATAAAGAGATGCAAAGAGGTCGAGCGGTGTTCCGTCTCGTTCATAAAGAGGCGCCCAGATTTCTGTGAGCGTCTGATCCCACGCGTCTATGAGCTGGCCTCTCATCTCAAAGCTCTCCTCGGAATGCTCGAAGCTGCAGCGACTTAAAAAGCGCATCGTAGTGGCACATAGTCTGCGATAACATTTTGATGTATAACTTCGCTTTGGCCGTCCTCTGTGCAAAGGTTCTTTGAAGGGAAACTGGAGGTTGCAAAACAGTAAAGCTCTTCACGTCCTCTTGATTGATGCTAGACTGATTGACGGCGTTTTTGGACCGCTGAAGTATCTGCGCTTTTATGTAGCTTGTTTGCAGAAATGCGATGAGATATTCCGGTTCCATTTCTTTGTAGTCTACGCTGAATCGCATCATGTTTGATTCAAAGACAGTATCCTCTGACAGGCCAGTTATCAGGGCGCTCTTGCCAAGATATTCAATGCTATTCACTCGGTTGACAACAATATCGTTCTCGTTGAGTCGATACAATTTGATTTCGTCAGGGGTGAGCCGTAAGCGTTTCAACTTGGAATAGTCTGACACTTCACCGTCATAGAAAGCATCTATCCGAAGGATCGGTGTCCCATCTCCATAGGATTCTGCTGACTTATAAAGACCGTTCTGTGGTCCGGATCTGATGAACTCTCCCAGCATGGCGCGTGGCCACTTTTTCAGGTCGATCGCAGGATCGCCGAACATATCAAAGAAGATGGATTGAGTGAGAACGTCGAGTTGCTGGAGAGCGGTGCGGCGCTTCTGACGCAGAGCATCCGCCTTGTCCAGAATCGCTGCTATCCGCTGCTGCTCTTCCATCGGCGGCAAAGGCACCTGCAAAGTCGTGAGGACGCCAGGGCTGATTCGAGGAAGATTGACGCCAACCGAGCGAGATTCAGCGAATGATACAGAGGTATCGAGCCGCAAAAAGTGGCAGAGGTAATCGCGGTCCACTCGCCGTCCAGGAAGAATTGGAAGAATGTCGGTGCTGCAAATGCCATCGAAATCCGGGCGAGCAATCTTTCTCAAATATGGGCGAAGCTTGCCATAGAGAATATGTCTGCTGGTGAACAAGAATTTGGTGCTTGCCAGATCGCCCGCCTCAACGGTCCTGACAGATGAGAATCTCCCGTCGCCTTTGATGTTTTCAAGGCCGACATAAGTCGTTCCAGATTCAATTGCCTCTGGGGCCACCGCATCGCGTGGGATTTCGACAATCTCGCCAAGGGGAACAGAAGAAAACTTCATCGGAGCATCCCCTCCAACTCACTGAGGCCATGCAAAATCTCGGCTTCGAGCTTCTGCAGGTCGGCGATGATCTTCTTCGGTGGGTCGTGGTGGACCTCTTCGTGGACCACTTCCTTATAGCGGTTCAGACTCAGGTCGTAGTTCTTTTCGACGATTTCGGCTTTTGGAACTGTGAAGCTCTGCGCGGTACGCGGACGTTTGCGCTCTGAGCTTTCGCGCTTACTCCAACGGGCGAGCACATCAGGCAGGTTGTTCTTGGCGTGTTCTTCCTTACTGAGTGGCTCCTCAGGCAATGCGCCGAGTTTCACTTCGTCGAGCAGCGGCTGGCGTTTGTCGTCGAGCGACCAGCCTTCGGCTTGCACGTCGTAGAACCAGACTTGGTCCGTGCCGCCGGAGTTGGTCTTGGTGAACAGCAGGATGGCCGTCGAGACGCCAGCATATGGTTTGAAGGCGCCACCAGGCAGGCTGATGACCGCATCGAGTTTCTGCTCCTCGACCAGGATACGGCGCAACTCGCGGTGGGCGCGGCTGGAGCCGAAGAGCACGCCGTCCGGCACAATAACGGCGGCACGACCACCCGGCTTGAGTAGCCGCAGAAAGAGCGCCAGAAAGAGCAGTTCGGTCTTCTTGGTCTTGACCACGCCTTGCAGGTCCTTGGCCGTGTTCTCGTAGTCGAGCGACCCGGCAAAGGGCGGATTGGCCAGGACCAGTGTGTATTTCTCCACCTCGGAGGCGTGATCCTCAGCCAACGAGTCGCGATAGACGATGTTCGGCTGCTCGACGCCGTGCAGGAGCAGGTTCATGCTGCCGATGCGCAGCATGGTGGAGTCGAAGTCGAAGCCGTGGAAGAGATCGGTGTGGAAGTGCTCGCGCTGTTTGGCATTATGGAAGAGGTTGGGGTGATGGCGGCGCAGAGCCTCGCCCACGGCTACCAAAAATCCCGCCGTGCCGCAGGCTGGATCACAGACCACATCTTTGGGCGTGGGCTGGGTCAGCTCCACCATCAACTGAATGATGTGGCGCGGCGTGCGGAACTGGCCGTTCTGCCCGGCTGTGGCGATCTTCGAGAGCATGTACTCGTAGAGGTCGCCCTTGGTGTCGCGTCCATGCATGGGAAGCGCCGCAATGAGGTCAACCACCTTGACCAGCAGAGCCGGCGTGGGAATGGTGAAGCGGGCATCCTTCATGTGCTGGGCATAGGTGGAACCGTCGCCGCCCAGTGTGCGGAGAAAAGGAAAGACGTGCTCGCTGACCAGATCGTACAGTTCCCGCGCCTCAAAATCCTTGAATTTGGACCAGCGGAAGTCGGCGTAGCGGCGGCCTTTGGCGTCCTTGCCTTTGGGGAAGAAGCGCCACTCGACGGGCGTGCCCAGCGTCTGGGCTTTCTGCTCTTCGAGCGTCTGGAGTTCGTCCAGGCGGCGCAAAAAGAGCAGGTAGGTAATCTGTTCGATCACCTCCAGGGGATTAGCGATGCCGCCGGACCAGAACGCGTCCCAGAGGCGGTCAACTTGATTGCGAAGATCTCCGGTCACCATGATTATGTTTAGGGTACTACCCTATGCTTCCTCCTGAGTCCGTATGTATGCAGTTGGAATGCAATTTGTCAATGAGTCTCAGGCAATGACAGTTCAACCAAGTGTGCTTGGAGGCCGATGCGTCCATTGTGGTCGGGACGACGCAATCATCGCGTTTCCCGATTCAATTCCTTTTCTCTCTTCTCCTCCACGGTTAGCCTTGTGGCAGTTTTTCCGGCTTGAATCGCTCGACTCTTCATGTAATGAACCCACTACTCCCCCGGCGCATCCTTCGCGGGAACTCCTTTTACGACAATCGTTTGCAGCGCGGCCTTCCATTCTCATATACTAATGCTGTAAGATACATATCAACAAGGAAACCCTATGCCTGCCGCGAAGAAGGCTGCAACCCGACCGAAGCGCAGAATCGTTTCTCCCGCAGAGGAGCGCACTCAACTCCGGCTCACCATCGATTCCAAATTCACCAAGGCCCATTTCAACCAACTTTTTGCCGTGCTCAAAATCCGACGAAAGAATGCCCTGGCTGAACACATCATCATGAGTTTCAAAACCAAGGCCGCACAGGCGCAGCTTGTTGCGTTCTACAACAACCAGTGGCTGAACATTCCATTTCAGAGCATCGATACCGCGTTCGTATTTCCATTGACGTTCGATATTGCCGACGAACTGGAAAGAGTTGGTGGGGAGATTCTCGGCGGGGTGAATCGGTCCAAGGCATTTCGCGTGATGGTGGCCTACCTTGCATTCGTCCATAAATTGAAAAATCAAACACAGACTACTCCCGCATAGCATCTTCAGCGCATCTTCCAAGCGAGAGGGCGCTGGCGCCTTCGAGCAGAATTCGTACCCGAATGCCGGTGCTTGGGCACGTACTGTGTGCGCGGCAGATCGTCGCCGCGTTGGGAGATTGAGCCGTCGGAAGCTCTTCCGGCAGGTTTCTTGATCCTCGAACGCAGTGCGAACACTCTTCGATCATCTTCGAACACAGTTCGATGTTGTCCGAATTCCGTTCGATCTCAGTGGAGTGATTCACCATCGCTAAGCCGACAGGCTTAGGGATGGTGTCTTCCTTCAAAGCGAGCGCAGCGAGAGTGTTCTTCTGCGTGTTTCCTCAAAATGACGCTCGCAGAATCAGGTTCCTTTGACTACAATTGGGGGGCGCGATGTTGGATTGACCTTTACTTCATCTTCACATTCAGCCCGAATGCCATGAGGATTTGCATGATGCGCTCTCCTGGTTGCCGCATTGGGGTGTTCCTCAGCAGGGTATGATGACTCCGGCTGTTGCATTCGGATTTCGAACAGGGTTAGCGTTGGGTTGTGCTGACTTTGCGGGCCATGACGGGTGGTGCTGGATATGCTCAACGGCATCTGGAACACAGCGACTATTACGATGAAGGCCGTCGTGTCCAAGGTGAATGGCATGGCCAGGGTGCGGAGTTGTTGGGTCTGCATGGAGAGGTTACGCGGAAACAATTTGAAGCAGTTCGAGAGGGGTTGCATCCAGAGACTGGAGAATTCCTCCGCCCTCGCCACAGTGCTGACCGTATTGATGCAAATGGAAGCGAACAGAGCAAAGGGAGATCTCTGTACGATCTGACTTTCTCCGCGCCGAAGTCGATTTCGATTCAGGCGCTCGTCGGCGGTGATGAGCGGTTGATTGCTGCCCATGACAAAGCTGTCCGGGAGGCGCTCGCTGAGGCAGAGAACTATGCCGCCGCGCGTGTCCGGCTGAATGGTGCGAACGAGGACAGGCCAACGGCAAACTGGATTGTGGCCGCATACCGGCACGACACCAGCCGTGAACTCGATCCGCAATTGCACACCCATGCCGTCACGGCCAATTTGACCTTTGATGGGGTGGAGGGGCGCTGGAAGGCATTGCAAGCATCGGGACTGTATGAGCGCCGCGCATATCTGACTGAGGTTTACCGGAATGCACTGGCGCGAAACGTGCTTAGCCTGGGATATGAGATTGAGCCGCGCCGCGATTCCAAGGGCAGAGATCATGGCTTCGAGATTCGCGGCGTCTCGGACGGATTGCTCGAAAAGTACAGCGTGCGCAGCGCACAGCGGGACGCCGCCATCGAACGATTTACGGTGGAGCATGGCCGCAAGCCAACCAATAACGAAGTCGCCGTGCTGGTCCGTGAATCCCGCGCAGACAAACTGGCGGAAATCTCTACGGAGAGATTGAGGAAACAGCAGCAGGCAAGGTTGTTGCCCGGAGAGGGCCGTGTGTTGAAGCATCTGCACCAAGAATCTATTGAGCGTGCCGGAATGATTCCACATGAACTCTCGCAAGCAGCGGAGTCTCTTCAACACGCGAAAGAGCATCTCTTTGAGCGCAGTTCGGTTGCGGGCGAGCACGAGTTGATGACGGAGGCCCTGCGGCACGGGCGCGGAAAGATTGATAGCAGCCAACTGCGCGGTGCTCTGGAGTTGGAACAGTCACAGGGTTTGCTTATCCGGGCCGGGAACAATCTTGCCACGCGCGAGAGTCTTGAACGCGAGCAGCGCATGGTTGCAGCGGTGGACGTTGGCATCGGGCGCTATCAGCGTCTCGGCGGGAAGCGCGAATTCAGCCCATCAGAGCGACTGCGAGAGGAACAGCATCGGGCCGTTCATCAAATACTGGACTCGCAGGATTTCGCAGTCAATCTACGTGGTGCCGCCGGGACCGGCAAGACCGCTACGCTCACGGAAATCGCCCGTGGTTTACGCGAGGCTGGCCGGGAAGTATTGGCCGTTGCGCCAACGCGCGGCGCGGTCGAGGAGTTGCAGAAGGTCGGCTTTCGTGATGCAATGACGATCTCGCGATTGCTGGATGACCCAAAGGCACAGGCCGCAGTGCATGGCAGAGTGCTGGTTGTGGATGAAGCGGGCATGGTCTCAGGCCGTCAGATGGAAGGCTTACTCAAACTGGCGAAGTGCGAAGACGCACGGATTCTGTTCTCCGGGGATACGCGGCAACTTCAGAGTGTCGAGGCATCGGACGCCCTACGCATTTTGGAGCAAGAATCGCGGATGAAAAGCGTTTCACTAATGGCTGTGCAACGGCAGACGCAGGCTCAATATCGGGATGCCATACAGAAGCTGCGGCAATCGCCAGAGCAGGGGCTTGAAAAGCTGGAGCATCTTGGAGCAGTTCGTGAGGTTCCCTACATGGAGCGTGCGCAAGCGGTGGCATCCGCCTATCGGGCGCTCACGTCGGATTCAAGTCGCACGGTTCTGGTGGTTGCCGGAACGCATGACGAGATCGGCAAGATCACTGATGCCATCCGTGAGGATATGAAGCAGCGCGGCGAACTGGATCGCGGCGTTGTCGCCGAGCGTTATGTTCCGCTGCAATGGACCGAGGCACAAAAGAAAGATTTGGTGAACTATAAGTCAGGACAAGTCCTGCTCTTCCATCGCTCTTCGCGTGGTATCGAAAAGCATCAGGCGCTCACCGTCGAGCGGACAGACAAGTCCGGCATCGTTGCCAGGGACAAGCATGGAATGGAACGCATAGTAAGTCCAACACAAGCGCGCACATTTTCAGTGCACGAATGCCAGCGGATCGAAGTTGCTCCCGGCGACAAGTTGCTGCTGACGGGCAATCGCGGCGGTGCTGGCTTCCGAGCCACCAATGGCGAACTGGTGAAAGTGCGTGATGTCGATGGCGGCCGCATTCAACTTGAGGATGGCCGGACGCTGCCAGCCAATTATCACGAGTTCGATCACGGCTATGCGGTCACAGCGCATCGCAGCCAGGGAAAGACGGTGGATGCAGTGATTCTTTCCGCCGATGCGATGAAGCAAGAGTTGTTCTACGTCGGGGCCTCGCGCGGCCGCCAGGAGATCGTCGTGGTCACCAGTGACCGCGAGCAACTGCGCAATATGCTCGGCATCTCCACGGCGCGGCCATCGGCAACTGAACTGGCAAGAGAACAAGCGCCGTCTCATTCCGCACCAAAGCTCAACCCTGAGCAGTCGCCCTTGCAGACCATTGAACCGTCGGTGCTGCGGAAAAAGGATGGCCATAGCCGCGATCTTGGAATGGGCCGGTGACTCTTGAGAATCATTGGACAAGCCATTGGCACGAGTCACACCATCGATTAGACTCACGCTTCCAGCATGAGGTACCTTTCAAAAATCGAAGCCGCTGACGATCCCAGCTATGGGGCGGACGAGGCGTACGCCTCGCCCGCAAAGTACGGAGGCAGTTCGTTCGCCTCTAGGCGCATCGTTTTGAGGGCATTCCGCTGATTTGCGGAGACTGGGCGACTTATCGTTATCAATGCCTGCCCTCCCGTTAAAAGGCTGACTGATCGAAAACAGTAGGAACGAGGCGCTTTCTTGTCTCCCGCTTGTAACAAGCTCACGCCGTCTTTGCATTCAACCCCGGTATGACATATCGGATCAGATAGAGCATCGCCGTATAACGTTCTGTTTGCGGATCAAACGGAAGAATATATCTTCCTTCCGTAATCAGCCAATCATCGTTAGCTCCAATTTGACGCGCAAAGGCATAAGGCTGAAAGGACGAAAGAATTCCTGCCACGGACTGGATAAATTCTGTTTCTGACGCGTACCACAGCTCATTGATTGATGACAGCTCCGCAACCGCAGCGGCGCATTTGTCGTCGCGTTGTTGAACGGTCATGCATTCAACCGCATAGCCGGCGATTGCGTAGTCCAGTTCACAACAGCCGACTCTCATCAAAGGGTCTGTGGATTCATCTTTACCGAACCTCCATTGCGACCACCGTTCGTGCGCGAGATTCCATAGCATCTTGCGGCGATCCAGAGAGGCAACTGACCGAAAGGCGCGTAAGCACTCAGCTACGATGCCTCGGCCCATTATTCCCATCGTAGTCAGTTGAATTGAGCTGATGTAAAACTCAAGGGCAGCTTCCGGAGCCTGCGCAAGTGCCTGTCCGAGCGATTTCTGGATCTGCGGGTAGCGCATGGGGTAACGGTTCAATGCACGCATCCATTGCAGCCATTGGACGTTGTCAGCCGCGGTGCTTTGCAAAAGCTGCGTTAACAGCCTATCTTCGGCTTGGCTTATGCTTTCGTTCCGTCGCCGCTGTTGCTGAAACAGCCGGAGGATCGAACCAAATCGAAGATACGGGTTCGTGCTGGCAACGGCCAGTACCAAGCAATCTGCCACGGAGAGAGACGACAGCACAAACATTACGGGCGCTGTCTGCTTGAGCTGTTCCGTCGATACCCGCAGTGCGTCCCATGCGAATACGTGAAGGTAGCAGACGGATTGCAAAAGAAACGCGTCGGGAAACAGATGGTCACCAAACCGAGGCCACTCGGAGGCCACAGTCTCCCAATCTCCCGCGCGATCTGCGGCGTTGAATCTATCAAGGATGCGTTTGTCGGAAATCGGCGTGCGGCTTCGGTCGCCTGGGCCGGGTGTAAATTGCAAACAAGCTATTCTCTTGCTCAGCTCCGCGACGATTTCGGGATTCACGCTGCTGCTGGCGGAAAATGCAGGCCAAAAATCGCTGTGCTGGCTGCAATGGGCTGTAATCACAAACATCGCGGCAAGTGTGTGGCAATTCTTGTCGGTTGCCGAATTCCAGTCTCTGAACTCTCTTCGCAACCATCGCATCAATGCATCTAATCGCTCTTGCTCTTCAATGGATGGAGGTTTTTTGGTTACGTGACAGACATTAAGAAAGCCGAAGTCTCGCTGCACAGGCGCAAAGTACGCGTTGCCGCGATCCATATCGCTAAGAGTCGATGGCGGATTCGGATCGGTATTCACGGTCGCGAGCAACTCAGTTGGCACGAATTCCTCCCCTGCCGCCTTTGATTGAGCTAGCGCGAGCGCGACCGGATCAGGGAGAACACTCACGGTTTCTTCCATATCAGGTGCTCCTGCTGATCGAGTTGTTCCCACAGTTCCAGAAATGCGTCCCGGATGAGCTGACCATTATCAGCGCGCTGGAGGATATGGTGCTCCATTCCGATTCCATTGACAGAGGTGCCGAGCGACCATGCCAACGCATCCTCGCCCGCGCGGGGAAAAATCAGGAACCGGTCATGGAACCCAAAACCGACAGGTCCGTGCTTAACGCGATATTCAAGGCGCAGACCCAGCCAATTACTTTCGATTGAATTCAACGCAATCCGTTGTCGCTCTACCCATTCTTGCCTGTTCGTTAGTTGAGGCGTTCGTTTAGAGAATCGCTGGGTGACGCAATGGGTAATGCACTTTATGAGGCTGCGGGGTGACCTTTCGGGCGGGGCCTCACGCGCTCCTGTGAGTGCGCGCAAATCAGATCGCGAGTAAGGGCAGTGGAACAGGGTTTCCCATACGTCACGGGCGGTAAGATAAGGATCCCACAGCCATGCGCCTTCTCGGCCATATTGGCCGATGAGCGCCCGGAGATCGTCGAGCGCTTTTTCATGTTCGACATTACGCCTATCCGGTGCAGGTTTGTACTGAATGAAAACGCGCTCAGCCGCGAGCCGATCGAGCTGATCTTTGTACATCCGCTTCCGCGTATGGCCACCCGTCTCATCGGCACGCGTGTCCCCTATAATGCTCGTGCTGCCCGCGATCAAGCTGACCGTATAAGTCTTTGCTTCGCTCCCGGTGCCCTGTATGGAAAAGATTCGCGGCTCAGAATTTTGGGCATTCAGGTTTATGGCGACGGAGTTTATGAACCCGCTGGGGCCGGTCGCAGCCATGAGAATCTGATGTTGGTCATCCCAGATTAGGCCGCGATACATCCCGAAGCCAGGCTGCACCGGCAGTAACGTCTGTCCAGTTTGGATTGTCGCTTCTGCAAAGCCGCTTACTGTCCCATCAAACTCCAGTTCACAACTTGCCCGTAGTGGCCTTTCCGGAGCCGCTGGAGTCCACGCGAGATCGACGGTAAATGCGCCAGTCGTTCTTGTCTTACCGAATTGGCTCATTATCACCGTGACCGGGAGTTGAACGACGAAACATCCGAGTCGGTCAGAGAACGCTGCGAGGGTGATCGGAGCGCGCTCTCCTACATGCGCAGACAGCTCCTGCAAACGCCGGGAATCTTCAAAAAAAGCTTTCAGCGATGTCTTTTCTGTATCCGACCACTCAAAAATATGTGACCCATTCCAGAAGTTGTTTTTGAGAACCTTGTTCCAAGCAACGGTTGTCGTGGAATCCGGCGGGACGAACTGTTGTGGAACCTCACGCAGCTTGCCGACATGGAGCGGATCGCCGCAGGAGGACCATTCGTTGGTTTCGACCATTGCGTCTAAAAGCGGCGGTAACTCAGCAATCAGACGCGTGTATCTCGCAACTCCGAACGTCAATCCGGGGAGTGATTTCAGTTTGATCCTCTCGCCAAGGTATTCCTTCGGCTTCGGCACCTGATTCTGACGATCCTCGGCAACGAGTATGGTGAAGACGTTGAAAGCCCGTTTGGTCCCGTTTTCAGATGCGAAGACCTCAGTGGCTTCAAAATGAGTGTAGGTGCCGATGACACCAGGCGCGAGTAGTGAGGCGAGCGTAGCCATCTCCTCCATTCTACGATTTATCGGTCACATTATTGCAGCCTGATTACTCCTCATACGCCGATGTAACCATCTTTATGAAGCGGACTGTGTTCTGGATGCGTGTAGTCCGGCGTTTGAATACAAACGTCCGATCCAGAGTGACCGGCGAACACATCAGATTCCAACCAAACGTTCAAGCTCATCAGCTTGGGTAGCGAATTTCTTGGGGCTGAGCTTGGCCAACTGGCCCAGGTTGTGCAGCTTCCAACGTATGCCGGGTAATTCGACAAGATGTGGAATCCTCAAAAGGTCCCAGTCCGGTTGATTGCGGACAAATAAAATCAGGAACTTGCGCTCATCCGCATCCAGACCGCGTTGAATCTCACTGATGAGGCGTTCCCGCGCCGCAATCAATTCGCTCAGTCCGACCGGCTCGGCTGTCATTCCCTTGAAGGTGCGCTCGTACTCCTGGCTGATGTCGCGGACAGCGGGGAACAGCACCTCATGCACCGGACGATTATGGCAAGCCAGGTAGACAACGAATGCGCGGCGGATGGCAGGAGTGATGCCTTCATGTGCAAAGAGCTGCAAACAGTCGAACAGATCGCGGGGGTGCTGGCGGTCCATCGCAGCAACCAGCTTGCCTCCATACATATCTTCGAGAGAGACAACCGGCAATTCGAGATCGGCCATCAGGACTTCGCGCGCTCTGGGCGAGAGCGACGCATTGCGAACTGGATGCACGGTTCCGCGCATCACGAAGTTCACTTCGACTTTCAACTCTACTGCGCCTCGCCGGACCAGCAGTTTGGTTTCACCGGCGTCTGCGGATGCAATGGTATGTGTCAGAAATCCCCGCGGTGTCAGCCGCTCCGCCGCACTCCTGATTGCTTCATTGATGCGGGCCAATGCCTCTTCCCGTGGAAGTTTGTAGTCGGGAAAGATTAGATCGAGATCGACAGAGAGGCGCGGCATGTCGCGCACAAACATATTGATGGCGGTTCCGCCCTTGAGGGCAAAGACGCCATCTTGAAAAACGATGGGCGCAACCTGCGTCAACAGCCTGGCCGTGTCGAGATAGATTTGGTTCATGGCTTGAGCACCAGTAGTCCGTCGGCGGAGCGCGCGACCCAGGGCCGTGCGCTGCCGGTGGGCAGTTCCGAGGGATCGAGCTTCTGTGCCCACGGAAGTGAGGATTCGCGCCCCAGTTGGAGGCAGAGTCTAACTGTTTTGACGCTCGTGCAGCGTTTCAGCAACTCGCGCAGCACATCGGCGCGCAGGTTGAAGGCGCTCTCCATTATTTCCTTCGCCTCCTGAAGCGGCTGGCGAACGCCGACTTCACTCAACAATTCGAGCATCGCCCGCTCCGGCGCGGAGACCTGGGGACCGCTGTCGCGCCCTTCGAGCGGCGCAACGTGCAGCGGCTTTTCTGGCGGTTCGCTAAAAAGCCGCTTGCGGTGATACTCCGCCGGAAACCGCTCGGTAAACCACTCCGGCAGCTTCACCGCCACCGAGCCATAGAGATGGAGCAACTCCTGTTGGGCAACGTAATGGCGTACTCCGTACCAGTTCAGTGCGGTTTTGCCGCCGACATGGAATCCGGGGACCATACGCTCCAGCAGGCGCAGTGATGGGTGAAGCCCCGGCTCCTCGCCCGTCCGCGCAAATACACCCCTGGCCAGCCGCTTTAGCCAACCGGCTCGCACATAATGGACGGCAAGATCGGCCGATACGCCCAGAGCTGCCAGATCCACCGAGGTCAGCGGTGTCCCTGCAACTGTCTGAGCATAGAGATTGTTTAATAATCCCTTCCCAGTCGTAGTCATACTGCGATTATAAGCACATTCTCAAAACAGATGTCAACTTGAATTCTGAGTATGAATCGTAGTGGTGCTACGATAATGACATTGTTATCAATTCATTCGGCTTTGCTTAAGACACGCGCCCCGGCTGAACAAATAGGGCAACTTTACGAAACGCAGGTCTACCAGAGCACCCATCAAGCGAGGCAAATCATGACTGCCAAAGCACATCAGCAAACAGCAGTTAAACCTGGACGAGCACCTGACTCCGATTCGATCCCTCTTGGAAACTCACATACGCCAGAAGAGGCTGCGAAAATTATTAGTTTTGCATTGTCAGAATTGTCCGCAGAAAATGCACACCACGATTTTGAGCACCTCTGCCGACATATCGCACGTAGACGCATTGCCTCGAACATTCTCCCGGCGACAGGACCTGTGTCAAGCGGAGGCGATGCTGGCGCAGATTTTGAAACTGTTCCCGTTTATTCTGGCAGCGAGAACTCTGATTACTGGCGACTCGTTGCCAGCGAGAAAATCATCTTTGCCTGCTCTCTGGAAAAGAATCTGAAGAAAAAGATCGCTGCCGATTTAGCGGCGGCATCCCGTTTTCCTGAACCGGTAGAGCGTCTCTATTTCTTCTATAACAAGCCGATCCCTGTTGCACACAGGAATAAATTCAAAGCAGAAGCTCTTTCAAAGTACGGCATCCGATTGGAAATCATTGACTCAAAAGCAATCGCGGAGTTCCTTGCCAATCGGGAATTGCTTTGGATCGGCGAACGTTATCTCAGTTTGCCGATGGATCTACACCTGCCAGAGGACTCCTCGGTTCCATCCTGGTATCGGTCACTCCTCCATGATCCGGAAATAGCGCAGTCGATGAGCTTTGATACTTTCTATCAACTCAAGTCAGCGATACGTCATGCAACCGCGATTCCAGAGTGTCATTCAGACATCCCTAAATTCGTCGAACATCTCAAGCGTTTCCGCTCTCATCCACGGAAGACCATCGCCCGTAAAGCTTTCTACGAAGAGTTTGTTGCAATGTTGCGGGGACTCAATGCCGCAGAAGGATACGAATCGCAAATCCTCGACTACCTGGCAGACGTAGATCAGCTCACAGAACCTGATGAATTTGAAGATGTTTCAAACATCCTGGGATATGCGTCCGGAGCCAGGTGCCGCGGTATTCTCTCTATTGATCTCAAAAAAGTCGAAATCGCCCATGAAAAGCTTTTTGCTCGAATCAACGCACGGCTGCCGAAGCATCCATCTTTCATTCGCTGTGCTTTCCTTTTTATTCGTGGCTTCGTTGAGTTGAAAGACTGGTATATTCATCCTTCCGGAGACAAATCCACTGAAGCATTCGAAGCATCTGCACGCAAATCGGTAGCAACATGGACAATCCTGCTCAAGGAAGCCGCCGAGGTGCAGATATTTCCGATTGAGCGGCTAAGCGACACGGTGGATTTTCTCTTTACCTATTTTAACGCGGAGTGGTTTTCGGATTTTGTGAATAAGCTGGATGCACTCATAGCAGAACGAGTCGGGGCTGAACGTACAGCGGAGACACGTGCAATTCGCGGCTCCGCCTTGCTCGAAGATGAACAGTATTTTCGAGCCTTGGATGTGTTTCATCAAGCTTTCGGTCTTGCTCAAAATGCAAAATCGCAAAGCACAGCGGTCACGATTGGCCTCCAGCTTGCCGAACTGTATCATTTTCTCGGCTTACACCATGCGGCGAAATACTATGCGCTGGCATCGGCATTTGCGTCCCTCAGTCTGAGCGACGACGAATTGAAACAGTATGCTGCCGTTGGGCTTGCGGTAGCCTGCCAAGCAGACTATGCGAATGGGGCCTCGCTTTCCTTCTTTCTCACCTATCATTCGTTCGTCATGTCAGCTCTTGAATTCAAGATTGCAGGCAGCAAGCAATTCAAAGAAGAAAAATGGGGAACGGTTGACTACTACGCACAACTGCTTACGCGAGCATCTATGCTTTGGGGACCGAACCTTCACGCGAAATGCCTTGATTCTATCCAGAAAGCCGGGCTTGGTGAGCAGTACACAGCCAGCGAAGCTTTGCTCAATGAATTCTTTGCACCGTTCATGGGTGATCCACTCAGGTTGGCAGAGAGTTATCGAGAGCAGGGTATAGCGTCTCCATTCTCCGATTCTGGAGAAGTTCGAAGGACCGCGTGGCAACAAGGAGGACTTGAGTGGTCCGTCTCGTGGTCGACGGACTACGATGCGGAACGTCTTGGAACCGCGTTCTGTGCGGTGATCCAGATTGTATGCGCGTCTTTACATTCTTTAGAACTCACTCTGGCCGCGGACAGAATCAGTGTGCACCTCACTGTTCTCAGTAGCGGCCCAGCATTTAGGCAACTCCCCAATAACGACATCTTGGAATTCTCTATCAACCTCGCCTATGTAAACGACCTCTCCCTCGAAGAGGCCATGTGGGCGATCTTCAATATTCTAAAAGAGGCATCTGCGATTCCTGACGATTCGTTTGACGCTCAACTCAAGGGACGATTTAGAGGCGAGTTGGTTGATCGCTGTGGAGCTTATGTGTCGCCAGCGGAGGCATTTCGCCAGTTCTATGGGAAGGAGACATTCGAGGAGATGCACTCAGGGGATCAAGAAATTGTTGTGGTACCGACAAACCTCGTGCAAACTCGTAGTGATCATGCAGAAGGCACTCATATCCACCCTGCCTACGACGAAGCGGATGCCATTCAACTGGTAAAGAACCGGTATAAGCGCATTGCCAGCTTGTATCCAATTACGCTGCGCCAGTTATCACTGAGTCCAAGCTTCCATCGAGTGGTAAGCGCCCTTCGGGCTGACGGATGGAAGGATTGGCATTTGCTTCAGGCCATTGCGTCGATACGGGTGAATGATCTCGCCAAACGGTCCACGGACTGGGACAGGACCAGCATTGAGGTCTTCCAAAATGGCGAAAAAGAACAAGATCCAATAACGCCGGAGCATTTCTTTGATGAAGCGTCACTACGACGTGCGCTTCAGATGAGCCAATTCAGCACTATGAAAGGCCTTGGTTTCAAGATCAAGCAGATTACGCCGAATTATTCGGGGGTGAACAAACTGCTCCGCAGATTCAGGTACTGGGATCTCGATATACCTCACCAAGACCCATTCCCGGATGCAGTTGAAGAGGCGAACAATCAATAGTCTCAAGCCGCTGCACCAGCGAGAGCATCACTTCGAGAAGTATCTCCTGATTCCCTTTAATCTGCCCTGTGTTCAACCTGCCAAGGTCAAAGAGTACGAAATTGCTATATCAGTTGCCAAGAAGCAAAGGGCCTGAAGAGCTACCAGTTCCGGCCCGGCCAGAACCCGCCAGCCAAGAGGAGTTTTCCGGTGATTAGTCCGTCGCCGAGGCAGGCCCACAACAGCCGACCCCACGCGCCGCCGAACTTCACCCGGAAATCTATGGCTTGAAAGGCAGCCTCACCCCGTTCCTGGAATCTTTCGGCGTTACGGTTCGATTAGCCCGCAGGCTCCTGTCCTCCGACAAAGCTCGGCCCCAACTTCTCGGCTGATTGCATCCAGCGCAGACAGCGCCTCAACTCTGGCAATCCGTGTCGCCCTCCCAGGCTACGCATAAATTTAGGTTTCACAATATGAAAAATATCCTGCGCCATTGGTTTCTCAAAATGTCTTGAGTTTCCCGGCATCACCTACTGCGCCGCCAGTTTCCGACCGTGCCTTGGCAATTATCCATCTGGTGCAAATCGCAACATAGACACGCCCGACAATCCAGTGCATCGTGGAAAGTAGGAGCGTACGAACGATGTTCGATTCTCGCCATATTCTTGAAACTCTACTCGACACCGAACAGGATGCGGCGTTTGTGAAGGTGCATCCCAAGGCCTTACCGCGTCGCGCGCACGTCGGCCTAATTGCCAGTCTGCGCGTCGGCAAGATGTGGAACTTCGGGACTTCCGACCTCGGCCACTGTTCGCTTCTCGCGGTAAACTCAGAACAGCTATCCGTGCCGTCTCACCACCTTTGAAATGGAGAGGAAATGAGACGCTCACGATTCCAACAAGGCAGCCTCCAACTTGTGGAGCGCAAAGGAGGCCGGAAGGCATGGGAGTACCGTTGGTACGAAGTCCAGCCCGATGGCAGCCGCAGACGCCGAAACTTGGTGCTGGGGACTCTGGAACAATATCCGAACGAAACGGCGG
>Ga0326727_10008651_pt1 | contig 25657 bp, 17 predicted proteins | sample MB2enrmetagenome_FD_207643 | JGI IMG/M metagenome (GOLD analysis project Ga0326727, IMG submission 207643) | Lab enriched peat soil microbial communities from McLean, Ithaca, NY, United States - MB29MY | ecosystem: Environmental > Terrestrial > Soil > Wetlands > Peat | place: USA: New York...
GCCACTTGGCGAACATCGGCGACGCGAAGTCGCTGATCATCCATCCGGCCACGACGACGCACTCGCAGCTCACACCCGAAGAGCAGGCCCAGACGGGCGTGACGCCTGAGTATGTGCGGTTGTCCGTAGGCATCGAAGACGTGCGGGACATCATCGCGGATCTCGATCAGGCTCTCCACGCTTCCCAAAAGTAAGCCCGAGCTGGAAGGCGTGCGGCCGTGCCGGCATGCTACGATAAGGAAGAACACAATATGGAAGAATCCGGGTCGGTCGGAATCGTCGAAACCAAGCACCTCACGTTTGCCGAGTCACCTCACGAGATGATGCTCGAGTGCGGGCGCACCCTCGGACCCATCACGCTTGCTTACGAAACCTATGGTGAACTGAACGAGGCCCGTGACAATGCCATCCTGGTGGTGCATGCCCTTTCCGGCGACGCGCACGCCGCCGGATACCATCACGCCCGCGACAAGCAACCGGGGTGGTGGGATATCATGATCGGCCCGGGGAAGGGATTCGACACCCGGAAGTACTTTCTCATTTGCTCCAACATCATCGGAGGGTGCAAGGGCTCGACCGGGCCAAGTTCCATCGACCCTTGCACAGGCCGGCCTTATGGGCTCTCCTTTCCCATGGTCACTGTTCGCGACTGGGTGGACACCCAGAAGGCGCTGATCGAGCATCTGGGGATCAAGCGCTTGCTGGGCGTGGTGGGCGGATCAACGGGAGGAATGCAAGTCCTGCAGTGGGTGGTCAGTTACCCTGACATGGTGCGCCTTGCCATTCCCATTGCCACCACCAGCAAGCTCTCAGCCCAGGCCATCGCCTTCAACGAGGTTGGGCGCCTAGCCATTCAGTCCGATCCGAACTGGCGGGAAGGCGACTACTACGGGAAAGCCGTCCCCCGCCGCGGACTTTCCATTGCCAGGATGATCGGCCACATCACCTACCTGTCCGACCGGTCGATGCACCAGAAGTTCGGCCGCAGGCTGCAGGACAAGTCGGACTACGGCTACGATTTCCGCACCGACTTCCAGGTGGAGAGCTATCTGCGCTACAAGGGAAACCATTTCGTTAACCGCTTTGATGCTAATTCATATCTTTATATTACTAAGGCGATGGACTACTTCGACCTGACCCAGGCTTACGGAAGCCTGGAAAAGGCTTTTGCCGAGTGCAAGACGCGGTTTCTCGTCATCTCGTTCTCCTCCGACTGGCTGTTCCCGACCTACCAGTCGAAAGAAATTGTCAGCGCTCTACGGCGTGTGCACGCCGACGCGATTTTCACCGAAATACAGACCGACTACGGGCACGACGCCTTTTTGCTCGAGTCGCAACAACTGAGTTCGCTGATCACCAACTTTCTCGGCCACGGGTGGAAACAGTGATCGTGAACCCGATGGCCCAAGCAGTGAATGCTCTTAGCCCCAAGGGGGCGCGCCAGCAAAGCCCAGGCCAACGGCCTGGGAAACAGTTCGCAACGGCGCGATGTGAAAGCCCTGAAAGGGCGCAACAAGACCGCTGTGGCGGGCGGCCCTCCGAGGATGTTCTTCCGCCGTGTTTCGCCCTTTCAGGGCTCCTCGGCGAAGAGATCGTCGAATCTCCACCCAGGCCGGTGGCCTGGGCTGTGGTAGTTCGCCCCTTCGGGGCTCTTGATCGTTCGCGTCCAGTCGAGTAAAAGTGTGAATCATGGCTGCCCTAACCGAAGAAATCCGTTTGCCGGAAGCCGGGAGCGTCGTCCGCCTCACTCCTGAGCACAAGGTGATTCTTACTCTCGTTGAACCCGGCTCCCGGGTCCTGGACCTGGGGTGCGGGGATGGAGATCTTCTCCTGGCGCTCAAGGCGCTGAACGGAGTCCGGGCGGAGGGCATCGAACTGTCGGACGCTTGCATCCAGGCCTGCGTTGCGCGCGGTTTGTTCAGTGTTCAGCATGGCGATCTCGATGAGGGATTGGCCAACTACCCGGACAAGTCGGTGGACTACGTGATCTCGACCAACACCATCCAGGTACTTCATAAGCCGATGGTGTTGATCCGGGAAATGGCCAGGGTAGGCAAGCGCTGTATCGTCAGCTTTCCCAACTTCGCGCACTGGCGGGCGCGTTTGCAACTTGGCCTCAAGGGCCGCATGCCCAAGACCTTCAAGCTGCCTTACGAGTGGTACGAGACTCTCAACATTCATCTCACAACCGTCCACGACTTCCGGGAATTCTGCGGGAGGGCCGGACTGAAGGTCCTCCGCGAAATCCCGCTCCGAACCTCCGCCGGCGCCAATTACACCGAGGTGAACTTCCTCCCCAACTTGCGGGCCGACGCCGCCATCTTCGTCCTGGAAGCCACGTAAGGACCGTTCGCGAACCGCTCCTACCTGCACTCCCGGAGGGGTTTTCCAACCACGGTCCTTTGTTTTCATAGACATTCTCGCTTTGTTCCGTCGAATTCAAGTCGAGAAGTCGAGAGTCGAGGGTTGAGGAGTGACAAACCGTCCGCATCCGACGGACCTCTCGAATTGGCCCTCGCATCTCCTCGACTCTTCGACTCCTCAACTCCTTGACTGTTTGTTTTCATAGACATTCTCGCTTTGTTCCCCGGATTTGTGTAGCAACGGCCTTCAGGTGGGCAGGTTGGTCGCGAATCTCCTGAACTGCTGACCTGAAGGTCAGCGCTACGCCGGGCGAGCTTTCTCCAGCGATCCTTAGGGCTGCCCTACCCCGGACCGCGCCAGACCACTTTAGCCGGGGGACGGCGAGCCGCCCCCTACAATCCTCGAAATGCCGCTTCGTTCCGCGCGGATGGCCGATCTTTCTGCGCAAAAATGAGTTCGTTTTGAGGCCGCTATTTCAGTTATCCCCTGTCTTTGCAATAAGTCTTTGAGTTCGTTCCCACGATTTTTAGTCTTTTTGAAGGCGACGAGGACCGCACAGATCGAGATGAGCAGTGCATGGAACTGGATAGCGCGGACCCCCGGTGCTGGGGTCCCCGGGTTGTCTGTTGCCCCACGGAAGAACCGCGGACCCAAAACCGGGGTTCCGCGCTACCACACTCCAGCGCGTCGCTCGCGTCGTGTCCCACCTTGATGAATAACTTGCGGCGCTCCAGATCGTGGTGGTGCAAGTTCGAGACCTGCACGGCCAGTTCCGAGCGGTCCAGCCGCCCCTGCTTGCAAAGCAGCAGAGCGATGCCTTCCACCAGGGCCATTTCCAGGGCGCCCACGGGCTGACGCGCCTGAATGAGATCCCTCAGCAGGCGCTGGGACTGCCGCGGGTCATCGCCCAGTTCCAGGGCAGCGCCCTCTAAGAACCGTTCGTCCGTATAGAGCCCGTGCTTGCGGGCGTTCCGGCACGAGCGCCGCTTGCCCTCTGCCGTGCGCGGGCCGCCGGAGCGCCTGGCTGTTGGCGATTGGCGATCGGTGATAAGCGCTGGGCTTGTCGCCTGGTTGACATTTGAATCTTCCATGTCTCGTGTCCTTTCTGTGGGGGCACGCCACGGCGTGCCCATAGGGTCTCGTAGCGGCGGCTTCATGCCGCCATTTTTGCGATGGAGGGGTGAACCCGCCGCTACATCCGCGACTGAGACTGAGGCGTTACGCCGACAGTCCCCATCTTCCAGGCTATCAGATGAAAATGAGAGAGTGGGAAAAGCTGAGAATAATGCAAAAATAAATCTTTATTGCAATGGAATCAGTGGGTTAGCGAGATGAGGAGCTTTCACAATGTGAAAATCAGGGTCCAAAGTGTGGCATTTTGACACATATATGCAAAAAGCTGCATGTTCCAGCGGCAGGCCAGGCGTGGGTGGCCCGCGGTAATCGACAATCGGCAATTGCCCGTGTGGTGCCGCGTCGAGGGCGAGCACGAGGGGTGCCCTGCGTTCCCGTGTTATTGGACCAGGGCGACCACAAGGGCGGCCTCTACAAGATCAGGAATTGCACGACGAAGAGAACCGCGAAGATGTAGGTCAGGGCGGGGCACTCGCGCCAGCGTCCGGTGGCGAGTTTGGCGACGGCATAGGAAATGAGGCCGAAGGCGATCCCGTTGGCGATGCTGAAGGTCAAGGGGATTCCCACCACGGTGAGGAAGGCGGGCAGATACTCGGTGGGGTCGTCCCATTCGAATTCCCGGAGGACTCTGAGCATCATGGAGCCCACCACGATCAGGGCCGGCGCGAGCGTGGGGTAGCGCAGAATGGGATGAGTGGCGGCGTCGGCTCCGACGCGGACACCTCCGCCAATCATCGCGGCCAGGGGGCTGAAGAACATGGCCGCAAGGAGCAGCGCCGCAGTGACCAGGCTGGCCAGGCCCGTGCGCGCGCCGTCGGAGACTCCGGCGGCGGATTCGATGTAGCAGGTAATCGTGGACGTGCCGAGTCCCGCTCCCACTGTCGTCCCGAGGGCGTCTGCAAACAAGGCGCGGTCCACGCGGGGAAGCTTCCCGTCGCGCAGCAATCCGGCCTGCTGACCAACGCCCACCAGCGTTCCCACCGTGTCGAAGAGGGCCAAGTAGAACAAGACGAAAATTGCGGAAGCCAGCTTGGCGGGCGGAGTCGCGAAAAGCCCGCGCAGATCGAACTTCATAAAGGTAGACCCCAGATGAAGTTCGGAGGAGAAGGCGCCCTGGTAATGGACCAGGCCGAAAGCGGCGGCGATGGCCGTAGTGGCCAGGATGCCAATCAGGATTGCCCCGCGAACCCGAAACGCCAAAAGAACCAGCATCAGCAGAAGGCCCAGAATGCTCACCAGGGTAACCGGGTGGCGGAAATCGCCAAGACGAACCAGTGTTCCCGGAGAACCGACTACCAGTCCGCCGTACTCAAGACCAATCAAGGTGATGAATAATCCGATGCCTGCGGCAATCCCGCATTTCAACGCGTGCGGAATGGAGTTCACGATCTGGGCGCGAATGCCGGTCAGGGTAATCGCCACAAAGAAAAGCCCTGCCAGCAATACCGCCGCAAGCGCCTGCTGCCAGGTCAAACCAAATCCCAGCGGCGCCACGCCGCAGAGCGTGTAAACGAAGAAGAAGTTCTCGCCCATCCCCGGCGCCAAGGCGACGGGGTAGTTGGCGATGAGGCCCATGAGCAGCGAGGAGAGTGCCGCGGCAAGACAGGTCGCCGCCAGGACGGAGCGGAAATCCATTCCAGCCTGAGACAACACCCCCGGCTGTACGAAGATGATGTAGGACATCGCCAGGAAGGTGGTAATCCCGCCCGTCACCTCGCGCTCGAGTGTGGCGCCCTGGGATTCAAGCTGGAAGAAACGATTGAGGAGTTGTTTCACGATTTCACTTGCATTGGAAAACAGGCAGAGTTACGATTTGCTCGGGCGCGGATGAGTCTGCACCAAAGAGTCGGGCACTGGGGGTGAGAGCCCGGCCACGCTGGATGTGCTTCGGCACTTTAGGTGTCGTTCCCCCCTTAGACCTCCGCGCCTTTTTCTCTCCCAAACACCCGTCGGAAGATCTCATCCACGTTTTTCAGATAGCGCTCGACGTTGAATACGGCTGCGATCTCTTTCGGGTCGAGGTGGCGGCGGATGTCTTCGTCGCGTTCCGCCAGGCTGCGGAAATCCTCGCGTGTTTCCCAAACCTGCATGGCGTTGCGCTGCACCCAGCGGTAGGCCTCCTCGCGCGACACGCCTTTTTCCACGAGTTCCAGCAGCAACTGCCCGGAAAAGATCAGGCCCTTGAGCAGGTCGAGGTTTTCGAGCATGCGGCGGGGATACACGATCATGGTTTCCACCAGCTTGGCGGTCTTGGCCAGAAGATAGTCGAGCAGGATGGTGGAGTCCGGCAGGATGACGCGCTCGACGGAAGAATGCGAGATATCGCGTTCGTGCCAGAGCGCCACGTTCTCGAGTGCGGCCTGGGCATTGGCCCGCACCACACGCGCTAAGCCGCAGATTTGCTCTGCCGTAACCGGATTGCGCTTGTGGGGCATGGCCGAGGACCCCTTTTGCTCCGGCGAAAAGTATTCTTCAACCTCGCGTACTTCGGTACGCTGCAAGCCGCGCACCTCGAGCGCAATCTTGTCGAGCGAGGCGGCGCAGACCGCCAGCGTGCAGAGGTAGAAAGCGTGCCGGTCGCGTTGGATGACCTGAGAGGAGACGGGGGCTGGAAGCAAGCCAAGGCGCTCGCAGATCTTCTCCTCGATGGAGGGCGGCAAATGCGTGTAGCTGCCGACGGCCCCGGAGAATTTGCCGACGCGCATCTGATCGGCAGCATAGGCCAGGCGCTCCGTGTTCCGCAGGTTCTCTTCGAACCAGATGGCGAGTTTGCATCCGAAAGTGATGGGCTCCGCGTGAATGCCGTGGGTGCGCCCGATCATGGGCGTGTCTTTGAATTCCCAGGCGCGTTTCTTCAGAACCTCGCCTAATCGCTTCTGACCTGCAAGCAGCAGCGCGGACGCTTCGCGGACTTGCAGCGCTTGGGCAGTATCCACCACGTCGTTCGACGTGAGCCCGTAGTGCAGGTAGCGGCCTTCTTTTCCAATGTGCTCCGCCACATTGGTGGTGAAGGCAATCACGTCGTGCTTCACCTGGCGCTCGATCTCCAGGATGCGCTCGACTTCGAAGCTCCCTTTGCGCCGGATGGCTCGCGCGGCGCTCTTGGGTATCAGGCCCGCCTGCGCCTCAACCTCCGCCGTGGCGATTTCCACTTCCAGCCATTTTTGGAATTTGTGTTGATCGGTCCAGATGCTGCCCATCTCCGGGCGTGTGTAGCGAGGAATCACGTCGGCCTCCAGGAGGATTCGGGATTCAGGATTCAGGATTCAGGGCTTACAAGTCAGAAGTCAGAATTAAACGGTATTTCGGAATGGCGTGTCAAGGAAAAGGCAGAAGTCAGAAATCAGAAGTCAGAAGCAAGAAGCCAGAGCCTGGCCGGAAGCACCAAACTTTAAGTTTGAATGGCGTTCGAGATTTGAACGGCAACCGCTGCCAGGCTTTTTATTTTCTGATTTCTAATTTCTGACTTCTGATTTCTGCGTCCGGAATCCTAGAACTTAAAGACTTCCGTCGGCCTGGTTTGACTGGCCAGGAGGAGTTTGGTGAATTGGAGCCGGGCGCGCTGCTCGAGAGCCTGTGCAGCGGTGAGGCGGGCAATCTCGGGATGGTTATTGGTTTCACTCAAGTGGGCGAGCACCAGGACCTGCGCCGCGCCGTCAAATTCTTCCGTGAGGAAGTCGGCGGTGGCGTTGTTGGAAAGGTGGCCCTGACGGCTCATCACGCGCTGCTTCACATGCCACGGGTACGGTCCGACCTTCAGCATCTCCAGGTCATGGTTGGACTCGAAAATCAGAACATGGCTGCCCTTCACGCGCTGCTTGACGATCTCGGGAATAAACCCGAGGTCAGTGACCACGCTGATGCGAATGCCCTGGGCGTCCAAAGTGAAAGCCACGGGATCCACGGCATCGTGCGGGATGGGGAAGGGAGTAACTTCAATGTCGCCGATCACAAACTTCTCGCTGGGAGCGAAGTATTCGAAGCCCGGCGGTTTCTTCCTAGTTTCTTCGTCCCGGCACACGGCCTCGCAAGTGGGGCGAGAGATATAGACGGGGAGCTTGCCGTTCGTCGCCAAGACTCGCAAGCCGTTAATGTGGTCCGTGTGCTCGTGAGAGATGACCACCGCGCTCAGACCATCGGGAGACTCGTTGATCGCTGCCAATCGTGCGTATGTCTCCCGGCAGCTGAACCCCACGTCAATCAGCAGCCGCGCGCTTTCGGTAGCCACAAGGGTGCAGTTGCCCTTGCTGCCGCTTCCCAGCACGCAGACCCGGACGCTCATGGGGCCTCCCGTCGGAAGGCAGTGACGAGTGACGAGTGACGAGTGACGAAAGAGCAGTGACGAGTGACGAGTGACAAGTGACCGGCAACGAGCGGACGATTTGTATTCCCAAGCCTGTCCATCTGAGTTAATCGCAATTATACCCGCATATCGGGACAGGTGTCATCCAGGGCCCATTCGCTAAGCCCAGCGGCCCCGCCGCCTGTCTTGTGGAAAGGCTTCGCGACGGTTCAAGGAAGCTCGCGATGTGTCATCCCGAGCGCAGCGAAGGATCTCTGCAGTTGTTCGTAGGACATTCAACCAAAGGCAACTGCGGGGATCCTTCGCTGCGCTCAGGATGACAGGTTGGGCGGTTGGCTCTGCCTGCCAGTGCCACGTGATACTGAAAAAGTCACACGCTCTCAGGATGACAGGCCTTTGATTTCTTCGCACGGGCAGAGTCTTTACGCAGGGCAGGGCGCCAGCGCCGCATCTACGATCCTCACGATTGTTTACTGCTATCACCTTCACCCAGTTCCCGAATCCAGATGTTCCGGAAGCGAACCTTGTAGTTGTGCTCCTGCAGGCGCAACGGCATCTTCGCCGGGTGGGCCTGGTAGGGAGGCCGTTGATGATGCGCGGTGGGGCCCGTCAATTCTACATGGTCCTGGACCAGCACTCCGTTAAAGAAGACGGTGATGATCGCGGGGCGGAGGACCTTGCCATCCTTGTCAAAACGGGCGTCGTGAAAGACGACGTCGTAAGTCTGCCAAAGGCCCGGGGCGCGGCAGACGTTGACGAGAGGAGGGTACTGCCCGTACATGGCGGCCGCCTGCCCGTCAGCGTAAATCTTGCTGTGGACGGAGTCGATGACCTGGACCTCGTAGAGCGCCGCGAGAAAAACACCGCTATTCCCCGGATCGAAAGTGTCGCCGGCCCACTCCGGCGACTCCCACTCCACGTGCACTTGACAGTCGCCGAACGATTGCTTCGTGTAGATATCGCCCGTCTTCGGAACGACCTCGAAGTAGCCGTTGCCGACTTTCCAGGGCGCCGGCTCTCCCTTTGCCCCCTGCCATTGCGACAGATCTTTGCCGTTGAAAAGCACAATGGCATCCGAGGGAGGCCGGTCAGGCTTGTCTCTTGCTTCGCCCGGCGCGACCACCGGGGGCTGCGGCCTGCTCATATCATGAATCTGCCATCTCGTCAGCCCTTCCGACTGCAAGCATTTGCTCACCTCCAGCGGGATAATCGCAATCACCAACGTGGCCGCTACGGCGACCATCGTTGCTTTCAATAAAGTATTGCGCATAGAAAATCTCCTTTCCAAGTAGTGTCCCAATTTAAAAGCGGCGTCGGCCTTCCGGTCAGCAAAAGCCGGCCTCAACAGGCTGCGGGAAAACTCTTGAACGCTGTCATTCTGAGCGAAGCGAAGAATCCCCGCAGTTGTTGTTTCAGACAACTGCGGAGATCCTTCCTTCGTTGCACTCAGGACCGCCTGCGGCTCCTCAGGATGACAGTCCGAAGGCCTTTTCCGCAGCCTGTGAAGGCCCGCGCTACGCAGTCAGCGAGGATGCGGTCTCCTCTCGATTTGGCGTCTGCCATGTCCGCTCGGATATGGTATAGTGAGCGGGTACGGAGTGGCGCTCGAAGCATGCCCAAAGCGCGGGGGTAATTCAGCGGTAGAATGCCAGCTTCCCAAGCTGGACGTCGCGGGTTCGATCCCCGTCCCCCGCTCCAACCTTTCAACATCTTAGAAAAACTGGCCGAAGGGCGTACTCCAATATACTCCATTAATGGTGTATCCCGCCTTCCGCATGAACTCCCTGGCTTTACCGGGAGCCTCGCTCTTCCTGCTTACGTCGACGGCAAGGAACGTCACGTCCTGATTGGCTTGATAGCGCTGATAGAGGCGTTCCAGCTCCGGGAACTCCTGGCGGCAAAGATTACCCCTCGGCGGCGCAGGACGAGATGTTCATCATCGATGACCGCCACAGGGGTGCGGCGTCATTGTTGAGGCTGCGGGCGCCCCATCGACCGCAGGAACAGAAAGTGGGAGCGAATTGCGCCATAGATCGTACGGTGTGCTTGGTAGTTGATCTGATACTCGCTGCAAACCCGCGCGACGACTCGAGCCACCTGAGGATAGTGAACATGGCAAATTCTCGGGAAGAGGTGGTGAATAACCTGGAAGTTCAATCCGCCGAGATACCAAGTGAGCAAGCAGTTCTCGCGTGCGAAATCGGCGGTAGTGCGAATCTGGTGAATCACCCACTCCGCGTGGACATCTTCCGACCTGGCCGGGTGCTCAGTCTCTTCGATGATGTGGGCCAACTGGAACACTACGCTGATCACCAGGCCCGTGACCATCATCACGCCGAAGTAGAAAGCCAATACAACCCACCACCGGTGCCTCATGAGGGGAATAATAAACGCCAGGCTGAGGAAGATGACTTTCCCGGCAACCAGTGCTGCCAGGTCCCAACCCCGGGGCCGCTCAAAGGTCCTCTCGCCAATCTTCCCTGTCCAAAGTTTCTTGTAGTCATTAAAAAAGTGCCATTGGATCACCAGGAAGGCGTAGAAGAACCAAAGATAATAATGCTGATAGCGATGGTAAGAACATAGTGGAATCTCCGATGAGAGCCGCCCGACCGGGGCCAAGTCGATGTCATCATCTGAATCGGGGATGTTCGTGTAGGTATGGTGGCCGAAATTGTGCTTCCAAATCCACAGGTAAGAGCTGGCCCCGAGAAGATCCAGCGTTAGCCCTGCCAGCCGGTTCATCCAGGGGAGGCTCGAAAAGCTTCCATGATTGCCGTCATGCTGAATGTTGAACCCCACCGCGGCCGTGGCCAAGGCTAGAGATAGGCCGCTCAGGACGCCGCCGGGCCAACTGGATACATGGAAAACCAAGAGGTAGTACGAACCGGCGAGCCAAACGAGAATCAACAACGCTTTCAGGTGCATGCCGAGGTTTCCGGTCTTGGAAATTCCCGCCCGCCGGAAGTATTCATCTACACTGGTTTCGAGGGCGTGCTTGAATCCTGTCGCGGGCCGGAAAGTGGGCTTGTTGGTCATCCTTCGTCGCTGGCTATTTTACTATGACTTGCCCAAAGTTGTCGCCGTTTTCCGGGCTTTGTTCCGGATGAAGACCTGCTCATGTTATATTCGGGAAGTAACCTATTTGAACTTTCTTCCCTTTATGAAGGCTTTGGTCTACAATTGGCGCAAGCAATATTTTGAGGGGCCACGGTCACTGCTTCCAATGCAGCTTCCGTGCCAGAGGGTGTGGGTGACGCGGCCTTCTTGATTCAGTCTACCCATCCCGAGGCTTTCGCGGAAGCGATTCTTGGGGCCAGAAGCGAGGACAACCTACGGAGAACGAAGATCGAGAAGGGGCTGAGCTAGACGGCCGGCTTTCGTTGCAACAGGAGAGCTCGCCACCATTTGGATTGCACGCAGAATGTTGCAACGATGACCCGGCGTCTGCCAACTTGACCCGATGTGAAGCGAATTCCTTGGTTCTGGAGGTGAAACCAGATGCCGTTTGGCGAAAGGCTCCGCCAATTCGCGCAAAAACCCGCTCGTGAGAAGCTGCGGATTGTCCGTCGCAAAATGGCGGAAACGGATTGGTACTGGAAAATCCATAGCCCGGGGGCCGACAGAACAACCTATATTATTGGCCTGTTCGGCACCGGACGGCTTTACATCTATGAGCTTATGCTGCGGCATATCGGCGAAAGGGCGAAGTATTTAACGACAACGATCCGCGTCCATCGCGGTCCGACATCGATGATCTATAGCGCGCATGCCACTCTCAAGTATGTTTCCCGTGAGCAGGCCTTGCCGGCCGTGACGCACAGGATTTTGGAAGCTGTCAGAGCGCGATTTGCGGACTTGATTTTTGTCTATCGCCACCCTCTCGACTCGTTGATCACAAATTGGGTTTTCTGGCGGACGTACGTTCGCACCGGGACGGGGGGAGCTGTTGTCGCGCAGATTTATGAGACGACGGACGATGTGTGTGCCGACCTGGAAAAGAATTTTGCAGAGTTTGAGTCCTTCGCGGCAGGCGATCCGGCTTTTTTCGCTGGCTTGCGAGGTCCTCGTTTTCTGTCGTTCCAGGAATTCGTCGAGGAAACTGAACTGCATCTTCAATCGGCTTCGCTCACCTTGCGGCTCGAGGACTTCACCGTCAGTCCCACTCGAGAATTCTCAAGAATTGCGAACGTGATGTCGGTCGACCTTAATTTGAACGGTTCACACATATCTCCCCCACGGACCAGACCCTATCGCTATTTGGAACTGAAAGCAAAGGTCCCTCGATTCCGGAGCTTTATCGCTAGGTTGGATACGGAGACACAAAGGCGGATCGAAGCATTCGGCTACTCGGTGAGTTGAACAAATTTGGCGCCCCGGCCTCTTTGCGGTTTTGCGGCCTCGCCCTAGCCCCAGCCGCTCCGGAGTCGCCCACAATCCAGAAGCCCCGGCTTTCACTGGGGCCTGTACGGAGGGGCTGTCAAGTCAACGGAACCCCCATCGACCTGAGCCCCGAAGGGGCGGCCTACCCAATCCCCCGGACCAACCTTCGCCGCGGAGGCACGGAGGCACAGAGCAAAACCGGCGGACCCTCCGCGCCACAGGCTGCCAAGCCGGACGGACACCCCTCCGGATTCAGGGGTCGGCGGAGCGGTCAGCGCCGGCTGTGGTTATAGGCCGCTAATTCCTAATGCCTAGTCCCCCGTGGGAGGCGGAGGAAGCTATTTAGCCGCAGGCCCGAGAGTTCTCAGATAGGCGTGGAACACCGTGGTTTCTGCCAGTGCCCGAAACCGAACCATTCGCTTCCACGCTAGCGTAGCTATGCTGGCTAGCGCTGGCAAAGGAATAGCAAAGGGAAATATGGACTTATGAAACGGATGGATATCGTGAAGAGTGATTCGAATAGCAGGAATCAGAGCCAGACCGGTCAGCACGATAAAAGAACGGCACAGGTCCGACGTTGCTATGAAAGTGTCCCGCTTAATGAAGCGCTCGTTCAATTTCGTCAAACAATAATCCAATGCTGCATCGACAGATGAGATTCCTTGGCCAAAGTCCCTCTTGATTGCCTCCCGAACGATCTTCGCATCGGGGCTGTCCCAGAAGATGTCCCTGGCGTGTCGGAAATAACGCTTTCCCTTACAGTATGATGTAGAGGCGGCTTGACGCCGCCACTTGGCGAGCTAAACTCGCCGCTACAACATCAAACTATGCTACCACGCATTTTTCGCTTGACAAACCCAGGGACATATGGTAGCCTATAACTGTGGTTGTTTTGTGGACACATTGTCGTGAGCAGGCTTCCGATCGCGAGGAAAAGCGCAATGGTCCCGGCACTGGGGAAAACCAGGGTCCGAAAAAAGAAAAAATAGTACGAACGAAGCCAGTATGTTGTTGAAAACAAAGAAAGGCATGTCGGAAACGAACTAAAACGAACTCAAAACGAACCCCAATTGAGCGCCCAAATGCGTGCAATAGAACCAAAATTCGAGCTTTTTGACATCGCGCGCGTTGGGTCGGGGAACTGGATCGTGGCGGACGTGGCAGGGACCGAAATTGCCGGGCTGGGGGAAACCCGGGGGAGTGCGAGAGAATTCAGAAATACCGGGAACAAAGCCAAGAAGTGGCTGAAAACAAAGCACAACATTTTTTTGAGTGGTGCAAATCAGGGGCCTTGGCGCGCCAATCGGCACAAATCAAGCTCTGAAGGGAGCAAGGGCAATTTGGGAAAACGAGGTAAGGCTTGACCGCCGCAAGGCGAGGCAGATCATAGACAATTTGTCGGCTAGACAAGATTTGGCCCGCCAACCTTCCGCTTCTGCCTGACCTTCTCGCCTGTCGCTCACTCCAGCCACAAAACCTGAAAGGGGTCAAGCTTGGTTGTTCTGGGCCGCGGCCGGGCGCCTGCTTCGTCCGGGCGGCACTGCAATCGTCCAGACCCCCATCGAATGCAAAGACTACGAGCGTCCCTTCAAGAACAGGCCTGATTGGTTCGACGGCCTCGAACACCTCTGCCTTTACACTGACAAAAGTGTGACTCGTCTCACCACTCTGGCTGGGGTTGACATGGTTGCGCTTGAAGATGCGCCCCTGGCATTGGGGCAAGTATGCGTGTTGAGGAAGCCGGGATAAACGGTGTTTTACCGCGAAGTGCGGAACGATCGACACACGAGCCCAGCGGAGAAGGCTGACCGTGGCTCTGAACCGCAGGAAGATATCAGCCGACACGCACGGTTGTTTGGGCGTAGTTTTGCCTGCCGTGTTTGGAGTCAAACGCCCGTTCGAAGGCGAGCGCGGCAGCGCCCAGGACGCCACCGTAATATCCAAGCTCCGACGCCATCACCCGGAGCTCCCGATTCTTCCACGGGCGGACAAGTTTGGCCAGTTCGTCGTTGAGAACAGAAATCAGCCGTGGATTGTTCTCAGTCAGGCCGCCTCCCAAAATCAGAGCTTGGGGCTAATCTACTCGGGGGAAACTTCAATGGCATTGATGCGGGGATAATTCCGTATTGGCACGAAGTTGAAGAATATCTTCCCCTGGTCATTTGGAACGATGCCATGGAAGGTCTTCGCCAGGGCTCGATTTTCCCCTCCGGCCTCTTTGAAGATGTCAAAGTTGCGGAGCAACACCGTGCCATTGCAATACACATCGAACAGGCGGCTGTCCACGCCGCCCCGGCCCTGATTGCCAGGGCCAAAGAAAGCCTCCGTGAAGTGGAGCGTGGCCGAGTATTTCGAACCCGCGGCCACAGGAATGGAGTAACTGAAATAACCGAAGCGTTGGCTCAAATAGAGGTCCGGGTCTGGCGAGCCTTTGATTGATACCTTGTCCGTGACTAATCTTCCCCCCTCAAAATAGCGGTCCGGAAGCCAGATATTCCCGTTGCGGTCGGTGTAGGTGTTGTCGCTGGCTATAATGCGGACGGGGCGCATCTTTCCCTGTAAACACGGCACCAACTCAATAGCGCTGACCAAGGGATAATCGATCTCTCTCACGAAACGTAGATGCAGCTTCCCGTCGGAGGACGGATGGATGTTAGTGAATACCCGTTCATCCGCGGTTTCGCTCCTACCTACGTCACCTAGAATGTCAAATTGGGACAGGAGGGGCTTTCCGCTCAGGAGCACGTCGAACATGCGGCTGGTTTCGCCCCCGCCATGCGGCGCGTCAGGGCCAAACTCCGGCTCGACGAAGAACAGGTGAAGCTCATAATCACCCGGCTTCAATGGAATATTGTAGGAGAACTCGCCACGCCGACACTGTTCGAACATCGTGTTATCGGTCGTACGGGCGATAGACTGGTGAGCCTGAGAGGAGCTCTCCCCCCCTGAGTAATAGCGGTCGCTTGTCCACCGCTTTCCTTGCCGGTCAATGTAATCCCCGCGCGTATAGCCGGCAAGGATGCGTACGGCGTCGTCCGGTTCGGTTGACGCAGGAGCGCCCGCTAGACCCGCCGCATTAGCCGCCAAGGGCTGGTCCCGAGGCTGGACAGAATGTGACTTCCAGCGCAGAAGGAGGAGAGTGAGCACGACGGCCAGCCCTGCAAGCAACCAGGCGACCGTCCGGCGAGCGCGCTGGCTGACATTCGGTCCGCTAGTCCCGCCCCGGAGCTGCACAACGCCAACAGGAGGCTCTCCCTGGCTCTGAGGTTGCGCCGTATCCGCGCTGGCAGCCGTCGCGGAAGTTGGTGTCCGGGTGACAAATTTCGGCACGTAACGCCCGGGTTCTAGGACAATTTGGACCGGGTTGTTGGCGCCTACCCCTTCGTAATACTCCTTCAGGTTCTTTCTAAGCCGGTGGGCCTCGACGCGCACGATGGCGTCCTGGCTCTGATCGAAATCCGCGCCTCTTCCGAAGACTTCGGTTGCGAGGATATATTCCTTAAGTTGATCTGACCTGCCCGCGAAGAATTCCTCGCAGATGTACTTGAGCAGTTTCCCCTGTAACGGGGCACGCGGGAGATTTCCCGAACCCAGAACCCGCTCGAGCTCTTGCTTCTCGAGGTCGAATGAAGCTGCCATGCAAACCCACCAAAGACGCCTTCCGGCCCGCAATATACCCGAAAAGGTTAACGGACTCAAGCTGTAACCGGTTACCGGGCCGACCCACAGTCAGCATTTACCTGAAAAGGCGGAAGCTAGCCGGGTAACTGGCAAGGCGGTTGGCGCTAACAGGTATAACGTTGTGTTACTACTCTCTATTTCTTATGCTGGCCGAGTTAAATCTAGCATAGATCGAATGTCTAGACAAATAGTGCAGAGGAAAGGACAAGTGGACAAGTGGAATCGGCGGTGACTGCGTCAACTCAAACCATCACACCATTTTCCTCGATTCGAATCGACAAAGATGCGTCAACGCCCATTTATCTGCAGATTGCCGAGGCCATTGGTTCGTTGCTTGCCAGCGGGGTCTTGCCTCCGGGGTACGTCCTACCGCCTGAACGAGTGCTCTGTGCGCAATTTCGCATCAGCCGTATGACGTTGCGGCAAGCCATGAGCTTGCTGGATCGCGAGGGCTTGATTAATTCGCGCCGGGGCGTGGGAACCGTGATCGCGCACAACCGCCTGGCTAAGCAACAACAGGAGGCGCTCAGCTTCAGCGAAGAGATTCGAGCGCGCGGCGGGCGCCCGGAATCGCGTTTGATCTCGCTCGATCTGGCGATTCCGTCGCCACTCGTGCGGGACTTCTTCGAACTGCAGGAACGGCAAAAGGTATACGAAGTTCAGCGTGTGCGCTTGAAAGATGGCGAGCCGTTGGCGTTGGAATTTGCTCGCCTTCCTGAACGGTTGTGTCCAGGACTTGAACGTTTCGACTTGGCGAGAAGTTCGCTGTACGAGATTCTGGAGCGCTCGTACGGAATTAGGATAGTAACTTGTGACGAAGAAATCTCGGCAGAGATCCCGAATTCACAACAGAGGAAACTACTGAGGTTGCCGGCACATACGGCCGTTCTTGTCATCAATCGAAAGGCCTATATGGAAGATGGGCGCCCTCTTGAACTCACGCGTTCCTTCTTCCGTGGTGATCGCTACAGCTCGGTCGTGCATTCGGTGCGCAAGAACAAGTCAATCTTGCAAGCGACGGGTTCTTAGAAACGGTGCGACGGCTGGTGCAAGGCAGGCGCGGCCTATAAATAAGGAACGGCAATTAAAAATGGAAATTTCACTGGAAGCGTCGGGAAGCATTCGACAAAATCATCCGCGGTATGCGCGGAGGAAAAGGAGTTGAGATGAATTCACATCGAGATCGCAAGAATTCTCGTCTTTTCTCGCACGGAAGGCTCAGGAGCATTCTGATCGCCCTGGGCGCTTTCTGTGCTTTCTGTGTTCTGCTATCCCCACCTGTATTCGCCCAAAGTGGCGCCGTCTTGGGCGCGGTGCGCGACACGAGCGGTGCAGTGATACCTAACGCGTCGGTAACCATAACCAACACGGCGACGGGCGTGACCACAACGACCAAGACGAATATGGAGGGCCTGTACGTCTTTCCCTACGTTCAGCCAGGCGTTTACGATGTCTCCGCCAGCGCTGACGGATTCCAGACGGTAAAGAAACCGGGAGTGACCGTGAATGTGACGGAGCGCGTGCAGGTAAGCTTCGATTTGAGCATTAGCACTACCAAGCAGACCGTCGAGGTCACGGGCGCGGCGCCACTGCTCAATACCGTCAATGATGCGGGCGGCCAGACCATCAGCCGACGTCTGGTGAACGACCTGCCGCTTTTGAACCGCTCGGCGCTTGACCTGGCATTCCTCGCACCAGGAGTCAATCAGCCGGCCGGCTCCACTTATGGAAATCAAGTGGGGACGGCTTACATGAATTCGAACGAGTTTGTTTCTGATGGGAGCCGCGAGGCGACTTCCAACGTGCTCATTGATGGCGTTTCAGCCGGGGGAGTGAACATGGGGGGGCTAACGACTCGAATCGCCTATACCCCTTCGGTGGATGGAGTCCAGGAGTTTAAGGTACAGCAGACGAATTTCAGCGCCGAATATGGAAACTCGGGCTCGACCATCGTCAACCTGATCACGCGTTCCGGCACCAACAGCCTCCATGGCAGCGCCTACGATTTCCTGCGCAACAATGACCTCGATTCCGCGGATTATTTCGAGAACCAAAACCCCGCACCCCTGAACAAGCTCCCGCACTTGGAGCGGAACGTTTTTGGCGGCACGGTGGGCGGGCCGGTCGTGATACCCCACCTTTACAACGGAAAGAACAAGACCTTCTTCTTTTTCGACTACGAGGGCACGCGCCAAAGTTCGCTGGCAAGCTCGTACGCCGGCGTGCCCAGCGCGGCGGAGAAGACGGGAGACTTCGGTGAGCTTTGCAACGACGTTAGCGAGCTCGACGGAAAGGGCGCGGGGACGTTCAGCTCAAGCGGTATTTGCTCAGACCCGAACGGCCAACTGTGGGACCCCTACACCGCCTCCTACGACGCGCACGGCAATGCCGCGCGTGCAGTCCCCATTCCGAACAACAACATCGCCACGTACACGAGCCCCGGCGCGGGATCTCCGCTACCGGGAGGTACGGGGCCAGGAAACCTGATCGATCCCGCCGCCAAGAAGCTGATGTCGTTTTTCCCGGCGCCGAACTTTAATCAGGGAGCGCCAGGCGGGGGCTATAGCCCGTACTACAACTGGGTCGCCTCCGGCGCCACTGGACTGGCCAATCACCAGTGGGACTTGAAAATTGATCAGAGTTTTGGTGACCGCAACAGGCTGAGCGGGAAGTATGCCCAACGCATGACGCATCAGATTAACCTGAACTGCTTCAACAACATAGCCGATCCCTGCTCGGGTGGGGTCGGACCTCAATCGGCCCGTCTGCTGGCGTTGGACTTCGTACACACCTTCGGCCCGGCGACGGTGCTGAATGTTTCCTATGGCTATACGAGCGTCGGACGCCAGTTAACGCCCGCGGCGGCGGATCCCGTATCATCACTCGGGATGCCCAGCTACATGGACGAATCCGGTTTCAAGGTGCTTCCGTCGGTATTATGGCAATACAGCGATGAAAACGCCGCGGAAGCCGCCAACAACGACACGGCCATTGGGGGACAGCCATGGGCTATCCTGGAGGACAACTCGGCAACGCACGACCTGCTGGCTTCGCTCACCCATATCCGGGGGCGCCACGAGTTGAAGTTCGGCGCCGAATTTCTCACAAACCTCTACAACTTTTCACAACCCGGCACGCAAAATGGGCTGTTTACCTACGGCCCGTCGGGCACATCGGGGAACTCTGGTATTGCGGGAACGGGCGGGGATAACCTGGCGAGTTTCCTGATCGGAAGCGGGTTTGGCGGTTGGGGGCAGTACGAAATTCCCGCGTGGCTTTACACCCAAAACCACGGCTTTGCCGGCTACGCGCAGGATGCCTTCCATGCCAGCCGGAAGCTCACGGTCAATGTCGGGCTTCGCTATGATTTGACCATGCCAGAGACGGAACGGCACAACGAGTTGAGCTGGCTCGATGTCAATGCGGCTTATCCTTCGACTGTGCCGGGGTACCCCATCCTCCATGGCGGCTTGGCGTTTGCCAGCCCAGGCGAGCGCTCGGCCCTTAACCCTGACTACAAAGACTTTTCGCCGCGCATCGGCCTGGCGTATAGGCTGGACGAAAAAACGGTGGTCCGGACCGGATACGGAATTTACTATGGCATGTCGCGGGCAGCCGCGAACGCCATGGCGATAACTCCTAACGATCCGGGATTTGACGGGACTACGTCCTGGTCCAACACATTGAATTGGGCCGGCCTTCTGCCTTGTTGCGGGCTCAGCAACCCCTTCCCGAATGGGATTACGCCCGTCACGGGTAGTTCGTTAGGATTCGCGACCCAGATTGGCAACGGCTCATCAGCGCCCAATGGGTTCGAGCGGACAATGAACTCCACGCCCTATAGCCAGACCTGGAACTTCGGAATCGAGCGCCAGTTTCCGGCAAGTATGCTCCTCAATGTGGAGTATATCGGCCAAGAGTCAACGCATCAGTACTATGGAATTGGCGGCAATTACAATATCAGTCATTTAGGTGCGCAAGAGGAGCAGATGACCTCGACGCAACTCGACGCGCTGAATGCTCAAGTCGCCAATCCTTTTTACGGGATCATACCCAATAGCACGCAGACTGTGAAACAATACCAGCTCGACGTTCCCTATCCTCAATTCAGTGCTTTGGACATCGCCAGTCCACCGTGGGCCAATGCGAACTATCAGGCGTTGCAATTGGGGCTTGAGAAACGTTTTTCCAATGGGCTTTCGTTCCTGGTTACCTACGTGTGGTCGAAATCCCTCGACGATGATTCGAATCCCGGTAACCAAGGTGGATCAGGCCTTGGAACCGCCCCGCCCCCCGTGGATCCCAACAACTTGAAGCTGGCGAGGTCGGTTTCTCAATACAACATCCCGCAGGTCTTCCAGTTCAGCTACGACTATCACCTGCCCTTCGGGCGCGGCCAGCATTTTGGCGCCAGGATGAATCCAGTGCTCGACGCCATTGTCGGAGGCTGGCAGACCACCGGAATCTGGCGGTTTGACGATGGCCAGCCCATGATCGTCGAAATTTCGGCAGTTAATCCTGGCCTGCCTGGCTATGGTCAGGCACCGGATTTGGTCGGCACGCCACAGACCAACTCGAAGTCCAAGTGGTTCCTCCCGGAGTCGCAGGGTGGCGGGTACTTTGGCAATCCGCAGGTCTTCCAACAGCCCGCGCCTTACACAATAGGCAACGCGCCTCGAACCATTCCGTGGATGCACTATCCCGGCACGTCGAACGCGAACTTGGCGCTCTTCAAGGAATTTTCCTTGAGTAAGGTTCGCGAAGGCATGCACCTCGAACTCCGTACGGAATGGTTCAACGCCTTCAATCACCCGCAATTCGGCAACGTCAATACAACTGTCTCGCCGAGCAACAGCGCCTTCGGGCAGATTACCGGACCAGACGTAAACTCGCCGCGCGAGATACAAATGGCCCTGAAGTTGTATTTTTAGGAGGGTGCTGAAAAACGAATCCGACCCGTGTCATTCCGAGCGAAGACTTCATGATCCTTCGGCTCGCCAGCCTGGATGAATATGGCCCTCTCCCCCTTGGGGGAGAGGGTGGCCCGCGATGGCGCTTTCACCAGCCGTTGCGGGCCAGGTGAGGGGGTCAGGGTCGCTATTATCAGGGCAGCGAGGAATCCCAGTATTTGCTTTTTGAAAAAAAACCGGGATTCCTCGGGCCGATCAAGAGCATCGGCCCTCGGAATGACGGCGGGAAGGATTTTTCAGCAAGCGTCTATACGCCCATTGAGACTTGGCATGTAGGTGTGTAATATTGAGTCGTGTGATTCGGCCTCGCTTAAGTTGCTGTCAGGCCTTGGGGAGGACGGCGTTGTTTGCCGTCCTCCTTCTTCTTGCCGGGACGAGTCTTGCTCTCCCTCAAGCGTCGAGTTCCATCGTTCGAAAAGCGGCGACGGATTTTCAAGAAGGCCGGGTTGCCGACGCCGAGAGCGCGCTCGAATCCGTGTTGCACAAGGATCCTCGCGACCTTTCGGCATTGAGCCTCATGGCTGTTATTCTTGACTCCCAGAGGAAATATTCCGAGGCCGAGGAGTTCTATCGCCGCGCTCTCCAGATCGCACCCAGGTCTACTGCACTATTGAATAATCTCGGGAACCACTATCTTGCCACGGGCAATCCCAAGCAAGCTGAAGAAAGTTTTCGACGCGTTGTGGCGGTTGATCCGCATCATGTGAACGCGAACCTGCAACTCGCCGACATGAGTGTCGAGCGGAAGGACGGCGCGGAAGCTCTGGCGTGCTTGAGCCGTCTCGCGGCAACTGATCAAGGCCAACCCGTTGCGCAACTGCTGAAGGCTCAAGCCCTCGTCCTCATGGGCAACTGCAAGTCAGCGCTGCCGGAACTCAGCGCGCTCGAAGAGAAAACAGATCAAGACCCACACTTTAGTTTTTCTATTGGCCTGGGCTATGCCCAATGTCAACAATACGATCGAGCGGAGAAATCATTCAGCGAGGCCCTGAGAGCCGATCCCTCGAACTTCGACGTTCTGTACAACCTCGGGGTGGCCGCGCGCCGTGCCGGACACCTCGAGCGAGCACAACAGGTGTTTGAGGCTGCTCTGCGGTCAAGGCCGGAAGACGTAGATGCTCTCTACGCCTATGGTGACCTGCTGATTGCGACTAAGGATTTTCTGACGGCAAGTGCTGTCCTGTACCGAACGGCGCGATTGGCCCCGGGTCGCGCCGATGTGCTCTTGCTTTTAGCTCAGGCCACAGAAGCGCTCGGGTATTATGAGGACACCGCCAGCACCTTGGAAAAGTACCTGAAATTGCGTCCTAACGACGAGGTTGTGCGGCGTGAGCTGGGCTTCTCGTTGATCCTCGAAGGCCGGTTCGAAGAAGGTCTTCCCAAACTTCAGCAATTCGTGCTCAGCCACCCGCAGGACGCAAAAGGCCAGTATGAACTCGGCGCAGGTGAAGCAACGGACAGTCCGGAGAAGGCTCTGGTCCACCTGGATGAGGCACTCAAGCTCGATCCGACGATGTTTGAGGCTCGCTACACGCGTGCGGCACTCAATTTCCAGAGAGGCAGGCTTGACCAGTCACTGGCAGATTTCGAGGCGCTTCGGAAAATCGATCCTAAGAATCCAAAGATTCTGGACTGGCAAGCGCGGATATACTTGCAACAGGATCGGGCGCAGGAAGCAGCGCCGCTCTTGCAACGGGCCGCCGAGTTGGCTCCCCACGATCGGGCCATTTTGATTCATTACAGCCAGGCACTCGAAAAACTGGGTCGCACGGAGGAGCTGAAGGCGGTGTTAGCGTCATTCAAGGAAGCCGCTTCGAGCGGCGGCCAGCCTCGCGCACACGCGGGTCTGCTTGATTTTCTCGCTCTCTCCCCGGAGCAGCAGGGCGCCAGGTATCTCGAAGCATTACAAGCCGCGGTTAATGAGAACCCAAACGATGTCGCTCTCAAGGTCCGCCTTGCCGAGTATCTGCTGGACCAGGGAGAAAGCAAGCGCGCTGCCGCAGTATTCCGGGAGGTGCTCGCGGCGGGAGCCGATACGGCCACTCTGGCCGATTGCGGGAAAGCCCTACTGGGGCATGAGCAGTATGGTTTGGCTGCGGAATTTCTTCAAAAGGCGCCGAATGCGAAGCTCGACCTGGCAATCGCCGTGTTCCATTCCGTCAGCCCCGAAGCCGGACTGGCCCAACTCGATGAAATGCCCGCCGACCAACGCGCCGGCGACTACTTTATACTTCGCGCCCAGATCCTGGATGCGATGGGCAAGACCGCAGAAGCGGTGGACTCGTTGAATCGAGGTATTCGCGCCGCCCCCCGGCGTGCCGATATGTATTTTGAGGCCGCTGCGTTTCTGATTCAACACGGCCAATTCAAGCAGGCGGCGGCATTGCTGGACGATGCAACCCGCCTGATCCCGGATGCGCCTAACTTGTGGCTGGCGCGGGCGATTGCTCTTGAGTTGCCGGTGGCGCATGGGAGATCCCACGCCGACGAGGTGCGGAGCGAAGAAGCAATGAAGGTGCTGGCGCAAATCGAGTCCCGCTGGCCGGCGTGGGACCTCCCCTACCTCGTGAACGGCATGATCTTGCAGGACGAACTGAAGTCGAAGCAAGCGAAACAGATGCTCGATTTAGCAATTGCCCTCGGATGCCGGGAAGCGGACGCTTATTATTACGAAGCTTTAGCCATCACCAACACGACCCCGGTCAACCTGCCGGAGGCGCAGCAGGCCATCTCTCAGGCAGTGACACTAAACCGCGAAGATGCCGCAAGTAGGGCACTGGCCGGACAGATTCTCCTGGATGAGGGAAACTACCAGGACGCCGTTCGCGAGCTCCTCGCCGCTGTGCGGGTTCAGCCGACGCTCTATCTCGCGCATGGTCTCTTGCGCACGGCCTACCTCAAGATGGGAGAGAGTGACAAAGCTGCTGAAGAATCAAATCAGATGATGCGCCTTACGAAAGGGAGTTCCGAATCCGACCAGGCGACCTCGTCGATGGAGCGCCTCTTGTTCACCGTGCGTCCGCCGGCTGGTACTGCAGCCACAGAATGAAAGCCGGGTAGCGCGGACCGCCGATTTTGCGGTCCGCGTCTTTTCCCTGGCCATCAGACTCGCCGTGCTGTTATTGTATCGCCGTGTCAAAGCTGCGGGCCTAAGCCCGGCGGAGCAAATCGAGCGTTGTGGCGTGATCATTGACCGGATCAGAATACCGTCCGATCTGCGAACCCGAATTTGACCGCGCCACACCGAAAAGACGCGGACCGCAAACCCGGCGGTCCGCGCTACCTTGCTCTTTCGCATGAAGGAATTCGGCATTTACCCGAAGCAGTATGCCTGATCTACAGCCCTCCTCCTTGTCCTAGACCTGGTGCAGCGTTCACCTTGGAGGCTGTGGACTAAGTCGGCCTTACGTAACCCTCGCCTCGAGTTCCTTCACAAGTTCTGGCAAACCTTTAAAGTAACGCCCGTGCGTGTGTCGCACTGCCTCTTCGCTCGCGGCCTCCAGAATCACCACTTCGTGCTGGCTTTGTTCACGGTTTAGCCTCAATTCGAGCTCAAACCTAGCATCCTGCGCGGCCTGTCGGTCTGCGTCATCGAATTTGCGAAACTGCACCAGCGTGCCAGTGGGTCGATCGTATTCAATCAAGAAAAGCATGTCAGTTCACCTTGCGGGGCAAAGCCGCAAACCTTTCGATCCAAGTTTTCATATCTCTCAGAAGTCTGGCCTTGGCCTCGGCATATTGGCCGAAGAACTCTCGAAACCGAGGCCGGAGCGACCTGTCGCTGGATACAAGGCGTTTCTTATCCTCCGCCAACCGGCGACTCCATCTATCAAGATCATCCCCCTTCAATTCCAGCTCAGGAGCGTGCTGGATAAGCCTCTCTCTTATCAGCGCAGGGGTGATTTCGTTTTCGTCAAGAGACATGTCCGAAAGCAGACGCTTAACGCGTTCCGGACTCATCCTCCCGAGTGTCATCTCCCACTCTTCCAGGCTGGCGATGTTGCCAGAGGTTAAGGCCAGCAGGCGTTGGGCGTCGGCATGCCCGCCGCCATATTTAATCGCGGGGTCCCACACGTCAGACATGACCTCAGACAGTTGCGCCCAAAGATTTTGGAGTTCCGTCCGGACCTGAATCTCGATGGCCCTGCCCATGACCCTTGCAATGACATGCACCGCTCGGTAGCCGTGGCTAGGCCTTTGTCTCCGGTCCACCACCGTTGCCTTTTCGAACGCGTGGACTAAATCCCCAACTAAACGATCCTGCTCTGGAACCTCGGCGACCACCAAGCGAAAGCCGGCGATGTCCTGCATCCGGCTTAGTTGCATCGACCTTTCACGGCGAAGTTTCTGAAGAATCGAAAACGGAGTTTTCCGCGGCCTGCCCGTCGGCTCTAATCCGGTAGCACTGCGGATTTTGGCGACAACTTCGTCATATGCCTCGGTAAACGACTCACGATAGGCGTCGAGTTCGCGCAGGTCATCTTCTGAAACGAGCCCTTCCTTGAGCCGTTCGCCTAATCTGTCGATCTGCCCCTTCGAAGGTGAAGTCACGTCATCAAACCCATCACGAGCATCTTAGCGGCTTTGCAGACGCACTTCAACACTCGCGCGGAGCCCTTGACAACCCGCCGCCACTTGACGATACGTCGGCTTGTCGGAGACTGGCACCACCTATTTGACCCCGGCGCCTTCGACAACCGTTACGTAACGGTCGGCGGCGACATTGTTCAGTTCCTGCACAATCCCGGAAGGCCAGCGAATTTCCACGCGATCTGCTGTTTTGTGGGGACCCAAACCGAAATGAGTCGGTCCAGCGCTCGATGAC
>Ga0326727_10008653_pt1 | contig 25653 bp, 17 predicted proteins | sample MB2enrmetagenome_FD_207643 | JGI IMG/M metagenome (GOLD analysis project Ga0326727, IMG submission 207643) | Lab enriched peat soil microbial communities from McLean, Ithaca, NY, United States - MB29MY | ecosystem: Environmental > Terrestrial > Soil > Wetlands > Peat | place: USA: New York...
CTCCCGTACCGGGTATAATAGGACCTACTCCCTTTTCTGGTTCGTTTTCTTCGGCTTGATCTGAAGGCACTCCACGATTGTTAACATTTATTTGAGGATTCTGTTGATCCTGCAAACCTTGTGTACCGCCCAAACCTGGTGTAGCAGCTTCTTGCTCAAACCCGCGTTCCTTATCGGAAGTTGGAGTATTTTCATGTGGAAGCCGTCCTGTGTCATTCTCGGAAGTTTGTGGACGAATGCCGTCATAGAATTCATGACCTATTCCAGCAGTTTTCTGATCTGAACTGACATGGCTAGGAGAGTCGCTATAAGAGCAACCTCGTGCGTGACCTTCTTCACAAGCAGAACAGATTGATTGACCGCATTCAGGACAATTAAATTGAGGCGCATTACAGCAAGATGAATTAGGGAGCGAAGCAGTTTTCTTTTCTTTCATTTCAGGATCGCATTTTTCACAGTAACCTGTGGGACCAACCATAGTTTCTTTACCACATTTAACACACTTACCTGTATGACGGCGGTCCCAAATAGCAACTTTGTTCAATAATTCAGCTTCCATACGACATTGAATAACAGAAGCAAATTTAGATGCTTCTTTCCCATAAAATTCTTCAGCAATTACATCTGCATTGCAACAATTCGATCCGCCGTATGAATATTCACCTTCAGTCACTGTACGGCCACAATTGCTGCATACTGCGCCAGGATGTTTCTTCATTTCTTCTTCATGTGTGCCAGGTTTTGCAGTTGTTATTGCTTTTTTCTTTACAGGATGAAACTTAACATCTGATTTAGCTTTACTTACTGCGCCAGTTCCACCACAATGATGACAGTTTGCAGCTTCTTCATCAGACCAATCTTCGCAAACAGGGCAGGGATATTCATCTTTAGCTTGCTTTTCTATAGGTTCGGTTGGTTGTTGAATATTTTTGTCAACAGTGTCGGGAGATACAACTTCAGCTTTAGCTTGAGAAATATCTTCACTGATATCATCAGCTGTTTTGGAAAGTTGCTTCTCTAATTCTTTAATCTTACGTTCTGCTTTTTCTCGTTGACTAGGACGCTTGGCTGTATCACGTTCTTTCTTCCAAGAATCCAATTGACGCTGAATATCTTCATTTGCAATTTTAGAAATTGCCAAATTTTTTCCCTCATCCGTTTTAGCTACTTTTAATGAAGATGCTTTTGCTGGCGCAGCTTTAGCCGGGGTTGCAGCGTCGGGCAGGTTATCTACAACAGCCGCTAGTGGGCTGCCCTCAAGCTTATCTGCATTTTCTTCTACATATTGCTTCACGAGCGGAGCAAATTTCTGATAGTAGGACTTCATTGAGTCAAAACCAAGACCTTTAGGATGCTTATCATCTTTAGTCTGTTTTGCCCAATCGGGATAGATGTCTGAAATTTTAGGAATCGAATGATCGTTTACAATCCAATCCACAATAATATCCCAAATCTTCAAGAAATTTTGAGCAGTCTCAGAACGCTGACTCTTATCTAGCCACTCAGCAAATCCTCTACGAAATGCCTCCATATCGGCTTTAAATTCGGCTAGTTCCTGACCAGTTGGAGCTACAGCATGTTCTTCTGTATCAAGAACATTGTACTCTTCATGCTCTTTATCTCCTACGTTCGGGCCACCTTCTGCAGGTTGATACATAGGATCTGTTAAGGGATCTTGCATCTTATCGATGAATTGATTAGCTTCCTGTTTGCGACCCAAGAAAGTAGACAGCAAGAATTGTGTGACTTGTTTTTCTAAAGGCAATTGTTGCACAGCAGGAGGGAATCGTTTGATTGCTTCAGCAAAGCCGCCCTTACCTTTATTGGGATCTAAGACGCGACGATCACCTAGATTAGTGATAATAATTTGATGAATGGCTTCGTCTTTGATTTCGTCGTCACCCTTCAAACTAGGATAGAATTTCTTCTGGAACCACTTTGCCCAGTTCCAACTTTCATCCACAGGAAGACCTGCTGCCCGGATGTAGGATTTGACATATTCATCCCAATCCTCATTGTAAGCCAACACGTTGCGTAACCATGCGGCTATCTTTGCAGCATAGCGATTCACGGGATAAAAGTTAGCGGGAGTCTGAACGGGCTTCCCCTGAAGATCTGCCAACTTAAAGACATATCCGTCAGGATCGACGACCTTGGCCCGAACACGGAATTGTGTACCGTCAACATTGGTAACAATGGATCCGGTCTCGAGCAAGTGAGCAACCCGGCTGAGATCCGCTGTATGCTTTTGAGGCTCTGTTTTTACAGTGCCCAAAAGTGAGGCGGTCAACTTCATAGTTACTCCTTAGTCGAGCACTTCGTCGTTCGGGTTCCAATCTTGCTTCTTGTCATCCTTGAGTACATTTTCAAGTAAATCGATATACTCAGAATGATCTTTGAAGGCTTGCGCATCTGCCGGAGTGGGTCCTTCGGTCTTTGTATCGACCTCTCCTGCAACTTTAGCAGTCATACGCTTTACTTCCGATGCATACAGTTCGTTCATCGAACCAGCATCTACTGATGCAATTTTCTTTCCCTCATTGGCCATGATGGTAAGCTCCTAAATGAACACAGAAAAACCGTGCTCTATGAAATAGCTACATAGTTGGGATTTTGGTATTTCACCGGGTAATTCCTACTCTCTTAAGTGATTGTCAAAATTGTTTGCGCTTTCAAAGGCACAGCACTGACAATAATCGGATTGAACAGAGCATCGTAAGCTCCAATTGTAAGCGTGGTGGTTGATGTAAAACCGCTAGGTACAACATAGACTCCATTTCCTACTGTGCTCAAGAATCCCGAATTCAATCCACCTAAAGAATCATTCAAGATTAAATCAACCGGAGAAACATAAGTGCCGTTGTTTAGACCTACATTGGCCTGAATTTCATATGCTGCAAAGTATTGACTGCTCTGTCCACTCACTCCTCCAATTGTGACATTCAGGGAACCTCCAGGGATTCCTTGCGTAATGAAGATGTCAAGTTGCGGCTCAGTAGGACCAGCTGTAACGTGCACAATATGCTGATAGATGTTAAATTGAGTATCACTAACAGAGACAGATGGACTTCCAACTGTTGGTGCAATTAAAACTGCTACCAAAAGTGTATTTCCTGGCGCGGTTGGAGCTAATCCAAAAGGACCACCACCAGAACCTCCTGATTGTTGCACGATAGTAACAGAGTTCCCAGTCAATCTAAAAGTGAAAAGAGAAGCAGCCCAATCGGCGCTTATGCTTCCTGTTGCAGAACCAGAAATAGGAGTTACTGAATTCAAAATCTTATAGTAGGCTGCTCCAATACCTCCGCCTGGAGGTTGATTTCCAAAATGAGACCAACCAACATCTGGTGTAAAGAAATCTCCATAGGCAGAAACCATAAAAAATAGCGCGACTTCAGGACTGACAGCAGGTGTTAGAAGCGGAGTAGTTACTGCTGTGCCTGTGCCTGTTGAAGGTTCTTCTGTATCGAAAGTTGTAATTCCATTTATCATTTCGGCATCAAAAGCCGTGGTTCCTGTTACTTCGGTTAAATGCCAAAAAGAAGTAGGACTATCAGCAGCAACCGCTGTTTCGTAAGCAGCTTGACCAGTGTTAATGAAAGCATTGTAATGAGTAGTAATCTGCAACGCGGTTAAAACAACTGTATCCCAGACAGAAACATGAGAAATAAAAGAATGCATATAGGAAGAAATTGCAGGCCAGCCACCACCAACTGCACCAGGACCATTTGCAATTCGCCACCAGCCATTTTGGGAACCTACATTAGAAGTCACAGGTGTGGAAAGTATAAGTGCCCCATCGATATAAATATCCAGGTAAGCACCATTTACTGTTACAGCACAATGATGCAACGATCCATCATTATAAGCGAGAGGAGTTAGAGTAGAAAGTTGATTGCTAACGCCATTGTAGAATCCGGCTCCAATCTTACCTGCCGTGTTCATGAAAACACCAAACAGGAGTGAGGCATCTGGCGGAAGTTGATTTGGACATGCAGTTACAAAAAATCCGCCAGCAGTAGTTGTTGTTTGAAACCAGAACTCTGCGCTAACATTAGGATTGTAATTCCATGTAAAATAGTTGGCCGTATGGGTATAACCAGTACTTCCACCAAATTCCACTCCAATTAATCCGGGTGAAGTGATCTTTACATTTTGTACATTTACACTAGCCCATAAAAGATCGACCGATGTATCATGAACTGCCGGATTAGGAACAGCTGCAAGACTAATGGCAGGAGTTATACTTTGATCTCCCGAAGACGAATAAGTTCCCATTAAAGCCAATCCCGGTATAGTAGCTGGACTTCCTGCGGAATCTTTAAAAGGAGGATTCGGCATGTGGCAAGCAACTTGAATCACACCCTGAAGATCAAATTGATCCTGTATGTACATTAGGTAACGATTACCATTTGTATCAAAAGACCAAGTCTTAACCGGGGTAAGCACGCCGTCGATGTAAATCTCTAAATCTCTAATAGGATTGAACGCGCCCAATGGACCAGCTGAAGAAAAAGGACCAGTAAAGGGACCACAATTGAGCACAATTCGATTCGGAAAGGGACCGTTAGTTTGTATGCTGATAACCGACATTACTTTTCCTCATACTTACGGTATTTATTCAGTTCTTCTTCCATCAGATCTTCAAATGCCTTTTCTTCCTCTGGTGTTCGCTTTTGATATTCCAACGGAGGCGGCATCTTTTCCGGTTTGCGCCACTTCTGCATTCTCTCACGGATTTTATCCATGAGTTTCTTGCGCCAATCAAGTGGTCGTTGTATCCAAGCTGGCAACTTAGCAGGTGCCTTTTGTTCTTCTAAGGTTGCAGGTTGCTCGCGCTCTACCTCATGAGGTTCGGATTTTTGAGCTTCCTCTTCGAGATCCTTAAGATGCTGTAAATTCTCTTCTTCCTTCTTACTCAATTCATCAAGCATCCTCTTCTGAGTTTTCTCGTCTCTAATTGTACGAATCTTATCGACTAACTTCTTCCGCTTATCCAAATCTTGATCCTGATGCTTCTGCTCTTCTTGTTGTTTCAACAATTCCTTGTTACGCTGTACTCGTACCTTGCGCAAAATGTTAGAAATGTTGTGCTGAACTGAAGGCAGAATACGATCCATTACAGCTTTACAATGCTTACAGATAACAAAATGAGTACGAAGATCTAATCGCTCGGTAGGAGCCGTTAGCAAAGGACGAGGTTCCCCTTCTAACCCATCCCGTTGATGCAGGTTCCACTGTGCTCCCCAATACAAAAATGCAGGACAGGAACACGATACCCGTACATCTAAGTCTTGTGCACGAGTAGTCTCTTGAATCTTGCTAACATCAAAATGTACACGAACATCGTGTCCTGCTGGATCACTATCGGGCAAATTACAAGTAACTTTATATCGTAGATAAAGATCAGGAGGATTACTATCTTGTAAAACTGGAACGCAACCGGGTCGATTTTTAACAGAGAAAGCATTAGTCTGTTGAACTAGTTCGGGAAGGGAAATGGCAACCTTATGAGTCTTGGGGTTCAGCAATTGACCAAGTTTGACTTTGATGTACACCCGTTCGTCCATTTGAGAAACCTACCCTCAAATTGGTAACGGGTAGTTAAATTGTTGGTTCTGAGGTTACTGGAGTCGGGGTTGTTTCTTCTTCTGTAATGACTGTTTTGGGCTTTTTTGTTGATCTATTGGATTTGCTAGGGGCAGAAGTTTCGTTTGCCGTAGCAGGAGCTGGAGGAGCAGGAACCACCACAGGGGATTTGGCAGGAGTCTGATTTGTAGTCTCTTCGAAAATACCAGCTTTTACCATTCCAGCCATACTTAATGGTGTCTGATGTAGCACCTTCACAATGTTAGCATTACGATAGACGGTTAAACGTTGAGCAGCTGTATCATAGAGTAGAACATCTCCGGTTCGGAGGTAAAATTGGCAATCTTCAACGCACAAAGTGGCTTTGACAATGTAACTTTTCTGCATTCAGGAGGCTCCAAAGATAAATACTAGGAATTTGTGTACAATTAAGGATTTGATAGCGAAAATCTGACCCTAAAATGAAAATGGGCTGGATTTCTCCAGCCCATCTCACTAAATCTAAACGACGCCAAAGTTTACAGTTCACCAACGTTGCTGGTCGAGTTGTAGCGACCGTTAACAGTGAGACGCTGTACACCGCTTGGGTTGAAGACCAAGAAGCCAAGGTTCTCAAAAATCGAGAAACCAATCTGGCGTAGGTCAGGACGATCGGCGGACATAACCGTGAGAGGAATACGCTCAGGGATAACACCAAGGAACTCAGCATCAGCCAGAATGTAGATAGAGCCGTAGCCCACACGACGAGACTGGAGAAGCGTTGCGCCCCAGAGGTAGCCCATAACGCCCGTCTTCAACAGCTTGCGCTGTGTTTCACGGTCGATATTCTGTTGCGTCCACTTCAACAAGTCGGTATAATCACGAGGATTGAAGAAGATGAAGTTCACAGAGATATCATGGCGTTGGACCTGACCGAAACCATCGGCCATGGAGTTGATGTCCACGGGTGCGTTGATTGCGATATCAGGGTTGTAAATTGGATCAAAGGTGCTCTTACCAACAGCGGTTGTTGCGATGTTATCGAACAACGTGAAGATATAAGCGTCTTCCTGTGCACCAACTTCGGCTTTCGCCAAGTTGAGTGAACGGGCAACCAAATCAAATCTACGTTCTTTGATTTGGGTGATCGGAATCATTGGATTGGACGCGATTTCAAAGGTTGGCACGGTGACGCGCTTTGGCTTTGTCACACGGACCACATCGCCACCTTCTTCACCAATGACAAAGGCTTCTACGAAGCTTCCACCAGGGGTTGTGCCCACGGTTTCGGCTTGGGTATCAAATTCCTTATCATAGATGGGCAATGCGCCATCCGGAAGCGTTTCTACCATCAATGCCTTGCGAGCGATTGACATGTAGTCACGGCGACGACGGAGGGATGGACCCAACGAGGCCGCTAACTTTTGACGACCACCTGCAGTCTTGAGTAATTGACCGAGCATAGCCGTCTGTTGCTGAGTACGAGATAGATTAGGCATATATTCTCCTTAATGTCCTTTTCTCTTAGAGCAGAGACGCTACACCGAGCCAAGGCTCGGACGCAGACGGTACGTGGAAGCAAATTCCAACTGCTGGAGAGGCTGACCCCTTCAGTGCACTGGAAGTATACTTTCCAACGTTGCTGTTTGTGTGTCCGCCGCAATATACATAACCACCCTGTAGGAAGTTTGCGTTTGCGTCGTATGCTTCGTTGTTAACATTGCCGCGCCAAAGAGCACGAACAACTGGTGCCTTGCGGGATCCTGCTGGTCCAATTGCGCCAGCGAATTCGCCAGGTCCATTTAGCAACGTTGCGTAAGGAATGCCGGAATTATAGGTTGAATCTGTAAGATCGGCATCACATGGGGCAATAACGGGGGAGCCAGCCACTTGTGGCTGATTTTGAGCAAGAGTCACGATGCACATAATACGTCCACCGAGAAAACCTGCAGCAGTCAAAACTGCCTGGTCCGTGCCGGGATCGCCAGTGAGCGAAACATCTGGAACTGTCGTTCCGTCGTTCTGCCCATAGTAATCAAGCTTAAGAGCCATATGGATCTCCTTGTAAGATCTGTTGCGTTTTTAATGCAAGTTCTGCTTCCTTCACCAATCCAGCCACTCAATGAAGAGTAGCAAGGACTATAGATCAAGAGCAGTGTGGTGTAAACCACGTTTCATTGAAGGGAATGTTAAGCGAAAAATTTCATTAATTAGCGAATGAAGATGGGAAATTCTCAGTAAAAACCGCTAAATCACCTATTCCATACGACCTCTTATCATGATGCTTAATTTGTGGGGAGAAGCAGACGTTTGAAGAGAAGCAGTAGAAGAAGGAGAAGCTAGAGGAGATGAAGCGGAAGTACTTCGTCTTTCACCAATATGACGAACATAGCCTTCCGGCAGAATAGCAGCGTAAAAACCCAACTGTTTGTGTAATTCGCTTAAAGCAGATTCGCTCGCTAGTTCAATTTTGTTGCTAGTGTACTTACTGTAGTTTCCAATGGCTTTGTAATCACTAAGACGTCTAAGACCTGGATTGAAACTAAAGCCGTGCCAAATCTTATCAAAATCGTAGCCCATGACTTCAAAAGGAAATTGTTCTAGTTTTACAATAGGATGATAATTAGTATCACTATGCGCTCGAATCCAAACTTGAATAATTTTTGGATAATTTTCTAAAATTTTCATGCTCTGTTCTATAAATCCAGAACGATAGAATTCCCAATCTTCTTCACAATGAAAAATGTAAGGAGTAGCGACTTCTTTGTATGCTCGGTCGATAGAAGCGACTTGACCTAAGTTATTTACATTCTTAAGATACAATGTATTAGGAGGCAAATTTGAAGGAGCCTGACCCAATCCATCTTCAACAATTATGTACCGTTCAATAGGATAGGTATTGAATTTAGCAAAGCTATCCAAAGTACGTTCTAGCAAATCTGTTCGATTACAAGCCGTTATAACAACTGTAACTGCAAGTGAAGGATCAGCTATCGTCTTTTTTGCTCTAACTTCTTTTGGATTATGCATCCGTCCACGAATCATAATTTCTTGATGTTGACGAATTTGCACTCCCTTAGCAACACCTTCTTGAATTTCTTTAGGCAACGCATAAAGTTGTTCCATTTGAGCCACTGTACAAGCATGCATAGAGACATAATCGTGAAATTCAGGAAGTGCTTCTACGGTGATGTAATGATTGTTCAAATGAGACACTAAGAATCTGGGATCTTTATTCATCCTGATATTATTGGCTGACATCACTTGACCTGTTCGATAATCTTCAGCCCAATAATTAGGATCTGTAGAATCAGGAGCACCAGCTGCCACAACTAATTTAGCCGCTTTTGAACTCAACCAATAACCCGAGCCGCCACTGATGTATTGCCCTTTATAATCTTTTTCGTCACCAAATCCAAAGTAATCGTATCTTTCAAATCCACTCTTTAGCATACGATCCACATAAACAAATGTATCATCATCACATTTATAAATGAAATCGAATTTGTTTTCTACTCCCCAATTCCAAATAGCACGCATTTTATGAGGAAGATTAGTATAGTCATCAGCTACATCCAAAAGAACTTCATCTGCTAAAGGAAGACGTTGCAAGCCTTGTCCATAAAACAATTTGTGTACGACTTCAAAAGGGGTTTTCAGGTCCTGAAAATCTTTCCACCAAGTACCGCGAATACCTTCGATACGATTCTCGCTTACTCTAGGAACACCCATGGCATACTTACCATAATCATATTTCGAACAAGCGGGAACAGCGATGAGAACACGAATCGAAGCCATTAGATATCCTTATCCGTGAATATAACATCACCATATTCTGTGTTGAAATTCAATCGTGATTTTCCGTCTGAATTGTAAGCATTTTTGTACAGATTCCCTACTTTAGTGATTGTAGCATACTCCATCTTCCCATTTGAACCGCCTTCTTTCCACCAACGTAGGTGAGTACTCAGCATCAAATCAGGTTTACGTTCGGCAAAGAATTTCCAATCCTCTAAGATTTGCACTTCGGCACCTTCTGTATCCATTTTAATAAACAACGGATCAGGAATGTCTTTGCAAAATTCTCGGAGTGTAATACAAGGCACAGTAACTGAATTCTCTTTGCAAGTCTGTCGTGTGCAAGAACAACCTAATAAAGCGCCACCCATAGAAGTAACTCCTATGTGACCCATTAAAGCAATGTTATAGAGAGAAATATTTGACAAGCTGTTAACATTGATGTTCTTGTTCAAGATTTCCCAAGCTACTGGATCAGGTTCAATGCCATAGACACATTTGTATAGCTTAGAAGCAAACAATGTATCAGCACCAATCCAAGCACCAATGTCGATGCAAACGACATTAGGTGAAGCAAAATGTTTAATTGTAGAAAAATCGGATTTGTAAACTCCATCTTCAATCCATTGCCAATAATCAGCAGGATCCTGTTCTACCAGAAAAGTGAAACCATGAATATTCACATTTCTCATTTTTATACTCCTCTACAATAAGTGCAAGAACAAATATCTGGACGACGTTGTCCATAATTCCAATTATGAGGTACTTCCCATAATTGAGATACAGGCGGAACAGTAATTGCACTCACTTCAGGAAACTTTGCTTTCATTTCGTATAGTACACTAGCAGGGCAAGGATGCACAGCAATATACGGATGGTCGCTAGGCAACTCATTAGGATAGATGTTTCCATGATGAGTCTTAAAACTTTGTGCACCATCTAAGAATCTTGTATCACGATAACAATGAATACCATGACGCCAAAGAATTTCTCCTGTCCATATATCACCCCAAAATTTTCCATCTGAGCAAAGGGATGGTGGCGTATCGCTGACTATTTTCATTGCTTTGCGACTTAAAAAGAAACCTGCTCCGCCATGGGCAGTTCGTAAGCCGCGATCTATTTCTAAATGTTTTGGATAATCCAAGCACCAACCCATATAATCATGTTGTTCAAATCCGCAAGCCAATAACCGATTCATCCAAACATAGGTGTCCGTATCGCAACGGAAGAGAAAATCATAATTATTGTCATAAGCATATTTGCTCATCATTCTAGTACGATTAGTACGAATAGGATCGTGAGCATTGTCATATTGACTCTTTTCTACAAGACCTAAATCAGCATCAGAAAAACATTTGTAATCGCAAGCACAATCTTTCAACCATGTATTTGCGCAAGCTATGGCTCTATCTCGATAACGTTGCTCAGTTTTCATTGGAATGGCTATAAGCAGATGCTTACTTTTGCCTATTTGTTCAATTGCTGAAGCACCACTAGCTTGAGGTATAAATTGATCTTCTTGAAGAGGAGGAATCTTGATTTGTGCAACTGTAGTTTTCCAATCAATGAATTTTATTGCTTTATCATCTATGTAGTAGTCAGCTTGAGGTTTACGTGGAAGTATTTCATCATAAGGAACTGCATTTTGATTTAAAAGTTTTTCCATTTGGCTACGTTCAACATCAGTCAAACGGGCACTGTAGATAGCTATCAAGTAGTCTTTACGAAGTAGAGATAGAATTTCAATACAATCAGGAAGTATATTTGCGCCGTCATAGATTACTGCATCAAAATCTACACAGATTCTATTTTTGCTCGCCATTCAAACCCCTCACTATAAAACACAAAAGGCTGGAAATTTGCTTTCCAGCCTTTGTACGCCCGTATGCCTGGGTCCAGGACTCGATCTAGGTTTATCTAGACGGAACAACTTCTACGTTTACTCGTCTCCAATGAATGAACCCATCAATGCTTCGCCAACATTGATGTCGGTAGCAGTCTTGGGAGCAGCAGCCTTGATTGGTCCAGTGTAAGCAGCCTTCTTGGCTTCTGGAGCCTTCTCAAGAACGTTGGTCTCATCTTGCTTGGTACGAACGGCACCCTGCTCTTCAACTTTCAAACTCTCAAGAGCTTCGGCCCAGATATCGCTTTCGTGATCGGAAGCAGCATCGCGGTCGTCACCCTTAGCTGTATCAGATTCGAAATGCTTTGCGGTTTCACTGGTAAAGGAAGGTAGAACATCTATGCCAGCAACATCTCCGGCTTCCTTTGAACCAAGTAGAACTGCGATTGGATCGGCATCAGAACCTTCCAATGAGAACATGTCAACAATTGAAGCGGTTTGAGGTTCCAATGTTGCTTCCAAATCTTGAGAAGCTGAAGGACCAAAGAATGAATCCATTCCATCGGCTGCCTCAACACCTTCTCCTTCATTAGCAAGAGCAGATTGTTTCTCTTCCATGTCATCCTGGTTGAAGATGTTCTCAATATTGAGTTCTTCTTCACCACCAGCGGGAGCACCTTCCGGTCCACCTGCAGGTAGCTCTGCCATTTCGGAAATTCCTTCCTCAGCAGCAGTTTCTTCGCCTTCGATATCGGCCAAAAGACCCTTGATGGCTTCCTCAGCCTGATCGATCTTTTCGGTCATATCCATTTTCTTTTCTTCTGTCAAAACAGTGGCACTTTCTGCCGCTGCGCCAGGTTCTCCTAATTCAGGAGCAGGTGCTTCACCTTCCGGTCCTGCGGGTGGCATAGGTTCTACGCCTTCTGGTCCTGCGGCTGGAGGTGCGGCTTCTTCTGCTGGGGGAGCGGGAGGTTCATCGGCTTTCTTTGAGGTAGCTGCTTTTGGTTGGCACTCAGGGCATCCCTTGCAACCATCATGTCCTGCTTGCTTTGCAGCTTTAAGAGTCTTGTCGGATTCTTCGGACTTGTTAACGGTACTTGCAGGACGTTCGCCAGCCTTGCCAGCATCAGTCTCTGCGGGTTCCGTATGCTTTCCACCACCGCAACCGCGACCGTCATTATAGGTCTCAGTCTGTGGACCAGCATCCTTGCGATCATCAGCGACTTTAACATCGCCCTTGACTTCGGACTTAACAGCGTTGTGCTCCTTGGTCAATACGGATGGATCTTCTAGAAGGTCATTGAGTTCGACCTTGTGAACTTCCTTGAAAGATTCGGCAAGTTTGGTATTATAGGCATTCACTGCTGTCTGCCGTAGAGCCGCCGTCAAAACTTTCGTGGAATTCAAAAGCAAATTAGCTGCGAAATGCTTCTGAATTGCTGGCGGAGCATCGGGTAGCATTGTCTTAGCAATAGTCCAAGCCGAGGCCACGCGGGTCTGGGCATCTTTGGTAATATCGCGCTTGGTTTTTGCTGCTGCCAATTCCGTCTTAAGTGCGGGTTTGGTTGCTGTCTGAGTCATGGTGCCATCCTTCGTCAAGGTAGAAGGGGAAGTTTTGCCCTTCTTTACTTGTACTTCGTAGTTGTTTTCTTTCTTTGTTGAAGATGATTTGCTTGCTACAGGTGCCGGAAGCGGCTCTTCTACAGGTGCTGCGGGTTCTTCTACTGGTACTTCGGGACTTACTGGAGCGGCTGCAGTGGGTGGAGCAGGTGCTCCGGGAGCTACTGGAGGAACAGCAGCGGGTGGTGCGGCTAGAGGATCTTGCATTGGTAATGCTGCTCCCGTTGCCCCATCTGCTATTTCAGCGATGTTGAGATCAAGATCTTTTAGAAGTGATTTCACTTCCTCAGACCAATCGCCATTCTTTAGTTGATCCCATGCACTAATAAGTTCAATCCGCTCGCGCATCTTGCGAATGTTAGTTTCTAACTCTTCTCGCTTTTGCGCAAGCATATCAAAATCGTTAGTCATTTCTTCTGGGGGAAGAACAGCGTCCATCTCAAGAAGTTGATTATCCATTCCATCTAAATCAGCTTCTTTTTGTGCTAATGCCGCCAGCACTGCTTTGTAAACTTTAGACATTATGTAGTCTCCGTCGCAGATCCGCATTCAAAACAGCTGTATCTGTATCCAATTCAAGGTCTTGATAGTCAATATGTTGCGAAGCCGTCTTGGCGAATGCTAACTCATTGGCAGCTTTTGTAAATCTTGTCTTAGGTCCAACCCATTCTTCGGCCACTACACTACGCTTGGCCGCGCCGGGGAAGGCTGGCGTGGCTACCCAACTGGCTTCAACAAACTTTACACCACCGTTGGGCATTGATTTGTGACCACAAAGTTCTGCTATACGACGAGGAACGCCATCTTCATCAGCCAAGAACATACCTTTTTGAAAAGCGAGATGGTTGCAGTAAGTATTGGCGTCTATTACACGTGTGCCACAATACGAACAAATGACTAGATCCGTTACACAACCCATGCTGAGGTAGCGAACCTTTTCGTTACGAATATCTGTGACTAATTGCGTGTGAGAGAGATCGGTTGCTACTAGAATATCACAAAAATAAACCCAACAGGCAGGTGGTGCTATGTTTATCTTGCGCAATTGAGCGTCTAGAATATGCCCCTTAGCATGAGCAGAATTCTGGTAGTGTTCAACGAAGTTAAACGCACCAACAAAGGATTTGTGAGATAGCTTTAGAACTTCATTTGTCCAGGCGTCATCATTATTGTTGACTAAGTGAGAGCATTCCGGCTTGATCAAATAATCATAAGGATCTTCTTCAACCATAACGGACGACATGATGGTACAGTGGGAGAGAAGATATTTACTGGATTCAGCTGCAATCTTTTTTGTGGAAGCAGTTTTCTGCCCAAACGTATTGCGACCATAAATGCTAGCCCAATCCTGTAGAGACAGAATAGGATCTTCTATTCTAGCATTTGCGTATTTCTTGAATGTGCCCTTTATTTCCATGGTCTCTATTAAATAGTCTCTTAGGCTGTAAAAAATGTTCCACACTTCACGCATTCGACCAAATCAGGAGCCGAAGCTGTCTTAGTTTCTCCGTCAGTTACACGTAAAGTACTGGAAGATTTACAGTTAGGACAATTTGGTGCCGTACTTAACTCTTCTGTCTCTTCACTGCGAGTATTCCAATATTCGTTAGCGTATTGAGTACCGACTTCTTGCCATAACTGCTGCATAGTCCAGCCGTTATCTAAAGCTTCCTGTAGCATAAATTTATCTGTTAGGAATGCTGTATAGGCTTTATCTTCTTTTTCTTGAATTTCTTCAACTTGTGAATCTTGATCATTATCTGCTGCTGCAATATTAAATCCTTCTCGTTTTTGTAGATCCAATACAATAGCCGGAACATTTTGATGACCTAAAGCATGCCACGCGGCCAATCTATTTTGACCATCCTCTAAATGATAACTTTTCCAATCCTTAGTCGTTACAACTATTAGAGGAAATCTTTGACCTTTTTCCATCTTTTGTTTATAAGTCCGAGCAAGATCAGCTTGCATTAGATCTTGATAATCTTTAGCAGATAGATCAATTTTACTTAAAGGAATTAAAGATATGCGAGCACTGCCTTCGTCAATGTATTGCTTGTAGCTTTTGGGATTAATCTTCCACAAATAGTATTCTTTCGGCGCTCCAATTTTAACACCTTCTAAAGGTTCCTTGCCGATGATATCTTTGATTTCTTTCTTTACGTCCTCGTCCAAATGACCACGCATGTCGTCTCGTTGCGGAAGCAAAGTAGGAGTATCCTTCTGCTCTACGGCTCCCAGCTTGATCGGCTCATCTTTAACCAAAGCTTTTGATAAATCAGTTGTGAGAGGTGTGACGGCAAGAACCTGTTCAGAAGGAACTCGACCAAAATGTTTCATCCATGGTCCTTCGCTTGATGCTTGTCCCATAGGATCGTTTTCGTCAACTTCCCACTTCTCATTACCCGTATCAAGAGTAACGATGGAAATCTTTCCGGTACCTATACCCTGATTGAAACTCCAATCCATTTTTGCTCCCCAACGAACGGCATCCTTGGGTGAAACGAAAGCAAAAATTTCTCCCTGCCCGTAACGATCTCCACCTTCTCCCTGTATCCAATTGGAAGGCTGCAGAGGCAATAATCCTTTTTTCTTAATCTGTGGAACCTTTGAGGTGTGAGTAACATGATAAAGTTTTCCTGCAGCAGTTTTCTCAAAAGAATTTACTGAAGAAATTTTCTTCAAGTAATCCTTCAATGGATACAAAGTATCGTTGCCCCATTGATTAGTTTCCGAATTAGCATGTCTCCACTCAGGCTTATTTGTATCGTTGTAAGACAGAACTATTTCATCGTTTCCTCTTACAAATTTGTGCTCTTCTCCAAATTGGATATTGGTGGATTTGTAACTAAATCCATTTTTTACTAGTAATTTGGCAAGAGGATGAGATAGAGCTGATTTCTCCAGAGCAGCCGTTCCTGAATCAGCTTGTTTGAGATTTTCTCCATAATCAGGACGACGACGAAGCGGTTCACTCTCTTTAAAGATTTTGTTTTCAGGATTCAAATCGAGATTAGCTCGCTTGCTATAACGACTTTCTATCTTTTGGGCACCTTTTTTATCAATGTCCACTGTTACACTATAGAGACCCCACCCTGCGCCATACACATAAACAACAGGATGATTGCCATCCCAAATAGAACTGGATGTGATTACTTGTTTAGAAACTGGATCAAATTGATACATAGTCCAATCGGTCACACTGCCGAATTGCTGATACCAATCCGAAGTTTCAAAAGCTCCGGCTAAATCTTCGCCAACATCCTCCATATTTTGTTTTACGACACTAGACAACTTCAGATTCACAAATCCTTGTTCTGTTTCTGCTACAGGATCCCAGATTAGACCGCTGTCAGGAACAACGGGTATAGTCAGTTGCGTAAGATCTACTCCTAAACGTGCGGCTTCTGACTGCCAAGGAGCAAAAATGTCTTTATTTGGTTTAGTCTTAAGATTAAAGTGTGAAGGAGCACTGAATCGCTTTCCTTTTTTGTTAACTCCAAATTTTTGAAGGCCAGCAATAAATGCTGCTCGCTCTAATTGCAGTTTAGAAAGACCAGCAGTTTTTTCTTTTTCTTCTCCCTCTTGTTCTGCGCAACAAGCTGTAGGCACAATATGCATTCCCCAGAATGAACACCAAGATTCGCGACCTTGTGAATCAGGCTGTTTAGCTTTGCTACCATATTCGCAACGGTGACAACCAAAACCACCTTGATTGGTTTCCGCGTATTTTGCTTCTTCCTTAGTGAATTTCTTCTTCATCGGAGGCTTATTCTCAGGCTCTCCAAGATGGAACAAACGGCAACTGCCTTTCTCAAAACTGATTGGTCCTTCTACACGCATACATTCGTCTGTACCCATGCGCATATCGCACGAGCCACAAAGATAATTGCCCAAGGAATCATAAGCTATGCCATCTTCGGCATATTGCGCCCATTCGCCAGCTTCATTACGCACATGATCTTCGGCTTCTTCATCATATTTGCCGGGATCAGGAACATTGCCGTGTTCTTCATGTGCTTTCTTTGCTTTGCGATATGCAGCACGAGCTATAATGCCTTGAGGTTCTCCCGACAATCTTGTAGTAATGGGAACTTCTGCGGAAGCAAATTGGGGTTGTAATAGTTCTTTTTCTCGATAATCCAACGTCTTCATTACCATTCGTGCACGCATGCCGTATTTTCCAGCATCGGATCTATCTGTAGGTTCGTACACACCATCTATAAGCCATCCGCCATCTTCAACTTGATTAGGAGGAATTCCTATGCGATTGATAAAATTTACATGGGTATCATGCTGCCAATTAGGATCGGCAAATATCTGACCATCACTGGTACGAACGGCAGCATACTGTCCTTCATCTGGATGGAATGTAGAACGAGGAATCTCACCACCAAGATTAGGAAAACGCTGCAAAACAGCTATTGGAAAAGCAGAAGAAGACTTTTGTAAAGCAAGGGGTTTCATAGGGAAGAAACCATCACACCAATCCATTATCTTAGTGCCACCTACATGACCAATTTCTTCGTATTCTTCTAACAATTCCTTTACCATCTCATCTTGAACTTCTAAGAGATAATCATAGACGTCGTCAGCATACTTGAAATTTTGTAGGAGAAAGGCTTTTCCACCAGCAGCAGAGATGAGTTCATTAAGTTTAATTTCAGTGTAATATTTCTTAGGTTTGCTGCGTTTGAAAATCTTACCTTCTGGATTTAATTCAGGATCTACAGGATCTGTTTTTTGAGTGGGTAATGGAGCTTCAGCTTCTTTATCAGGTTTTTCAGAACTCTCTTTCACTTCTGTAGCACCTTTGCAACCGCATTCCTTTTCATACGGACAGCCGAAATCAGGTGGATGTGTATGGATTTCGAAAGGATGACCACAAGTGCACATTGATGCAGTCTTTTTGGCGTATTGATTCCTGGCCCAATTTATAATTTCTGTGGGATTTACTGGAATCGCATTTGGAAAGTTAGCTCGTACTTTTACGAGATATTTTTCTTGAATGTCACTTAACAGAGCAACAACTTCTTCGGGAGTTTTGCACTGATTCTTGATACGAAGAGGACCGCCAGCAGCTTGTACTAAATCCCAGAGCTTGACTTTTGCAGCCGTAGGAGTAGAGCCGTGTTTCTCATTCTCAGGCTCAGTACCTTTGTAAACAAAAGGATCGTTATAGTCAGGATCAGCATGCCAATCGCCTGTTTCTGTAGCACGAGCAGGATCGGCATACATTTCAAGTAGCGCATCCAAGGCGACTTTTCTTTGCAGGAGTGGATTGAGGCTCTTCATGCGCAACCTTTGAGTTGGCCAAGGCAACTAAACTCTAGTTGTCCTGCCTAAATTAAACGCTGAAGAGAAGTGAACGTCCGGTCTTATCTCCCGAGTTGAGGCCAGCATCCAGGAATTCTCCATAGACTGAACCAGCAACATCAAAGATATCCGTGCATACGATAGAACAATCTTCAGCTACAGCTGCCTGTTCAATTTGATATCCTGTATTGTAGTTCTCCATCCAACAGCCTTCATACACGGTTGCTACAGCGTACAAGCCGGAGTTGCCTAAGTTATTCAAGCCGCCTTCATTTGGAATGTCAGCTGCGGTAGCTTGACCACGATTTGGATCTTCTGAGGCTAGCTGAGAGAAAACGATTTCTGTCTTAATATCAAACGGCCACTTGTGATGTTTGAGCGAACGGACAGCACCAGATACACCAGCTTTATAGCCAAGCATCTGCATAAGATTTGCAAGGTAGAGAGCCGTGCGGGTAATTGCCAAAGTTGTTGGCTGTGTTACACCAGGAACTAGTTCGGCAACCTGGTCACCATAACCTAGACCACGAACTGCATCAACGGTCTTCGATTCTGTGATGGTGAATGAAGAAGTAACACCCAACTTAACGAACTTGCCGACATCAACGGCATGAGTAAAAATCTTGAATCGAGATGAAATGACGGATTCGGTTTGAGCCGATGTTCCCTGTCTGTATATATAGCCGCCTTGTGGCATGATCTGTTCTCCCTTACGGTCTTGCTATTAAGAGTAAAAATAATGTTGTTATCGTTTTTAATTAGCGATCTTTTATGCTGCTGCAGCTGTACGAAGTCCCAATAATGAGGACTTTTTAGCCTTTTCTTTCACCTTAGCAGCTTCTTCCTCGGCAGCCTCTTGCATCTCTTGCTTGTTAAGAACCTTCACAGCATCATCACAGAGAGAATAGGCTTTGTAGATCGTTTCCACAAATTCTCGCACTCCACGAGTGTTATTAACTTGACAAAGAGGCTTGGCATCAAGATAGAGAGCCTTCAACTTTTCACCAAGGGACTCGGCATCCTTTACGGCTGAAGCGAGTTTCATCATATCGGTAACAGCAGGACGCTCCAATTTTGCAGGTGCTTCGTCTTTCATACCACGAGCTTGAGCAACTTCCGGTGTACGACCGCCATCTTCAACAATGTCACCCAATTTACCATCATTGGTCCACTTAGTTGAGCCAGCACCGAATTTCTTCATGACATACTGAGCACCAAAGACACGAAGAATTCGTGATCCCTTATGTGGCGTGTAGCCCTTGTTCTTCATAGACCACGCCAATGCCCAAGGATTGTCAATGCCCGGTTCATCCTTCATTTCTTTAACAGTGCCTTCCCATCCTGGAGGAGCAACAGCGGTCTTAGATTCTTCAGCAGTCTTACTATCCTGCGCCTTCTCACCACTGGAACCTTCCATCACATTTGGAGTTGGGGCAACTGGAACATCGTCATGACGTTTGCCTTCTTCAGCAGCTAGCTTTGGAGGTTCGGCACCTTGTGCCTGAGGAATATCTTTTTGGAAAGCAGCAGCGGGAGCACCTTGCTCGCCAGCTTCTTTACTGTCCTTCTCTTCCTTCTTCTTAAAAGGAGGAGCCTGTTTACCACCAAAAGGTTCTTTCTTAGCAGCAGTTACAGGAGCAGCGGGAGCCGTGGCTGCGCCTTCCTCGGGTTTGGCTGGAGCTACGGGACGATTCTTCAAGATATTTGTCATCTCGATCAAAGCATCTTGCATGCCTTTGTTCTGGGCAAAACCTTCTTGCTTAGGTAGATCCTCAACTATCTTGAGAATCATTTCAGTAGGAACAAAATCTAACGGAGATCCTGTCTTTGCAGTTGCACCAGGAGCCATTGGTGTGGCAGCGGGAGCCGGAGCAGCAGCAGGTTCAGCTTCTTTCTTTTTCTTTGCAGCATAACGAGGAACTTCAACTTGCTCGGGAGCTTTAGGTTGACCGTTAGAATCTCGATCCGTCACCCAAGCATCTGCTCCGCCGCCAGCACCACTTTCTTTTTCAGCGGCCTGTTCGGGAAGAGCACTAGCGCCGGGAGCACCTTCAATACGCTCAGGACGTGTTCCTGCTCGTACTTGAGAGATAAATTCTACATCAGTTTTGACTTCCTGTGCAAATTCTGGCATCTTAGTGTCGTCTAAATAGTCTTCTATGCTGCTTGTTCCATCAGCAGCCATTTCAGCTGGAGTCAAATTCAAGACACCTTGTAGGCGAGCAACAGCTTCTTCAAGTTGGTCTAGTTTTGGATCATGAGGATTTTGATTGAGTAATTTCTCGGCCAAAATTTCGCCTTCACTAATGGCCTTCTTAAGAGTCTCAACAGAAACCAATACTGTTGCTTTTCTCATGTGACGGTTTAGCATCTGTGACTTCATATTTTCTCGTCTCCGTTAAACAATGGTATCAGGAATTACTGGCAACAACATTTGTAGCCGCAAAGCAGCCATTGCCTGCGATATACGACTAGTTATCACACTAACCCAAGCTTGTGCTGCTTCAGATGGATTTGGTGTAATGCAATCCAATGGACCTTGAGTTGGAGGAGCCTGACCTGCAGGAGCATTTGGTAATGCTGTATAGAAACGAGCAGTTTGGCTAGACAACTCAGTTGTTATTCCAACATAAAGTTCAGTAGTTGGAAATTGAAATACGAATTGGTTGTTATTCGGATCAGTAAAATTACCTGCAATATTTACTTTCGGATCACCAAAAGCACCAATCTTTGCTTTGTCAATGCTATCTTGTTGAGCAGAAGGTTGTGAATTGAATATAGCTTGGATTACTACGCTGATGATACCCGAGTTCTGACCAATTACTGTATGAACAAGCATCTATCAAACTCCTAAGATTACAAAGTTGTAGTAACCGAGAATGTAACATTAATGTACAGTAAGCTGAACATCGGCTTGATGTCTACACTAACGTTTACCGTTGTTGGATCAGTTGCATCAGGCACTACGGACAGATTCTTGTAGCCTGACAAAATTTGCTGATTAACCAAACTTACCAAACGAGCATTGCAAACTACAGTAATGTCAGCAACAAGACTGTCTACCAACTTACGACCAATGAATTGCTCATTATCAGCACGGAACAATTGACGAGTATAATCAACAGCAGTTGTGCAAGTTGGTTCGCTGTAGATTGGATTCTCCGGACGAGTGGTCTTATAGTGACGAACCTTAAGAGCACCCGCATTGTCAACCAACAGAGTAAGACCATCGGCTGCCATAAGATCCATAGTTGGGTCATCGTAACGAATCTTCAACTGTGTGAATCCAACTACATTCTGGAAGGTTAGAGTCGTAGCCACATCATTGGCTGGGTTGCAATTCAAACCTGCCAAAGCGCAAGCCATGAATTCACCAGAAACTGGATATTCGATTGAGACACCAGTCAGTGGATCAGTGATAAGAACACCTGCTACAGGATTGCCAATTGCAATCATGCGTTCGCTGTCGAGTGCGATAGCATTTTGGCGTGCCTGGTTGGAACTTGTGAATTGGTCGTAACCTACGAAACCAATTGCTTCAGCTTCAACACGAGGAGCAGCTTGTGTGGTCAAGAAACGGCTCAGAACTTGATGAACCGTTGTGCTAGTGCTCAAAGGAGCTACAACATCAACATGACGATCTTCACTGCCAGGCAAAGCTAATGCCAGACTCTGAATTGCGTTGATGAAATCCTCATCAGAAGCTTGGTTAGTGCCTGGAATCACAGGGACCTGAATTGCAGCAAAGGTCTGAGTGCCATTAAGAGTTAAGAACTGAATACCCAAGCTGAGACGATTAACCGTGTTAGGTGTACCGTAAGCAGCATAAGCATCTGATGGATTAGTATAGATCTTTAGGCCATAATCTGCAGTAGTCTTGTTTACTGTGAAAGTTACATAGTAGAATTGACCAATGCTAGGATCATTTCCAGTACCACGGAACGTGCTGATGATAACTGTATCTCCAGCAGTTGACTGATAGTTAGAAATCACAGTTGTATGCAATCCAGGAATCGCGATTAGGTTGTTAGCCTGAGCACCGGACACTCCTGGTGTACCGCAATTGCGAAGTGCAGGTTGTGCACCACCAACAGCATCAGCCTTAACAACAAATTGAAGTGTATCGGCTGCGCCTGTAGCTGTTCCCGTATCTGCTGCTGCTGGGTAATCAGCATGTGTAAAGGGTGCTGTAAATAGGCTTCCCGTGGAAGTTGCAATTACAACAGTCTGTCCATTTAAGAAAGTAGCTGTTGTCAAACCTGAAAGAGTAACGCGCTGTCCAGGAACAAAACCATTAGTGGCATCAATTGTTAAGACGTTTAGAGACACAGATACATTGGTAATTGTTGCAGTGCTGCCTGGTGTAAACGAATAGGAACCAGGAATTGAAGGCACACCATAAGATGCATGGTCCGCTGGATTCACAATTGTTACACGGAAGCCTGTCTTTACATCAATGTAGGTCTGATCCAAGTAGCCTACGCCACTAGATCCATTTGCACCGATGCTGCTGGATACTGTATAACTGTGAGTAGTAGGAGTCAAGACAGCATTTGAACCGCTAGCCAAATTGGTTGCAGCTGTAGTTACGATTGTTGGTGTGCTGGAAACGCTAGCAGTAATTGCTCCACCATCAAGTGTAAGAGCAGATGGGAAGTGAGCAGCAACCTGAGCACCTGTTTCAAGTGTTCCAGTCCAATTTGCAAAAATGGTGACAGCATTACCATTCACAACCACAGGAACTGTATTTAGAGTTGTAGCATCAATTGCGATGGTAACATTGTTGCCTAGGACACCAGGAGTTGAAGCCGTGAAAGTCAAAGATCCACCAGTGAAGGTTATTGTCTTTGTAGCTTGAACAGCGGGAACAGTTACACTGGCTCCGTCATTGTTGAATGACAAAGTGATAGTTTCATCAACGGCTGCTCCGGCTGTTGCCTGAGCATCCGGGAAACCATAAGGATACACAATTCCAGTAGTCGCAAAGTTGGCAGCTGCAACTGAGTTTGAACCAGCAATCACAAGAGGAGCAATGCGATTTAGCTCATCTGTGATGGTGAAAGTACCAGCAGTTCCATATCCTGGAGTTACAACTTGTACTGTGTATTCATGCGTTGCCAATGTGTTGCGATAGTAGCTAGCATACACACTATTACCAATTGTAGGAGGATTCTTCAAAGTAATGGTTTGAGCCGCACCTGAAAGACGAATTACAGGAACTGCTCCGTTTAGAAATGCTTCGAGAGGGTCCGATCCAACATACACCTGAATCAAAGCTGGATTGTCAGTTGAAATACCTGCTCCAGTGGTTGGTGTATCTTGAAGAGTGAAAACTGCATTCTTGCTGTTTACTGAACCAATAACAGGACGGAGGAAAACTTGCTCAGCAACCAGAGAAGCAAGAACTTCTGCAGGAGTAAAGTTTGCCAATTCGCCAGCAGCCGAGACACCAATTGCTTCAGAAACTGAAGGTCCCCAATTAATTGTTCCACTACCATTGGCATCTACACCCAATGTGTAATCTGTATCTTCAACAAAGTCGCTACGATTTGGTCCGTAGCCAACTTCTACAATGCTTGCAACATTGGCAGCGGGGAGCAAATCAAATGTATTCTGCCATGTGTTGTAAAAATAAGTAGCTGTCAACGTGCTGCCATAAGGTACAGGATTTGCCACAGTGATAAGACCATGAGTACCATCAACCGCTACGACAGGGTTAGGCGAGCCTCCAGCCAAGACAGAAACATTAGCAGGATTGGTTGTAGTAACACCACCGTTAGTTCCATCAGTGATAGGTGTATTCTTAACCTTGAAAACTGTATTTGTAGACTGACCAATACCGCCAGAGAACGCCATTGCTGCACCAGCAACCAGAGCGGTAGAACCTACTCCTGTGATTACGCCAGTGGTTGTAATGTCTCCACCATCCAAGGTTGCGATTCCAGCCGAAATCAAACTCACCAAATTTGTCAAAGTACGAGTGCCCGAAGATGTTGTGATATTGATAACGATTGCATCCGTACCAATTCCCGAAACTGCAAGAGCATCAGGAACAGCCACGCCAGCCACAAATTGCAATGTGACTAAGTTGCCCAATTCGCCTGGATTCTGCAAACTCAAAGGAAGAGAATTGCCACCAGAAGGAGTAACTGTCAAAGTTGCATACTGCGGAATCTGAGCAGACAAATCTTCATTGAAAACTTGAGTGTCGCCACGCTTGAAGAAATAAGATACATAGAGTTCAGTACCAGCTGGCGGAATAACCTGAGTCACAAACTGGCCAGTTGTTCCATTGACTGAAATCACTGTAACCGGAATCTGATTGCCATTAACATCGATAGAGGTGACTTGTACCTTGCTGGGATCAGTTGTTACGATACCCTTTCCTGTTCCATCTACGATCGGGTAATATGTTACTTGGAAAGTGTTCGTGAGACCAGTAACCTGGTTAGAGATATTCTCATTTACAGCCTGGTCGTCCTGGTTGCTGGACGATCCACGGAACAATTCGACGTTGTTCCTTGTGGTAAATTGCGTTCCTTCACCAATCACGACAGGAATGCGTGCGTTTCCGAATAGTGGCTGACCCGCTGTTTCAACTACAACCTGTGTGTAGACGCCGGGTTTGACATATGAACCAAATAGTGCCATTGTGGGTACTCCTCTTGAAAAATGGACCTCTCAAGTGTAGAAGAAAGTCCTAAAATTTCATAACTACTTACGTTTAATGAGTGGAACGCCTGTGGGAGCTTCGTCTTTCCCACCATTGGCAACTTCCACTATTTCTAGCTTTCCATCTTTTATCGGCTGGAATTCATTTCTTCCAGTCATTGTTAGACCTTGTGCGCCGCTCTCTCGACGAACCTTGTCACGAAGTTGTTGACGATGTTTTATATCGGCCCAACGTGCTTCGGCATCCCGTCCTACTGCAACATCAAATGGAACTTCATTTGCAGCTGCCTTATCGGAATGAATCATTGCCGGACCATGAATGAAAGCTTCGTTGGCTCGGCTTCCGCAATTAATACATTTCTTCCATTTTGGATGTTCTTGAGACCAAGGCTGAATAAGTTCCTGCACAAGACCGCAAGAGTCGCATTTATATTCGTAAATGGGCATACAATAGTTCCTTAATTCTTAAGCATAGCTGCTCAGAAACATCGTTGCACCAAGTGCTTTAATCCGTTGGGGCAGCTGTACTTTACCTAGAAAGTCCCCAGAATAAACAGTATCATTCAATTCAAACGCGGCCATACGTGTTACCAAGGGCATAAAGACTTTCCAATCGGCTAAACCAGAAAAGGTTTGTGTTGAAGAAAAAGTAGGATTAACGCCGCTAATATCTCGTTGAGCACTGGAAAATTCTCGTGGAGCTTCTAAGATCGTTACTCCATCTCGTTCCATATTCTCACGTTTAAAAATGAGCAACTCTCGTTTAATCACTTCGGCTAAATCCGAAGCTGTTTGAAGATCGTTAGCTTTACATTCCAGAGTAAAACTGATGT
>Ga0326727_10008654_pt1 | contig 25649 bp, 22 predicted proteins | sample MB2enrmetagenome_FD_207643 | JGI IMG/M metagenome (GOLD analysis project Ga0326727, IMG submission 207643) | Lab enriched peat soil microbial communities from McLean, Ithaca, NY, United States - MB29MY | ecosystem: Environmental > Terrestrial > Soil > Wetlands > Peat | place: USA: New York...
GATGATGGGGGCTTTAGAGGCTGCGGAAAAATCTCAGGATTCAAGCAAAATGACCGACAAGCATCCCTCAGGGGCTAAAGCCCCGGATTTCTAACTGAATTGATGTACGGGTTGAAGCCCGTACCCTTCAACACTAAACAGTTTTGAGCACATTGACAGATTCAAAGTTTTGCAAGGATTGAACCAAAAGAAAAATGGCCATTTATCTGCCCGCATCCGCTGAAGAACAGGACCTCTCGCTGGACGAGCTGACGCCGCGCGAGATTGTCGCCGAGCTGGACAAGCATGTTGTCGGCCAGCGCGACGCCAAGCGCGCCGTGGCCATTGCCTTGCGCAATCGCCAGCGCCGCCAGAAGCTGCCCCCCGACCTGGCCGACGAAATCATGCCCAAGAACATGATCATGATTGGGCCGACGGGCGTGGGCAAGACCGAGATTGCGCGCCGGCTGGCCAAGCTGACCAACTCGCCGTTTCTCAAGGTGGAAGCTTCGAAGTTTACCGAAGTGGGTTATGTGGGCCGCGATGTGGAGTCGATGATCCGCGACCTGGTGGAAGTTGCCATCGACATGGTGCGCGACGAGCGCCTGGAAGAGGTGGAAGACCGCGCGGAGATGAACGCCGAGGAGCGGCTGCTGGATTTGCTGCTGCCTCCTCCGCCGGCCACGCCGCCCGCCCACGAGGGCCAGCTCACGCTGCCCGGCACGGAAAGCTATCAGCGTTCGCGCGAGAAGATGCGTCAGCAATTCCGCGACGGCAAGCTCGATGAGCGCCTGGTGGAGATCGACGTGCGCGAGCGCGGCATGGCGCAGTTCGGCATCATCAGCAACCAGAACCCTGAGGACATGGAAATGAGCCTCAAGGATATGTTGCCGAACATCTTCGGCGGCGGCTCGAAGAAGCGCAAGATGAAGGTTGCCGACGCTTTCGACTATCTGGTGCAGGAGGAAGAGGGCCGGCTGATCGACATGGATGCGGTCAACCGCACGGCGGTGGAGCGGGTCGAATCGAACGGCATCGTTTTTCTCGACGAGATAGACAAGATTGCCGGACGCGAAAGCGGCCACGGACCGGATGTTTCGCGCGAGGGCGTGCAGCGCGACATTCTGCCCATTGTGGAAGGAACGACGGTGAGCACGCGCTACGGCATGGTGCGCACCGACCACATTCTGTTCATCGCCGCCGGCGCTTTTCATGTTTCCAAGCCCAGCGATCTTATCCCCGAGTTGCAAGGGCGCTTTCCCATCCGCGTCGAGCTGAAGTCGCTGACCGTGGATGACTTTTTGCGCATTCTGACCGAGCCCAAAGCTTCGCTGACCAGGCAGTCCTCGGCCCTGCTGGAGACCGAGGGCGTGAAGCTGGAGTTTTCTCCCGAGGCCTTGCGCGAGGTGGCGGAGTTTGCCTTCAAGGTGAATGAACAAACCGAAAACATCGGCGCCCGCCGTTTGCAGACCATCATGGAGCGGGTGCTGGATGACGTCAGCTTCCTGGCGCCGGACGTGGCTCGTCATGTTCAGAATGCGGCGGCTGCCGCGACCTTGCAGGAGACCATCAAGAGCGAATCTACGGTGCCCTTGCCTTACCTAGAGCGCACCACCGCATCCGGCCCGGAGAAGGTTTTTCTGATCGACGCGGAGTATGTGAAGAAGATGGTGTCGTCGATCGTGAAGGACCAGGATCTGTCGCGCTTCATTCTTTAAAAAGCCTTGTCTGGAGCGTTCTGCTTTTCGGCGCAGAGCGCTTCCAGCTTGCGCAGGGAGCGAAGCATCTCGCCGAGCGAGGTCTTTCCAACCTCGCGCTCAAACTCCTTTTGCAGCTTGTCGAAGACGCCAATCACGCGCACAGCGATCTTCTTTCCCATAGGCTTCAACGTGAGCTGGTAAGCTCGCGCGTCCGCCGGGTCAATCTTTCTCTGCAACAGGCCCATGGCTTCCAGCGACGAGACGCAGTGGCTCACGTTGCCCCGCGTTGTGCTGAAGACCTCCGCCAGTTGCGACGGCTTGACCGGCCGCGGAGCCTCAAAAAACATCGCCGTCAAGGTCAGCCCTTCGAGGAAATTGAGCCCGTCGGAGGCAAGAGCCTGGGTTGCCAGAGATTCAAAACGGCGGGCCGCACGGTTCACCGCGAACATGGGGCTTTCCTGGAGAAATGCATCGATGCGCATGGCCATCTCCTGATGGTTTATCTGCTCAACTATTCAAAACAATATCAAATCATCCTTGCGGAGCGGGTGATTGGCGATCAGGATCAAGGAAGAAAGCTCACCAATGCCGATTTTGAAATCAATTTCCATTGCGGGTTGCCTTGTGCTGGCGGCCTGCGCGCAGCGAGCTATTGCGCAGGCTGCTCAACCCGCCGCGGCTCCCCACACTACGGAGACCATGGTGGTGCTGGGTTCGGCGGTCGCCGTGCCTCTGGCGGAGTCATCGGCTTCGGTGGTGGTGCTGCCGGTCGAAGACAAGACCCTGACGATGGCGTCGCCGCAGGATTTGCTGCGGCAGGACTCGTCGGTCTTTGTGGAAGAGCGCGGCGGGGGCGGCGGGCAGGCGGACCTGATTCTGCGCGGAGGAACTTTCGAGCAGGCGCTGGTGCTGTTGAATGGCTTTCGCATCAATGACAGCCAGACGGCGCATCACAACCTTGATTTGCCCATTCCGCTGGAAGCGATGGACTCGATTGAAGTGCTGCACGGCGCAGGTTCCACGCTGCATGGCGCGGACGCTTTGAGCGGAGTCGCGGACTTCCTGACGGCCTCGCCCTCCGCATCGTCGCTGCATCTTCGAGTGGGCGGAGGCAGCTTTGGCGCGAACGAGGAATCGCTGCTGGCCTCTTTGGCGCGCAAGCGATGGAGCAGCCGGATGACGGCAAGCCGCAACTTCTCCACCGGGTTCATGGCCGACCGCGATTACCGCAATGAAGATGCTTCTCTGGAGAGCTGGGTCAGCTCGCGGCTGGGCATTTCGGATCTTCTCTTTGCAGCCAGCGATCGTGCCTTTGGCGCAAACCTGTTTTATGGCCCTTATGACTCATGGGAACGGACCAAGGGGTGGTTTGCATCAGGCCGCCAGGAACTGGGCAGCCGCACAGAGGCGGCCTTCGGCTATCGCCGCCACTCGGACGAGTTTGTTCTGCTGCGTAGTGACCCTGCTGTCTATGAAAACAATCACATCGACGGATCATGGCAGGCTTCCTTGCGCCATACCGTTCCCGTAGCAACCTCTTCCGTGCTTTTGTTCGGGCTGGAGTCGGACGGCGACAGCATTCAGAGCAGCAATCTCGGCCTTCATGCGCGAAACCGCGGGGCGGGCTACGCGGACCTGGACCTGAAGCCCGCGAAGCGTCGCTGGAACTTGTCTGCCGGGTTGCGCGAGGAGCTGTTTTCGGGTGGCTTGCAATCCGCGCTGGCGCCGCATCTGGCGGGCAGCCTGCGGCTGACGGACAGCCTGAAACTGCGAGCCAGCGGAGGCTATGGCTTCAGGCTGCCCACCTATACCGATCTTTATTACTCCGATCCGGCGACTATCGGAAACTCGAAGCTAAAGCCAGAATCGGCCTGGTCTGGCGAGGCTGGATTTGACTGGGCGCCATCCAGCCGGCTTTCGCTTTCGGCGGCAGGGTTTTATAGCCGCCAACACGACGCCATCGACTATGTGCGCGCCACATCGCTGCCGAACGCTCTTCTTCCCGCATGGTGCAAGGCGGACACATGGTGCGCGATCAATCTCAGCGGACTGCATTTTGCGGGAGCCGAGTCTTCGGCAATGTGGATTCCTGCAAAGGGACAAAAGGTTCAGGTTGCGTGGACCGGGCTGATCGGCGCGCAGCCGGCGTTGAACGGCCTGCAATCGGAGTATGCGCTCAATTATCCGGTCGAGAATCTTCATGCGACGTGGACGGCGGCGCTGGGACACGCTTTTGTCGTGACAAACTCGGTGGCAGTCGCAAAGCCCTATCACCAGGCAGGCAATCGGCCGTGGAACGCGACGCCTTATCCCGTGTGGAACGCCGCGCTGACGCGCGACGCAGGAAAACTGCGACCTTATCTTCGTTTGGGAAATCTAAGCAATACCGGGTACCAGGAGATTGATGGAGTAGCCATGCCCGGCCGGTCGATCACGGGCGGCGTTGCGCTCTGGCTGGGCAAGTAACGCGCGAGAAAAACGCTATTCCACGGGCTGGCTGCTCTGCTAACTTGAAGGCGTGGCTGGGCGCTTGCACTAAGTTTTGCGAGACAGGGCGCAAGGGAAAGCAAAGGAGAGAAACCATGAGCAATCCCGCGTTGCACCACAAAATCACCTACCTCGAGTTCACAACAACCGACATCGAGCGGACCAAGCAGTTCTACTCGACTGTCTTTGGCTGGAAGTTCAAGGATTGGGGGCCGGATTACGTCAGCTTTGATGGATCGGGCATTCCCGGAGGAGGCTTTTGCAAGGGCGGACCCCATGAGACGCAAGCCAGCTACGCGCCGCTGGTGGTGCTCTACTCCGCGGACCTGGAAGCTACTGAAGCCGCGATCGTGGCGGCAGGCGGCAGCATCGTCGTGCCCATCTTCGAGTTTCCCGGCGGCCGGCGCTTCCACTTTTCCGATGGAGCGGGCAACCTGCTGGGCGTCTGGTCGGAGTAGTGCGGCCAGACTCGTGATTCCCAGGTCCTTTTGCAAGGGCAGGGCATTCGGCCACCTGCGGTGGGGCCAATCGCTCGCTATTCGCTCGCAGAGGTTTCGTGGTTTCCCACCCATTTCACAAAAATGCAAGAAGCGGATCCTTCAACTCGCTGCGCTCGCTCAGGATGGATGGGGCACGGAGCTTCCTTAGACCGTCCGTGAGAATGCTGAAGATCACCGCCTTGGGCTGCACTAGACGGCCGCGGGTTTGTGGGCTTCCAGCTCAACGAGGCGCTTGGCGAGCATTGTTTCCAGCTCGACCAGCGCGGCCGAGAAGCCTTCGATGCCTTCTTTCAGCTTGTCGGTGGCCATGCGGTCCTCGGCGTGCAGGCGGTCGAAGGCGGCTTTGTCCACGGCAATTTTTTCGATGGGCAGAGTGCGCGCGGCTTCGGGAGAAAGCTTGCGCGGCAGCTCGGCTTGAGTGGATTCGAGCTCGGCCAGGAGCTTCGGCGAAATCGTCAGCAAGTCGCAGCCGGCCAGTTCGCAAATCTCGCCGATGTTGCGGAAGCTGGCGCCCATCACCTGCGTCTTGTAGCCGAATTTCTTGTAGTAGTTATAAACATGAGTTACGGAGATGACGCCGGGATCGCTGGCGCCCTGGTAGTCCTTGCCTGTGTCTTTCTTGTACCAGTCGAGGATGCGGCCGACGAAGGGCGAGACGAGCGTGACGCCGGCATCGGCTGCCGCGATGGCCTGGTGCAAGCCGAAGAGCAGGGTCAGGTTGCAGTGAATGCCTTCCTTTTCCAGCACTTCGGCGGCGCGGATGCCCTCCCATGTGGAGGCAATCTTGACGAGCACGCGATCGTGGCCGATGCCGGCCTTGTCGTACTGCGCAATGATCGAGCGCGCCTGGGAGATGGTGCCTGCGGTGTCGTAGGAGAGGCGCGGGTCCACTTCCGTCGAGACGCGGCCGGGGACGATGGCCAGAATCTCCTTGCCGAAGGCGATGGCCAGCCGCTGAAAGGCGAGGTTGGCGATTGCCGAATCTGCCGCGCAGCAGCCAATCTGCTTGCGGGCCTCGATCAGAACGCGGTCCACGATGGGCTGATACTGCGGCATCTGCGCCGCGGCGGTAATCAGCGATGGGTTGGTGGTGGCATCCTGGGGGCGGAACTGCTTCATCGCCTCGATGTCCCCGGTGTCGGCAACGACCACGGTGTAGGTGCGCAACTGTTCCAGAAGATTCTGCGGCATGATTCCTCCAGGGGAAGGTGATTCCCGGCTTCGAGCGCCTTCGGCACAAGTGTACCGCTGTTTGGATTCACCCGGCCGGTCAAGGTTGCACACGGGGATCGAGAAAGAGGGCGATTTGCGGTTTTTGCTAGAATGATGCAGTCGACGGCTACGAAGGGAGAGCGCATGGCTTCAGCGATCTCATTTGGCAGAAACAGCCTCAGATTCCGTGGACTCCGTTCTTTGGAACCGGATTTTTGCGCGGCGGTGCTCATTCTACTGGCCTGTGCTGGACTGGCGGGTTGTGGCTCGACATTTTCGTCGAACCAGTCCTCTGGGAAAGGCTCCGTACCGGCGATCACTTCCTTTACGGCAAACCCAACAAGCCTGAACGCCGGCGCCAGCAGCACGCTGAGCTGGGTGACGAGCGGGGCGACGAGTGTTGCCATCACGCCGGGTACATTCACGTCCACCCAGGCGAGTGGTTCGACGAGCGTGAGTCCAACGGCGACGACCACATACACGCTGACGGCTACCAATACCGCAGGCTCGACTACGTCTACGCTAACCGTTACCGTAAACTCGGCAAGCAAACCAACGATCAGTTCGTTCACGGCCAGCCCCACAAGCGTTACTTCGGGCGCCAGCAGCACGCTGAGCTGGGCGACGAGCGGGGCGACGAGTGTTGCCATCACGCCGGGTACATTCACGTCCACCCAGGCGAGTGGTTCGACGAGCGTGAGTCCAACGGCGACGACTACATACACGCTGACGGCTACCAATGCCTCCGGTTCGGCAACCTCCACGGCAAAAGTCACTGTCACAGCGTCCGGCGGTCCGCTGGCGATCACCATCACTTCGTGCCCAGGCGGAACACAGGGAGCCACGTATGCAGGCTGCACCATAGCCGCCAGCGGCGGCACTCCGCCGTACACATATTCGCTAAGCACGGATGTCACCGACTATCCTCCATTGCCTGAGGGGATGTCTCTGGATGCAACGACAGGGGTTATCAGCAGCGCGCTGATCGGCGGCCAGGGCACCTACATTCCTGAATTTGTTGTTACGGACTCGACAAGCGCCCAGGCGACTCAGGACATCAGCTTCGCCATCAACGGCAGCAACGCGTTCCTCGCAAAGATCTTTCCTTCAACTTCCATTTTTCACCACAGAGTGGACGCAGCCACGACAGGCCTGCCCGTAGATACTTCGCCCGCGGCGCCTATGTACAGCGGCTATTTGTCAGCGACGGTCAAGCCATTCTTCGGGGATGAGTATGCCAACTTCCCGAATGGAATTCCGGCCATCGAAGTTCCTTACAACCAACCGGACGTAGCGGTCACGACCACGGTCTATCAGTCCTATTTCACCTCTGGTCCAATTCCGGCCTATGCCCCGGTGGAAGGCACAGCCAACGCGCTTAGCTCGGGTGGAGACATGCACGTTCTGGTCTATCTGGAGGCGGGCGGCGGAAACAACCCCGCTCTCTACGAAATGTGGCAGGGGATTTACGAAGGCGGTCCCTGGACCGATTCCTCGAACGCGCTTTGGCCAAACGTTTCTTCGAACGCGCTGACGCCCCAGGGACAGGGCACATCCGACGCAGCGGGGCTTCCGGTGGCGCCGCTGCTGGCGAATGCCGATGAGGTCATCGGGACAGGCACGCCCAGCGCACCCAACGGCACGATTCAGCATCCCATCCGATTTACCCTCAACCACATGCTGAACTACTGGGTCTGGCCTGCAACGCAAACGGCGGGAGTGGGCAGTTGCACGGCTGCGGGTGGAAGCTCCATCCCCGTGGAATCAGAGATTTCGCAATCCTCTCCTCCCGTGAGCTGCACCATGTCTGGAGCCGCTGGAGAGATCTATCGCCTCAAGGCTTCCGTGGCGACTCCCTCGTGTGCCTCATCGAGTCCACAAGCGGCCATCATCATCACCGGATTCCGGAACTATGGCATCATCCTGGCCGACAACGGGGATAGCGGGGGGCTGATTGGCACGCCGGATGCCCGGTGGAACAATGACGACCTTGCGTGCCTCCGGAGTCTCATCTTGTCGGACTTCGAGCCAGTGAACGTTTCGAGCCTCATGGTGAGTGATGACAGCGGAGCCACCAGCAAGTAGTTAAACTGAGGGCTATGCGCATGGTTGGCGGTCAAGAGTCCGCTGAGGCTGTCTCGTATCGTCAGGCCGTTTCCGGCTGGAAGGTGTTGGCAAGCGTGCCGAGGCCGGGAATGCTGATTTGCACGCAATCTCCAGCCTTGAGCGGCCCAACGCCGGCGGGAGTTCCGGTCAGAACCAGGTCGCCAGGCTCCAGCGTCATTGCGGCTGTAATGTGGGCCAGCAGGCGGGGAATCGGAAAGATGAAATCCAGTGTCGAGCCGTGCTGGCGAACCTCATTGTTGACGCGGGTTTCCAGCGTCAGGCCAGCCTCGGCGTCAAGCTCGTCGCTCACCCACGGGCCGACAGGGCAAAAGGTGTCGAAGCTCTTGGCGCGGGTCCACTGGACGTCCCTGTTTTGCAGGTCGCGGGCGGTTACGTCGTTCGCCAGCGTGTAGCCGCGAAGGGCCGAGCGCCAGTCTTCTTCCTTCAGATTGCGGACGCGGCGGCCAATGACGAGCGCCAGCTCGCCTTCATAGTCCACGCGGATCGAGGAGCGGGGCATGCGCACCACTCCGCCGGGCTTCAGCAGCGCCGAGGGCGGCTTCAAGAAGAGCAGCGGCTCGGTCGGCAGCTCGTGGGCCAGCTCTTTCACGTGATCGAGGTAGTTGCGGCCGACGCAGACGATCTTCGAGGGCGTAACCGGGGCGAGCAAGTAGGCGGCGCTGAGGGGCATCGGCTCGAAGCCGGAATTGGGCGCTGAGGCGCCTCCGTGCTCGAGGCGATAGGGCAGGTCCTCTTCCGGGGCGGCAATCAGGCGCGAGATCCAGGGCTCGCCGCCGCGATCTTCCAATGCGCCGTAGCAAGTCTTGTTTTCAAAAAGGAAGCGGCAATATCTCATGAAAAACCTCCATCCGCGGCAACGGCCGTTAAGGGTCGGGAACAGTCTGCGCGATCTCGGCGGAGCGGACGCTCATGTTAGGTTTCTGACAACCTAATCGTACGCCGGGTTCGTGCTTTCCCAGGTCTGAAAATCCAGACCTGGGAAAGCCATCGTTAGTACAACTTCAAACTGTCAGAGACCCGGTGGCAAGATTCGCCCTGGAGAAATGCGCGCGAGATTCGCATTGGCTCCTCCCGCGCGCATTGGCGTGAATTCCGCGTTACTGAAAGAGAAGGGGCGCGAACTCATGAAGGTAGTCGCGCCAGTTGTTCCACGCATGGAATCCCTCGCTTAGGTGAAACTCCGTGTTATACCCGTATTTCTTGAGTAGATCGCTTGTTGGGCCGGAGTTTGGCAATGCCATATCCTGCTTGCCAACGGCAAACCAGAAGAGCTTGACATTCTTTTTCTCCGGACTTTGCAGCGCCGCAAGGTTTGCCTTTTCAAACGGCTCCGCTCCGCCAAAAAAGCCGGAGCTGAATACGCCTACATAAGAGAAGAAGCCAGGATGCAGAACCGCCGCATTGAGGGTTTGAAGCCCGCCCATGGATAGCCCGGCAATGGCGCGATGCTCCGGGTCGGCAATGACGCGATAGTGCGTTTCGACATAGGGAATGACGTCCTTCATCAGATCGGCGACGAAAGGATCGGCGCCGGATGTCATGGCTTTCATGTCCATGTGCGTGCTGGTGTGCCCCGCCGGCATCACTACAATCATGGGCTTGACCTTGCCGCCGGCAATCAGGTTATCCAGGATGAAGTTGGCCCGGCCGACAGAGGTCCATGAGTCGTCGCAATCCCCCGCGCCGTGCAGCAGGTAGAAGACCGGATAGGATGATTTGCCGGCCTCATACCCTGGCGGGAGATAAATATGCATTCTGCGCGCCCGTTCGAGTGAGGAAGACTGGTAGTAAACGACTGACACCGACCCGTGCGGCACATTGTTTATGTCGGCAAAGTCGCCGGGAATCAGGAACAGGCTCCGCACGGTAGACAGCGACTCGCTGGATGCGGCGTTCTTGGGGTCGGTTGTGCTGACGCCGTCAACCGTAAATGTGTACCGATAGGCTCCCGGCGGATACGGACCCACGGTGGTCGACCAAACTCCGTCCTCGGCCTTGACGAGCGGAAAGCCGATCATTCCGGCATATGCCTGTTGCATCGTCGCTCCGGGCACTGATTCAGGCCCCTCGGTGCTGAGTTTTACTTCCTTCGCATCCGGAGCCCATATACGGAAGGTAACTTTGCCGTCGGGAAGGACTTCAGGAGAAACGAGATTGGTGTTGGGCGTGACCTTCGGCATGTAGGAGGGGGGCGGAGGCTGAGTGGGTGCGGCGGGCTGCGCGAATGCGCCCGCGGAAGAAAGCGCAAGCGGCAAACCGCATACAAGCAAGGCAGAAACTGCAAATAGAGTACATCTCATGATCTGAACCTTTCAGGAATCGCGTTCGATTCCTTGATTACTTGGCCATTCGAAGGGCCGTCAAAGGCAGTCCTCGTTGTTCAGAGAGATCGTTGTAATACTCAGCGAAGATTCTCTTTTTCGGTTGAGCCTGACGAGAATTCCGGCAGACGGTTGACGCAAACTGTATGGAGGACGTGCACAAGCCGGAAAAAGTTTGACGGAACTGAAGAACGTCCGGCAACGGCCTATCGAAGCTCGTCCGCGCTGCGGGAATGGGCAAACCGCGATCGCTTACGGGTTGGGAACTGTCTCCTCGGTCTCGGCGGAGCGGGAGCTCTCGTGTCCGTTTTGGCCAATGGAACTGACGGCGTAGCGGTAGGTGTGGCCGGGCTGAACCTGCGCGTCGCGGAAGGCCGGGGGAACGAGCGGCCCGGCTGGCGAGATGCGCTGCCAGGCGGCTTCACCCTCGCGGCGGTAGACGGCATAGCCGGCCAGATCGGCGTCGGCGGCGGGCTGCCAGCTCAGGTCGATGGCGTTTTCGGCGCCGTCTTCGCTGGTTGTGGCCACAGCTGCCAGATCGGTGGGCACATCGGGCGGAAAAACGTCCGAAGCCTCAACGCGCACAGGGGCGGAAAGCTCGCCTTCCAGTTCCAGGGGTTTTCCGTCGACCGTAACGCGGGCCACGCGCTGTGCGCGGTACTCGTAGCTCTGGCCGAAGCGGACGCTACTGTCGAGTGCGCGGCCGGAGTGCGCACCGGCTTCCACGAGCAGCTTCTGGTTGATCGGCTCGGGCGGGGGCGCGAGCAGGCCTTCATGGGGCTTTTCGGCGGGCGGGGTCAACAGCTTGCGGTGCAGGCGGACGACCTGTGCCGGGGATTCCTGGCCAGTGGCGGGCGTCCATCGCAAAACCACGCCCTGCTTGCGCACTTCGGCGGAGAGGCCGGCTACCGGCGCGGGCGCAACACCCGCCAGCACATGGGCGGCATTCGACAGGCCGGCCGAGCGGCCATAGCGGTTTCTGATCTCGACAAAATAACTGAGCGGGCGCGGCGGCCCGGCGGCCAGCGTGGCTGGCAGCGTTTCGGTGAATGCGCCCTGGGCAGCGGGAGCGAACGCCAGTTCAGGGCCGGCCGCAACGCAAGCGCCCGCGCCCTGTTTGCGGCAGATGCGCACCATTACCGCCGCATTGTTCTGCAACAAGAGCTTGTCGGTGTTCCGTTTGGGCATGGTCCAGGTGAGGGAAACCTGGTTGCCGGCGCGGTTGGCTGCCAGATCCGATACCGGGACCGGCAGATTGAGCGAGGGCGGCTGGGGCGCTCCCGGCGTTCCACATCCGGCCAGGACGAACCCGGCGGCCAGCGCAAACGGCAGCGCGGCCCATTGCATCTTGTGCATCGTACTCATAGCCCTCTCAGTCTAAAGGAGTGGAATGGGTGTGGCCACGCGACAGTTAAGTGCGGTTCATTTCTTCAGGGGAGAAAGCCTTTGTTCTTCGCGCCCTGGGATGAATCAAAGCTGCGAAAGCGTAAAATTCATTCTTTATGCATGAACTTTCACTGATTACGAGCGTTGTGGAGACGGTGACCGAGTCGCTGGCGGCCTACCCGGGGGCGCGCGTGAAGGCAGTACGGCTGCGCGTGGGGGCGCTGGCGGCGGTGATTCCCGAGACTCTGGAGTTTTGCTACGGCATTGCGGCCGAAGGCACGCCGCTGGAGGGCTCGAAGCTGGCTATCGATGTGCTGCCGGTGGTGGTGCATTGCGAGCGGTGCGGCCAGGAATCGGAGATTGAAGGCATACAGAGTTTCCGCTGCCCCAGGTGCGGCGAGCCGTGCAGCGAGCTGCGGCAGGGGCGCGAGCTGGAGATTGATTCCGTCGAGATTGAAGATGCGGACGAGGTGAAGCGATGACGACCAGGATTGTGGAGCTGCGGCGGGGAATTCTGAAGAAGAATGACGAACTGGCGGCGGGGCTGCGGGAGCGCTATGCGGCTGCCGGAGTGCTGGTGCTGAACCTGGTTTCAAGCCCAGGGACGGGCAAGACCGCTTTTCTGGAGCGGACGCTAAAGGATCTGAAGGCGAAGGGCGCGCGGGTTGCGGCGCTTGTGGGAGATCTGGAAACCGACAACGATGCGCGGCGGCTGGCGTCGAGCGGCGCGCCGGTGAAGCAGATCAACACGCACGGCATCTGCCACCTGGACGCTGAGATGATCGGCAAGCATCTGGACGACTGGGCGGGCGTGGCGCTGGACCAGCTCGACTACCTGTTTATCGAGAATGTGGGCAACCTGGTTTGCCCGTCGAGCTACGACCTGGGTGAGAAGATACGTGTGGTTTTGCTGAGCGTGACCGAGGGCGAGGACAAGCCGCTGAAGTATCCGACAATGTTCAACTCGGCCGATGCGGCGGTGATTACCAAAATGGATATTGCCGGGCCTTGCGACTTCAACCTCGAACTGGCGCGCAAGAACATCAACGAGATCCGGCCGGGGATTCGCATCTTTGAGACGTCGGCAAAGACGGGAACGGGCTTCGATGAGTGGCTGGGGTATCTGACGGAGGCGCGGAAGGGCCGGGGGTAAGTTTTCCGGCTTTCGAGTGATTTAAATCACACCTAAGCACTCTTGAAGGCAGCATAATGGAGTTGCCATGTGTCTAGCGATACCGGGAAAAGTCGAGGAAATAGCCACTGAAGAGGGCCTCCGGGTGGGGATGGTGAACTTTGGCGGCGTGCGCAAGAAGGTCTGCCTGGAATACGTGCCGGATCTGGCGGTGGGCGACTATACCATTGTCCACGTCGGGTTTGCGCTCTCGAAGATCGACGAGGAGACGGCCCTGAAGACGCTTGAGGATTTCCGCGAGATGGGCGCGCTGGAGGCGGAACTGGGCACAGAGGAAGAGGCCTTTGCGCGGGCCGCGGCGGCCCGGCCGTCGGCCTGTCCGGATGGAAGTTGCGAGTCGGCGAGTCAGCGAACGGGCGGGGTGTAGGTTCGAGGTTTCCCACCCATTTCACAAAAAACGTGAAATGGATGGGGCACGGGGCGTTTGTGGTTGGGAAGGGCACGGCAAATCGAGTTTTGTGGTTTCCCAGGTCCGAAAATCCGGACCTGGGAAACCAGCGTTGTTGGCCGGGAAAGTCAGGCTGGTCGAGGTTTGAGGCTACCCACCCTAGCCGCGAAGACAAAGACGCGGCGAGGGACGGGCACCCAGACATTGGGTGGGCACACCCAAAGTGGGTGGGGGTGCCCGGATGGCGTTAATCATTGAAGCAGGGAAACTTAGTGGCCTGCCATAGCGTCCTGTTGTACAGCGCGGCGGCTCGCATTCAACGAGGCTGGACCGTGCAAATTCACCTCGAGGTTGTACGAATGAAGAAGTTCTTGTGTGTATGCGCGGCTCTGATCATGGCCTTCACCGCCGCAAGCGCTTTTGCAGCCGACGTGACCGGTACCTGGACGGGCAAAATGACTGGCCCCAACGGGGATGGCTTTCAAATCACCTTTAACTTCAAGGCGGACGGCGCCAACCTGACTGGCACAGTGGCCGGACCGCAGGGCGATCCGATGGAAATCACAGAGGGCAAGATCGATGGCGACAAGCTCTCCTTCAACGTGAGCTTCAATGGCATGACGATCAAGCATGAAGGCGTGATCACCGGCGACACGATCAAGCTGACGAGCAAGACGGATAACGGTGACTTTCCCGGTGGCGAAATGACGCTGACGCGGAACAAGTGAGCAGGTCAGCCTGAGGCTGATCGAGTTCTGTGGTTTCCCAGGTCCCAAAATCGGGACCTGGGGCACCCAGAGTTTGTGGCAGGGGAAGTCAGGCTGGTTGAGTTTTGTGGTTTCCCACCCTAGCCGCAAAAACAAAGACGCGGCGAGGGTGGGGCACCCAACATTGTTGACTGAACGAGATTGCCCGAACGAATGAAGTACCTGACCGAGTTCCGGAATGGCGAGATCGCGCAGAGGATGGCGCGGGAGATTCGCGCCGTGGCTACGCGGCCGTGGAAAATCATGGAAGTCTGCGGCGGGCAGACGCACTCGATCATCAAAAACGGAATCGACCAGATGCTTCCGGCCGGGATTGAAATGATTCACGGGCCGGGCTGCCCGGTCTGCGTGACTCCCCTTGAATTGATCGACAAGGCGCTGGCGATTGCCGCCCAGCCGGGGGTGATTTTCTGCTCCTTCGGCGACATGCTGCGCGTTCCGGGCACCGAAGCCGACCTCTTTCAGGTGAAGGGCGCGGGCGGCGATGTGAGGGTGGTCTACTCGCCGCTGGATGCGGTGGAGCTGGCTGCGAAGAACCCAGACAAGCAGGTGGTTTTTTTCGGCGTGGGCTTTGAAACTACTGCACCGGCGAATGCGATGTGCGTGGTCGTGGCCAGGCGGCGTGGGCTGAAGAACTTTTCGCTGCTGGTTTCGCATGTGCTGGTGCCGCCGGCGATTGCGGCGATTCTGGATTCGCCCGGAAATCAGGTGCAGGGCTTTCTGCTGGCGGGGCACGTTTGCAGCGTGATGGGCTACTGGGAGTATCCGCCGCTGGCGGATAAGTACAAGGTTCCGATGGTGGTGACGGGCTTCGAGCCGCTGGACCTGCTGGACGGAATTCGCCGGACGGTCATTCAGCTTGAGGCCGGACGGCACGAAGTGGAGAACGCCTACGAGCGGGTGGTAACTTTCGAAGGCAACAGGCCCGCGCAGAAGCTGCTGGGCGAGGTCTTCGAGGTGACGGACCGGGCGTGGCGGGGAATTGGCGTGATTTCGAAGAGCGGCTGGCGGCTGAGCACGGCCTATCGCGACTTTGACGCCGAGGAGCGCTTCCACATCACCGGCATTCGCACGGCTGAGTCGCCGCTGTGCCGGGCCGGAGATGTGCTGCGCGGGGCCATCAAGCCCTCGGAGTGCTCGGCCTTCGGCAAGCAATGCACGCCGCGGCATCCGCTGGGTGCGCCGATGGTTTCCAACGAAGGAGCTTGCGCGGCTTACTTCAACTATGGGCGGTTCCTCTCAGCCGATGAGCTGGCGAGCGCGGGAAGCGGAATGACGGGAGCGAAGAATGGCTGAGAACGGCAAACCTGATTTTTCCGGCTGGAGTTGTCCGCTGCCGCTGGTGGGGTATCCGGCGATTGTGATGGGCCACGGCGGCGGCGGCAAGCTGGGCAATGAGCTGGTGGAGAACCTGTTTCTGCCCGCATTTCGCAATCCGGAACTGGAAAACCTGGGCGACGCGGCGGTGCTGGACCTGACTGGAGAGCGGGGGGGCGGCGGACGGGTGGCGATGAGCACGGATTCATTTGTCGTGCAGCCGCTGTTTTTTCCGGGCGGATCGATTGGCGAACTGGCGGTGAACGGAACGGTGAACGACCTGGCCGTCTCCGGAGCGGAGCCGAAGTTTCTGAGCGCGAGCTTCATACTGGAAGAGGGCCTGCCGCTGAACGAGCTGGGAACGATTGTGGAGGCCATGGCCAGGGCCGCGGCCACGGCGGGCGTGAAGATTGTCACCGGCGATACCAAGGTTGTGGAGCGCGGCCACGGCGACGGCTGCTACATCTGCACGGCTGGCGTGGGGCTGTTGCGGCCGGGAATTTCAGTGGGGCCGGAGCGGGCGCAGCCGGGCGACGCAATTCTGGTTTCCGGGACCATTGGCGACCACGGCATGGCCATCATGAGCGTGCGCGAGGGGCTGGAGTTCGAGAGCGAGATTCGTTCTGATTGCGCGGCGCTTAACGGGATGATTGCCGAGGTGCTGGCAGCGGTTGGCCTGGCGGTGCACACCATGCGCGACCCGACGCGCGGCGGCATGGCTTCCACGCTGAACGAGATTGCGCAGGCTTCCGGCGTGGGCGTCGAAATCGACGAGCCCAGCGTGCCGGTGCGGCCGGATGTGCAGTCGGCCTGCGAGCTGCTGGGCCTGGACCCGATCTACGTGGCCAACGAGGGCAAGGCGGTGTTTTTTGTCGCTCCCGAGGCCGCGGAAAAGGTGCTCGCAGTGCTGCGCGCGCATCCGTTGGGCAAGAACGCCGCATGCATCGGCCGCGTCACCGCAGAGCACAAAGGGATGCTGGTGGCGCACACCGCCATGGGCGCCAATCGCGTGATTCCGACACAGATTGGCGAGCAGTTGCCAAGGATCTGCTGAGAAGCGGAGTTAGCCCCGCTGCGCGGGTGTTGGCGGAGTTAGCGGAGCTAGCCAAGCTGCGCGTTTTGGCCGCGGAGATCGCGCTGGGTGTATTCTTGAGGCGCTCGCGGCCGCTGGAACGAACGGCGCCGGTAATAGCGAGATCGCACTCAATGGCCGGCTTTCCCATACCGGCGACGATGCCATCGTGAAAGAAGAGGCAGCGTTCGACCCGGTCTGAAGGCCGAAGTTTTCTACCTGGAAGTCAATTCAAACGACTCGGAAGGAGAAAAGCGCAATGAAGATCCTCGTGGTGTTTCATTCAACCTACGGACATGTCCAGGCGCTTGCCAAGGCCGTGGCCGAAGGAGTGCAGGAGGTACCGGGCGTTGAACTGGTGCTTCGCCGCGTGCGGGAGTTTCCCGAGTATGTCGAGCACATGGAGAAGGAGAAGGGCTACTCCTATCAGGTTTATCAGTCACAGCAGTCAATTCCGGTGTGCACCCTGGATGACCTGAGCGAGGCCGACGGAGTTCTTTTTGGCAGCCCAACCCGTTTCGGCAACATGACGGCGCAGATGAAGGCCTTCATTGACAGCGCCACTCAGCTTTGGCTGAAGGGATCGATGGAAGGCAAGCCGGCGGGTGTCTTTACCTCGACAGCCTCAACGCATGGCGGCCAGGAGACGACGCTGGTCACGATGATGGTCCCCCTGCTGCACCTGGGCATGCTCATCGTGGGAATTCCGTATTCGACGCCGGGCATGATTCACACCGAAGCGCGTGGCGGCACGCCCTACGGCGCATCGACCATCGCCGGCGCCACGGGTGAGCTTCAGCCAACGGCGGGGGATCTGGCTCTGGCCAAGGTTCAAGGCAAACGAGTGGCCGAAGCCGCTCTGGCCCTGCGTTCAAAGAAGAAGTAATGCCGGGGTTGCCGGCAATCCGCTTCGTGGCTTGCTGCGCCTGTTTCTACTCGTCGCGCAGGGAGATCATCGGATCGATGCGCGACGCCCGGCGGGCTGGCAGCCAGCTTGCCATGAGAGCAATGCCAGCGATTGCAGCGGTGATGGTTGCAAAGACCGCGGGATCGTCCGGGCGCACATCGTAGAGCAGATTCGCCACCCCATGCGCCAGACCGAAGGCCAGCAGCAGGCCGAAGCACACGCCTGTGCCGGTGAGCCAGCCAGCGCGGCCCAGAATCATGCGCAGGATGTCTTCGCGCCGGGCGCCCATAGCCAGGCGCACGCCGATTTCACGCGTGCGTTCGCCCACCAGGTTGGCCATCACGCCGAAGATGCCGATGGCCGCCAGCAGCAGCGCGATCAACGCATCGACGCCCAGCATTCCGGCGATAAAGAACATTCCAGTGAGCTCCTGGTGCGTGAACTGCGCGTAGGTTTGCACCGCATCCAGCGGCTGCGCCGGGTCGAGGGCAGCCAGCGCCATGCGGACTGCCGGCGCATAGCTGAGCGGATCGCCTTTGGTCGTGACCGTATAAGTCATGCCGGGAGGCGGCAGTTGCGCCGCGTCCATGTAGACCTCGGCCGGACGCTCCTTGAGCCACAAGGAGTAGTTTGTCTCCTCTACAACACCGACAACGGTCAGCCATGGGGTCTGGTTTTCGCCGCCAGAGCCCATGCGGATGCGATGACCGAGCGGATTCTCGCCGGGAAAGTAGCGCGCCGCAAAGGCCCGGCTCACGACGGCGACGGGTTGCGAGAGAAGGTCGTCGCTCTGGCTGAAAAGGCGTCCGGAGACCAACCCAATCTTGAAAGCGCCAAAGTATCCATTGCTGACCGGCAGGCGCAGCGCGGTCTGGGATTTGCCGGGCATCAAGGGGCGGTTCTCAAGCAGGCAATCGTCAACCCAGCCCCAATCGCTGTAGGGGAGCGCGCTCGTCACTTCGGCGTTTTCCACGCCGGGCAGCGCGCGCAGCCGGTCAAGACTCTGGTCGTACCATGCGGCCTGTTTCTCCGGCGTGTCGTAACGCGCAACGGGCAGGTGGACATTGAAGGTGAGCATCTGCGTAGGCTGATAGCGGTCGGTCAGGTGCAGCATTCCCATCATGCCTTTGCACATCAGAGCCGCGCCAATGACCAGCGCCATGGCCAGCGAAATCTGCGCGACCGCCAGAAAGTTCCTGAGCTTGTGGCTGCCGCCCGAGCCCAGCACGGCCCGCGAACCGAACTTGAGCTGATCGACAAGATTGACGCGCAGCGCTCCCAGCGCCGGTGCGAAGCCGGAGACGACGCCCGCTACGAGAGCAAGCAGCAAGGAAAAGAAGAGCACACGGCCGTTCAGCGAGATATTGGACCAGCCGGCCATGAAGCGGGCCACGCGCTCCGGCATCAGAACTTCGCTGATGTGCATACCGGCCGCGGCCACCAGAAGTCCGCCCGCGCCGCCGATCAGCCCCAGCATGATATTTTCCGTGAGCAACTGACGCAGAAGCCGCCAGCGGCTCGCGCCGAGCGCGGTCCGCATGGCTATCTCGGGACGGCGGGCGATGCCGCGCGCAAACTGCAGGTTGGCGATATTGGCGCAGACCACGAGCAAAACAAAGAACGTGGCTCCCAGCGCCAGATTGAAGTAGAGCGGAGTGTAATCGCCGTTGATGCCCGCCAGCAGGGTTTCGACCTTTACCTGCCGGCCCTGATTGGTAGCCGGATAGGCGCGCGCGAGGGAGTCCGCGATGACATTCATCTCGGCCTGCGCCTGGCCTGGGGTAATTCCCTTGCGCAGGCGGCCGACGACCTGAAAATCGTGCGAACCGCGGTTGGCAAGCTGCGCTGCGGCTGGCGCAAAGGGCAGATAGAGATCGGCCGTCGACGGGTATTGCATGGTCTTCGGCATGACGCCGATTACGGTGTAGTCGTGCTGATCCAGCTCGATCTTCTGGCCGAGGACCGCCGCATCGGAGCCGAAATGCGATTTCCAGAAGGGGTAGCTCAGCACCGCGACGCTGTCTCGTCCGGGCTGGGTCTCGCTGGAACCGAAGACGCGGCCCATGAATGCGCTGGTCCGCATCACGCCGAAGAAAGTGGGCGACGCATAAACAGCCTGCACGTGCGCGGCATCGCCGGCTCCGGTCAAACTCATGTCGGCGTCGCGGCGAACGGCCAGCGCTTCAAAGGAGCGGCTCTGACGCTGCCAGTCTTCAAAGTTCGCCAGGGCGACCTGCTGGGGGTCGCCATGATTCTGCTGCTCGGAGACGGTCACAACATGGTCCAGCTCAGGCACCGCCAGGGGACGCAGGACGACAGCGTCCATCATGCTGAATTCCGCGGTATTGACGCCGATTCCGAGGGCCAGGGTCAGGACCGCTGTGATCGTGAAGCCCGGCGACTTCCACAACTGGCGGAAGGCAAATTGCAGGTCCTGAAGCAGCGTATGCACGAAATCCTCCGGTTCCCTCATCATCGGCGATTGAGAACCCGCATAAGGACAGAGCATTTTCCCGGCCAAACCGCCAGATCAGGTAGCCGCTGAATGCAAACGACTTGGGGTTTCCGGATGCTCGCCGGACACGCGCCGCATGTTCAAAATCGAAAGCAAGTGTCCGCAAACGAACGGGTGAATCCGATCTCGCTCAGTCGAGCAGCTCGAAGGCAGCGCGGATGCGGGCTGGCAATGCGGCTGGCTCGTCGGGAAGCCTGGAGCTGAGTTCCAGCACGACTGCGGGCGGCGCTGGCAGGGCGTTGAGAGCGGCGGCCGTGGCGGACCAGTCGATGCCGCCGTCGCCGGGAAAGAGGTGCTCGTCCTTGACGCCGTGGTTGTCGTGCGCGTGGACCTGGACGATGCGGCTGCCGAGTGTGCTGATGGCCGCGGGGATGCCGACGGTTATGTGGGCGTGGCCCAGATCAAGGCAGACGCCGATCGAGTCCAGGTGGCCGGTATGCAGAATCTCCATCAGATGCGCCGGAGTGGTGGGGTCGCCGGTCAGGTTCTCAAGCAGCAGACGCACACCCAGCGGACGGGCAAAGGCGTTGAGATACTCGACAGCGATGAATGCGTACTCGATGGTGCGCGGCGACCAGGTGTCCTCCCGCTCGCCCAGATGCAAGACGAGGTTCTGGAAGGGGATTTGCTCGGCGGTTTCCAGAACCCGTTTGATCTCGTCCATGGCGTCGATGCGGCGCTCCTTTTCCGGATGCAGCAGGTTGACGGAGGGAGCGCCGGCGTGGCCCATATCGCGGCCAAAGTGAAGAGGTGCGTGCATCGACCAGGCCTGAATGGGATTGGAGCGGAACCATGCGGCCAGCTCGGCCACGCTTTCGCTGCGGGTGTAGTCGAAGTGCTGGCGCGCGGCGAAGATCTCGACCGCTTGCGCACCGGACTGGACTGCCAACTCCAACAGCCCAGGGTGCAGGTGCTCGCGCATGAACAGGTGTGTCGACAGGACTCTCAGCTTGGCCAAAAGAATCTCCCGAGACCGGTTTATAACGGAAAGAACAAACCGGTTATTACGCATATTGTCGCATTCTGACAACGGCTCATGCGCGCCATCAGGCCGCGTGAGCCGCGAGGAAGCAGAAGCGAACTCAGAATACAGGAAAAGAGATTCTCTTTCACAATTTTGCAAAAGAGAGGCTGCTTTTCGTCCACGACTGCAAAAAAGGGCCAGCCTTCGATGCGGAAGGCTGGCCATGGGTGGATCGAAGATTCAGGCTGTGCCTGATTTCAATTTTCTATTTCGTCCACTGATCGACCCAGTCGTTGAGGGTTTTGTACCAGAGGCGGGAGTTCTGGGGCTTGAGGACCCAGTGGCCTTCGTCGGGGAAATAGAGCATCTTTGAGGGCACTTTGAGGCGTTGCAGGGTGTCAAAAAGCTGGAAGCCCTCGCTGACATCGAGACGGTAGTCGAGCTGGCCGTGGACGACGAGCGTGGGGGTCTTGAAGTTTTTGGCCGAGAGCATCGGGGACCATTTGCGGTAGGGGTTCTCGGAGTCGGGCTTGCCGTAGTAGTCCCAGGGCTTGCCCTTGAACTCCCACTCGTTGAACCACATCTCTTCGGTCGAGCCGTAGGCGGATTCGGGGTTGAACATGCCGTCGTGGCTGACGATGCAGCGGAAGCGATCGGTGTGGCCCAGAATCCAGTTGGCCATGAAGCCGCCGTAGCTGGCGCCGAGGGCGCACTCGCGGTTCTTGTCAATGAAGGGATAATGCTGTTCGGCGTAGTCGAGGCCGGTCATGAGGTCGGTGAAGGGCTTGCCGCCCCAGTCGCCGTTGATGGCGTCGACAAAGGGCTGGCCGTAGCCGGTTGAGCCGCGGAAGTTGATCATGACGACGACGTAGCCGTTGGCGGCAAAAAGCTCGGGGTTCCAGCGGTAGCTCCAGTCATCGCCCCATGCGCCCTGCGGCCCGCCGTGGATGAGAAACTTGACGGGGTATTTCTTCGCGGGGTCGAAGGCGGGGGGACGGATGAGGAAGCCCTGGAGCTTGGTTTTGTCGGAGGCGGTGAACCAGAAGGATTCCATCGCGGGCAGGTCGAGCTGGGCGAGGAGGGCGTCGTTGAGGTGCGTGATTTGCGTGTCTTTTGTATAAAGCAGCGTCGTAATCTCGTTGGAGTTCCCTGGCGTACTGCTGCTCTCAACGGTATCTTGAAGCCTTACCACCTCATTCGGTCTCTTCACAGTCATCTCGGTGGCAAGCAGGCCATTTCCGTTGGGCAGAGGGTGCAAATCCGACCATGAGACCGAAGGCCAAACGTTGAGAGAGTTGCCCATGTTCCCTTCGACCGAGAAGGGCGCAAGCGAAGTTCCTCCATGAAATCCCGAGGCGATGTAAATTGCACTTGAGTTTGGCGCCCACGCAAACTCATCCACCCAGTTCTCAAACTTCGGCAACAAATCCTTAATCGTTTTGGCTGCGCGGTCGTAGAGCATCAGCCGGAACTTGTCGCTTTCATAGCCGGCGCGCGCTTCAGAGCGCCAGGCGAGGTACTTGCCGTCGGGCGAGTAGGCGGGGTTGAAGTTGCCGCCAGCCGAGGTGGAGATTTTCACGGGCTTGGCGGCGGGGTCGGTCAGATCGAGGGTGAAGATGCTGGCGCTGACGCTCGTGGCCGGCTCCGGGTCCAGGTTCTCGGTGAAGGCCAGTTCCTTCGAGTCAGGCGAGAAGGCGCAGCCGCAGCCGCCGCCTTCCAGCGAGAAGGGCGGAACGTCGTGGGGATCGTTGGGCGTGAGATCGCGGAGCGCGCCGGTTTCGACCGTCAGCAGAAAGAGATGGCTGCGCTTTTCGCCGGTGAAGTGGTCCCAATGGCGATAGAGCAGGTGGGTGAAGATCTGTGCCTTGACTTTGCTGGCGGCAAGAGCGGCGTCGCGGTCGGCATTGCATTTATCTCCGGTTGCAGCGTCTGCCCCCGTGATTGCCGGACAGTCTGGATAGACCGAAGAAGTGAAGAGCACGGAGCGGCCGTCGGGCGACCAGATGGCGTCGCCGGCTTCGGTGGAGAGGTCGGTCAGCTTCTTCGGGTTGCTGGTCGCACCGGTGGCGGGGTCGAAGTCGGCTAGCCAGACTTGCTGCTTGCTGGCCTCGCGGCTGCTGAGAAAGAGGATGCGCTTGCTGTCGGGGGCGAACTGCGGGCCGCTGTCGCCGGGCTGGGCCACGGCCAGCTTCTGCGGCTCGCCGCCAGCAATCGGCTGCAACCACAACTCGGCTGTTTTGGTGTTCTGGTCGAGATCCACGGATGTTACGGAGTAGGCCAGCCACTTGCCGTCGGGTGAAACAGCGGTATCGCCCAGGCGCTTCATCCGCATCATGTCGTCAAATGTTATGGGCCGCTTCGCGGGAGGGGTCATGGGGCGCTTGGGCTGGGCGGAAGCCGAGGCTGATCCGGTTTGGGCAGGGCAGAACGAGGCGAGGGCGGAGGTGAGGGCAAGAGAGAGAACGAACGGGTATCTGTGCATGGTTTCTTCCTGTTCGCGCGAGGGGAAAGCGGAACTTGTGCGCGAAGAAGAAGTTTACACCGGGAGCGGGTATGTGGGGGGCAGAGAAGCAGGGAACAGCGAATGGGGAACAGGGACTGTCGAGCGTGGCAGGCGCAGCGCGCGAAGTGGGCTTTGTGCGACAATAAACACGGATAAAGTGCGCCGGCTAGCGTGGCGTGGAGGTGAGGTTATGGGCGAGTTTCAGCCGTGGCACATTATGGTCGTTGTCATTGTTGCGCTGATTCTGTTTGGTTCGAAGCGGTTGCCGGAGATGGGCAAGGGGTTGGGTGAAGGCTTGAAGGGCTTCAAGGAAGGCCTGAAAGGCGTGAGCGAGCCCACGGCTCCCGCGCCGACGGTGCAGCAGAATGCGGCTTCCGCGCCGCCTCCCGTTTCGGCGCAGGCCGCTTCCACAGTTGGAAAAGAGAATATGGAATATGTCGTTTGCAGCCGCTGCGGAAACCGGTTCGAGAATCCGATGGGCTTCAAGGTGGCGGAATATGTTTGCCGCGCATGCCAGTCGCGTGGATAACAGGCAGTAGGAGCCGGTCAACCCCCGGCTCGTTCGTTTGTTGATTCAAGTAGAAAGGCCTGTGCTGAGCACAGGCCTTTCGTGTCTTTGCTGGTGGAGCGGAAGCTCTGCTTTAACGCGCGTCCTCGGCGGAGGGGCGGTAGCCGGTTTTGGCGATGACTTCCATGCCAGGCCGGTCGAGGCGCACTTCGATCTTGCGGCGTTTCCCGTCGATGACCGGTTCGTGGCTGTAGTAGCCCAGGGTGTACTGGTTGCGTGCTTCCTCGGCGATCTTGGCGTAGCTCTTTTCGATGCCGTCCAGGTTGCGCTCCGAGTCGGGTGTGCCGCCGGTAGCCGCAATGTACTTGTAGAGGATGTTGTCATACATGGTAAAGGGCAAGTGGATGCGGCTGATGTAACCTTCGCCCCAGCGGGCCGAGTCGCCCACCAGCGTGCCGTAAACGGCAATCTTGTTGGTTTCCAGGTAGCGCAGCACATCGGAGTACTTGGCCTTGCTGCCATACTCCTTGCCGTCGGAAATGACATAGATGATGCGGCGGCGTCCCTTGGGGCGGGTAGACAGTTCCTTGGCGGCGGCCAGGATGGCGTCGTTGAGGGTGTGAATCTCCTTGGGAATGCTCATGAAGGTGGTGCCGCCTGCCGAGCGTCCAGGCTGGAGGTTGGGGTCAACGCAGCCCCCGTTCTGGCGGATGGCGCATCCCGCCAGCGGACCGTCGCTGACCGGCACGAGCATTTCGGTGCCGGTTTCCTTGGTCAGGGCCAGCACGGCGGGCAGACGGCTGCTCTGGGCGCCGGTAAAGCCAGTCCGCTCCTGGGCGCCGTTGTTATACGAAAAAACGGCGACCTCATCATAGGGGGTAAGCGCGCCCTGGATTGCGCCCAGGGAGTTGTTCACTTTGGCCATGACATCGGAGGTCAGGCTCTGGTCGATGACAAAGGCGATGGAAAGCGGAAAGGAATCCGTGGTGAAGAAGGCAATGGGCTCCCGCGTGTCATTCTCGAAGACCTTGAAGTCGCGGTAGGTGAGCCCGGCGACGAGCTTGCCGTTGGAGTCCTTCACGGTGACCGGAACTTCAACGAAGTTCACGTGCATGCGGATCAAGGTGGTGGTTTGCTCAACGCCCTCGCCAGCGGCGGGCGTCTGTGGCGGAGCGGTCTGGACGGTATCCTTGCCTTGTATGGAGGGCGCCTGGCTGACGGGCGCGGCCTGCTCGGGCACAGAATTTGTGGACGAAGCGGTCCCAGATGTGGTTGCTCCGGCGCCTTTGCCGGGAGTGATGGGGCCGTTCAGGTCCGAAAGGGGCCGGGGCGACTGTGGCGCGGGTGCGTCGGGCACGTTGGATTGCTGCTGTTGGGCCAAAGCGGCCGGACTAAAACTCAGGCTTGAACTCAGGAGCGCAGCCAGCGAGATTGCCGTAAGACCTAGCTTCACAAGTATTCTCCAGTTGTCAGTTGTCAGTTTTCAGTGGTCATCAAAAAAATAATTGTTGATGACCGCGCCTTTGTCAGCCGTGATACTCAATTGTCAGTGAAAACCGCCTCGTGGCCTCTGGCAACTGAAAACTGACCACTGACAACTGAAAAGCCCACAGGGCTGTACTCGTCAGAGTATCAGACGCGCCAGAGCCGCGCTGGTTGCGCCGGGCAGAAAACAGTTCGAGTATGCTTTCCTCACGGGGGGAAATCCGTCTACCCAGGAGGGTAAGAATGCGCGGTCGCTGGGGAGTTGCGGTTTTGCTGCTTGGCCTGCCGGGGCTGGTTCCGGCGGGATGGGCTCAGCTTG
>Ga0326727_10008655_pt1 | contig 25644 bp, 35 predicted proteins | sample MB2enrmetagenome_FD_207643 | JGI IMG/M metagenome (GOLD analysis project Ga0326727, IMG submission 207643) | Lab enriched peat soil microbial communities from McLean, Ithaca, NY, United States - MB29MY | ecosystem: Environmental > Terrestrial > Soil > Wetlands > Peat | place: USA: New York...
CAGTGTTGACCACGGAATTTCTGAAATCGTTATCGAATCACCTGACTTCCAAGCCGGACATGATGAGAAGCGGTATCTTGGAAATGTCCAACTTTGTCAATGGTTTATCGAACTGTTAATTAACCCTTGCAGTCCCCATATAATAAATCCATGTGGGTGGACTGGATGCTTACTCTTTTCAAAGCGAGGAGACCTTGTTTTATTCTAATAGAATAACACAGAAAGGTCGAACTCCTTTTGAATCGGTTCAAAATGTTTCCGATTGCGTGTCACGACTCGCAAGCCTTGGTTAATTGCGATTCCAGCGACGATTGCATCATTGCCCACATTGTTCCCTTTACTTAATAAAGTGCCAGCGATTTCAGCTGATTTCATAGCATCCCTTTGTGTGTAATCAAGAATTTGGACCCGTGCGAAAGCCTTCATGAGCTTGTCCATTAAATGTGCCTTTTTTCCAGCATCCTTTACACAATACGAACCCAGCATCGTTTCATGCAACGTGACAACCGTCGTGTAAATAACGCCTTCTCTTTCTGCCGTAACCGTGATCTCCCGGATTTTATCTGGATCACGAATGAAATCGACATAGTAGGTGGTATCAAGACAGCTCATTTTTTACCTTCTCTGCCATTTCTTCGGTATAGGATTCATTTTGCAAGATGGCATCTTCAAATTCATCCACATCCTTCAAATCAGGATAGAGATCTATAATATCCATTAATGATCCATTCCGGGCACACAAACGATTCACCGCATCTGAGAAGCTTTCATTTTCCAGCTTCCTGGCCTTGAGATGTGCGTATGCCTCTTCTGAAAGCGAAATAACCTTAGTCATGATATGGTATATGTACTAGTGCATATATATGTGGTTTTCGCATGAATAATCATCTGCCAAGTTGTAATCGGCAATGGTTCTGCATTGATGTCCTTTCTCCCGCAACAATTTGCAGGCGTCCCGAGGAACGTTTTCGTCCAACAGGAAGTTCAACCAGAGGACAACTCCTGCAAGCCAATTTTCTGCCAATCTACATCCTGGAGATACTTTTGCGCATCCTTGTCGACCTCGATAACCTTGATGAGAGCATCTTTCGTCAGGGATGGGTACTGGTCCAAGATGTACTCGATCGAATAATTCAATCCTACGAGCTCGTAGATCAAGTCCAGGCCTCGCGTTATTGAATAAAAATAAAGGTCCGTGTCGCAATGTATTTATTATAAGAAAAATGATACACGATTCAGGTGAACGTTCATGGGTCAATCGATCACGTCTCGGCTTCCCGATGCCTTGGTGAAGGAAATTGAGAGGATTTCCGAGATCGAGAAGCTCGACAAGTCGAGCGTCGTGCGCCGGTTGCTGGCTCGGGCCATCGATGAATGGAACATGGACCACGCGGTGGCGGCCTTTCAAAAAGGCGAAATTTCGATGGGCATGGCGGTCGAAATGGCCCATGTTTCCATCTGGGCATTCTTGGCCAAGTTACATGAACTGAAAATCCCGATTAGCTATGATGTCGAGGACCTGGAAGAGGATCTAAAATACGTGCAGGAATTCGGGGCCAAGGAACCATGATCGTCTCGGATAGCTCCCCGATCGTCGCGTTCATCCAGAAAAACGAATTCCGCTTGTTGAATGCCCTGTTTTCGACCATCCACCTGCCGTTCACCGTGCATGCCGAATTGGTTGAGGGGAGCGGGGTTGATATGGTTCAGGTCCAGGAGATCGAGGAGGCTGTGACCGCGGGCTGGATCGTCGTGGAGCCACTACTGGAGGAATCACGTATGACGAATTTTCACCTCGGTAAAGGCGAAACCGAGGCCATCACGGTATGCTTGGCAGAGCCGGGTCCCCACCTGCTCCTAATCGACGAAAGAAAGGGCCGGAGGGTGGCCAAGGATCATGGCATCGACATCCTTGGCACGTTGGGAATCATCAAGCTCGCGATCACGCGAAACCTTCTTGACGAAAGTAAGGCGCTCGACAACCTCGAACATCTCCTTACTGCTGGGTTTTTCCTCTCGAGCGACGTGGTTCGGCGGTTCATGGTCTCATTGGACCGGTTTTCCGGGAAACTATAATTATGAACGACCAGTTTCCCAATACCGCGGATCTCGGGCCGTGGATCGCCCCGGACGCGCTGGTAGGCGTGCTGGATGGCCTGAGCTCGTCCATGGACGCGAGTGCCACGAGTTTGGCGGCAAACTCGTCATGTGCAAGGGCTACCTCTGCATATCATCCAGGATGAAATGATCATAATATCCATCGTGAATCTGCTGTATCTCCCTTTCGAACTCCGATGGGGCGATGTTGATGGGAATTTCGAGTGCGTGCAATTCGGTGACGAACTCCCACATGGATAGGGAGGCGATGTCCGCTGCATTACCAAGCGAGACCTTTCCCTTGTGGTATTCTTCCAGGGCGACTTCCAGTTTCTTTTCCTGGACGGCATCTGCTAGCAGAAGGCGAATTAACGTGTTTAGATCAAGATGCATTCGGGATTTCAGGACATCGAGATCCTGCTTCAGGTTGCTCGGGATGATGATGGAAATGCGCATTTCACGTGCTCGCCTCATTCTCCAGGATTTTCCATAATGCTTATCACCTTCTCCGAATCCATCCAAAAAGCCTTGGAGTCGATCTTTTTTTGGAACGGGCCGTCGTCGGTGACAAGCGGAACATGCAATTGTTTCGCGTGATGCAAAAACGCTGCGTCGTAGAACGCCATCCCTCCGTCAATTGCCAGTTCAAGGATGGCATCCATATCCGCCGTCGTGCACATGATGACATTCATGGATTTCCACGCACCGGTAATGTCCGAGGCAAGCTCCATAGCTTCCGCCCGATCCAAGATATGCCTGTGAAACAGGGTGCGGATGGCATTTCCCGACTCGTAAAAGGCCAGATCGAGCGTGTGCTGGCCGCGCAGCAGGCCTACCGCGTCGCCGCCCTTTGCTTGGACAATGTTGATGATGGTGCTCGAATCGAACAGGTAACTCATCGTGATTCCCTGTCCGAGCGGATGATGTCGGTCACCATGCCCTTTGGGACCTTATTCAGGATCGTCTTTGCATGGTCGAGCCGTTCTGCTAGCTGCTCTTCTTCTTTCCTGCAGATCTCCTCCTCTAACGCGGCTCGGATGACCTCGCTCACCTGCACGTGATATTTCTCGAGGTCCTGACGCATTTTCTTGGAGATCTTAGCAGAGACGGTCGTGGTTTCGTTCATAACATTCTCCTGCCATTTATTACCTTTTCGTACTACGATAAGGTACTACGACTCTGGACATTTATCCTTTCCGACGTACGAACGGGCGAGGCCCTCTATCTGGCCATCAAGGCAGATTCGTTTCTATCTGGCTGAATAATGCGCCAGTTCGATTAAATATTAAAGGCTATTGTCGCCACGGTGGCGAGCTCGGCTGGCTGGTGCACGTCCTGCCTCCATTCGAGGGCCCTCACGCTGGACATGAACGGCAAACTATCTCATGATTTTCCCGACGGTTTGCCGCAGCACTTTTTGTACTTCAAGCCACTTCCGCACGGGCAAGGATCATTCCTTCCGACTTTTGCATCGCGCCCTGATGGCTCGGGCGGCGTGCTCTTCTGGTTGTTACCCGAACCTGCAGGCTTGAGGTCGTCCAGGAGCCGATTGCGGAGCTCAGTGTTCTCCTGGATCACCGCTTCGAGATCGTTCTGCCTCTTGCTGAGTCGATCGAGCACTGCTTTCCACTTTGCTTCCATCCTCGTCCGGATGCTCTCGATTTCCTCGAGCTCGATGCCCGGGATGAGGCCGCCTAGCACCTTGGTCATGTACCCGGTCGGCCCATTCTCATCCGCATCCGGTGCCGGGCCACTGGAGTCGACAAGGACCGGATACTCGGAGCCACCTTCCGAGGGAGCCTTTCGTTCGATTTCGACGGCAACCTTCCAATCAGCCAGAAGGTCATAGATGTATTTGACCTTGGCTCCCTCGCGCGAGAACATGTCCTCGATTGAGACCTCATCTTCCTGGAAGTCACCCTCGTCCTCGCCATCTATGGCCTCGAAGAACGACATGTATTCCCGCGAACCAGTATCGTCCTCATCATCTTCGTCTTCATCGACCACCTCGCCCCCCGATCTAGCACCGGCTGGAGGATGGCTATTTTGATCGAGGTTCGCGTCAAATCCATCGTCCTCTTCATCGTCCATATCGAGGTTCTCGTCATCCGCTTCGACTTCCCTTGGCTTCACCATGGAGATGATGAAGGTCTCCTCGGCGATCAGGTCCCTGACGCGGTCGAACACGGGGCTGGAAAGGTCCCTCGAGGTCTTTGCAGTGATTTCAAACTCGTGATCCTTGGTATCCAGCCACCCGAAGAAGTTGCAGATGGTTTCATGGAGATCTTGGAACGTGCTCGTGGATTCCACTTCGAACACGCGCCAGACCGGTGGTTCGATGTCGTTGATCGTGGCCCGCAGGCGGTACACGGTTTCCTCGTGTGCGTGAAGGTCTAGCGAGATGGTCCTTAGGAAATCTAGCGCCCCGGTGTTTTCCTGCCACGTATCGAACCAATTATCGATGTAATCGACTGCTTCGCTTTCCTCGCCTAGCACTATAGCCCCCATGTTCAAAGTGTCCGCAACAGCGTCCGAGTCCACGGGCTGCATACGCTCAAACATAAGCTTGACGACATTGGGGTTGCGCCTGATCCCCCGTTCGAAGTGCTCGCGAGCCACCACGCGGTCCCCGGCCACGAAGTGGAAAAGTCCCAGTCCGTAATCGATGGCCACAGTTCCCGAACCCGCTTGGCCGGTGTCTCCATCCATCTTGGTTAATCCAGCGAATTCGGGGCGTTCCAGGAGCTCCTTCACCCGGTCGAGCTGGCCGGTGAGGACCGCGAGATGCAAAATATAATCGAGTGCGTCATCCGCCTGCCCGGGATCGAGCTCGATTTTCAGCAAGAACGCGGCTAGGGCCTCGGAGTAATTGCCCGCCCCGTCGAGGATGAACCCTTGATTGAACAGGACGCGCAAGAGTGCGCGGTTATCATCGCGATCGCTCGGGAACTTGACATCCGACGTGATCCCCTTCCCGACGATCATTCCGGTTTCTTGCTGCAGGTAAGCGAAAAATTTCATGAGTCGTTCATCCGCGAACGAGACGGCAGCGTCCGGCCCGTCGATCTCCGCGACGGCAAGCAGGTAGGCATTAACAAGATCCATGTCAAAAGGATATCGATCGAGCAAGTCAGGTATTTCCCCCCACGGCACGTCGAAATCCTCCTGCTCGACCTTGTCCAAGATATCATCGACCAGTTCCTGGTCCTCCTTGCTATACGGTGCTTTGGTGATCGTGATATTGTTCCCATCGACCTCGAAGGTCGGAACCGACGGAACGGCATTCTGCCCTGATTCCTTTGTCATGATTCCTCATGCCTGCTTCATGGGGCTGGACGATATCTGCCCGAAATCATTTTTTGTTGCTCCCGCAGCAACGCTTGTATTTCAAACCGCTCCCGCAGGGACAGGGTTCGTTCCGCCCGACCTTCCGCGCCATCACCCGCGCATTCCGCGCTGCCGGGCTGGACTTTTTCCCTGCCAAGTGGTCCGACAGTAATCGTGCATTGTAATCGGCCATTGCCCGATGAATCTCCGTTTCATCGGTTATGTCGTATCCGGCCTCCTGCGCGGCCATGAAGAACGATTTTGCCATACCCCAATACCTAGGATTCATGCCGTTCTTCACGATCGTCGGGCCTAGCGCCTGCACCCGGCTCGCCATGCCCGAGGCATCTACGACGACGCCACTCTTCATGTCGAGGAATTGAAAGTACGCGGATAGCACGGGCGCCATCGAATGAAAGAAGCTGCCTTCCGAGGTCACTTTTCGTGGCAATATATCCGTGCAGATCTCTTCCATGTCCTGCACGTTCCATTTCTCCACCGGGACGAGGTTGTAAGCATACATGTACTCCGCGAACATTTCGACAATAAACCGTGACTCCTCCTTTTCGCTCTCGGTCAGCTCCGAAAACAACTCGCTGGTCGAGAACTCTTTCCAATAGGTGACCGCCTTTTCAACGTTGGCATCCAGTTTCTCGTCAGAATACTCATCTTCGTCATCGAGGTCATCTAATTCATCTTCGAGGGGACCTGCGCTTGACAGTGGCTCTGAATAGAATGGGTCAGCAAACAAGGCGCAAGACTTATCCTTGTGCTTCAGGCACTGCGTGGGACACGTGCTGCAATAAGATGCTTGCTCTTGGATCATTGAATTCAAATCGTTGACCACCACCTTCACGATGGGGTTCGGGGCGCCTGCTAGATGTTGTTGAACCAGATCTGCGGCCACCTCGAGGGAGCTCGCCGTCGCGAGCTGCTTGGTGATGAGGACCTGCCCGAGCTGCTTGGACAGGTCGATGGCCATAGGCTGGATGGCGCCCGGTGGCATCCATTTCTTGAACCTCGGCCTTTCGGCGATCTCTTCGAGTTTAGCTTCAAATCCAAGGGCCATCTCGTAGCAGTACCAGCTTAACATGCTCTTTTCCTTACCAGTCGTGTAAAAATCCGAAGGAAAAATGCCATTATTCGTGTCCATGATTATCAAGACCTTGCTCTCGTGGGATACCGAAGCCACGGCACGCGAGATCGCACGTGATCTTTCTGTCGGGCCTCGTGGGTGGCAATTTTTGGGTGCGCATTTCACACTCGTTGATAATAGTGACTCGTCTCGCGTTTAATAGGCCTCGCGTTATTATCCCGGTGCGGTCGTCGATTCAAGGCCACTTCAACGCGGTAATGGATGCTTCACGTCCCGTTTCCTCGTGCTTGTTCTTCACAATAGTAATTTCGCGATTCGGACTGCCAAGTAGGCATTCCTTCAATCAACGTGTTCTTGAACCTTGGATGCAATGCAAACCTCGTGACTTGGCAAATCAAGGTCATTGCAGGGGGAAATCGAACGCCATGATTTATGATATCTCGATGCTCTTGGATGCCGTGGAATTCATTTCACGCGATTTGGAGAACCTCCCGGCCTTCATGAAAATCGGTAACATCGGTTCCGTGGCCAAACATCTCTAAAAAGCAAAGGAGCCAAGATATTCGAGCTCGATCTCCTAGTGGTGGCCGAGCCGGTAGCTTTCGACCAGGACCTTGAAGGCCATCGTCGCCACGGTGATGACCTCGGCAGGCTGGTGCGGGTCCAGCGTCCCAACCGGTATTACTCCATCAGCCATTCGCTCATGGGATTTTCGACGGGTGGTCCCAAGGATGTGAAACTCGGCTGCGAGAAGTGTTTGTCGCACGAATAGATGATATCCACGTCTTGCACGAGCGGAATGACGCACAGGTAATCCCAGACGTGAATGCCACTTTCCTTACTCAATCGAATCGATTCCTTCACGTGATCTGCCGTGATCACGTACCATCGGATGAATTCTTCCTGGAGCAGCTGATTGCAATACGCCGCGACATAGTCTTTCGGGAGTTTGTTTCCCCGAAATGCCAGCACGTGGAATATTTCGGATAATTGGTGGAAAGTCATTGCGATTTCCTTGTCTTGAAGGGCACGTGTTAGGAATTCGTCGGCCCGTTCATGATTTTCAAGCGCCTGCTGGTATTCGTCTGGATCTGGATATTTTGCAACGTCGGGCGTTTTTCGGGAAAGAATCCAGATGCGCGTGTCGATAAAGACGAGCATGTTAATCCCCGATGTCTTCAAAATCATATTCAGCGTAATCCTCGGGTCCGGCACAAACGAATTCCTGTGCTTGCAGCGCCAAGATTGCGCTCCTATCTTGCCCACTTTTCTTGCCCTGCGCTCCTGCACCGTTCTTTAAGCGGTCGTTTTGGTTGATGAGGTAGGTGATTGCCTCTTCCAAGGTCACTTGTTCTCCCCGTTTCATCTGCAACTCGCCCGCCACGCGATGCAAAGCTTTCAGGGTCGGTTGTGAGACCTTGATCGTCGTCGATTGATTCACGTGACATACCGGGTCTACCCGGTATAATAAACATACCGAGGCTCAAAATTAACGTAAACCTCTTCAACACGTGTTAGCACGATCGTGTTGCACGTGCTCAAACGGGATGGCATTCGAGCTCGATCTTCTGGTGGAATTTGTTCAAAATGCAACCTGAGACTTTCCAAGTATCCTGGATCAGAAAATTCCAACAAGTTTATTTCGGGCTCAACTTGTTGATAAGCTCGTCGGTAATCCGCTCGGTGTAATCATCGATCTCGGGAGTAATGGGGCATTCGATATCGCTCTTGCTAATGAGTTCAAGTAATTCGTTTGGTTCGATCCCCGTGAGCTTGATGATCCGTTTCAAGCCAATTTTTCCTTGCTTGTAATCCTCCAGCAACACCGGCAGGATTTTTTCCCTGAGATTTTCAAGGAGGAGCTTTTTTACATAAACAGCCTTCGGGATGTCCATTCTATCTGAAAGGTAGGTGAACAAGTCGTCAAGTTCCTTCTCTATCCTTATGTTTATCTGGCTCATGATCACTCGATATTTTGAGTAGTCAAGAATATTTAAATTGATCTGTATCGAAACTACTTTATCATGAAATTCTTCATCGATACGTTCTCCTGGAAAAAAATCGATATCTTGCAGGCGTCGGAGCTCTTCGACATGGCGCCCGTATATGACACCGTTAAAATCTGCATAACGCACTCCGTGCTCTCCGAGATCAACCATTTTAGATTAAAGTCTTGTTTGGTTGAAAAGGTCGAGGTCTTGCCTCACCAAGACAATAGAATATACAAAGATGCATTAACACTTGACTTTGACGAAGCAGATGCAAGTATATTGAGCCATAGCTTTGATGAGACTGATACCTATATAATTTCCGAAGATCGACCCTTTCTTACATATGGGAAGAGTTTCGGAATCAAGATCATCCAGCTTGTTGACTTCATGGAAGTTTTAACTTCGTTAAACATCGTTTCAAAGAACGACTTATACCAGATCAACAGAGAGCTTCGGAAAATTAAGAATATATCGGAAAAGAAGGAGAAATCGATTAAAAATTGGCTGAAGACCTTTAATGGTTGATACTTGTCGCGGAGACCCAAATACGTGGTTCAAGCCGCTCAAGCATTGCCCGTGAAACCAACAGCAAATCTGTTAATGCTCAGTGAAGTAAGGAAGTTTCCCGGCGAGGGAACTCATCTCCAGGATGTCTACCCATCGCTAGATGATGTCGTCATCACCCGCCATTTATCGAGGTCTTGGCGCAAAACCCGAAGCTTTGAGACTTGACACGACATCGTGTGGATACATCGACGTGAAGAATATGCTGGAGAAGCTCGCGCACCAGCTCGGCATAAACCTGCAATGGCAATCCTTCTGGCGCACGCTCTCCACTCAATGCTTCGAGATTGGATGTTCCATCGAGTTCTCGAAATTCCTGCTCAAGCGGACGAGCGGGGACGTCCAGCTCGGGCACTACATCAAATTAAAGCCAAGGGCAAGGCTCGAGCTCTACGATTAGTGGTATTCTTACTTCAAGGCGGAGTAATCTGAAAGCTGTGGTCTTGGCGGGGGAAAAGATAAATACACAGGCAAGGTAATTTCAAATGGTGATGCCATTGGTGATGGTGATCAAAGTCGACAAGCAAGGAAGGGTCGTTTTACCCAAGGATATCCGAGATCGGTATCATTTTGAACCAAATACGGAATTGTGCGTGATTGAGAAGGGTGACGGGATTGAAATCAAGGTCGCCAAGCAGAAAGTACCATTGAAGCAATTGTGTTCTCCCGGGTTGAAGTACGATCCGAAAAAGGCACTCGCGTTGGATGTTGCGAACATGGACGACGATCTCTCCACGACTGAATGAAGGTGCGCCCGGTGACGATCAAGAAAGTTGTCGACTCAAACATCTTCATCTATTCCCTTCTCGATAATCATCCGGCCCATGCCGAGTGTGCGGCCTTTTTAGATGCAAATGATGAACCTGGTGTACTCATTTCCCTCATTGATTGCATTTTTGAAATCTATGCAATCCTAAAAAACGTGTACAGCATCCAGATCCAAGACATCTTGATAAAGATTGAAGGCTTGCTGAGCTCCAATGTTTCATTTTCCACTCTGAATACCCAAGCAACCATGCAGACACTCGAGCTCGCGTCGACCCAAGGCATCCAAATCACGGATGCGAGATTGTATCTGCTTGCATCTGATGTGCAGGCGCCGGTCATAATGACCGATGATATCCGATTTCAGAATTTCATCAAAGAAAGGGGACTGATCGCCGAGACACCGATATCTCAAGAAACGAGGAACATAATGGAAGAATGGGAAGCCGCGAATCTTCCTGCGAGAGGATTACCCCGAATACTTGCCCACGTTCACGAATTCTTGGACAAGAACGACCCATCCTTGGCACTTCGTTTCAAGGAAGCCACGGACTCTTTTTCCTAGTTACCTGGCCTTTAGGACATGCGCTATGGTGGATTCATCCCGAGCGATTCACGGATCGTATTGACTGCCAATTCCGTCGGAAGCGACGACAGCAGCCTCTCTGCTTGCTTGACGAGCATGACGAGGGAATCGTGCAATCTTTCATCGGTTACACACTCGATCGGGGTTCTCCCGAGAAGGAGATTGTTTGGCGTCATCACCCAGCTCCGGACACAGGAGGCCACGAATACTGGCGTTTGTACGTGCTCGGGTAGGAGATCGTAACGGTCGTCATCATCCCATTCCTCGTCCCCTTCTTCCCAAGCGCCATCCTCTTCCTCGTTGTAGCCGCCTAATCGTGGCATGCCACGGGCATTCCCGTCCAGCTCGAATCGACGTTGCTGTTGGTTTTCGAGCATGACCTTTCGGATCACGTCCCAGATATCGGCTCGGGGGATTCCCTTGTTCCACGCCACGCCCTTGCCGGTGAGCTCGATCGCCGCGGTATCACAAACTGCCTTCATGGCATCGATCACGTCATCGTCAAGCCCGTTCACGATGACCGCATCGGCTTCGTCGAGCATAATGTAATTTTCGCAGCTGTCAATGGCTTTAGTAGTGCAAATGGAGAGGGAGATATCCCAAAAATCATCGAGGTTCTCCCGGTTGGCTTCCTTATATGACTTTGCGACAAATTCAACAATCTTGCCGACATCGTTCTCCAGAATGATTTCGGGTGAGGGAAAGACGGTGAAGGTCCCGGTGGCGCCATCCGTGCCCCCGTCCGCGGACTTCCGTTGGCTAGGTTCCCCGACGTACACGATCTTCACGAAATGTTTCTCCTCGACCAGCTCAGTGGCCAGGTAACGCGGGTTCAACGCGACGATGGCATCGCGGAACCCGGTCACGGAGGCAATGCTTGCCGTGCCAAACCACGTGGTGCCCGGCATCGAGATGGCCTCGTTCGCATCGTGAGTTACCTTCGCATTACCTGCTTCGATCATTGACTTTGTTCTTTTCCAATCCGCCTCGATCGTGGACTCATCGTTTGTCCTGATGCATTTGATCGCCTTGTAAATGGCAAGCAGGTCCGAGGGATTCGTTTTTACATAGTCATGGATGGCGTCGCAGAACAGGCCAGCGTTCTCGAGCGGATCGTTCACGATCGGGAATCGATCAAAGATCACTTGGAATTTTTCCTTCAGGTTAGGCATGGTCTTACCCTCCATCTCGATCTCGTGCTTGCAGTAGAGCAAAAAGAGCAACCGATTGATAAATGGCCGGATCCTAGGTTCTAATGTCAAATAACTGGTTTCAAACGTGTGGAAACCATTGACAACAATTAATTTACCGATAATCACGTCCCATTTGCCCATCTTGATGTCAAAATTTGGATCCTTGAATTCATGCAAGGATCCATCGAACAGGTCCCTCAACAGCACCCATTTCTGCCTTCCCGCACCCGACGGGGTCTTGACATCAAGGACTCCATAAGCAGAGTAAGCGCCGCTCACCAGGGCATCGTGTGCTACTTTCTCGAACTCCTTTACCGCGCCTTTTCTCAATGCGACCTGCGAGAGCTCGTGAAAAAGCGGTTGCTGGTGCCCTGGCATGTGATACTGGAAAGCGATCTCTTCAAAATAGAGCACCTTGCTCATGAACTCGTCCTCCGGGGCAGACACATCGTGGCGGAAAAAGTCGGGCGATACCCCGTTCTCCTCGATGAACTTTTCCGGTTCTTGCAATTGCAGCTTTCGCGCGAGGACGTCCATCGCGGTGCGCAGGTCCGGTTCTCCACGGCTGTACGCGGCGAGGATTTTTACCTGCACGGCCGATCGGAGCCGGTTCATGGCGTTTTTGTACGATGCCATGTAGTTGCGCAGGTCGAACCGCTGGTGGTCGGTCCTGTAGCAACAGGCCTTGAAGGGTTTACCGCTCCCGCACCCGCACGGCTCGTTCAGCGTGCGTCGCACGGGAGCAAGGTTCGTGTCCGTCCTGAGATATTTGCTCTTCCCGCGGTTGCGTTTCTTTTCGAGGTATTGCTGTTGCCTTCGAGCGCGTTCTTTTTCGTTCATTGGTCTGAATCCCGATGCTGGGCTAATAAGCGGGGCTGCTACCTACTTAATAACCATATCATCAGACACGGATCAACACGGTCAACAGATGGAGGGCAAATGTGACAAGAACATCCCAAAAATCGCAATTTCTCGGCATTATTAAGCCATGTCGGCCACTAATGGACGAGTTGCATGACCTTCGACGCCCACTTCAAGCAGCTCCTGCGGGATTTCCTCCAAGGATGCACGGTCCGTGCCGGCGTGGAGATAGGGAAACTGCCCTTGGCCATCGATATGGAGATCGGCTGCGAGGGCGTCGACACGGGCGGCATCGAGATCCCCATCTTCCGGCGCGGGTTCAAGGTGCACAACATAATCGAGTACAAGAGCTCGCACGGCCATCCCCGTGCGGAAGATATGGCGAAGCTGGTCGGGTATGCCGGCCTCTACGGCGAGCAGGCGGGGCTCGGGATCGGCACCATAATGGCGGAGATGACGGCGTGGTACTTCACCGCCGCGAAGCCCGCTTTTATCAGCGAGCTCGTCGATGCGGGCTTGCTCGAACCAACGGAAGATCACGGGGTGTACCGATTCACCCACGGGTTTCCATGTGAGATCCTTGTGGTCGTGATCGCTGAACTGGACATCGAAGAAGGGAATATCCCGCTACTGGGATTCGCCACGGATGATCGCCTCACGGAAATCTATCCATCGATTAGCCGTGTCCGCCGTGAAGCAGGAATATCCCCGCGACTCGAAAGATATTTAACAGATATACTCGTCTTGAAGCATGAGGTGTTAAAGAACATGGCCGAAGCAATAGAAGATTACCAGCAGATTGTTCGACGTAATATCAAAGAAGTAATCGAGGATCTGGGCGTGAAGGAGGTCATCCAAGCCATTGGGCTCAAGGCGTTCATCGATGCTGCTGGTGTGGACCGCATCGTTGACGAGATAGGTGTCGATGCCTTGAAGGCGATTCTTGCCCGTGCGGAACAGCAAAAGAAAAAGACCAAGAGTGGGAAATCCATTTCAAGAAAAACATGATTTGAGCGTTCATTTCCACGTGTTGGTAGTCTCTCCCATCCAATTATAAGTTAACAGACCTATTCGCATTGAATCGTGACGTGTGAAGGAACATGGCTGATGCAGCAGAAGATTATGAGGAGATAGTTCGGCGGAACATCAGGGAAACCGTCGAGGATATGGGCGTGCAGGAGGTCATCGAAGCTGTTGGCATCGACCACGTCATCGAAGCTGTTGGCATCGACGCGACGAAAGCCGCTCTTGCCCTTGTGGAAGAGCAAAAGAAAAAGTCCAAGAAACAGAAAACCACGGCCAAGGGCACGTGATCCTATCCATCCTCCAATCTAGTTGCATATTTCATACCTATTGACTCCAAGTATTTTCGGCCGAACCTGACGCGACTAGGTTTTTCGCTTGAACCGCGATGATCACGCACGACCTGGCGCAACTATATTGGCGCATTTCTCAATCTGGATGGCATTCGAGCTCGATCTCCTGGTGGTGGCCGAGCCGGTAGATTTCGACCTGGACTTTGAAGGCCATGGTCGCCACGTGGCGAGCTCGGCTGGCTGGGGCACGTCCCGCGTCCAATCGAGGGCCTTACCCCCCGACCTGAATTCAAAGCCCAGGTCCAAAAACCTGTCGATGTGGCCTGCCTCGACCGGCACGGCTGGCTCCACGCGGACCACCATAGTGCGATCATTCTGGTCGGCCGTGAAGGCGATCAGGCACGCGGGCGAGAACAGGAGCACGTTGTCCTTGGCTCGGCCGGCTCGCATCAAGTCATCGAGCCGCTGGTTCAGGAGGCCATGCTGCCTTGGATAACCGGCCTTGCTCAGGTAGAACGAGTCCTGCATCATCTCCTTGATGATGCCCTCGTGGGAACAATCTCTCCCTCGCCCTGAAAATCAAGAGCCTTAAATCAGTTTGGTTCGATTTGATAGACAATCATAGAAGCTTTGTTAATGAAACCCCGATCCACGCGTAATTCGATGCGATGACCTTTCCGTATGGAACCGCCGAATTTCTCAAGAAATCCAAGGTTTCAACGAGTGCATTAATCGATCTCATCGAGATTTGCAAGCACATCATGCAAGATGAGGGGATTGACGTGAGTTCGGTCACTGTCACCCACGTGGTAGACGTCGAGGAACCGAGTCTTGAATACATCAAGATCACGTTTATGCTGCATCTTTCCTTCGATGATTCCCCTCCGCTATCAAGAGAAATTTTATGGATCCCATCTCGAATCCCTTGCCGGCACGATTTTCCACAAACGCGGCCTTTCGATCAAGGAAAAGGTTGCATCGTTTATGAATTGCATTAATCTATCTTTTGACACCGATAATGCGTGAATTTCGATGGAGAATCGACCAACGCATCTCCGATTTGCCGATTTTTACACCCGAAATCAAACAAAAATTTATTTTTTAGTAGCGTGATTTGTTCCTTTACCGGTTTCCTTTAGCAGGAAAAGTCTCGGGAAAGAGAGATCTTCAAATGAAAAGTTGTCACTCGAAATAGACAACCGCAAGCTCGGGTGTGGCGACCTGCTCCAAGGCCTCGAAATGGCCCCGATCGCTCGTCACTAAGGTGAAGCTATGTTCGATGGCAATGGTGCCGATGAGCAGGTCGATAATCGGAATCGTTTTCCCGCAGTCCTGCAATGCTGCCTTGAACCGTGCGAACAACCGGGCCCCGGGCACCGAAAGTGAATACATGGCACCTGCACGGACGAAGTCCTCGACCATCATCTCGATCACCTTCTCCTGCATCATGCGCCGCTGCGGGTTGGTGATGACCTGTAACCCCTCATGTAATTCCGCGACGATATAAGTGGTGATTCCGGCTTGGTTGCGGTCCCGGATTTCATCATATTGTTGTTTGTATCCTTGTGCATCGCGAAGGATGCCGATGATGACATTCGTGTCGATCAATACAGTCATCATTCATTCCTCGTCGATCATATGCGCGTTCCTGGACTTTTCGATCTGTTCTTGCGCACGTGCCCACTCCCCTGCTGAATCCTTGAAGATACCCGCGTATCTCAGCAATATATCTTCCGAATTGGATCGATCCTGTTCATTACAGAGCCGGATAACAAGATCCGAGAAAGATTCTTTCGCCTGCTTGAACCGCCTCAATGTCGTATAGGCTTTCGTGTTCAAGGAGATCGTTTTTTGCTTCACGTGGCGAGTTAAAAAAACGCATTCATAAATAGATATCTATTTAGACCCATATTCGAATCAAGTAAAACACGGGCCATTTTCCCTTTCCTTTTTTATCTTGACGGCATGGCTTAGGCATTCATGAAAAAGATCGAATAATCCTTGAAAATAATGGTAAAGATCGAATAAACCGTGAAAATTCTCCGTGTTTCTCTCGGTCGCGGGTCGATCAGAACCTTTAGGGAAACGGCGGTCGAGTTGCATCGAGCTCAATCGGGGATGGTATTCGAGCTCGATCTTCTGGTGGTGGCCGAGCCGGTAGATTTCGACCAGGACCTTGGAAGGCCAGCGTTACTTCTCTAACCTTTTATCGTTGACGCATTCCTAGACCCCGTTGATTATATTCGTGATAGTCTCGAGATTTTCCACGCATCTCGTTAGATCAGCGATCTGGCCATGGATCTGCATAGCATCGTCGATTCTCGCCTTCAATTCATTTCTCCATTCAGAAAAAACTTTACCCAAGTTACCTTGGGTAACCGGCCTTGCTCAGGTAGAACGAGTCTTGCGACATCTCCTTGATGATGCCTTCGGAGGAATAGTCTTGAATCGTCTTTCCCCCGCCTTGAAAAACGATGGTCTAAGCTATCCGCAAATCAAGAACCATCTTGTTTCTGTCCTTCACGTGGTTATCGAGCAAGATAAACTGATGTTTCTGATAAAATGCAATTGCATCATCAAAGGATTCCACGTATATAATCCGGCAGGCAGCGAGAGTTTTTATCTCCATCACGATCGAGATACAGTAATCGATGAGCATTGAACCTATTCCTTTGTGTTCGAACCGTTCATCGACACCGAGTTGGCCAATCAAGAGACCCGGGACACGAAATTCGGTGTCGAACCCGACTGGTTTATACCGATAATGCGAGCACATGATGGCAACGTAGGCAATGATGCGACGATCGACGTGCGCCACGTAAATCTTCGTGGTGTTGTCAGCTGTTTCGATGATCGCCCGTTCCTTGAGGAAATTGTTTACCTCTTCGTTCTTGCTATGAAAATCGTCAAAATAGAACTCTTCGGAAAAAGGAGCCAACTCGGAGCTAATCATTCCTAAACCACGATTGGCTATTCCTCAAATTCGAACGAGACGGGTTGGCCTGGCCGCGGGAACCGACTCATTGCTGCCTTGATCATTTGCTCACGATCCGGGTTTGGTGACCGATCTTGGAGCAATTCGTGAAGGCGGTTGGCGGCCTCGCCCGTTATCTCCTCCTCGGATATGCAGGCGGGAGTATTCTCGTTTGCTAGAACGTGCGGGCCCTCATTCTTCTCGCCTTCCATCGCATCTTCCCCGTGAATCCCGAGATGCTTCTTTGCTTCAGGCATGACCATGACACCATTTCGAGTTTTGGCTCGCTGGTCTATTCATCAATTCTTACCATTTAAGTTTCGAGAATTTCGGGATCAAGAAGGCTTCAGAATCCCTGATAGGATTATGGAGATTGTCGATGCTGGCGTGCTTGGTCGATTGTGATTGTTGCGAGCCATCACGATCGTGCCAGGATACTACGGAGCCCTGATTGCACGCGTAATTGCTTGACCCGGCACCGAGATCGGCGATACACGTAGGCCACGTTCAATTCGGATGCCATTCGAGCTCGATCTTCTGGTGGTGGCCGATCCGGTCGATTTCGACCTGGACCTTGAAGGCCTTCGTTAATCCTCTAACCTTTTATCATTGATAAATTCCTGGACCCCGTTGATTATATTCGTGATAGTCTCGAGATTTTCCACACATTTCGTTAGATCAGTGATCTGACCATGGACTCGAATAGCATCGTCGATTCTAGCTTTCAATTCATTTCTCCATTCAGAAAAAACTCTCAATTTTCGGTTTAGATCAGAATTTTCTGATTCTATCTTGTTTATTTTATACCAAGACATTATTTACACCAGTAACGACGGAACGTGGACACTCTTCTTATTTGTTCTCGCTATTCACTCATCTCCATAGGCAAGAAGATAGATCTGAATCGAGTGAATGGGGAGAATGCTCGCAAGCTCAGTTATTTCATCATCCATTTCATACAAGTCAAGATCTTTACCCCGAATTTCGATATAATCTTCGATGGGAAAGATATTTTCCCCATCATCATCGATCTCAGGATTGGCCAATTCAAAATCCCGGTCCTTGAATTCCGGAATCTTCTCTGCAATTTGTGCAATAGCTTGTTCGAATTCATCCCTTTCCAATGGGCGAGAGAGAATAACAGTTATTCCCTCTTCATTATTCGGTGCATCGGTATGGAATTCCGATACAAGTTCTTTTAATACATCAATATTTACGTCGACATCGATTCCAAAACGCTCGAAATGAAGCAATTTGTGCAACACTATGATGATCCAGACCAGACTCTCGATCTCTATATTTCTTTCAAGCAATCCAATGTAGCATTCTTGTCGATTTCCTACAACTTTATAATTAAATTTTTCACGAGTTATTCTTGCAAAATCCTCATTTATTTTCGTGATATCGAAGGTTTCCGAATTATAACCGCCCATCACGAAAAACCCTTCTGGACGGTTTATGCCGACAAGTGCTTCGATTAGTTCTAATAGATTTGACATGTTATCATCTCGTTTATTGGAAGTAATTTAGACTAGTCCACGACTAGAGGCATTGATGGATGTTTCTTTTTAGACAAATGCATCTAAACTACCTGTTCCAGATCTCGCAGCATTTTGGAACTGTTCAGTAACTCGCTTTCTTAAGTCATCGATTGTCGAGACATTGATAATCTTAGATGAGAATACCACCTGTTTGTCCGTAATGTTGTCGATGATGTCCGCTTGTTTCATCATTTCCAGGAACCTTGTTAGATCGGCTATTCCCAGTGATTTTTCATCAATAAATGATGCAATCTTGGACTTGGCCATGCGGCCGGTCTTTGTAAAAATGCGCCCGTTCAGCATCGCGCTCAACAAATTCAGGCAGGTCTGCTGGTCCGCTCCTAAAGCGATGGTTGATTGTGGCCCTTCACCAAGTTCTCCCTCCTCTTCTCCAGTCGGGGCAGGGATTGGAATCATTTCTTCTATGCCGATCTCGCGCTTGATGGATTGATATTGGGATGTCAAGTCACCGAAGAATTCCAACCAATTAGTGAACGCATCTAAAAATTCGGTGCTTTTTTCGATATCGGAATTAACTTTTGTGTATCCAGCAATTGCGCAGAAAGAAATGGGATCAGGAATGTGGATGAAGTGGAGACGTTTGCATTCATCGTTACTATATCCATTATTATTGCAGAAGTCGATAACGCTTTTCTGTATCTCTTCCAAGGGCGTTGGCGAGAAGATTATCATGATGACGTGCTCGGTGGGATTTACCTGGAGCCATTGCATTACTTGATATGCTTTTTCCTTCTTGAATTCCTTGGCCAGTTTAACCTCGGCAAAGGTCTTGATTTCTTCATTATTTGCCGCGTAATTGATGAAGTATCCATCTAATTTGTCCCGCGTGCCGGTTCCGGTGTCATCGATTGGAATGTCTTCTCGTACGAACTTGATCGTGAGCCGGTTGAAGATGCTGGGGAGGTTTTCTTGGATGAGCCTGCCATATCGCAGAGCATCCTTTTCCCATTCCCGCATGCCTTGCGTTATGGACGGTGCCAAGACCTGGTAGTTCTTGAGGAGCTGGAGCATCTTCGAGTTTGCTAATCGCCGAGATGTGGAACCATATTTTGCGCTCAACACCGGAATTATTTTTTCGATAATGGGGATGTCTATTTTCATTCGGTTATTAGCGAGGCTATAATATGCTGCAATAGTAACCATGGCCTTTTCGATCTGGCCCCCGTAATTGCCGGGTTCCATGATCGGTTCAGCGGAATTGAATAGCCGGTTCAGCCGGCTGGCCGCTGGTGATGTGCTCTCGAACTTGTGCTGGAAATCGATGAACAATCGGTTTACTCTGTCCGTGCATGCGAACACCATATATGATTTTACATTGCTATTCGATATTTCGAGAAGCATCTTCATGTAATTCGTAATCTGATTGAATCGCTTGCTAAATTTCAGTTCCCCTGGCTCATCACTCAGCCAAAGATCCACCTCATCGAATAACAACAAGAAAATCATCTTGTGCTGCGTGCAAAATTGCATTAGCTTGATAATTTGTTGTAGAATCTGGCTATCATCGACTAGAATTGAGGAATGCAGCAACTCGTCAAGATCGTCCAGTTTTCTCTGGATGTCAGGGTTCTTGACCTTTCGAATTCCTTCCAGAATCGATTCTGCTCGCTTGAGATTCGAGAATTGCTTTATCGAGACTTGGATGTCCGCGATGCCATTCTCAAAGTCCTTGCAGAAGGCTTGGTAGGCCGCTGAATCATCTCTAAGGGTTGGATGACGACCAATCACGTCCAAAAGTTTCGGAAACATTTTCTCGAAAATCATTATGGGGTGAACATGGCCCAGATCTTCGATCAAAATGGGCACGCAATTCGGGATCGACGCCGCAATGTCGTCCTCGACGAGGTTTAAAAATTGCGTTTTGCTTCCACCATACTGCGAGAAATAGAACATAGAGCCCGACGTGACTTCATCGTTTTCGACGATCTCTCGGACCTGTTTGTGAATGATGTTGAGGGCCCGTTCGATCTGCTCCGATAGGATCAAGAAATCCTTGATGCGTTTATCCTTAGGAATGACATCCACGGTAACAATTTGGTTGCTACCGATTCCTTCGAGGATATGCAGGATCTTTATAATCGCATCTTCCGAATATGAATACTTGTTTGTGATCTCGTTATATTCTTGAAAGACAGGCAATCAGAGCACCCAGTTTTTCTTCGATTCAAATGTGATATTATCATCAAAAATCTGCTTAAACGTTAGCAGGTCCGAGTCCGCCCCGATTTCCGATGAGCTCAGGGCCACGAAACTCGGATGCGCCCGAGCAATTTTTTCGACAAGATCGCGGAATTCATTTGCGTAGCTATACCCGAGCCCTTGAAACTCCTGGAATGCCTCGCGCATCGTCATGGTTTTAGGATATCTGAATTTCGGGGAAAAAATCAGCCGCTCCAAGATGGCCTTATATTTCGGGTCAGTCACGCCCTTGTAGACGATATCGCCATCCTTCAATTTCTTGATGATGGCCTGCAATACCGGCTCGGTGGCCACGTCGAACGATGAGAAGAAATTCAAGATGCTGTTATAGGTGGGGTTCTTTCTTAGCGATAAATACGTGAAGAGCAGGGACTCGTTGAATTTTGCATCCCCTGTTAACGCAGGGGCGGCTTTTTTTCCAGATTTTGCCGGATGAGAAGATTTCTTTCCAGGGGCTCTTCCACTAGTTGGCTTATTTTGAGTACTAGCAGTAGTTGAAGTTTTACTTTCCTGAACTTCTTTAGCCAATTGGTCTAGCTTGTCTTTGGCAACTCCGCTCTTTTCAAGCTCGGTGACCATTTCATCTTTTTTTCCTTTCAGGGCAATCCCGAGCTTTCCACCAACGAGTCGAAGCTGATCATTTGTTAACTTGTGGAGATCCGCCATAAAATCACTACGGGTTATTCAAATTCAAACCATATCCATAATGAGCACATTCTAGATTCCAGCTCGTTTACTCAATCTGCTATTGTCGAATTTATATCCCTTAATAATTTAACAACTTTTCCGACCTTGTTGGTCCCGCTTAATTGTATGGGCTTTTGGATACGCAGGGAATGGAATGAAAAAAACAAGTTTAATCAGGATGGTATTCGAGCTCGATCTACTGGTGGTGGCCGAGCCGGTAGCTTTCGACCTGTACCTTGAAGGCCATCGTCGCCACGGTGATGACCTCGGCAGTCTTGTCGCAAGTCGAGGTCGCTCGTTACAGAATCCATCGAGAAGGTTAGCCTCCACTTAGTCGTCTTATTCCCTCCCAAACGTTAAACGATTTATCTATTTTGAACAGGCAATATTTGTTAACGTTCACCAGCTGGTCGGCGTCGAGCGAGCTATGGACTTAATTCTGAGTGTCGTGGACGCGAGAACCAGATCGAGGGAACAAATGAATGTAGATATGAGTATAATTCAATAATAAACAGATATTTGCCGTGAATATCTCCTTTTTATCCGGGAGGTTACTGGCTATGGTAATAGGGCCGGCATAGGGACCATTTTAATTTTTATACTTTTGTCGAATCCAAAATCTACTGAATGCTCCCATTATCTACAAATTCCATTTATGTCGGCTCGATTTGTATCTTAATGCGAGGAATTAAAAGATCAGAAATTGGAAGGATACAAAAGGAATGCAACCCTGGAATTCGATTATATTACAGGTCTCTAAATAAATAATAGTCTACTCTGACAAGGAGAAAATAACTTTTGAAAAGGAAAAAATACCAAACAAGCACAAATGCAGAAGATTTTGCACCTGTTTATAATAATATCAAGAAATCAATTCCGTTGTTGTGGTTTGGCCATTTAATCAATGGAAAACCTATTCCTTGGGAAAATATATTAATTGATGGGATTATCATAAACGCTTTTGAAATATTTCAAAAAAAAACTGTTTTTCGGAAATTACTTAATGGGTCCTCGATTAAAGAGATTTTACCAGATTCCGATTATCTTAATATTTCTCTCGATTCAGGAGGCTTTCTTTTTCAAAAATCGCCAGAAATCGAGCTCCCCTTTACCGATTTCATTAAAATCATTAAAAATTCTCTTCCAGATTTTGTTTATGCGTTAGATCATCCATTAGATCCAAGTATGGATAAACTCGAAAATGATCGTAGAATTAAAAAGACGCTTGAAAATACAAGAAAGATGAACGAAGAAATACAAGAAATTCCTGTTATTCCCATTCTTCATGGTTATACAAAAACTCAATTAACGACTTGCGCCGAAGGAATAAAGAAAATTTACGGCAGTAAACCTCAATTCATTGCATGTGGGAGTCTGGTTCCCTTAATGCGCACTGGTGGCTCGATTAGAAAATATTACTTAGACTATTGGAATACAGAATCCAGGCGAGTAATGGCTATCCGAATTCTAAAATATGCTCGAAAATTATTTCCTTGCTCCGTTATTCACGTTTTCGGAATAGGGGGAACTAATATTATGCATCTGATGTATTTAATTGCAGATAGCGTAGATAGTATTGGTTGGCGATGGAGTGCTGCAAATGGAATGGTCCGGATCTTCAATGTTGGCGAAAGATATATTTCAAAACGTAATAAATCAGTAAAGTGGAACCCGAATCCAAGTGAAAGTGAATGGAATATCTTAAAGGAATGCAAGTGCCCAATTTGTAAAGATGATCAAGATCGACTTTTTGAATCATTCGAGGCACGTGCTGTTCACAATGCTTTCGTATACCAACAAGAATCAAATCTGGCAAAAGATCTAAAAAAATCCGGTAAATACCACGAATATCTTTTAGAACGGCTACAAAATAATAATTCTCTAAAACGACTCATTAATGAATTTCCTGAATTTCAGGCGTGTGAAAATTATTCGGTAATTTATACTAAAAAAAGGTCAAAATCATAAAATCACTATCTAAATCTTATTGCTTACACTTTTTCCTCTTATATATTTTGTCGGGATCCTGGAATTGCAGAAATCTCGTTACTTTTTTATCAAAGCGTGATCGGGTTCAAAGTTAAAATAGCAAAAATTAAAAACAAGTTAACGGTATTTACCTCCAAGTATTTTTGATGACGTGTATGACACTATCTGCATATAGTGAATATTCCACGCAGAAAAGTCTCGATTCAGGATTAGATCAAGTCCATATTCCACCTGGTGGAAAAGAACAAGTAAATTTAAGCCAATTTCGATGGAGCCCTAAAAAAGAATGCATTTTTGCATTGTTTCTACCTTGTGCTTCCGAAAAGCCCTATTATCGAAGTTCAACGCACTCCTATTTTCATAAGAAAATGGATGAATTATTTCCTGCTGCTTGGCATAAAATACTTCAAATCTGTACAATCTCTGAAGTAATCGGGATAATACCTGAAGATTTGGAAGACAAAATTTTGATTGAGAACGCTCAATTATACTGGTATGAGCATTATCCTGCCGCGAATGAGGGCGACGTTGAGCGCACCAAATATTGGTTGTCTAATTTCATTCAAAAGTATAAATTTTCAAAAAACTTTGCATATTTAACTAGCAAGACCTTTAGATTGATTGTAGATATTCCTGAGATGAATATTTTCCCCCAAAATTATGATTCAAGGAATCCCATATTTGAATTTCGGCGATCTACCAATGTTCATCAAGTTTTTGATGAATTAATAACGGATTATTGCAATGTGCTCGTTAAACGGTATCAATTATGGGGATCACAGAAAAATAGTAAATCAATAAAAACCGATATTATCAATCTAATTCAAAAAGAAAAATCAGTAACGTATCAAGATCTTAAATCTAAATTTAATAAGAAGAAGGGTCTTAATTTAGCATTGTTTCATCTTTCCACAGAAAGAAGTAATTATGAAGGCGGCATCTTCCTTCAGAAAACTGGTGATTCCTATTTGTTCATTAATGCGATCGAAAATTCCAATATGTTCGCTATTTAATTTAAATCATAAAGAAAAACAAGGAATATGAAGGGAAATACAAAAAAGAAGATTAATTTTTCCTTTTTTCGATATTCTGCGAATATAGTTAAAGATATGTTATTTTTCTGCATCCTTGTTTGCTGCATTCGATTCAAATAACAAAAAGATTTACACTATTGTAATGATAGGTTTAAAGATGAAAACATAACATAGTATTAAATGACCGGGCCAATCCAAAACGCATGATCTACTATGTCAACAACTGAGATTTTAAAAGACAAGAGAAAAGAAGAGGATTGGAAAAGAACTGAACCAGAAATCAAGCTTCAATTAATTAATGATGCAGTTAGTCAAGGTGCTGTGTTTAACTCCAAAATTACAGAATTAAGAAATGAAATTAAAGAAATAGTGCAAAATTATGATTTTTTAAAAAAATTCTATCACAACCAGGTTGATCCTGTTAAAATGTACGAGATCGTGGCCGGCTTAGATGGTAGCAATATATTAACTGGTATGCGTGGTGTTATTCAATTTATTTGCGCATCAACTGCAAGTATTGTTTTTCAAGGTGGACTCTCAAACGCTAAAAGCTTCTATAATGCAAAGATTATTCCAATTAAAGATGATAAGCCGGAAATCGTTAAACATAATGTACAAATCAATTCGATGAGATTTGAAGTAGAAAATTTGGAACATGCAATTAATGACCTGGCTCAAATTTCAGACAAAGAAAAACTGATTCTTATTGACGGACCAATAATTGACCCCCCGAATGAAAGAGATGAGAAATATATCAAAGAAAGATGTAACGTAATTAACAGCGGACTAGAAAACAACATTTTAATAGTGGGGGTTGTAAAGCGATTTTATGAAAACTTTTTTCTCAAATTTTTAAGGGAAAAAGAATATCTTATTGAAGAAAATAAGGAAAAAATCGACCAATTATTTAGATCAGACACGATCTTGGCATCTTTTTTATTTTCAAATTATAATCCTCACCGAGGAGAATGCATTTATACAGAAATTTTCGAGTTTGATAATGATAGTGAAATCTATTTTTATTACAAGAGATATGGCTTGAAAATTTATTCATTTTTATTCCAATTCGAAATTGGGGCTAAAATTTACAGGCTTGATTTAGCCGTGCCTTACGAAATGCAAATTGACCAAATTGTCAATTTACAGGAAAGAATTATACAGAACCTTATCTATTGGACATATGAGAAATTATCGTATCCATTTCCAGTTGTTATTGCGCATGAGAAATGCACTTTAAAGAAATCCGTGGGAGACGTACTATTCCAAGAATATATTTCCAGTAATCGGGGAACTTTGAGTTGCAAATTCTAATTCATCTCGTTGTTGTTCGACAATAAAATCCTTGCGTTCAACTCGCTGTCGCAAAAATATTCGACGGGAATTCTGTCTCGAAGACAGATTCG
>Ga0326727_10008656_pt1 | contig 25642 bp, 25 predicted proteins | sample MB2enrmetagenome_FD_207643 | JGI IMG/M metagenome (GOLD analysis project Ga0326727, IMG submission 207643) | Lab enriched peat soil microbial communities from McLean, Ithaca, NY, United States - MB29MY | ecosystem: Environmental > Terrestrial > Soil > Wetlands > Peat | place: USA: New York...
GAGGATATTGTTGTCGATAGTCCTCTCAGGATCACGATTTATCTATCAAAATCCATGCCTGTGTTCCCCGCGCTTCTTGCCCAACCGCAGGCCGCGATTGTCAGTCCTGCGGCTGTCCGGGGTGAAGGTGCGGCATTCGCCACGCGCCCGGTGGGGACAGGAGCTTTCAAGCTTCTCAGTTACAGCCCGGATAGTGGCGTCGTTCTCGAAAGAAACCCGGGGTATTTCCGTGGTCCCGCGCGGCTTGGCCATATCGTCTATCGTGTCATCCCGGATGCCTCCACTCGTCGCCTCGAATTGGAAAGTGGCGGAATCGACATTAGCCAGCAAAACGGTCAATTCTCAGCAATTTCCAAGGAGGATTTGCGGACCTTTCGCACTAATCCCGAGCTTCAGGTCATCGAGACTCCCAGCCAGATCGTCCGGCAGTTGGAGTTCAACAACAGCAATGCCGACAGTCCCATCCATGACCTACGGGTGCGCCAAGCCATGGGATACGCCATCGATTATCAGGGGCTGTTGGATGAGGTTCTGGGCGGAGCGGCGGATCGCGTCTATGGCCCATTGCCGTCCAGTAATTGGGCCTTCGCCCCCGATAGTGTAAAGCGGGCCTTCATTTTTGATCCGGGCCGGGCGAAGCGCCTGCTGGCCGAGGCTGGATACAAACCAGGACAGCTCAAGTTCACGCTTTACACCTTCCAGGGCAGTTTATGGCGCAGCGTCGCCACCTTCATTCAGGGCAACTTGGCCGATGTCGGTATCACGGTGACGGTTGAGCAAACAGAGTTTCCCAATTTTCGGGCGTTGCATACGGCTGGAAAATTCGAGATTGCTCTCGATGGCCGTGCGCCTTGGTATAATGATCCCGATGCCCATGTCACGATCGGGTATCTGTCGCGTCTCGCGGGCACCGCGATGACATTCCGCATGCCTAAGGATGACGATCTCGATGGGCGCATTCTTGCCGCCCAATCGGCGATCGACCCAAAGATGCGCCGGACCCTTTACATCGATTTGCAGCAACGTCTGATGGATCGGGTTCCGGCCATTTACCTTTTCAGCAGCAAAGTGATCATTTTCGCCCGCGCCAATGTGAAAGGATTGATCGCCAACAATGCGCCGCCCTTGAGCGAATATTGGGGAGTCTCCAAGCAATGACACGCGGGCGACAGGAATCGAAGGGGGAGTGGAAGCGATGAACCCGTACTTTCTGCGGCGGGTGACCTCCCTGATCCCGGTTCTGCTTCTGGTTCTGGTACTGATTTTCGCCCTGGCTCGTTTCATTCCCGGTGATCCCGCGGTGGCGTTGTTGGGGCCAGGAGCGACCGCCGAACAAATCGAGGCGCTGCGCGGACAGATGCGGCTTGAGCGTTCGGTGCCGATCCAGTTCCTGTCCTCGTTGTCGGATTTGGCCCATGGCGATTTGGGGCGTTCCTTTCGCACCGGCCGCCCCGTCTTCAACGATCTCCTGATCAAATTTCCAGCCACCTTGGAACTCTCAAGCCTGGCTTTGGTGATTGCCGTTGTTTTTGGCATCCCCATGGGTGTTTTGTCGGCGATCAAACCTCATTCTTTGTTTGATCATGCGACTCGGCTGGTTTCCTTGCTGGGGGTCTCCATGCCGGCTTTTCTGCTGGCGTTGCTGGTCCAGAATATTTTTGGGGTCTATCTTCGTTGGCTTCCCGTGTCCGGCCGGACCAGTCCCTATCTGCTGCCGCATCCGGTTACCGGTTTTGCCATTTTGGACGGCATCATCAGCGGCGATGGCCTCGCCGCGTGGGACGCCTTTTGTCACCTTATCTTGCCGTCTGCGGTTTTGGCTGCGTTTCTCGCGGCGACCTTGGCGCGGTTCATTCGCAACACGATGATCGAGGTGATGTCTGAGGACTATATCCGAACCGCGAGAGCCAAGGGGCTGTTGGACAGCGCCGTGATCGTCAGGCATGGCTTGAGGAACTCTCTCCTTCCCGCCCTGACAGTTATTGGTCTGCAGTTTGCCGAATTGTTGAGTGGCGCCATCTTGACGGAAACCATCTTCGCCTTACCCGGTATCGGACGTTTCATGTTCGACGCCATTCGAAACCGCGACTATCCGGTGATCCAAGGAACGGTTCTGGCCTTCGCCCTGTTGTTCTCGATGGTGTCGCTGACCGTCGACCTGCTTCATGGCCTGCTGGACCCCAGAATTCGCAAGAAAATGGTGGATGGATGATGGCCGGATTTCTTCATGGTTTTTACCGTAACCGCCTGGCCATTTTGGGATCGGTCATTCTCGCCATCATCACAAGCATGGTCATAGGCGCGCCGATGATCACAAGCGCGTCGCCGATCGAACTGAATGTGGTGCATATGCTGGATGCGCCGGACGCGGACCATTTTTTCGGCACCGATTCCTTCGGCCGCGATGTCTTCGCGCGCGCTCTTTACGGCGGGCGTTTCACGCTGGCCATCGGTTTGGCGGTGATGGCGCTGGCCTTCGTCATCGGTGTCAGTGTTGGCACGGTATCGGGATTCGTGGGCGGCAAGACCGATCTGGTGGTCACGCAGATGATTGATGCCATGTTGGCATTTCCGTCGCTGGTCCTGGCCATTGCCCTGGCCGCGGCATTGGGGCCCAGCTTGACCAACGCCATGCTCGCGGTGGCGATTACCTTGATGCCGCAATTCGCTCGGGTGGCGCGCAGCCAGGCCATTGGAATTTCCGTCAAGCCCTATGTCGAGGCGGCAGTTTGTGTCGGCGTGCCGGTTCGGCGGATGCTTCTCAATTACATTTTACGCAATGGCTTGGCGCCGTTGACGATCCAGGCGTCGCTTTCGGTCGGCAGCGCCATCTTACAGACGGCTTCCCTTGGATTTTTGGGATTCGGCGCGCAACCGCCATTGCCGGAATGGGGGGCGGATATCGCGACCAATCTCGAATATGTCCGTGGCGCGCCTTGGGTGGTTTTGGCACCGGGATCGGCCATTTTTCTCTCGGTTTTGTCGTTTAACCTGATCGGCGACGCCGTGGCCGATTGGTTCAATCCGCGCAAAAGAGCCCTGCGTTGAGGCCGCCGAAGTTTTAAGGAGCCGCTCCTTGTCGATTGTGACGATTGCCTTGGAAAAAGTCGATTTTCTGCCCCCCGATCGGGTGACCGACGATACCAGCATTTTGACCCTCAAAAACATGGTGCTCGAACCCTTTTGCCGTTGGGAAGATGGATCTTTCAGGCCCGGGCTGTTTTCCCATTGGACCTGTGAGAATGAGGCTCGTCGGTGGCGTTTTCATATCCGTCCCGATGCCGTCTTCCATGACGGGAAACCCGCCGTCGCCGAAGACGTCTTGGCCTTTATTTCCGCCATCATCGCTTCGGTCGATACTTTCGGAATGAAATGGTCCTATGCCCGCTATTTCGAACGGACACGCTTTTCCGCCCATTCGGACAGCGAAATCGATGTCGAGATGGTCGAGCCGTTTGGAGATTTACCGGAAGTATTTTCGGAATTCTTCTTGTGCCGCCTTGCCTCCGACGGCAAGCCGGTTCTGGGTACCGGGCCTTATCGCGTTGCCGAGTTTGATGGCCCGGGGCGGGTTCTGCTGGAGCGAAATAGCGGCAGCGGACCTGAGCGTATGCTCGTCGTGGCCGAGCGCTCGGCCGATATCCGTTTCGCATCCTTGAAAAGCGGTGCCATCGATGTTGCCCTCAATCTGGAACGGATGGACGGGCGGATCGATTTTGACCCGGCATTTCATTGGGGGAGGGCGGTCAACACGCTTTCGATTATGTGCTATCTGAATTGCTTCCAAGGAATTTTCAAGACGCCCGAGGCTAGGCTCGCCATCAATTATGCCGTTGATGTCCCTGGCATCATTGACGGATTGTTCCAAGGGTTGGGGGTGCCCTCGGGCAGTATCGTCAGCCCCCATCATCTCGGATCGAAGGTTGCCGCACTATCGCCTATTCCCTTTGACCCGGATAAGGCCAAGGCATTGTTCGAGCAGGCTGGACTTGATGGGCCGATCTTGATCAGAACACCAGAGTTCATGCCGGAAAAAGCTGTGGAAATCTGTCAGGTGATCGGCCAGTCGCTGGCGGCGATCGATGTCCCGGCCATCTTGGATATTCAACCGGACCGGCCAGCCTACGCCCGGGAAGTCAGTGCCGGAAAGATCGGCGACATGGCGATTTTCGATTCATCGCCGCACAGCACCTATCGCGTCCTAAACGACAAAATATCAAGTAGGACCAAAGCATTGTGGTGGCAGGGATTTATCGATCCCGAACTTGAGGATCTGATCGCGAATGCCAATCGCAGCGTGACGGAGTTCGATCGCGAGCAGGCTTATGGCCGATGTCTTGTGCGGCTGAACCAAAATCCGCCCTGGCTCTATCTGTTTCACCCGGTCAACGTTTTCGCGTCCCAAAAAAAGAGCGGATTTTTTTCCATCGATTCCAAGGGTGTTCTTCGCGTGTTCCCGTGACAATCATCGGATTGGATAAGTCATATGACAGATCGTAGGTATGCAATTACATTTTTTTATTATAATGATATCGCAAGCATTTCATCATTTTATGAAAATAATTTGGGATTTGAATTGGTTCTCGACCAGGGATTGGCGAAGATCTACCGTATTTTCGGCAATAGTTATTTCGGCATTGTCGATGGCAACCACGGCCATTTGGCCCATCAACCCCATAGCGCCGTGCTTTTGACCATCGTAACCGACGATGTCGAGGATTGGCATCATCGGATGGCGGCGGCCGGCGTCGACGGGCTCTCCGAGATAAAGCATGGACGCTATTGCGATCATTTCTTCTTCAAGGATCCCGCCGGTTACGCGTTGGAGATCCAGAGGTTCCGCGATCCGGATGTGGCCGGACTATTTTGCTGAAACCGTCGTCAAATATGGCAATTGCGGTGGAACTGAGGGAAATGGTCGAGGCGATCAGGGCGCTTTGTAAGCGGGTCATGCGGGTTTGTGCCGAGCCTCGTCATCGACTCTACATCCCTCTTTTGGTCAATTTTACCGTCGAGGACGAAGAAGCCAAGGGGCTGCGGGCTTTCAAGGATGGAAGCGACAAACCTCCGCCGGTCTATTTTTCCGCGTTGGAACGGGTGGCGCGCGACCATCTGCTGTTGTTGACCGGTCCTCATGGCAGTGGGAAATCGACATTCGCCTGCCGCTTGGCGCGTCATCTGGCCGGTGGCGTCCTGGGCGAAGAGACCATCAATCCGGTCCTCCTGCGCCAGTCCGTGCCACGCAACGACGAGGGCGAGGTCAGGGAGGAAACGTGGGATATTGGTCAGGTGGTTCCGCTTTATCTGGCCGTGGACGGTCCAATCAATCTTGCCGATGGCCTGTCCGGCCTGTGGCCGGAAGCACCTCACGGCATCGCTGATTTTCTCGATAGGACATTTCTGCTGATTGTCGATGGCGCCGAGCGTCTCGGCGCTTCGGGTCCGTCTTTCATGGCTGATCTCGCCGATCTGGCTGCACGGGCGGCCAATCTTCGGATATTGGTATTGGGCGAGGCTGGTGTCTGCGACGATTGGATACTCCCCGTGGAATTCCATGCGAAGGCGTTTCTGCCGCTCCTTTTGGCGCAACGGCAGGCTTTTCTCGATCAGGGCGTTGGTCGGACGAGCCGTGCCCAGGGCGCCGATATCGGCCATCCCGGCCTGTTTTTTCTGTCTTTGAAAATCGACGGCCCCGCGTCTCCGGTGCCCTATCGGCTGGTGGATCAATGGCTGGGCACGGTGACCGCCGATTGTGGTCGTGCCAGGCTCGCCGATGATGTTTGCACCATGGCTTATCGCCTTTTTGACGGAAAAGACCCCGATAAGGCTGGCGAGGCATATTTATCCGATAGACGGCTAGCGAAGATCATCGCACCCGAGCTTCACCAGACGTTCGTGTTGGAGGTCTTGTCGGCCCGCCATTTGAAAGACCAGCCGATCTCGTCGGTAGTGCGGCTTTTCCACCAAAATCCGCAAAAATGGAACTCCACCGTGCGCGTTCTGGCACAGCGGTTAATGGACGAGGGGCGTCCGCTGGACGCGTTGGTGGACGGTCTGACTGCCTTGGACCAGGCCGGTTCCGCATTGGGGGCGGTGCTTTGCGCGGGTGTGATCGATGTCGAGGCCCGCAACGATGGCGGCTTGATTTCCCGTATTCAAACGGCGCTGTTGCGCGTGATCGATCAGGATAACGCCCCGATAGCGCTGCGAGTCGAGGTCGGCCATCATCTTGCCCGCTGGGGAGACCCCCGCGATCTCGATGCTCTCGTCGTCGTGCCGGCCGGCACGGTCACGATGGGATCGATGCGTCACGCCAATTCCCAGCCTTCCCATAAGGTAAGCTTACCCTCTTTCAGGATCGGAAAATATCCGGTTACCAATGCGCAATACGGCCGTTTTATCGAGACCACCGGGCGCCTTTGGCGATCGGCAGATGCTCATGCGCCGGCTCGGAGCAATGTGCCGGCGGTGGACGTAACCTGGCACGATGCGCGCGCCTATTGCGCATGGTTGACGGATATCTGGCGCCGAAACGGCAAGATTGGCGATTGGGAAAGCGTGCGCCTGCCGACCGAACCGGAGTGGGAATATGCTGCGCGCGGTGATCGCGGGGAGTCGGAGCAGACGATCTATCCCTGGCCAGGGTCCTGGCAGTCGAGCCGATGCAATTCCGAGGAAGCCCGGCTCAACGATATCTGCGCGGTCGGCTTGTTTCCCGCCGGACGGTCGGTTTGGGGATGTGAGGACATGTGCGGTCAGGTTTGGGAATGGACGACGACGCTTTGGGGCCGCGACATGGCCCGACCATCCTGGCTTTACCCTTATGCGGATGACGGGCGCGAGGAGACCGGAGCAGCGGGCGATATCCGCCGCGTCTTGCGTGGTGGCTGTTTCTCCAGCGGCAAGGAAAAGGCTTGTTGCACCTATCGCGGCAGTTTGGAGCCTGCGGGCTTTTGGCGCGGTAACGGATTTCGAATCGTCGTTTCGGCCTGACCCGGCTTTCCCGCCGGGCTTACAAAATGTGACAGGCGGCCCAGTGCGCCGGAGCGATCTCGCGCAATTCCGGGGTGGTTTGGCCGCAATCGAGCGTGGCGAACGGGCAACGCGGACAAAAGGCGCATCCCCGGCCGGATGATTCGACCGGTGGGGCGGACGGCGCAACGGCGCCCTGGGGCGGGCGGATAGAACGGTTGACTCGGACGCGTGGGATGGCGTTCAGCAATGTCTGCGTGTAAGGGTGGGCTGGCGTTTTGTAGATGTCGGTGCTGGATGCGGTCTCAACCACGCGTCCGCGATACATGATGGCGACGCGCTGGCTCATATGCCGGACCACGGAAAGATCATGGGAAATGAACAGATAGGAGAGACCGTATCGCCCCTTGAGGTCTTCCATCAGGGTCAGCACCTGCGACTGGATCGAAACATCCAGCGCCGAAACCGGTTCGTCGGCGACGATGAAGCGTGGCCGTACCGACAAAGCCCGGGCGATGCTGATCCGCTGTTTCTGGCCACCGGAAAAAGTATGAGGAAACCGGCCGGCCACTGCAGGGTCCAAGCCCACCTGTTCCAACAGATCGGCAACCCGCTCCTTGCGTTCGGCCTTGCTCAAACTCGGGTGGTGAACCCGCAAAGGCTCTTCGAGAGTATCGGAAACGCGGTAGACCGGATTGAGCGACGCCCCCGGATCTTGAAAGATCATCTGCAGGTCTTTGCGATAGGCCTGAAATTTCTCTTTGGGCAGGCGGAGGAGTTCGACACCGTCGAAAGTGACAGAGCCGCCGGTGGCGGCTGTCAGGCGAAGAATAAGGCGTCCGGTGGTCGATTTTCCGCTGCCGGATTCACCGACGAGCCCCAAGGTTTCCCCGGTCCTCACATGGAAAGAAACGTCATCGACCGCCTTGACCTCGGGGGCTTGCTTGGCAAATAGGTGGGGCCGGATGATAAAAGATTTGCGAAGGTGGGCGACCTCCAGCATGGGCCGTTCGCTCATCGGGTAGGCTCCAGGGGATTCCAGCAGCGCACCAGATGCGTATCCGATCGCCTGCTGCGCTCCGGTGCTTGCCGATGGCAGACGTCACTGGCATGAGCGCAGCGGGGCGAAAACGCGCAGCCTTGCGGAAGACGAAGCAAATCGGGGACATTTCCGGGAATTGCCGTGAAACCGGCCTGGTCATCCTCGGGATCGGGCATCGCATCCAGCAAGCCGCGGCTATAAGGGTGGGCCGGACTAGAAAAGAGAACGTCGACGGGTGCCTCCTCGACGATCTTTCCGGCATACATGACGGCGGCGCGGTCAGCGTGTTGGGCGACGACACCGAGATCGTGGGTGACCAGGAGCACGGCGGTGTTGCGCCTGGCCCGCAGGTCATTGATCAGATCCATAATCTGTTTTTGGATGGTGGCGTCGAGCGCCGTGGTCGGTTCGTCGGCGATCAGCAATTCGGGATCGCAGGATATGGCCATGGCGATCATCACTCTTTGGCACATGCCGCCCGACAATTCATGAGGATAGCTGTCATAGCGCCTGGCGGGATCCGCGATGCCGACTTCGCCCAAAAGCGAGATCGCCGCAGCCTTGGCCTCCGCTTTGCTGGCGCCCTTATGGCGCCGAATCACTTCGGCCACCTGGGAGCCTACCCTCAGCACCGGATTGAGCGAGGAAATCGGTTCCTGGAAGATCATCGAAATGGCTGAGCCGCGGAGATCGGCCATCTCGCGCATGGAAAGGTCCAGGAGATTTTGCCCTTTGAACAGGATCCGTCCGGCTGCAACCTTGCCCAATTGGGATGGAATGAGCCTCATCACCGAGAGCGAGGTGACACTTTTCCCGCTGCCGGATTCTCCCAGGAGGGCAAAGATTTCCCCTTTTCCGATGGTCAGATCGACGCCGTCAAGCGCGCGCACCACGCCCTTTTCCGTGTGGAATTGGACTGATAGCTTTTCGATCGCCAGAAGGGGACTGTCCATATGTTTTGTCTCGCCATGTGACGATAATCTTTCCCTGCCATCGTTTCAGAGATGTTTCAGGCTTTTCTCAAGTCTTTGGATGCCGTCTTCCAGAATGGCGCGGGGGCATCCGAAATTCAGACGGACATGATTTTCGCCCATGGGGCCAAATTCCGTTCCCGCGCTTAAAGCCACTTTGCCATATTCGAGAAAATACGCCTCGGGTGCGCCGTCTAGAGGCAACGCTGAGCAGTCAAGCCAGGCCAGGAAGGTGCCTTCGGGTTTTTTCATCGAAACGCCTTTGAGACGGGAGGTTACCGCGTCTGACAAATAATCGCGGTTGGCCTGCAAATAGGTCCGCATTTCGCGGGCCCAGTCTTCCGCAGTCGCAAAGGCGGCTTGAGTGGCGGTAAGGCCCAGGATATTGACGCTATCGACCATGCCCATCCGCGCATCCCCCACCAGGGCGCGGATTTCCGGATTGGGAATGATGGCAAAGGCGGTCTTGAGGCCCGCGATGTTGAAGGTTTTGCTGGCGGCCATCAGCGTCACGCTCCGATCGGCGATGGCCCGGTCGAGAGAGGCTATGGGATAGTGCCGCCAGCCGTCAAATAGCACATCGCAATGAATTTCATCGGAAATCACGATGGTATCGGACGACAGGCAAGCTTCGGCCATCTGAGTGAGTTCGGTCGGTGAAAACACTTTTCCCAGCGGGTTATGCGGATTGCACAACAAGAACGCCTTGGCGCGGTTGGCTGCGCACCGAAATGCGTCGAAATCGATGCGGTAGCCTTCGCCTTCGGCGATGAAACCAAGATCGATACGTCGCATCCCCCAATGGACGGGGGCCTTCAAGAGTGGGCGATAGACCGGAAGTTGGACCATCACGGCGTCCTGTGGGGCTAGCAGGGCCTTCAACGCCATATTGACGCCGGGTTCGATGCCGGGCAGGAATACGATGTCGTCCGGCGAGATGGTCCACTGATAGAGCGAGTGCATCCTGGCGACGATGACGTCACGCAATTCATTGGTGGCCGCTCCATAGCCGAAAACCGGTTGTTCCAGACGTCGGCACAAGGCATCCGTGATGGACGGTGCGACGGCAAAATCCATGTCCGCGACCCACATCGGCAGGACGTCTGCTGGATATTTCCCCCATTTCGCGCTTTCGGTGTCGCGGCGGGCGATGACCTGATCGAAATCGAACATGAGTGCTTGCCTATAACGATGTTTGTCGAGAGATCAGCCTGGTTCTGACCCGCGGGCCACAGGTCTGGACGACTCCGAACTCCAGGCGGACCATGAGCCGGGATAAAGGGCCGCTTCAATGCCGATCGTGGCCAAGGCTGCCATGCCATGTGGCGCCGAGACTCCGGCGCCACAATAAAATCCAACCGACCTTGATCCGTCGACGCCCAGGCGCCGAAAGATTTCGATCAGAGTCTTTTCGTCGGCAAAGGTTCCGTCGGCCGCGAGGAGGTCGGCCGCCGGGATATTGATGGCGCCAGGGATATGTCCGCGGGCCGGTTGTCCGGGATCGGTGACGCCTCCCTGATAATTGGGCGCAATCCTGGTGTCGAGAAGGATCCCCGATCTGGCCAGCGCTGCCGAAGCAGGGGCATCGATGACCGGCAAATGGCCCGCTGAAAGGGTGATGCTGGAGGTTCTCGGCTTGGGCTGGATCCGATCGACCGGCAGGCCAGCCGCTTGCCATGCCGCAAAGCCGCCGTCCAAGAGCCGTATATTCTTGAGGCCCGCCCAGCGCAAGACCCACCAGCCCCGCGCCGCCTGCAGATTGCCGTCATGATCGTAAAGAACGACAAAGCTGGATCGGTCGATGCCCCACTGGCGGACGTGCTTTTCGAGATCGGAGATATGGGGCAGCGGGCGAGATCCCTCGCCGGGCTGTGGCACGCGGGAGAATTCCGAGGCGAGATCGGTATCGACGGCACCCGGAATGCGGTCGTTAAGATCGTAGGGTTTGGGGGCGGAGCTGTCGGTCGAGCGGACGGCCAAAACGACAATGTTTTTGTCACGGTTGACGCGTTGCGCGAGAGCTTCGGCGGTAATCAGGACATTGGCGCGAAAATCTTGAGCTTCCATGATGCAGTTCCACAAGTTCGGCGGGACTGACACGATGGAACGGCAGGGTCCCTGATGACGCGAGGATGGGCGAGGTTATAAAGTGACTTCTGTCAGCCCTCCGGAGACGATGTACATGCTCAAGCCACGGCGGGTGTTTTCATTGTGCTGGATGATCATTTGGCGGGCGGATTCCGGGTCGCGCTGGCGTAAGACCGTGACGATTTCGTGATGATCTTTGTCGGTTTCGACATTCACGTCGCGGAAACGGGCGCCGATGTAGAGAAAACGCTCGGCCTCGGCCAGGTGGCCGACAACCAGGTTAGACAGCCTGGAATTTCGGGAGCCGGCTGCGATGGCGGCATGGAAGGCCCGGTTGCTGTTGACGAAGGTCTCCAGGCTTTTCGGTTCACCAACCACATAAGACGTGCCGGCCAAGTGATTCAGAAGATCGAAATCCTCCTCCGTCATATTGCGGGCGGCTAACGCCGCAGCCTCTCCCTCCAGTACAGCGCGCACTGCGAATAGGTCATTCATGTCCTTGATGGTGACCGGAGTGACCCGGTAACCCCGCCTAGGGAAGGCCGCCACCAATCCCTCGCTCCCCAGGCGCCCCAAAGCTTCGCGTATCGGCGTTTTGCTGACGCCCAGGCGTTCGGCGAGTTCATGTTCTGAGACTTCGCAGCCGGGAGGGAGTTGGCAAGTGATGATTTCGTGGCGCAGCAGGGCATAGGCGCGGTCGGTCAATGATAGGCTTTTACGACCTCGGCGGGTGTCCCCCCGGGGGTGATCTTCCATGTCCAGTGAATTGAGCACGTCTTTAAATCCTCCCTGACCGCTCACCGTCCGCTCATCAAGTGGAGGGCGTGTTTGATGGCAAGTTTAATGAGATATTACGTAGAATATCAATAGCGTTTACGACATTCGCAGAGTTCGTGCCCTGCTGGCTGGGCCAATTGATGCGGCGCGAGTGGCTTGAGCGGACGGGCCTTGGCTCGGTCGCCGGGAAGACACATCCTCATCAATAGGCGATTCGGTCGCTAGAGTTCACTGGAAAAAGCGGCAGATGGAAAATCGCTTTTTTTAACATATCACATGATATATCTATAAAAATATCAGATGTCGTCCGATGGCGTATCTTCGCGCGACGGCATTGAGGCAATAGGGGCAGGTAAGGCGCAATGGCGAGGATTCTTGTCGTCAATCCCAACAGTTCTCATGCGGTGACGCAGGCGATGGATGCCTGTCTTGGGTCTGTGCGATCGGGGGTGGCTCATGAGATCAGTTGCGATACGCTTGAAAAATCGCCACTCGGAATTGAAAGCGATGCGCATGTCCTCGAGGTCGTTCCCCATATCCTTGAGCGGATCCAGGGAAGCAGGGCCGATGCCTATGTCATCGCTTGTTTCTCCGATCCCGGGCTCATGCAGGCCCGTGCGATGACCCCAAAGCCGGTGGTGGGAATCGCCGAGGCGGCTTATTGCCTTGCCTTGGGTTATGGCCGGCGTTTCGGTGTGTTGTCCATTTTGGAGGCGTCGATTCCGCGGCACCGGAACTATATCCGTGCCTTGGGGTTGTCCGAGCGGTTCTCCGGCGACCGCGCGATTGGTCTTGGCGTGAGCCAACTTCACGGCGGCGAGGTGATGGAGCGGATCATTCCGATAGTGACGGCATTGCGGGATCAGGATCGTTCGGATGCGATCATTCTCGGGTGCGCCGGACTCGGAGCCTATCGCGCCGATCTGGAACGTTCCATGGGCATTCCGGTTATCGACCCGGTACAGGCCGGTGCTCTATTGGCCTGTTCGATGGTGACGCTGTGCCCGACGGGCGAGGCAAACCGTCGTCCGGATTGCACCTCGCAGCACATCTAAAAATATTAATTTTTAAATTTTAGAAATACTAAAAGCTGTAAAACGCCTGGAGCTTAACATATCAGTTGATATTTCTACTAGAATATCAGAGATATGTAGGTGCAATAGAAATAATTAACACAAAACTTTGCGCAAATACCCTGCCACCCAATGGTTTGGTCCTTGGGAGAGGGGGGCGACGAGTCAGAGCCGGCAGGGATGAGTTGGCTTAATTAAGGAGGTCTCATGCGTAAACGAAACAGGGTTGCGATCGTTGCGGTTTTGCCATTTCTGGGGTTGTCTTCCGTGGCTACGGCCGCGTCAGATGGAGCTTCTCTCCAGTCCGAACCTCCGAAGCAAGTGGCCGACGCGAAAAGTTCGGATGACGGCATGGCGCAGGTCATCGTGACGGGGACGCGCGAGCGCGGTGTCGATGCCGGTCACAGTGCCAATCCCATAACTGTCATCAGCGCGGACGCCTTGGCGGCGACGGGACAGACGGATCTACGCGACGCGCTGATCCAGATCATGCCTTCGGTGTCTAGACAAGCCCAAGGAACCACGACCGGACAGTTGACCGACTCCATCAGCTTGCGCGGACTGAACCCCAACCAGACCCTGGTTCTGGTCAATGGGAAACGGTGGCATACCACGGCTAATATCAATAAGGATGCCGGGCCATTACGCGGATCGACGCCGGTCGATCTCGACCTGATTCCGGCTGCGCTGGTCGATCATATCGAAGTTTTGCGGGACGGCGCTTCCGCCCAATACGGCGCCGATGCGGTGGCGGGCGTAATCAATGTCATCCTGAAGACAGACGATCACGGGGGAACGATCCAAAACAGCATTGGCGCCTATTCCGCCGGCGATGGACTGACCAACGACCTGTCCGCCGATGCCGGCGGGAAATTGGGGGATACCGGTTTCGTTCATTTCAGCGTCGGCCAGCGTCATAAGGAGCACACCGACCGCGGTGAAGTTGACACCCTGACGGGCGTGCACGATAGCAAGATCATGGGTGATGCCGCGAGTGACCGGGAATCCTTTGGCGTCAATGCCGGTTACGACACCAATGCCGGCATCACTATTTACGGCAATGTCAATTACGCTCGGCGTAATGCCGATGCCTATCAGATCTATCGTCTACCGACGGTGCTTCATGCGGTTTATCCGGAAGGGTTCTCGCCGGTCGACACCTTGCAGGAAAACAATTTCGGTTCGACTGTCGGGGTCAAGGGCGGCGATCTTCTGGGGTGGCATTGGGATGCCAGTTCGACCTATGGCGGAGACTATGACAGTTTTGGCATGAAGGATTCGGCTAACGTCAATTTGTACAATTTGATAGGCCAGACACCGACCTCGTTCCATCTGATGAGTGTATCGGCCACCCAGTGGACCAATAATGTGGATCTGACCCGCCCGATCGATCTGCCGATATTCTCGGCGCCGCTCAATCTGGCCATTGGCGGTGAACGGCGCAACGAAACCTATGGACTTACTCCCGGAGATTTCGGGTCCTATGCCTATGGCGGCTCGCAGGCGACGCCGGGCTTGTTGCCTTCCAGCGCCGGTAATTTTTTCCGCAGTGTTTCCGCCGGATATATCGATCTTGCGCAGAAATTGACGCCGGAGTGGCTGGTCGACGTGGCCGGCCGTTTTGAGCATTATACGGATTTCGGCGACACCCATAACGGCAAGGTGGCGACCCGCTATGATTTCACGCCGCGGCTTGCAGTGCGCGGCACCGTGAGCACGGGCACCCGTGCGCCGACCCTGGCCGAGGAACATTTTACCGGGTTGAGTGTCGGTCCGACCAGCGCTTCCGGTCTTCTTGCCACCAATTCTGTGGGGGCTGCCGCCTTGGGCGCATCACCGTTGCGGCCTGAACGGGCGACCAATTATACCGTCGGAGTCGTAACGGAGCCGATTTCCAAGTTGCACCTGAGCGCCGATGCCTATCAGATCAACATCCATGATCGCATCGTTGATGGCGGCACCGCTAGTGGCGCGGCGGCCGTCAATGCCTTGACCACCCAGGGTATCTCCCTTCCGTCTGGATTGTCGCCGTCGTCGGTGGCCGTCTCATATTTCACCAACGGAGCCAGCACGCGCACGCGCGGCATCGATCTCTCGGCCGATTATCGGACATCGCTGGGCAACTGGGGGGGTATCCGTTGGGATGCGGCGGTCAATTTCAATCGCACCAACATAACCCGCATGGGGACTAATGCCAGTGGCAACCCGTTGCTGAATGCGCAGCAAATCGCTTATTTGACCTCGGTGGCGCCCCATAACAAGGTGATTCTGGGGGGGAGCTGGTTTGTCGGTGATTGGGACATCAATCTTCACGAAGTGCGGTATGGCTCCATTCGCGACATGATGACCATTTATACGGGCCCCAACGCCTATTCGACCAAAGTTTTCCAGCCCTATGTCAGCGGAGCGCAATACGAGACCAATCTGGAGGTTGGCTACAACCTTTCCGGGCATTGGCATTTGGCGGTCGGCGCCAATAATCTTTTTGACTCCTATCCGGCCAAGGTATCGGCGGTCAACCGGTTTAACGGTGTGACCATCTATGACCGCTACGCCATGCAGTCCAGCCTGAACGGCGGTTTTTATTACGCGAAGGCCAAGTACACGTTCTGACGATGGCGGTGCCGGAGTTTTCAAGCCAAATACGAAAACTCGGCACCCTTCGCCGGCCTACTGACGGCCATCGCCGACAAAGGGCTTTCGATTTACTATGGAAATAGTCCTCTTCCACCGTGAAAAGCCAAAGTGCCGGCTGTCGTTGAAGGGGGGAACAGGTCCATGTCGGTTGGCGAGGGATGACCGCCATGACGTCATAGCCCGTCGCCACAGCGACGAGAACCGTTGCCGCCGCATAGATGAAGAGGAGTCAGACCAGCGCCGGCTTGTGTGGAACCGTCAACCTCGGCAAGACCGAACATCGGCGGGCTCAAGCGCCGCGCGGACGAGTGCGAAGGCGGCATCGCCAGCGGTCTCCATATATGACGGGTCATGATGCAGGAGTACGACGGCGAACGATCCGTCGAGTAGCAGCATCATCTGGCGCGCAAGCGTCGTGGCATTCGCAATGCCTTCTGCCTCGAAGGTCTGGCGCAACCAGTCTTCGAACCCCTTCTTATGGGCCGCTCCGACCTTTATCGCCGGATGGCCGGGCATATTGGCCAACTCGGCGGATGTCCGGAGGAAGCCACACCCTTTCCATTTCGGATGCCGAGCGGATTTCGCGAGGTTGCGAAAGATCCCGCGGACTTTCTCGGCAAGGCCGCCTTCCGTTTCGGCGAACCAGCGTCTGAACAAGGCGAGATTGGGCTGGTCGCGCGCTTCCAGATAGGCGGCGACGAGATCGTCCTTGCTGGTGAAATGATAGTAAATCGTGCGCTTCGTGACGCCGGCCTTTTCGGCAATGGCGTCAACGCTGACGCTCCGAATGCCCTCGCTGTAGAACAGCTTGGACGCCGCGGTGACGATACGATCGCGTGTCGAGGGTTCTGTCGATGCCATACCCCATGTATACTGACTAGTGAGTATAAGCAAGGGTCGCTTTTCACTACATTCGCCGTCTGTCGGGATGCGTCGGCGAGGTGTGCGAATGTCCAATAATTTCCCAGTCGCGAAGGCGCGGATCATTGCGATCCCCTGCCAGGATGGCGTCTCCCTTGGAGGGCACCTGTGGATCGGCTCTGGAAGCAAGCCGATCGGCACGGTGATCATCAATCCGGCGACGGGCGTGCTGGCCCGTTACTACCACCACTACGCGGCGTTTCTGTCGGAGCATGGCTTCGACGTCCTGACGTACGACTATCGCGGCATCGGTCAATCGCGTCCGGCACGTTTGCGCGGCTGCGGGTATCGTTGGCGGGATTGGGGCGAGCTGGATTTCGACGCGGTGCTGCGCTTTGCCAAGGCACGCGATGGCGAGCGTCCGCTCCATGTGGTCGGCCACAGCATCGGCGGTTTTCTTCCGGGCCTCTCTCGCCATGCCTCAATGATCGACCGCATGCTGACCGTCGGAGCGCAATATGCCTACTGGCGCGATTACGAACAAAGCCGCCGGGCCCACCTGTTCCTGAAATGGCATGTCATCATGCCCGCCGCCACCGCACTCTGCGGCTACTTTCCCGGCAAGAGGCTAGGCTGGCTGGAAGACCTTCCTGCCGGCGTCGCCAACGAATGGAGTTTCCGACGAGCGCGCATGGAATGGAGCCATCCTCGAAAAACGAGGGAAGAGGTTCTGCGACGCTTCGCGAACGTAACGGCACCGATCCTGGCGATTGCGGTGTCCGATGACGAATTGGGAACGGTCCCGGCCGTCGCGAGGACTCTCGCCTACTACTGCGGCACCGACTCTCTTCAGGTGCTTCTGGAGCCTCATGTTCTCGGTCACGACGCGATCGGCCACTTCGGACTATTTCACAATCGTCACGCGGACGGGTTCTGGCGCGATACCATCCGCTGGCTGATGGACGGCGTGAACCCATGGCCCGACAAGAGAGTTCTTGAACAGGGGGGATCGCCCGGATGCTTTCGAGGTTCTGCAGCCGAGAAGACCAGTCGCTCGTGATCTTCTTCAGGCGCGCAGCGACCGCGGCGGGCTCCGAATAGCGCAGTCCAGCCTCAACTCCGCCCGCTTGCCGACAAAGCGGCCATTTTCGAAGCGCTGCTTGCTCATGTAGACATCGCCATAGACGAAGACGCGGTCCATCCAGCCCTTTAGAATTGCTGGAGAACGATATGGGCGTGCATCGAGGTTTCCCCCCTTCCGATCGCGTAATGTCAGGGCTCTTTCGTCGCGATGGCGACGCCGCTCAGGGTGAGGGTCAGCGCGCCGCATTCCCGAAATCCGAGCGGTTCGCCGAGCATGAGCGCCGAGGCCGATACGCCGATGACCGGCACCAGCAACGAACCGATCGTGGTGATCGAGGCCGGCAACCGTCGCAATGCAGCGAACCAGGTGATATAGCCCAGACCCATGGCCAGCGCTCCGCTGGCGGCGAGAGCACTCCAGCCGATCGCGTCAACTGCTCCGAACCGCGGTTGCTCAATGAGCATCCCAGCCAGAAGCGGCAGCGTTCCGAGCCCGATTTGCCAGGCGACCGCCGTGACCGGAGGCATGCTCAAGGGCGAACGTTTCGAAAGGACCGCGCCGAGGCCGAACAGCATCGATCCCGCCAGCGCCAGGGCGACACCGGGCAGCTTGGCCCAGGCGGCGGCCTGTGGCTCGACGGCGACCAGCACAACGACTCCCGAGAGGCCAAGCAGCAGTCCGAGACAACGTGCCGGCGTCAGCCTCTCGCCCAGCAGAGGCCGCGCCAACAGCGTTGCCCAGATCGGCAGGGTATAGGCCACGATCGTCGTCTCCGACGCGCGCAGCCAGAGCAGGGACAGGGTGGTGAGACACATCCAAGCCGTGACGTTCAAGCCTGCGGACGTCAACAAACGGCGCCACTGGCCGGGGAGTGGCCGCAGTTTCTCTCCCTGGGCAAGAGCGATACCCAACGTGAGCAGTGTTCCGATGGCGCAGCAAATGGCCCTGGTGGAGAGGGGCGGAAGTTCGGTGAGAAGGAATTTCATCACCGGCCAGTTCACGCCCCACAAAAAACTGGTGAGGAGGAGAAAGCCAATACCCCGCACGCGATCCGGTATGATGTTGGTCATGGGCGGTGGCTGACCAGTGGCATGACATCTACTCGCCCCAGACATGGTAAAGCGTGCCGCCCTCCACAAGTGTCGGCAGAAACATGAGCCGCGAATCCTTCGCGGCGCTGGTCGACCACAGGCCGAGACGAAATCCATCATCAAGCGCGAAAGCGGCATAGTTCGGAAAGACGGCGAGGGGGGCGCTCAAGAATGACTTCATAGAACGCGATGCCGCGATCGAACATTTCGAACTTGACCTTACCGCTAGCGTCAAGGTGGTAACCTTTCCGCGGAAAGGATGGAGGCCAATGCGCATTCGGGACGCAGCTCGTCATCTCGGGATCAGCCCGCGCGCCTCACAGCGCTGCGCGACAAGCTCGCCCAGATCGATCGACTTACCGAGGCCCTCGAACGGCATCGGCGCGCGGTTGCCGAGCGCCTGTCCATCCAGGAAAGACTCGCGCACAGCTCCGCGACCGAACATGAGGAGGCATCACCCAATGAGAATTCTGAACATCCTGGTGCGGCGCTATCTTCCGCTCGACCGCTTCGATAAAGCCGTGGCCTTTCATGAGACGTTGATCGGGCAGAAGGCTCGCCTGCGATTCGATTACCCCCAATACCAGCTTAAGCTGGCGCAGGTCGCCTCAATCCTGTTCATCGCCGGAACCGAGGGGAGCCTCGCCCCCTTCGTCGAAACGCAGGCCACATTTCTGGTCGAGGACATCCAGGCCTTCGCCGTCCACCTGCCAACGATCGGCGCCGAGGTGCTTGAATCGCCGAAGCCGATGCCGACCGGATGGAACATGCTGGTGCGTCATCCCGACGGCATGCGCGTCGAATATGTCGAACATCGCGACAAGCACCCGGCAGACCGATTGCCGGATGCCGGCTTCGCCGTAAGCGGTGGAGATTGACGATGCCGAGCCGTCGTGGCTTCCTTCTGGGTGCCGCGCTGGCCGGCACGGCCTCAAAGCGCGCTTTCCCTTGGCCTATGCGTCGCGGGACCTCGGGGCCTTGGCGCTCGAGCGCTCGCCCGTCGCCGATGTCGGACTCGATGACTAATGCCTTGTCCAACGACACAAAATCCTATAAATCTATAAATCTACTAATTTAGTATAATGATATTGATTCTCCAACGTGAGTCGTCTACAGTCGCCAAATGCATTGAATGTCGCTGTTGGATACAAGGTGACGGCCATGAATGGCACGACGAAGGGTTCCTTCCGGCGCGGTTCCTCTGACCCCTGGCTCCACGGCGAGCCGGCGTTGTTCGACGTGATGGAGGATCCGATCGTCCATCTGCTGATGCGGTGCGATGGCCTCGTTACCGATGATGTGTGGCCGCTTGTCATGGAGGTGCAACACGGTCTCCGGAGGTGCCTTTGCGGAGGCATAGGCAAGGCGGCATAGTGACCGAGTTCTTCTGGGGGCTTTATGCACAGCCCAGTCGCCCAACGGCATCCGGGTTGCCGAAACCATCCCGTATTGGCTGATCGAATAGGGCGACAATGACGATGGGATCGGCAGTCCGCCGATGCGTCGTGCCTTGTGTTACGATTTGTCGATGATGCGGACCGTCCTATCCATGATGTCGCTGGGAGGGCAATTGGCGGTGATCAGGTCGCTCAAGGCCCGCAGGGAAGGCGTGATATGTCGGAGGTAATGGAAATATCCATCGCATAAATAATTGAGACCAGACTCACCGCTCTTGGTTTTTGTGAAACGATGTTTCGGGCAACCTCCCCAGCAACCACGCCGATATTCGCAACGACGACATTGCTCCGGGAGTGTATGGGATTTTTCCGATCCAAAGTTTTTCTGCTGGTCCGAATCGAGCATCTCCGCCAGGCCGGTTTCCAAGAGATTGCCAAGGCGATAATCGGGATAGACGAAGTGATCGCACGAATAGACGTCGCCATTGTACTCGGTGATCACCGCCCGCCCGCAATTTTCTTGATGGACGCAAATAACCCCGGGACGGTTCATGAAAGCCGCCAAAGACCACTCGAAATTCATGATGAACATGGATCCGACGTCCGTGGTGATCCATTCATCGAAAATCGTGGTGAGAAACGTTCCCCAGCGAGCCGGTTCGACGCTCCAGTCGGTGACGGGCAGGGACGTGGCGGCGGAGTCCCCCTTTTTGCCCGATGGCCCTTCCAAGGCGAAGCCCTGCCGTTGATCTTCCGTCGCCGAAGATCGCTCCACGATCGGTATGAATTGAACGACCTTGACGCCGTGGTCTCGGAAAAAACGATAAACCTCCAGAGGCGAACGGGACGACAGATTGTTGACGCAGGCCAGGACGTTGAAATCGACATCGTGGCGTTGCAAGGTGGCAAGGGCGCGCATGACTTTTGAATGGGTCGGCGCGCCGGAACGGTTGACGCGATAGCGGTCATGAATAGGAGCGGGGCCGTCCAAGCTGAGACCGACGAGAAACCCGTTCTCGGCGAAGAAAGCGCACCACGCGTCATCGAGAAGCGTTCCGTTGGTCTGGAAGGCGTTTTGGATCCGTCTGCCTTGGGCATAATGCCGTTGCAACGCAACGGCGCGCTGGTAGAAGTCCAAACCCAGCAGGGTGGGTTCACCACCTTGCCAGGCAAAGGCCACGGGCTGTCCCGTGGGATGCGACCCAATGTAATTGCGGACGTAAGCCTCCAGTGTTTCGGGGGACATCCGGCGAGATTTCTGTGCCGGGAACAGGGCCTCTTTTTCCAGATAGAAGCAGTATTGGCAGTCCAGATTGCACTCCGGTCCGCTTGGTTTCGCCATGACGTGAAATGCCTGGGCGCTGACAGGGTGCCGGGATTCGGTCTGACGTTCGGCGTCCATTTCGTCTCTCCGGGGACTTTACAAGGGGTCTGGATATTCAGGCGATGCGACATGTTCGCGGGCCATCGCCTGTTCGATCTTTGCGATGACGTCGGGATGATCGGCCGCGATATCTTTGCTTTCCCAGGGGTCGACGGAGACATCATAAAGTTCAAGCGGGCCGCCCCGCGTCAAGCGGACGGCCTTCCATTTGCCCCAGCGTACCGCTTGGCGGAATTCCGGTTCGTAAAACTCCCAATACATGACGCGGTCCTCGGCTTTCCGCTTGGGGTCAAGCAGGAACGGTCGCAAGCTGACGCCGTCTGATTGCGGTGTCGGGGCGCCTGCCAGATCGAGTGCGGTCGGCAAGAAGTCCGGAAAATAGACGGGAACCTCGCTGACCGCGCCAGCCGGGATATGTCCGGGCCAGCGGGCGACCCAGGGGTCGCGGATGCCGCCTTCGTACATGTCGCGTTTATAACCGGTGAGGCCGCCATGGACCATCGTTTTTCTTGGCGTTCTCCGTCATTACGATCCCGTTTCTTGATTCGTGGGATTCGATCAAGCGCAAGCCCGGTTCACTTGTCAACGACTTGGCCAAAGGCATCGTAGCATTTGCGCAAATCGATGAGGGCCCTGATGATATGCTTCTCTACCATGTTTCTGGACACGCCCAGCCGTTTAGCTATGTCTTCGTGGCTCAATCCCTCGAATCGGTGAAGGACAAAGACTTCGCGGCAGCGGGGGGGAAGCTTTTCGATCGTCTCTTGCAGTCGCCGGCAAAGCTGCCGCGCCGCGGCATTTTCTTCGGGATTGGCGTCTTTTGTCGCCACCGTTTCCCATTCGCAGTCGTCGTTCACATGGCGCGCGCGCACCTTATCCGCGCGATGGCGGTCGGTCGCGATATTGAACACGGTTCGTGTCAGCAATCCCACAGGGGAGGTGATGGGAATGCTGCCGTCCATGGCCAGGACTCTTACGAAGGCGTCTTGCACGACATCTTCGGCGTCGGCCCCCACCAACAGCCGGTTCGACACCAAGCGGCGAAAGGCCTGACGGTGTTGCGCATACAGACCAGCGAGGAAATCATGGTAATTCGACATTGCTCGCCTCTGTTTCGCGGATCGACGAACGCAAAAAAGATTAACGGGGCATGACCGACCGCGCCTGATCCCACCTTTCCGGGTGGAGAATCGCTGGCGCGGCCGAAACCGTCGCCGAGTCTTATTAAATACGTATTATATATGCTAATAATGAGTATATAACATATTATCTATATAATTGTAGATTAATAACTAAATTGAGGTTAAATTTTTTATTTAAACACTAAATTATCGTTGTATATGACCGGATACGCCAGTTAACGGCCATTTTTCGAACAACAGTTGGTTTTGGGGGCTGGGGGGTGGCGTCGCCGGGAACGCTTTGATCATTCATTCGACGTTGCCGTCGAGCCATCGGTCTGTTCGATGCTTGCCGGGAATCGTCCGACTCAAGTCTCCCAACAGAAAGGCGGTGACTTCCCCGGCCCGGGCCGCTGGCACGACCCGAATGTCGGTGAGATGGAGGAGGAGAACCCGTCCCGGAACAGTGGAAAAAGACCGGTGGCGACCATGGGCTCGTAAATCGAATCCGGACGTCTTTCGAACGCTGACATGCCGTCACCATAAGGCGGCAGGCTTCGGTTTTCCGTCTTATTCCGGGCGGTAATGCGTCCGATTCGGTCGTTCCTCACGGTCAGCGGGAAGCTTTGCCGATGCTCGTTTCATGGGCCGGATATGAGTGGAACCGGGGTGCCGCCGAGAAAACGCCGCAGCACGGTGATCAAGCGGTCATGCCCGGCTTCGACCAGACTGGTCGACGTCGCCGGATTGCCTTGCACGATCAGGAAGACGTCGCGGGTGGATGGGGTGATCTTGGTCTTCTCCACTTGGCGAACCTCAAGGCGGCAGATCACCTCACCGCCGTCATCGACATAGGCATATTCGCCTGCGCGTATCGGCTCGGGCTCGATGGCGCCGACCGGATGGAATCGTTCGGTGCCGGTGGTCAGCCGCAAGGAGATATCGCCCTCGATCCGTGCCAGGTCATGGGCCCCGAGGGCGAGGGAGGTCTCCAATGAGATCGCGTTGTAGAGATCGATCAAGGGGCCGATTCGCGGAATATCGCCACGTTTTTCGACATAGCGGAACAGGGTTTCCGGCGCCGAGAACAACTTGCGGGTCGGCACGGCGAAAGCCTGATGCAAGGCACGGAAGCCGGCAAGGATCGGGTCTGCGCCGATCGCTTCGCGGCTGATCCGGTTCCTGGCTGCGGTCACCACCTGATCGACGAAATCGGCGATGCCGTTGACGTCGGCGGCGCTCTGGTCGATCCCCAGGAGAGCCGAATAGCGACCGATGACGCCGCGCGCTGCCACCTCGGGTGCGAAATGGAAGGCCGGCGTCATAGTCGTGCCACCGCGGCCTCGCCGAGGATCTCGGGCTCGTAGGCGTGCAGCGCCGGTGCACCACCGGTGTGAATGAAAAGAACATTCTCGTCGCGGCGGAAAAATCCGCGACGGCTCAGTCCGATCAAGCCGGCCATGATCTTGCCGGTATAGACCGGATCGAGCAGGATGGCTTCGGTGCGGGCCAGCAGCTGAACAGCCTCGACCATGGCGGAATTGGGCAGCGAATATTTGGGACGCCACCAGTCGCCGAAGCTGACCACCTTGTCCGCCGGCACAGTGACGCCGAGTTTCAAGAGATCCGCCACCGCCTGCGCTTCGCGCAGCACCAGCGGATTTTGATCGGCCGGATCCCGGCTCACGCCGATTCCGATGATTGGGATGTGGATGTTGTTTCCAAGAAACCCGGCCAGCAGCCCGCCATGGGTGCCTGAACTGCCAGAGCCAACCACGACCTGATCGATCCGCACCCCTTGTTCGAAGAATTGCTGTTGGAGTTCCTGGGCACAGGCCACATAGCCGAGGCCGCCGACGGCGTTGGAGCCGCCGCCGGGGATGATGTAGGGCTTGCCGCCGCCGGCCACCACTCGGTCGGCCACCGTTTGCATGGCGTCGGCCATATTGGTCCCGGCCGGCACGACGGTGATTCCATGCACGCCAAGGAGCCGAAACAGAAAATTATTGCCGCTGGCGTCTTTGCGATAACTGTCCGGGACACGCTCTTCGATGACGAAGTGGCATTTCAATCCCTCCCGGACCGCCGCCGAAAGCGTGATTCGGCAGTGATTGGACTGCGGTGCGCCGCAGGTGATCAGGGTGTTGGCACCCTGCGCCAGGGCATCGCCGGCAAGGAACTCCAGTTTGCGCGTCTTGTTGCCGCCAGGCGCCAGTCCCAGCATGTCGTCACGTTTGATCCACACGCGAGGTCCGCCCAAAGCCTCAGTGAAATGGGGCAGAAACTCCAGCGGCGTGGGGCCACTGCTATAGCGACGCCTGGGAAAACGTGACAAATCCATGGGAAGGGCTCCGGAATTGCAAAAAACGAAAGCCCAAGGGATAAAACATAAATCCACTGTTGTGTAGATTTTTATCGCATGGCCGGATTGCCACAGGCCGGCGCTCATGCTTTATATGTCCATATAACCAATGGGCAGTGGTAAAGGTGATGCTATGAACACAAAAATAAGTGTTATATTTGGCGCGTTCGGTCTGCTTCTCACCACCTTTGCAACGCTGCCGCCGGCGCACGCCGAAGACGTTCCTCCCGTGGTGCGCTTTGGCTATCTGAATGGGCCGCGTCCTTGGATTCTCGGCAAGGCCGACGGCAGTTTCGATAAGGCTTTGGGGACCAAGGTTCAGTGGATCAATTTTCCGAACGGTCCGAACGAGATCAGCGCATTCGCGGCGGGCGAGGTCGATATCGGGCGCGTCGGCTCGGTGCCGACGGTGTCCGGGCTGGCGCGCAAGGTACCCTTCGAGGTGATCGCCGTGTCCGGTGTCATCGCCACCAGCGAACGGCTGATTGCCCGCAACGGCATCGCGAGTGTGAAGGCGTTGGAAGGCCATGCGGTCGGCTATCCGGCCGGATCCACCGCTCATTACGCCTTGCTGGCGGTCTTCAAGGTTCATGGTGTCGACGTCAGCAAGGTCAAGCAGGTGCAGTTGAAGCCGGGTGATCTTTACGCGGCGTGGAAACGAGGCGATATCGATGCCGCCTATGTATGGGGACCGTTCTCCCATCAGTTGGAGGGGGACGGCGGGCATCAGCTCCTGGCCACCAAGGATCTGCAGGCTCATGGATATTTCCTTTTCAACGACT
>Ga0326727_10008657_pt1 | contig 25640 bp, 27 predicted proteins | sample MB2enrmetagenome_FD_207643 | JGI IMG/M metagenome (GOLD analysis project Ga0326727, IMG submission 207643) | Lab enriched peat soil microbial communities from McLean, Ithaca, NY, United States - MB29MY | ecosystem: Environmental > Terrestrial > Soil > Wetlands > Peat | place: USA: New York...
ACGCGGATCGGTTCATGGATATGTTGGTCGACCGCGCTGTGGGGATCCTTGATCACGAGCCGATCGACATCCACGCCAATCCTACTGTCCTGCCCGACGCGCTCGCGGCTGAATACGACCGGCTCTGGACGCCCGACCGAATGCAAAGGTTGATCGACGCCGCGAAAAGGAACGACGTGGCCATCGAAATAAATAACCGATATAGGGTGCCGAGCGCGGCTTTCATCAAGGCGGCTAAGAAGGCCGGCGTCAAGTTTTCTTTTGGCACTAACAACAGCGACAAGAACTTGGGCCGTGACGAGTACGGCGTCCAAATGGTGAAGGAGTGCGGACTAACGTGGCAGGACATGTTCCTTCCCAAACCCGAAGGAGAGAAGGCCATCCAGCGGCGGGGGTTTTCTTAAAGCAGTGACGAGTGACTCGTCACTTCTTCGGTGGCTCCCAGAGTTCAATACGGTTGCCTTCGGGGTCCATGATCCAGGCGAAGCGGCCGTACTCGTGGTCCTCCCGATGAGGGTCGATCTCAACGCCTTCTTCGCGCAAGGCGGCCAGGAGACCATCCAAATCCTCCACCCTGAAGTTCATCATGAAGCTGGAATGGCTGGGGTTGAAATACTTGGTGTCTTTCGGGAAGATCGCCCAGACGGTAGTGCCGGCTTTTTCGGGGTCGTCGGCTTGACGCCAATTGAAAGCCACGGGTTCCTGGCCCTCGCGCCGCACGCCAAGATGCTTCTCATACCACTGGTATAGTTCCTCGGGATGCTCGGCCTTAAAGAATACTCCCCCCAGCCCGGTAACTCTCTTCATATCTGTTATCTCCTTTGTTTGCTATTACATGCCCGCTTAGCTAGATTATCTCCTGTGTTATCAACAACATACCAGCTTCGTTTCAACTTCTACAAGACCGGTCCTTTGTTTTCAATAACATTCCCGGTTTGTTCCGGCAAAAGAGATTTCCTTTCGTCCTTCCATCCGATCCTGCGATAGAGAGCCGCGCCGCCGCGTCCGTTTTCAACTCTTTCACACCGGTCCTTTGTTTTCAGTAACATTCCCGGTTTGTTCCTGCAAAAAAGAATTCCTCTTCATACTTCCATCGCACCCAGCGATAGACAGCCGTGCCGCCGCGTCCGCTTCCTACCTTTTGACGCCGGTTCTTTGTTTTCAATAACATTCCCGGTTTGTTCCTGCAAAAAAGAATTCCTCTTCATCCTTCCGTCCCACCCGGCGATCGACAGTCGCGCCGCAGCGGCGGGACGGTTCAGAGTGAAAATCGGCGAGAAGATTGCCTTTTCCGGCCCGCACGGACTTGTGGCCTTCAGGATAAGGAAGGGTGCAGAATTGGTTGAGGTTCCCTGGAATATCCGCTGCGCAAACATACGCTACAACTGTAGCCTGTGAAAGAGAGTTTGTCAAGTCCTAAATTCAGACTAGTCAGCAACACGTCAAATCCGGCAGCCTCGGCAGCGCGCAACAACTCGCCGTTGGGGAGCGTGCTCCACCTTTGCTGCACCGCCGTCTCGACGGTGTGCCCTTTAAGGAATGAGCGAAGGGGAACGGGCGGCCTTGATCGAGAAGGATGAGCATTAACGGGTGTGCGCCGGAGTCGTCAGACTGCGGGCGGCGAAGTCAATCACCGCCTTCACCTGTTCGCGGTTAAGGCCGTCGAACCAGCACATGATTTCGTCGAGGCCGGCGCCCGCCTCGAGGTTTTCAAAAACCGTGGCGACGGGCATGCGCGCGCCGCGGAGCACCCATGCGCCGCTCAACTTGCCGGGAACGCTTTCCACTGCCGGGCACTCTGACCAATCTAATACTGACATTCTCCAAGTGTCCCACCCTCACAAAGCAAACTCACTGGCCCATGCGCGACACGGAATTCGGCTAAAACTTCAGGGTTTGGAATACAGGCGCGAAACGAGGCTGTTGAGTCGCGCTTCAGCGGACTCAAGCGCGGCAGGCGTGCGCGCGATCATGCAGGCATCGACGGCGTCGAGTAACTGTTGCAACTCGCTCCGCGTTGTGCAGACCGGAACGCTTAGCTCTTCCAGCAACTGGTCAGAAACCTGAAAGACATCTCCGGGCCGTGGCCGGTGGCCCGTGGTCAGCAACTCCTGAGCGTAAGAGGAGTTCAGGAAGGCCAGCAAATATCTCAACACCGTGGGCATCTTGACCTCGTGTCCCAGCAGCTTGCTGAGTCGCCCTCGAATCTCGTTATAGGCTTGGCGGGTGTTGTCGCTCACCGCGAGACAAATGCAGGAATCCTGGACTCCGATCCCATCTTGATCGAGGGCGAAGCGGACGTGAGGCGTCAGCCGAGGTAAAATGATTTTGGGCTTACCGAAGATCACTTCCGCGTCACGCGGCCAGATGAACTCGTACCATTCGCGGCCGAAGTCGCGTACGTTGCGTTTCTTGAACGTCCGGGTCGAAAGCTGCTCGTAGAACTTCAGCAGATATTCTGCGGCTTGAGGGTATTTGACCAGGTCCAAAGCGTCCCGACGATGCTCGAAAACCCGCCTGACACTGATGGGGTTGATGCCGTACTGCCGGACCCACTCTTGTTCGAAGTTGTCGGCGCGGTGCTCAAAATCGAGGGCATCGAGCACGGGCGGCTTTTTGCAGGCGAAGGCGGGACGCCAGTGACCCTCGTTGTCGCTGATGTAGGGATACAGGACGACGTTGCCTCCCCACTCCGGTCGCCAAGCCGTGGTTTCATGCCCCTTGATAATCGGGTGAAGGAGCGCTTCCTCGAGTCCGAGTTCTTTAGCGCGAGCTTCCGTCATGAGGAAAATCGACAGGCAGCCTTTGCCGCCGACGGTCACACCCTGATTCGGCTCGAGCAACTGCGCCACGCGCGGCCACTCGAGATGCGTTCGAATCTTGAATTCCTTGGGCGCCAGTAGCCATCGGGAGCCGGCGAACTCGCGCAGGCGCATGAGTGGAAACCGAAAACCCGTGACGAAATCTTGCTTGAGCGGATCACCAGACTTCTCGACGAGTTCAATGCAACGTCGAACGAGGGAAACGACCTCGGCACGCCGCTCAGGTGTACCCGTACCCTTCGGCCATGACTTCTTGGACGACAGGAGGACAATCGCCTGTTCACCGTCGTAGGCTGGACGCTTCTCAAAGACCCCGATGCAGGGGATGTTCATCGCGTCGAAGAAAACCTTCCCGAATGGGTTGAGATCGATGAGGTAACGCAGGCTTGCCCGCTCGGCCAATTTGCGGCGGAGGCCCATGATGTGAGTGGGCCTGCCGCGTTCGCGCTCGATGTGCGGCGCTGCCCAATCCTTATCGATAAAGCTCCCTTGCGTCACGAGTGCGACCGTGCCGCCAGGCTTAAGCCACTGGAGCGCCTTGTCATAGAACAGGCCGTAAACATCAAGCTTCCCCGTGAAAGTGTCGCGGCATTCGCGGGCAAGCTGTTTCTTATAGCGCTCATTGAATATGGGAGCAAAGCGTCCTTTAAGAATGCCGCCCCAAGGCGGATTTCCCACCACAAGGTCGACCTTCCCCACAGCCACGCGGGACATGGGGAGACCGCTTGCGGCCGTCATTCTTCGGCGTCCCGAAAAAAACTCCGGTAGGGGCGCGGCATGACGCGCCCCTGCGGGGCTTTCCTCACAGCCACTCAACAATGAGTCCCCTGAGAAGATGGCAGGGTCTAAGCGGAAGCTTCGGCCGTTCAGGCGCACTCGGGCGTAAAGCGGCAACACCCCGAAGAGAAAGTTGACGAAAGTAAGGAAGGTTGCAAACGGATGAACGTCGAGAGCGCGGATATTCTTAATGACAATCTGCAACATCCCTCGCGCCCGCTCCCAATCCGGAACGTCTGGGCCGTGGAGGTGGCGATGGCACGCCTGCGACTTATCGTTGAGATGTTCGATAAGCCGCTCGAGGGCGCTAACCACAAACGCGCCGGAGCCCGTGGCAGGGTCGAGCAATGACTTCCGACACAGGTTTTCAACCGCAGGGCGGTAGTTCGCGAGGTCGAGGGTCAGGTCAACAAGTTCCTGCGGGGTGTAGAAACCGCCCAGTTGCTGGCGTTCCTCAGGGGGCAGGAAATGCTGGTAAATTTCCCTCCAGAGGTCCAGGTCCACGCCGCTGAGGTCGTAAACGCTGAAGAGACGGAGCAGTCTTTTGTTTGAAACGTCGAGTTGCTGCTCGAACGACTGCACCCGCTCCAGTTCGGCTTCGGTGAGTGAGTCTCGGTGCACTACCCGCCACCAGTCAAACTCGCCCGACTCGTAAACGCTTGGGGCGAAGCCCGCCATTTCAGAACGTAAGCCCTCGATGGCTGACAGCGAGAGAGGCTCTGAGCGAGTCATGACGATGCCGGAGTCCGCGGTTGGGGCGAGGATGCCCTGGAGGACCTGCCCGGAGATTCTCTCTTCAAAGATACCTTGATCTTCGCCGATTCTGTAAAGCAGCAGCCGGGCTGCGCATACGTGGGCTGTCTCGGTCGCGTAATTCCAGATCGCATGGTCGTAGAGCGGCCAAAGAAGCTCCAGCCGCTTATCGGGGGTTGATTCTTTCTTCTTCCGCTCAGCCAAGAGCGATCCGGAAACCGAGGCGGCGGCTTCGTTCGGGAATCCCAAGTCGTGCAAAAGGCGCGCGATCTTTTCTGGCGAAGCGTCTTCGGCGGCCAAAGCGCTTTCCACCTGCAGATGCAGTGAGTCAGGCGGCACGATGTAGCTGCGCTCGCACCAGAGTTGGAAGCACTCGCGAGCCACGCCAGCCACTGCCGCACCGGCCCCGCCGGCCCGGAACTGGTTGAACATGTTAAAGAAGAGCTGGCGAAAATCAGCGACCTGGTCTCGGATGGCCCCGCTAAAAGCTTCAATGAAATGCGGCTCGTGGCGCGCCAGCGTGTGGCGATGGGAGCCGGGGGGCGGCGGGGCGCTCGAATCACCGGTTTTTTCACCCTCTGGCTTCACGAAGGCACTCGAGCGTCGTTTCTTTGCGATCCGCCCGCCAAGCACGGGCCGCCTCTTGCTTCCTCAGGTCAGCCTCGTCCAGGGCGTAAATGAGGACGTTCGTGTCGACGAAGATTGGCGCGGTCATGAACCTCCTGACGTGACAAGTATCGGCCGTCAGTCTTCAGGAACGGTTTGCGCGCAAGCGCCCGACGCATGGCGCGCTGATAGCCGTCCTTCTCGAGCATACCCTCCTTCAGGATATCGCCCAGGAGGCGTGACACGCTCATCTCCTTGCGCGCAGCCTCAAGGCGGGCCCAGCGAGCGACGTTCTCTTCGAGTGTAACGGTAACGTTTCGCAAACGAGACTTCATAACACAAATATAGTGTTACACTGATTTCGTTTCAAGGTCATCCCAACTGAGGAGTCGAGGTGCACCGATGAGCAAGCGCGTTGCGGGAAAAACAGCCATTGTCACGGGTGCGGCGTCCGGCATGGGGCGCGCGGGAGCAACACTGCTGGCTGCGGAGGGCGCCCGAGTTGTGGTTGCGGATATCAACGAGGCAGGGGGAGCACGCGTCACGCAATCGATCCGGGATGCGGGTGGTGACGCAACCTTCGTGCCGCTGGACGTGCGGAGTCTGGAGAGCGTTAAAGCCCTTGTTCAAACGACCCTCGCGCATTATGGCCGCGTGGACGTGCTTTATCACAACGCGGTGGATGTGCGCTTTGTTAATGAGGAGGATCGAAGGCTGACCGAGCTACCGGAAGAGACCTGGGATCGAATGCTCGATCTTATCCTGAGCGGGACGTTCCGGTGCTGCAAGTATGTTGGCCGCCAGATGATTGCACAACATTCCGGCTCGATCATCCTGTCTGCTACGGATGATGCTCTCATTGGCTGCGCCGGTCTCGATTCCTACACTGCTGCCAAGGGCGGGGTGGTTGCGCTGACACGCTCCTTTGCCGCCGGAATGGGAAAGGAGGGCGTGCGAGTCAACGCCATTTGTCCCAGTTTCGTCTCAACCGAATCGCAACTCGCGTGGATGAAGACCGCTCAGGCTAAAACTGTTATGGAGGCGCTGCATCTGCTTCCCATCGCCACTCCTGAGCAAATCGCGCCTTTCGTAGTGTACCTGGCGAGCGACGAGTCGTGTGTTGTCACGGGAGGAGTTTTCCCGATCGATAGCGGGTATATGGCTTTCAAAGCCAACCTCGACGTTATGGGCACGATGAACCTCCCGTCGTAACGCCGACCTCTTTTTCAGCTATGCGGCTTCTAGTCCTGCCGCCCACCAACGAGCCGTAGGGATTGAAAAGCGGGGGTGCGCCACTGGCAGTGGGACATGAAGTGTCAAGGTCGCCATGGCATTTCCCTGCGCTGTAGTGTTAAAATCCCTCTATGCAAAACTGGAGGGAACGGATCGCTGTGAACCCGCGCGTCTGTCACGGTAAGGCCTGCATCCGAGGGACGCGGATCATGGTTTCCGTGATCGTTGACAACATAGCCGCTGGTCTGTCCCGCGACGAGATTCGATCCAGTTATCCGGCTCTCAGCCCGGCGGATATCGACGCCGCCCTCTCCTACGCGGCTGAACTGACGCGTGAGGGAACGGTGGATTTGCCCCTGGAAATCAACGCTTGAGATTCAAGATCGACCAAAACCTTCCGGCTGAATGCGCCGTCCTGCTCCGCGAGGCGGGTTTCGAAGCAGACACAGTTGACCATGAAGGACTGGGCGGCGCCGATGACTCGGTCATCTCGGAGCGCGCCGAAATCCATCCTCCTGAGACAATCTTGTGCGTGCACAATCCCCGCACCTCTGGTATTCTCGTAGCCGATGCGCGAACTGGACATTCGCCGTGCCCTACGAAAACACCTTGGCTTCGTTTTCGATGAGGATCCGACAGCGTTGATCTTAGAGGAGCTCGGCATCTGTCGCGGCACGGTCCGGGTGGACATGGCAGTGGTAGCTGGGATGCTGAAGGGATTCGAGATCAAAAGCGATCAGGACACGCTCAAACGCCTGCCCGCTCAAGCCTCTGCGTACAACAAAGTCTTCGATACGCTCACCATTGTGGTTGGTGCCCGACACCTGCAGAAGATCGTGGATATAGTGCCTCCGTGGTGGGGCATCTTGACCCCTGATGAGAGGCAAGGTAATGAACCGAGTTTGAGATGCTTTCGCCCGGAAGCTTTGAATAGCAACCTCGACGCTTTCGCGCTAGTGCAACTGCTGTGGCGCAACGAAGCTCTCGCGCTGCTTGGGGCCAACGGCATTGAAACCGGGCTCAGAAGCAAGCCTCGGCGGTATTTGTGGGAAGCGTTGGCGAAGAGCCTCGCCTTGTCTGACTTGCGGGAAATGGTTCGTACCCAACTTAAGGCTAGGCAAGGCTGGCGATCTGCCGCGTCACAACGGCCAGATGGTGTGACGTCCCTACCTTCCGCCAAGTTGTTAGATTACCGGTCCCCACGCGCTGGTTCGCGCATTCGTCGATATACCAGTCGCCCCAACTGAACCCTGCGCCACTGTACTCGGGACGCCTTATCAGATCGCGACAGACGTCATAGAACTCAGCGTAGCCGTAGTCGCGCAAGTTCCTCCCCTTCAAGATCAGCCAGGCATCGTCCGTCGTATAACGGATACTCGCAGAGGGTCGCATAATGCGCGGATCAACTTCCGACGGTTGGGGGTGGGCGATTGCGTAGTCTCCGAATGCCGGTAGGCGTGGGACACGGAATCGGGCGATTAGAGTGCGCCAGACGATCCATTCGAGCCTTGTAATCGATGAAATGCTCGAGGGCGGCAGTCCCATCAGGTCCTCAGGAAAAGCTGTTGCAGCTAGCACGAAGGAGCGCCAGCGTTCAAGCTGAGGAACACTGCGCACGAGAACCGGCACGGCTGCCAGAAGCGTGTTTCCCTCGTTGACGCCCACTGCCCGCAGGTCCAACAGGAGGTCGGATTCCCCCGGAGAAACGCCGAGCGTGTCCAATAGCGCGGCCACTTGGGCCGTCAGGTCATCGATATCTTCGAAGTCTTCCCGCTGCAACCGTATGCATACTCCGCGCCGGTTTTGTTGGATGGCTTCTCTGCACGCTGATTGATAGTCCTCGTCGCGTACGAGTCCGGTTACCGGAATGATTTGCAGATCTCTCTGACGGGCGGTTCTGAAAACATACGTAAGGGGGTGCTCTCCGCCAGCCATTCTATCGTCCGGTGCAATCCATAAGAGATCTACAAACAGCGGTCGTTCCACGCCCCATGACTGGGAGATCTTAGGGACCACCTTCTCCAGGTGTTGATCAATCGTCTTCGCAGGTTGATCATCGTCAAAATCCCAGGGAATCGGTGGAATCTCAATCAACGGGGTCAGCGCTGTTCTGACTTCAGCGGTCATAACCTGCAACGCTCCATATTCGCCTGCGCGTCCTTTCAGGATAGGAACGTAGTGTGTGTGATTGAACCCCATGGCCTCTCTCTCCTATTCAGACGCGCCTGCCCAACCGATCTTTTTCTTCAAGTAATTGCACTGGTTGTGTGCAAGTACACCATCGTGCTGCAAGCGGCCCACGACTATCCCCGGCGCTATGCCCAGTTGATATGCGAACCGGCTGATTGCCCCACAGCTGCGAGCACCAAGACGTCTAAAAACGGTGTAATCCTTTTGTGGAATGAGCCATTCAAGCGCAAACGAATCTGCCTCTGACTCCTTCGTGTCTCGTTCCTGGTCGTCGCCTTCCAGAAAGTACTCTCGCTTTCCATGCAGAAGAGTGTGGCCAGCTTCGTGGAAGAACGTGAACCACAAATGGTCATCAGTTTTGTACCGGAGGCTCAACTGGATAAGGGCGGTTGTGGAGGTGAGCCATCGGGTGGCACCCCAGGCTCGCGTTCCCGGTAACTCCGGCACGAACACAACTCGCACGCCAGCCGCGCAACACTCTCTAACCACAAGTGAGGCAAAATCTGGAGGCAAATCACGTGTGAGGCCGCGCACGTAGCGGAGAGCCTCCTTGAAGCGAGTCGGGTTGTAGTCGGCGCTCTGAATCTTCTGCGCCTCAATTTCGCCTTTCCTTAGCCATGCGGCAACGGCCCCGGGGTCGCTCTCGAAGGTGGGTGATCGCCGAAATGCAGCTTGTTGGCCCTCCCATAGCTGGTTCCAGCGCTCAGGTGACGCGACGCCGAAAAACATCAGGACTTGTTGGAGCTGTTTGGCTTTTTGACGCTCCTCCCGCAGCCAGCCCATTTTCACCATCTCGCCGTACGGAATCCGTTGCAGCCATAAGACTTGTTTTTCTAGCGAGACGACCTCTTTCGACCTTGCCAGGGCTTCACGGTACTGCTGCTCCCTGCTTGTCCAAAACGCAGCAGGGACGCCCAGGACCAGTTCGAACTGGAGAGCTGTTTCAGGCGTAATAGCCGCCTTTCCTTTGACAATCTCATTGATCGTCTTTTTTGGTCTGCCGGTCCGTTCTGCCAGCTCTGCCTGAGACATGCCGTGCATTTCGAGGACTTCCTCCAGCGTCTCCCCAGGTGGCGATACAAAGTCGGGAGCGTACTCATTTCGGATTGTTTCACTCATGTGTGTCCACCACCTCAAGCACTACGATGGCTGTGACTTGCGCCCAGTCCAGTCCCCCGTCGTCTTTTGCCGGGATCGGGTCATGGCCCGGACGAAAAATCAGCCGGTATGGTCCGTCCAGGTCTAGCGAGAGTTGCCCACTTCGATCGCCTTTTAGTTCATGGCACCGGCCTGGCAGGCGGCGCATAGCTTCGAGATTCGGTGCGGCGCGAAGATCGTCCAGCCGTCTCCGAACGAGCTTGGCGCGTTGCGCGTTGTGTTTCCGTACGAGCCGTTTGAAATCGTTGCAGTCATCCGCGAGATTTCTGTTCTCGAAATCTATGTCCACAGTACACCAAGTAAAGATATATTAACGGCAGGGGTTAATAAAAGTCAAGCATTCTTAGACAGATTTTTAAACAGACGGTGGCGCGGCAAAGCCAGAGTCAAACCAACTAGCGCCGACCTGTCTTGGAGGCCAGCGGTTTTTCACCCCGGCCAGCGCTCGCCAGCCCGGTTCACTATTGCCTCCGTACGGGATCGCGCGCAGATTGATCGCATGTCCAGGCTGCGGGATCCGTTCCTTTATCGCCTCCACATCTTTGGGAAGAGCGGGGCGTCCGTACTCATCTCGAGTACAATCGTGCTCAATGAGGGTACACCTCTCAGGCCCCTGGCTTTGCGCCGCGAGCGCCTACCGCACCTGTTGTTGAATCTGGGCTTCCCAGTTCGAAGGGACGGGCGTCCATGGGCGGGTAAACTCATCGCTGAGGGTCAAGGTGACCAGGATGGCAAACCACACGAAGGCGGCGAGGAGGACCATCCGCATAAGGCCGGAACTCCACCGAAGGTGCATAAAGAAAAGAACCACGAGCGAGGCCTTGCAGACGGCGATGGCAAGCGCCGCGACCGTATTCCATTTGCCGAGGTCAATGAACGCCACGCCGGTTGTGAGGGCGGTCAAGGCGAGCAGCGCAGCGAAAACCAGGATGTAGAGTTTTTTGTGTACAACGTGGCCCACCATCAGTAGCGCCCCCCGATCAAGTACAGTAAGGGATAGAGAAAAATCCAAACGATATCCACGAAATGCCAGTAAAGGCCTGATACCTCGACCGCGTTGTAGCGCTGGGGCGAGAATCTGCCGCGCCCCGCCATGATAATAAGTACGGTGAGGATTCCCACTCCGATCACCATGTGCAGAGCGTGAATGCCGGTCAAGAAAAAGTAGAAGCAGAAGAAAAGCTCGAGGTGCCGCGAGTCCGGTCCGTGGAAAGTCCAATTCACCCCAGGCACGAACCCTTCCAGGTAATCGTGCCTCCATTCCAAAGCGAGTTTGACACCCACAAACGTCATTCCCAAAAGCAAGGTGAGCAGGAGAAAGGTTATGAGCAGCCCCTTTTTGCCCAGTTGAGCGGCACGCACGGCCAAGGCCATGGTCAAGCTGCTGCACAACAAGACCGCCGTATTGAAAGCTCCGATCCGCACGTCCAGCAGCCGGCTGCCCGCTTCGAAGGCGGGCAGATAGAAGTTGCGAAAAAGGATATAGGCAGTGAACAAGCCGCCAAAAAACATAACTTCCGTAGCCAGGAATATCCACATCCCAAGGCTCGAGGCCTCGTGCTGCTGCTCGAGATCGTCGAATTGTTCTGCCAGAGCGGCGGTGCTGCTATGCAACTTGGGTCTCCTCCGATCCGTAGGCGTAGGCCTCTTCCGTCACAATGGGTGTTTCCTCGAAGTTCTCGGTGGGAGGCGGCGAAGGCGTCTGCCATTCCAGGCCCTTGGCTCCCCAGGGATTCGGCCCCGCCACCGGTCCATAACGCATCGACCAGACCATGTAAACCAGAGGGATCAGGTAACCTACGCCCAGGATAGATGCGCCCGCAGACGACATGACGTTGAGCACCTGGAATTCCGGCGCGTAGACCGCATAGCGGCGCGGCATTCCCAGGTAGCCGAGCATGTACTGGGGGAAGAAGGTCAAATTGAAGCCAATGAAAATGATGGCGGCAGACAATCTCGCCCAACCATCCGGATACATCCGTCCCGTGATCTTGGGCCACCAATAATGAATGCCGCCCAGGTAACCCATCACCGCGCCGCCCACCATGATGTAGTGGAAGTGACCCACCACGAAATAAGTTCCGTGAACATGCGCGTCGACGGCCAGCGTAGCGAGGAACAGGCCGGTCAATCCACCCATGGTGAAGAGGCCAATGAAGCCAATGGCATAGAGCATCGGGGCCTGGTAAGAGACCGAGCCTTTGTAAAGCGTGGCAGTCCAGTTGAAAACCTTGATGGCGGAGGGAATGGCGACCGCGAAGCTGAGTGCGGAGAACACAATCCCGGCGTAAACGGATTGGCCTGCCACAAACATGTGGTGACCCCAGACCAGGAAGGAAATGGCCGCGATGGCCACGCTTGAAAAGGCGATGAAGCTGTAGCCAAAAATCCTTTTCTTGGAGAAGGCGGTGACCAGCTCACTCATGACGCCCATCGAGGGCAGGATCATGATGTAGACCGCGGGGTGTGAATAGAACCAGAACAAGTGCTGAAAGAGGATGGGATCCCCTCCCACGGCGGGATCGAAGACCCCCACATGGATGAGCCGCTCCAGGGCGACGAGCACGATAGTAATCGCCAGGACCGGAGTCCCGAGGATCTGAATGACGCTGGTCGAATAGATCGCCCATATGAACAGCGGCAGCCGGAACCAGGTCAGCCCGGGAGCGCGCATTTTGTGGATGGTGACGATGAAGTTCAGGCCGGTCAAAATCGAGGAGAAACCGGCGATAAACACTCCCAGCGCCGCAGAAATTACGTTGGTGTTGGCATACGTGGTGCTCAGCGGCGTGTAGAAGGTCCAGCCGGTGTCCACTCCCCCCGCAATCACTGCATAAAGCGTGAAACAGCCGCCCACCACAAAAACGTACCAGCTTAGAAGATTGAGTCTGGGAAAGGCCAGGTCGCGGGCTCCGATCATCAGGGGGACGAGAAAATTTCCCAGCACCGCCGGAATGGAGGGGATCATAAAAAGGAAGACCATGATGATCCCGTGCATGCTGAAAAGCTTATTGTAGGTTTCCGGCTCGAGCAGCGCGCCCTGGGGTGAAATCAGGTTTAGACGCATCAGCACTGCGGCTGACCCACCGACAAAGAAAAAGAAGGTGATCGAGGCGAGGTAAAGCATGGCGATACGTTTGTGGTCCGTGGTCAGCAGCCATGACTTGATGCCATAGCTGGCGTTCAAATAATGGACACGAGATTCGATCCCTGGTTCAACGGTTGCCGTTCCCATTACCTCGTTGCCTTCCCTTCCCGTTCCCATTGCTTTGTTACCTTCCCTCCCCCGGAACTCAGCGATTTGATGTAAGCCAAGAGTTGCAGTATTTGCTCCTCCGTGACCTGGCCTTTATAGGTCGGCATGAGGGGCTGATATCCAGCCACGATTTTCGCCGAGGGATAAAGAATCGACTCCCGAATGTAGGCTTCGTCCGCAATTACGGTCGTCCCGTCGGTGAGTTTAACCGGCCTGCCGAAGAGGTCCACAAACGGAGGGCCCTTACCAGTCCCATGGCAAGTGATGCAGGCCAGTTGTTCGTAGAGCTTGGCCCCGGCGGAAACCATCGATTCGCCACGGATGCCTCCACTGAGCCACTGTTCGTAGTCATCCGGGGACATGACAATCACATAGCCGCCCATGACGGCGTGATTGGTGCCGCAGTATTGATTGCAAAAGAAATGGAATCGGCCTGTCTTGGTGGCTTGAAACCAGATGCTGGTGTACATGCCCGGCACCACGTCTTTCTGAACGCGGAAGGCAGGGACGTAGAAATTGTGGATCACGTCTTCGGAGGTCATAGTCAATTTAATCGGGCGCCCCACAGGCACGTGCAGCTCATTGATTTCCATTGGGCCTTCGGGGTGCTGGAGCTTCCACATCCATTGCTTTCCTACGACGAATATCTCCGTGGAGGCCTCGGGCGGGCGGGAGTTCCTGATAAAGAGGCTCGACCCCCACAAGAAAGTGAAGGCGCAGATGCCCAGTGGGATGATGGTCCAGAGCACTTCCAGCGGGAGACTGCCTTCCACTTGAGTGGCTTGAGCCTGCTCGGAACGCCGCCTGTATCGGACGGCGAAATAGAAGACGGCTAGAAAAATGAGCGCGGTGAAAAACAAATCGACCGCGGTCAGAAAATAGTAAAGATGATCAACGCCACGCGCGATCGTGGAGGCTTGATCGGGCCGTATGGGGAACCCTTGCCACATTCTGTGTACTCACTTTCCGTCGTGCAGGTCAAACAAGTCAACAGTCGACAGTCAACAGTTGACAGTTAAAACGTCATTCCAGTCCCATGCAGCGGGACACATTGGGCTGCCCCGCAGTCGAGGGACGGATCCAACCGAAAATCATCACGAACTGGCGGGCTGCCGGCTCCGGGAGAGCGCCAGGATCAGCCCGCCGATAAAAAGAATCGTCATCAGCCCCGAAATCTGGATAACGCGCGAAACAACCACGCCGTACTTGCCGGTGGCGGGATCGTAGCGGCAGCAGAACAGCAGCACCTCATCCACAGGCGATCCAATCTTGTTCACGGATGCCTCGACTAACCCCAGGCGAAGATCGCGCGCAGGATAGAAGATGCCGTAGAAGTAGCGCGCGACTTTGCCTTGGGGAGTAAGCAGCATGATCCCGGTGGCGTGGACGAACTGTTTGGACGCTGGGTCATATCGGTAGCGGAAGCCCACCGCGCGAGTGAGTTGCTCGATCGAGGCTTCGTCACCGGTGAGAAAGTGCCAGCCACGTTCTGCTCCCTTTCGCCCGTAAAGGCCGACGTAGACCGCCTTCTTAGCCGCGGCGAGTTCAGCCGTATCCCGAGGGTCGAAACTTATGGTAAGGACGTCAAACTCGCGCCCCACGGTGAACTTGACTTCCTGTAAGCTGTGCAGCAGCCCGTTCTCAGCCATCGTACACAGCATCGGACAATCGAAATAAACCAGCGAGAGGATTATCGGTTTCTTGCCGAAGAAATCGCCCAACCTCACCCCTTTGCCTGTCTCATCCCTAAATTGCAGCTCGAGAGGAACCTGTTCATTCAGTCGTTGGTCGATCCCGATGCCCTGAAGGAGCGGCGGAAGAACCTTCGAATTGTCCGGTCGTAGCCCAGGCATTCCTGTTTGTGCCATGGCTGGCGCCTGCTGCGCATAGGCCACAGGCAGGAGTGCCTGTGCCACTGCCAGGATGCCCAGGTGTAGTACCATCCACCGTCGCCAGGCAAAATCACGCCCTTTGTCCTGAACTTCCGGCCGAACTCTTCTCCACCTTTTGGCAGTCGCCATCAAATTCATTGCCTCGCCTCTCTTGTCCCTGCTGCCTGTTGTCATTCCGAGCCCGTTCGCTGTCATCCTGAGCGCAGACTCCATGATGCTTCCGCTCACCACCGTGCATGAAAATGATTCCCCTCCTTATTAAGGAGGGGTCAGGGGTGGTTGACCGGAACGCTGACGCCGCCACCCACCACCCCCTGCCCCCTCCTCCCGCTGAGGAGGGGAGTCATTTTCATGGCAGTCGTGCCGCGAACCGGTAAGCCTTTCTGAAGCAAGAGATCCATCGCCCTTTGAATTGGGATCCTCACAACCCCGGCCTGCTGGTCCACCCATCCATAACTGTTCAAGATTTCGTTCTGTGCCGCCAGGTACTGATTGAGGTCCTTCGGGGCCGTAACCTGCAAGCGCGGCTCCGGCGGCAGCGTGCGGACATCTTCAAATGGCGACGCCGGGGGACCCAATCCCTGGTGGCCGACGAAATAACGGAAGACAGCTCGACTGATGACCAGACCCGCGATGACCAGAAGCGACAAGCCGGCGCCGAAAATCAACAGATTGCGGATGTTCGCATCGCGGGTTTCGTGGCTGTGTTTGGGCTGTTCGTTTGGCCCCTTGCTCCCATCCATGATGACCTATGTCCTCCGTTCGGCGCTCGCTATGGAGTGCGGCAGCTTGCTGCCGCTTTTCTCCCGCGAGCTTGCTCGCGCCTCACCTGTCTCGGTACCGCTCTAGCGCACGGCCAGCAAGCTGGCCTGATTGAAAGCGGCAGCAAGCTGCCGCACTCCAAAGCTACGCCTGATGCCCGACGGCCTCCATCCGGGGATCGTGAAGCGGCAGCAAAGGTCTGCTCTTCAGATTCCCCGTGAACCGCCAGAACCAAACCCCGCCCATGCCGAGGATCGCCAACCAGTCCATCCAGTGAAACTGGGGACCCGACCGCTCATAGGCAGGCACGGTCAGCCAGAAGATATCAATTACGCTCATAACCATCTGAATCGCAGCTACGACTCCCAACCAGAGCGTCCTGCGTGTTACAAAGCGAGATAAGAGCAGAAGGAAGGGTACGGCAAAGTGAAACACCACGAGCGCCAGGGCGACCCAGGCCCATCCCCCCGAGGCGCGGCTGACGTACCAGGGAATCTCGTCCTGCAAGTTGCCCGACCAGATGATGAGGTACTGCGAGAAAGAGAGATATGCCCAGAGCATGGTGAAGGTCAGGAGCAGATTCCCATAATCATTCAACACCCGCTTGGAAAGGAGGTCGGAGAAGGGTTTGTGCGTTGAAAGCAAGATAACGGCAACGGTCACGATGGACATCGCTGCCAACCCTTCCGTGACCATGAAGATCATTCCATAAATCGTCGAGAACCAGTGGGGCTCGAGGGACATCACCCAATCCACGGAGGCATAGGTGACGGTCAATCCGAAAATGACCAGGCCGGGGCCGCTGAGATTTTGGAGTCGCCCCATCAGTTTTGGATTGCCCGACTCGTCTTGCTCCAGGGACCACTTGTTGAGGAAGTGCGCTATGGCGATCCAGATGATGAAGTAAAGGGCGGTGCGAACAATGAAAAAAGGAACGTTCAAGTAAGGCGCCTTGTATTGCAGCATCGAGTCAAGCTTGACTTTCTCCGGATCCGCCCAACTGTAAAGGAGGCGCAGTCCGAACAAAAGTGGCGCCGCCAAAACAGCCATCAGGTAGAACGTCAGCGCCCCCGATTCGAGGCAGCGGCGAAGCGGAAAACCCCACCTTCCGCCAACCAGATGGTGCAGCATCAGAATCGCGGAGCATCCGAGCGCCACACCTACCCAGAAAACAAACGCCAGCAGGTAAGACCGGAAGAACTGGGTTGGGCTGTGGAAAGCGCCCGCAACGCAAAGCGCCAGGGCCGCCACGCCCACGACCAGCGAGCTCTTCTGGAAGCGATCGAAACCGGGATGGAAGGATTCAGTTGAATTCATTTAGCCTGTTCCGTCAAATGCTCCCTTTCTTCTGCCGGCACATCCTCGAGCGCCGCGTGTTGGCTCAATTGGAGCGCCCGAATGTAAGCGACAATCGCCCAGCGGTCCTCCGGGGTTACGCGCGCAGCATAGCTGTACATAGCGCCGTAGCCGTTGCTGATGACGTCAAAGAAATGCCCTGCCGGGGCCTTCACCAGCCGTTCAATATGATAGGAAGGCGGAGGCGGGAAACCTCTCTCGACGACCAATCCGCGCCCGCTGCCCGTGTAGTCGTGACAGGGCGAGCAGTAAATGTTGTACCGCTCGCGGCCCCGCTCGAGGACCTGGCGCGTGATGGGGAACGGAAAGGCATCAGCAGGTTCCCCATTCAGCTTCCCGGTATACATCAGTTCGTCAGTCCGTAAATGCCCGTGCGCCACCGTGCCGGGAACTTCCGGCCGCGCGGACCTGCCGTCGCCAAAAAAGCTACTGGAGTCGAGCGGCTTGTACTTCGGTTGGACGTGCATGTCCAGCCGGCACCCGAACAGAAACAGCCCGCAGAAAGCGACACATGCCCAGCGCAGAAACGCCGCTACGACGCCCCCGCCACGTGCTTGAAGAAAACGAACGGAGATTAGGTCCGCGCCCTCTCCCATCGGGTCTTCGCCCTCTCCCTTGGGGAGAGGGTGGACCGCGTCCGGCGTTCTCACCAGCCGGCGCGGGCCGGGTGAGGGGTCACTTACACGGCGACGAGGGGGCAACTCAACTAAGCAACCCCTCACCCGGCTCGCTACGCTCGCCACCCTCTCCCCAAGGGACAGGCCTGTTTCGTGACTCAGTTTAGGACTCAATCTCTGCAACCTCTTTGGGCTTCAGCGTAGCCAGAAATTCCTTTGTCTTCTGCAAATCAAACTTCGGGTCCCGAGCCTTGATACACAGGAAAAACCGGTTCCGCGTGGCCAGCTCGAAGTGCGGAACGTTAAAGACCGGATGATAGGGAGTGGGCAAGCCATTGAGCGCCAGCATGCCTAAGACCGTGGCCAGGCCCGCACAAAGAATCGTCAGCTCAAACGTAATGGGGATGAAATTCGGCCAACTGTTGTAAGGCTTACCCCCAATGTCCAGGGGATAGCCGATAACGTTCGGCCAGTATTGAAGGAAGAAACCTCCGGAACATCCGATAAGACCTCCAATCAAGCAGATGAGGGGGACGCGCGTGATGCGAAAACCCACCGCATCCGCCAATCCCTCGATAGGGAAGGGCGAGAATGCGTCCATCCGGCGGTATCCAGCCTCGTGCGCGCGCTGGGCTGCGCTCAGTAGGTCTTCCGAGTTCTCGAATTCGGCCATCAGGCCGTAAATTGCGTGTCGCTTCATAGAAAAGAACGGGGCTCGGGGCTAGGGACTAGGGGCTGGGGAGGTTCATTTTCAGATTTCTCTTGTCTCCCCCGCGGCTGCGCCCTGCCTACAGCGAACTGCTCAGTGCCTCCTACCGTTCAAGTGCCCCCGGCTCGTCACTCGTCACCTGTCACTCGTCACTGCTTTAAGTTTCTTGCTTCTTACTTCTTGATTCTTGCCGTTCTCCGCTCGTCACTCGTCACTTGTCACTCGTCACTGCTTTAAGTCTCCTGCTTCTTTGTTCTTGCTTCTTACTTCTTGATTCTTGATTCTTACCGTTCTCCGGCTCGTCACTCGTCACTTGTCACTCGTCACTGTCTTATGCACCAGCTCCCGCATCTCAAAGATCGAAATCATCGGCAAGTAGCGGATGAAGAGTAGGAACAAGGTGAAGAACAAGCCGATAGTTCCAATGAAAGTCGCCCAGTCCCATATCGTTGGGTAATACATTCCCCAGGCAGAGGGCATGAAATCTCGATGCAAACTGGTGACGACGATGACAAAGCGTTCCAGCCACATCCCGGTCTGGATCACCAGCGAAATCAGGAAAAGCGCCAGCACGTTTCGACGGATGCGCGAGGACCAGAGAAGTGTCAAGGGAATAGCAATATTGCACGTAATAAGAATCCAATAAATAGGAGCATAAGGGCCGGCCATGCGATTCATGATCATGTATCGGTCGTAAGGATTCCCGCTGTAAAAGGCCATGAAAGTCTCCATCATGTACCCATAGGCCACGATCAAGCCTGTTGCCAACAGCATTTTTCCCATATTGTCCAAATGGCGCGCGGTGACGAAATCTTCCAGCTTGTAGAAATATCGCAGGGGAATCGCCAGCGTTAGGACCATGGCGAAGCCCGAATAGATGGCCCCCGCAACAAAATAGGGCGGGAAAATGGTGCTGTGCCAGCCGGGCACGATGGCAACAGTGAAATCAAAGCTCACGACGGTGTGGACGGAGACCACCAGAGGCGTGGCCAACCCTGCAAGCAGCAAGGAAGCCGTCTCATAATTGCGCCAGTGTACGGCCGACCCCCGCCAGCCCATGGCTAATACGCCGTAAACAATTTTAGCCAGGCGCTGCTTGGCGCGGTCGCGCAGGGTGGCCAAATCAGGAATCAGCCCTACAAACCAGAAGAGGAGCGATATGGTGGCGTAAGTGGAGACCGCGAAGACGTCCCAGACCAGCGGGCTGCGGAATTGCGGCCAAGTTCCCATCGTATCCGGGTAGGGCAACAGCCAGTAAGCCAGCCAGGGGCGGCCCATGTGCAACAAGGGAAACATCCCCGCGCAGGCCACCGCAAACAGCGTCATCGCCTCGGCGAAGCGGTTGATGGACTGCCTCCAGGCCTGGCGCATCAACAGCAGGAAGGCGGAGATCAACGTCCCGGCATGACCGATCCCGATCCACCAAACGAAATTGACAATGGCGAATCCCCAGGCAATGGGAATGTTGATTCCCCAGATGCCGACGCCCCTATAGAGCAGGTAGGCAACCGCCATATTGAAGAGCATGAAAAGAGCGAAGGCGACGGCGAATCCGAGCCACCAGCCTTTCCTCGTTCCTTCCACAAGGACGATCGAGCTGATCTTGTCAGTAACTGACGCGTAGGAATGGCCGGGCGCAAGGAAAGGACTTCCGGGTTGGACAACGGTTTTGTTTTCGGGTCCTTCGGGGCTCAACGCTTACTCCTTGATCTCCGGGTTGGGATTACGGAGCCTGGCCAGGTAACTCGTCCGAGGCCGTGTGTTCAAATCCGTTAACAGCGCATAGTTAGTGGATTGCGCTTTCAGCTTGGAGACGCGGCTCGCCGGATCGTTGATGTTGCCGAAAACAATGGCTTGGGTCGGGCAGGTTTGTTGGCAGGCCGTGAGGATTTCTCCATCGTGCACCTCGCGGTCCTGTTCTTCCGCCTCGATCTTTTTTGCATTGATGCGCTGGATGCAATACGTGCACTTCTCCATCACGCCCCGGCTTCGCACCGTGACATTGGGATTCCGCATCGCCATCAGACTGGGCGTTGTCCAATCCTGGAAGAGGAGGAAGTTAAATCGCCTCACCTTGTAGGGACAGTTATTGGAGCAATACCGCGTGCCGACGCAGCGGTTGTAGACCATATCGTTGAGCCCTTCCGGGCTATGGACGGTAGCGCCCACGGGGCAAACGTCTTCGCAGGGAGCGTTCTCGCATTGCATGCAGAGCACGATCTCGTTATAAGCTTCGGGGTTCTCGAGGGCCCCGCGAAAGTAGGTGTCCACGCGAATCCAGTGCATCTCGCGGCCCCGCGCCACCTGCTCCTTGCCGACCACCGGGATATTGTTCTCGGATTGGCAAGCCACAACGCAGGCATTACACCCGATACAACTATTTAGATCGATAGACATCCCCCAGGCATATCCCTCATCTTTGTAGCCGGGATAGAGCGACTGGGCGCGCGTCGTCTGCTCCTCCGGGTCCTTGGCGAAATCCGGGTTCTTCCGAAACTCCTCGATGGTGGCCACCCTCACCAGGTCTCGCCGCTTCGCCGCAACACTTTCCTCTTCTTCTTTCTTCTGGTTCTCCCCGGTGATGATGTGATGATGCTGCGTGGTCGCCAGGGGAAACGTGTCGCCCGTCTTCGCGATTTGAAGCCCGGAGCCAAACCACAGCGCGCTCGAGGAGCGAATCGAATAAGCGTTGAACCCGATTCCGCTGCCGACTTTGCCCGCGCGCCTTCGCCCGTAGCCCAAATGCACCGTGACGCAACCATCGGCGAGGCCCGGCATGATCCATATAGGGGCCTGGACCCCGCGGCCCTGGAAGCGGAGTTTCACCACGTCCCCGTTCTTCACCCCAAGCCGAGCCGCGCTGGCAAGACTCAGCAGGGCCGCGTTATCCCAGGTGAGCTTGGTTAGCGGCTTGGGCAACTCCTGTAGCCAGCCAAGGTTCGCAAACCGCCCATCCCAAATAGCAGGGTCGGGATGGAAGACGATTTCAAGGCTGCCGTTCCGGCCGTCGCCGGGGGGCGCGTTCTCGGTAAGTCGCGCCTGAAGATCGGGCGCAAGCTTCACCGGCTTGGCCGGCAGGGCCGTCCCCTCAACTACCCCTTCGTTGAGCCAGGATTCCCATGCCGCTTCGAAGTTCGCAACAGGCTTCTGGCCTTTCCAGTAGTCGTGCACGACGCTGTGAGGCGCCCGCCCGGCCTGGCCCAGGAGCACCGCCAGCAGTTCGTGGGCGGTTTTGCCTTCGTAAAGCGGTGCAATGAGCGGCTGAATGATGCTTACCGTCCCGTCGAAGGCTCGAACATCTCCCCACGACTCGAGATAATGTGCCTGGGGGATGTGCCAATGACAGAGTTCAGCGGTCTCATCTTCGTGCTGTCCGAGATGCACTCGCAGCCCAACCTTCAAAAGCTTTTCTCCAAATCGCAAATCCGCAGGGGCAGTGAATACCGGGTTGCCGCCTAAGATCAGCAGCGTGTCAACTCGGCCGGCGTCCATGTCGGAAACCAACTCGCGTAGGGACTCGAGTTGATTGACGGGGTTAGTCTCGAGGGGCGCCGTGTAATAGACGCTCGTGCCCACATTCCCCATCGCTTCATTCATGGCATGCGCCAGGGCGTGCACCACCGGCGGCTGCTGATCGCCTGCCACCACCAAGCTCGCGCCACGATGCTGCTGAAGATCCCGTACCAGCGCGGCGACCGAATCGGCAGGAATATTGGAGAACTCTGGCCGCTCCCGAGACTGCGCTTTAACCCCCAGTCCGTCCGCAACCAAGCGAGCGAAAGCTTCCACGTCCGAAGCGCGCAAAGGCCAGCGGTGGTCCGCCATGGCGCCGGTTGGCGATGGCGTGCTCTCGACCACGTACAATCGGTTCATGAGCGACTGAACGCCGGCTACTCGCCGCTTGTCGGCAAAGTCATGCGCGTAACGCAGGCTGCCCTGCCCGGAGCAGAGAAAGTCGGAATCCAGCGATAAGATGACCTGCGCCTGGTCGAAGCGATAGACGGTGTTGACGTACTCCCCGAAAGCCAAGCGCGATCCCTCGCGCGCGCCGTCGCGTCCGCAAGGCTCAAACTGATGCCATTGCGCGGACGGGAATTCGGCCAGCAGAGAACGAATCTGGTCCGCCAGCGCCGGCGAAGTGACGGTTTCCGTCAACAGCCGAAAACCGGCTCCCTTGTTGCCAGCAAGTACCAGTCGAAGCTCATCCATGGCTGTAAGGAATGCGCTCCAACTCCCAATTCGGCCATTACGGACGGTGACCTGAGAGCGGTCCGGATCGTAGAGACCCAACACCGAAGCTTGCGCGAAAACGTCGGCTGCCCCAAGGCTGGCGGGGTGATTGGGATTGCCTTCCACTTTCGTCGGCCGTCCCATGTGGCTTTCCACCAGCAGCCCCGTGCCCACGCCATCAAAGGGCATTGCGGTGGCGTAAAAGAGCGATTTGCCCGGAATGAATTCCTCCGGCGATTGCTGAGCGTAAGGGACGATCTTCTCCGTAGGAAGTTTCGTGCACGCGCCAAGACCCGCAAGGGCCGCGGAGGCAGCCATCAACTTGAGGATATCGCGGCGTCCAATTCCGTCTGCTTCCTTGAGCGCGCCGCCCTGCATCATCTGGTGCGGGCCTCCGTACGGATGTTCGTAACGAAGAAAGTTCTTGTACTCCTCCGTCTCGGCCAACTCGTCCAGGCCACGCCAAAATTGCTTCTTGGCGTCATCCTCGGTCACATTTGCCATTTGACCTTTGCCCTTTGCCATTTGACCTGCTCGTCCCACGTACTCCTCACCGGTGGCACGTATAGCAATCCGTCAATTGCCTCGCATCCTTAATCTTGTATTCCTTCACCAGTCCTCGCCCCAGGGCAAGCTGGTCCTGGGGAGGTTTATAGTCAGCCTTAAACACATCCTCGCGTCGCCGGACGTAGCGCTCCGGGTGTTTGTGGCAATCAATGCACCAGCGCATGTAGAGGGTATTAGCCCGCCAGGTAAGAGGCATCTCGCCGATCGGGCCATGGCAGGTTGTGCATCCAACGCCCTTGTGGATATGAATGCTGTGGTCAAAATACGCAAATTCGGGGAGCGCGTTGACACGCGTCCATTCGAGCGACTTATCGGTTTGATAGCTCAGGCGCACAGGCTCCAACATGGGGCTGGTAGCCCACAGCCTGGAGTGGCAGCTCATGCAGGTGTGAGTCGAGGGAAGGCCGGCAAAAGATGAATTCTCCACGGAGGTATGGCAGTAGCGGCAATCAATTCCGTCGTCAGTCACGTGATGCTTGTGGCTGAAAGGTACAGGCTGTTGCCGGGGAATGTTGACGTCGGTGAAATAGGGGGATTCGGTAACGGCCCAGCCGAGGTAGCCCAGGGCGGCCAGGATAAACACCGCACCATAGATGCTTACGCGCGAAATTGTATTGGTGCTTCGGTGAAAAATCTGCGCCATTGACTGAGCACCAACGTACAGAGTGTGGCGCCCCCTTTGGGCGGCACACGCCGCTACCTGCCTCGCCTGCCGCGGCTATAGGACTGCATTAAAGGTAAAAGTCTTGTGTCCTGCTGCCAGTAACTCAAGAAACCAGGACTTCGAAGATGCTTCGTGCCCGAGCGTCTTCTCTTTAGATGATGTTTCGAATGACCCTTAAGTTACAATTCTATTTCTTCATGGCTGCTGCTGTCAAAAGAAATCACCAGTCACTCGCGGGTGGGCCGGTTCGAAGTGTGTTCGGGTACATCGCGTTATGACATATTGTCATGCTGCCGTGTTGTAGGGGCAACCCTTGTGGTTGCCCCAGGGCGGCCACAAGGGCGGCCCCTACGAGGCGATTTTTACGGAGCGCGGGCGTCCCGCCGGCTCGACACAAAAGTAAAGAGCAGTGAAGTCAGGTGAATCTGGCCCCGTGAGGGGCCACCCCATGAATAGCCGTAGGTGGAACCTACGGACGGATGTCACCCCAACCCAATCAACCCTGGAAGGGTTGACAGTCGCGCTGGTTCGGCCCCAAGGGCCGGAAATGTTCCGCGTTCTGGTCCGTAGATTTAGTTGGAGGGATTGTTCTTTACGGCTGGGAGTTACCTATTGACGTGGATTTCTTGGCGATGAGAATGATTCCCCTCCTTGGTTAAGGAGGGGTTAGGGGTGGTTGACCGGGACGCTGACGTTGCCACCCACCACCACCCCTGCCCCCTCTGTACTCACCGCCTGCCGTGACCACCACCGCCGCCGCTATGGCCGCCACCGCCACTGTGGCCACCGCCACCGCCGGAATGCTCGCCACCACCACTATGGCCACCGCCACCACGCCCGCCCGACGGCGCCGATCCGCGGCCGCCGCCATAAGAGCGTGGAGCGTTGGAGCGTTGGACCACGATAGGCTTATTCATGTTCAAGGAAGGACGGCCACCATACCCGCCATAGGGTCGTGCTCCCGACCATTGGCCCCAGCCTGGCGCTGAGGAGCGCGGAGCGGGAGCGTTCCACCCCCCGCCCCTATTCGAAGGTGCGGCCTGGTTTTGCCTCGGGTAACTCTGCCAGCCGCCATAGCCCCCTTGCGCACCGCCGGGCCGGGACTGGTAACTGCGGTCATTAGCACCCGGCTGCGACCGCGTCGCGCCGTACCCGCCATTGGTGTAGCCGCCGTACGCCGGGCGCGACGGCGCTGCAATACCGCCGCTACGCCCTTGTGCCGGCGACGAATAGGGCGAACGTGAAGCGAATCGCTGCCAGCCCGAGTTGCCCGATTGGCTTTGATTGTAACCTGTCGAGGGCCTCGAATTCGCGTTGCCGGGCCGGCTCGTGTTTCCATAGCCTCCCTGGCGCACGCCCCCTGTGTTCCCGTAACTCCCCATCGAGTTCGCGCCCTGCCGCGCCCCGTTGTTCACGGGGTTCTGCCGGCCCATCTGCTGAGTCTGGGTGGCCCGCTGATTGAAGGATTGAGCGCGGGCGGAACCGGAATTCCTCGAGTAGAAGTGCATGCTGTTGATCGAGCGCGACGGTATGGCGGAGCGGCTGGCCATGCGGTTACCCGGCATCAAGCTGGCGCGGGTGGGCGCGACGGGCAGAGATCCGCGTACCATCTGGCCTGAACGCAGCGTCCCGGCATCGACGCCGCGTCCGAATCCCCTTGCGGCCATTCCCCTTCCAAACTGGTTGGCAGGCATGGTGGTAATGGCGCGCCGGACATTGGGATTGGTAAGCGCCGCTTGCAGATTGGACATATAACGCCCATTCCCCATCCGCCCCAGACCGTGACCGTAGTTGCCGATGCGAGCGATGCTGCCAATACCAACAGCACTGTAGCCATTGTGATGTCCCCACCACCCAAACACCGCGTCAAATGGCCCCAGAGCTAACCAACCGATCGAACCGAACCCAAAATTAAGGCCAATTCCGATTCCCCGCGCTGCTAATCCGAGACCGAGGAACGAGACGTAGGCCGGAGCCCACAAGGGGCGCCCGCCCCCAAATCCCACGCCCGGCCACCAGCTCCAACGGCTGCCATGGCAGAACCAACG
>Ga0326727_10008658_pt1 | contig 25634 bp, 29 predicted proteins | sample MB2enrmetagenome_FD_207643 | JGI IMG/M metagenome (GOLD analysis project Ga0326727, IMG submission 207643) | Lab enriched peat soil microbial communities from McLean, Ithaca, NY, United States - MB29MY | ecosystem: Environmental > Terrestrial > Soil > Wetlands > Peat | place: USA: New York...
CCAGTTCCGTGATTTTCGTCAGGTTGAGACGCGAGGTGAGCTGGTTGAGCCTATGGAGAACACCGCGGGGAGATCCGAATGTTCGCATCATGATCAGCTGCCAGTAGCTGAACTGTCGCCCGATGATTGAATCGAAGCCGATCCGGAACGCAACATCGGGGTCCGAGGTTATTGTACGAGCATTGCCGAAGAGTGTGACGATCAGCGAGCTTGGGATCCAGTTGTTTTCATCAAGAAGATATCTCTCGATGTCAGGCATTGCAGCCCATGGCTCCGACAATCCCGAGAACAGCTCAGAGAGTCTGGCCGGCGCCTGGCGTCGAATGAACTCAATTATCGCTCTGCTATTCAAGCAGCTAACATTGTTGCCCTCGTGCGACACGGCTCACTCTCAAAGAAAAAGGATAGAAATCTCTCTCATTCTAATGCTTTTCCTTCCTTAGCGCAAAAGAAAGCGAAAAGAGGCGCGGGAGAAACCGATTACATTCGTTTTTTATCTAAATCTGTGAAAACGATGGATGTTTCCTGTAATAGTGTGCGCCTTGCCATGCTTTCTTGTAAGCCTGATTCAGCCGAGATACGGCGAAAAAGCTGACGGGTCTTCGAATGGCGAGGACCGACCTAATCATCCTGAATTGGTTCACCGGGAAGCGATAGAGATGACTTTTCACAAAGTTTTCCCCTTGGTAGATAGTCGCCGCATCTACTCCAATGGTTTTGTGTACCACATGGGAAAGTCGGTACTTGCTCCAGTCCTCTGGAAAACATTCGTAAAGGAGACGGCCCTCCCGTTTCATTCGTTCCATGAGTGCCGTACCGGGAAGGGGGGTGAGGATTGCAAATTGGACTGCGTCGATGCCCGCAGAAACAAGAAATCGAGCCAGTTGCTTGTAATACGTGACAGATTCATAGTCGTTTCCACTGATGAAGGCGCCCGTCACTCCCATCCCATTACGGTGGAAGGCCTTTACAACCTTTCTATAGTTTTCCACCCCGATCTTAATGTTGATACCCTTCTTCATGTCTCGAAGGGTTTCCGTGCTGATGCTTTCAAAGCCAACGAACGCAAACATGCAGCCCGACCGTGCAGCTAGGCGGAGGAGCTCATCGTCATCCGCCGAGTTGATAGAAGTCTGCATCCACCACCTTTTTTTTAGGCCTTTCCTGATCATCCCCTCGAACAACAGCTTCGCTCTGTCTTTACTCTTGCTGGAATAGCCAACTAGGTTGTCGTCGAGGAAAAGGATGTACCTGCTCCGTATGCCCGACAGCTCGTCGAGGACGTCGTCCGCGGAACGTTGCCGGTAAGCGGTGCCGAGATAGGTCGAAACCGAGCAGAACTCGCAATTGAACGGACATCCGCGTGAGGTTTGAACGGATTGGAACATATAACCGGGATTCAAGAGATCCCGCCGTGGTCGAGGGGGGGAGTTCTCCAGATCGAGCCATGGACCCGAGTACACGCCTGCCATGCAGCCGTCCTCCAAATCCTGAAGAACCTTCCCCCAAATTCTTTCTGCTTCACCAACAACAACCGCGTCAGCATGTCTCAACGCCTCATCAGGAAGCATTGAGGCGTGAATGCCTCCAAGGACCACCTTGATCCCAGCGGCCCGGTACGCGTCGGCGAGCTGGTACGCCCGATTGATGTTGCTGGTGAAAGCCGTGATTCCGACGAGATCGGCCTCCCGCGCCCCAACGTCTCCGAATACTTCGTCTACAATCGAAACCTGCCAATCCGATGGGGTTACAGAAGCCACGTATGCCAGGCTCAACGGCTGAACCGTGGAAAATCGGCTGAGAAGAAAACCGCTTCTTCTTCCTACGGGGTTGATCAATAGGAGTTTTTTCATTTTTTCGCCTGGAATTGCAGAAGCAGGATGGTTGGGAGGGTAAGCCGTCGGGGGCCCGGTGTCAATGTCTCACTGCTACCCGGGCAGGAATCTTGCGTTCATCCGCTGCCTCGCGTTAGCATCCGGGCTGTCATGGTTGAAAGCGTGATGAGGATCGACTCGTGCGAGCTGTTCTTCCTTGAGATCCCTCTCCGCGTGAGCTTCTCACACGCGGCAAAGGCCGGGCGGATGTCTTCGGATTCTGTCGTTGTCAAGCTCCGCTCCGCCGATAAATGCGGCTATGGGGAGGCAGTAGTCCGTGACTATGTCTCGGGCTCTCCCGAGACAGGGAGGAATCCCCAACAGGAAGCTGCCCGCGCCGTGTCGCGGCTCGTTGCCCCTCTGAAGGGAAGGTTCCTTTCGTGGATCGAGAGGAAGAGGTATCTTACTGAGCTTGGCGTTGACAGCAGGGATCTGCCGTTTCTCTGTGCAGTGGAAACCGCCCTGATCGATCTTGAGTGTAAGTGGGCAGGCGCGGATGTCTACTCGGTGCTGGACCAGGCCCCGAGGAGGGAGACCGTCCGCTATGGCGGAGTCCTTCCGTTCTTTCCTCTCGCGGAGGCGGAGAAATATCTCAGGTTTTGCCGGCAGCTCGGGCTTCCCGATATCAAAGTGAAGCTGAACGGCAACCGGGATTTCGACTTCGAGATTCTCGAGCTTTGTCGAGGCATCTTAGGGAAAGAGTTCGACGTGCGTGTTGACTCGAACTCCTCCTGGTCTGTGCAGGACGGGGAAAAACTTTTCGAAGTTTGTGCACGGCATGGCGTGTCTTTTGTGGAACAACCCTTCGCTGATTCCGCGACCGGCGCCTCTGAGTGCATGCGCGATGCGCGGGCGGCAGGTTTCTCGATCATGGCTGATGAGCGCGTATTGTCATCTCGTGACATCCAAACGCTTGTGGAGGCGCAGACCTACAACGCCGTAAACCTCAGACTGTCCAAGAACGGGGGCCTTTTGAGGTTGCTCAGACTTTGCGACGAGGCTGTTCGGGGCGGCCTGTCCTACCAGCTTGGATGCATGGTCGGTGAGACGGGGATCCTATCCGCCCTCGGCCGCGCCGCGGCGGCATTGCTTCCGGCTCCCCTCTTTGTGGAGGGATCGTATGACAATATTCTTCTGACCGAGAACATTACCGCGCAAAGTCTCGGGTTCGGTCAGGGAGGAGAGGCCCCCGTCATCCGAGGGCAGGGGGCGGGCTTCGTCGTAGTTCCCGAGAAGCTTGCCCGGTTCAGTACGGCCCGGGTGGTTTGCCGGTAAGGCTATTTTTGCGCCAGCGCCCTGAGATTTATTCCGATATAGTAGGTTTCCATCGAATTCGACCTGCTTGCCTTTGGCTTGAATGCCCGCGAGATTGCAAAAAGGTCGTGCATGCGATCCAAAATCTCTTTCTCCTCGCCGCCCTGGAAGATCTTCAGGAGGCAGTTCCCTCCAGGAGCAAGAGCCTTCTCGCAGACGATCAACACCTGGCGCGCAATTTCCGAGGATCGGGCCGTGTCGAGGGTCCGATTGCCGGTCGTGGAAGGTGCAGCGTCTGAGACGATGCAATCGTAGGGAGCACCCTCGAGGATCAGGCCGACCACCGCCTCCTGCGTGAAGTCCCCTTGGATGAAACGGAAGTTCCTGCGGGAGGTGAGCCGCTGGTCAGGCGTCTTCAGGTCCACGCCTGTCACGCTGCCGTTGCCCGCTAGCAGGTCGAGGATGAAGAGACTCCAGCTTCCCGGAGAGGCGCCAAGATCGAGCACACGGTTGCCCGGCTTCAGGACCCGATGCTTCTCCTGGATTTCCTGCAGCTTGAACACGGAGCGCGCCGGATAGCCTTCCTGCTTCGATTTTTTCCAATAGTAATCAGGTTTTCCCTTCACCGTGAATCCCTACCTTAGCAGAAGCGCGGCCCTCCATGCAACGCCGGTCGACATAGCGCCCTGTCCACGCATTGACTCGCTCCTGCCCCCGGCGTACTTTGGACCCATGGCCAGCTTTCTGCGCCGTCCCCTCAGGTACAGCTACTACAACGCAACCCTCATCCTCATCGTGGTGAACCTCTTTGTCTTCTTTCTCTCCTATGTGGACAGGCAGGGAAGAATCATGTACTTGGCTCTTATCCCCGACTACGTTCTTCACGAAGGCTGGTGGTGGCAGGTAGTCACCTACATGTTCGTGCACAGCGGTTGGGCCCACATCTTTTTCAACATGCTCGCTCTGTTCCTGTTCGGGATCCAGCTTGAAAAACGGATGGGTAGCGCGGAGTTCCTCGTCTTTTACTTTTTCACCGGGATCGGGGCAGGCCTCGCAACGGTGCTTATCAACGCGTCCTCGGGGATGGGAATGATCCCGGTCGTTGGCGCCTCGGGGGCAATCTTTGGATTGCTCCTTGGTTTTGCTTCATTTTTCCCTGACGCCCGGATATTCATTTTCTGGATTCTGCCGCTGCGGGCTCCTATGGCTGTTCTTCTCTTCGCTGGGATCGAGATCGTTCTGCAGCTGACCAATTTCCAGTCGGGAGTTGCGCACCTGACTCACCTGGCGGGTATAGCCTTCGCCTATCTCTATATCGTAGTCCGTTTCGGCATCAATCCGATAAGCGTCTTCTTCCGCCGGCAATAGTGCCCGATACTCAGAGTAGGATGCGCGCCTACTCCACTTGCTTGCTCCTTCTGCTGGCCGCGTTGCCCGCGTGGGCACAGACCGACAACCCCCTCTTTGTCCGTCCCTGGGTGGACTTGGAGCCCGTGGTGCGTATCGAACCGGGGGAGTATCCGATAACGGCGGAAAAAGCTGCGCGCGCTGCGCTGGAAGAGGCGCGGGTCCTCTTTTCGGGGATGGTGTACGGCTGGACTTTCGACTACACACCCGCCAATAGCACGCGCAGTGTTGCAGAGAGTTTCACCCTCATCCCGATAGCGCAGATCCCCTGGGGAAGTCCGCGGCTTCGGGTCGTGGAGACGCAGACCGAGGAAGAAAGGTTCTGGGCGCGCGCATCCTATTCCATGGATGACTCAGAGACGGCCCGCCGATCTTCCTGGGAGAGTGGGACCGCATTGCTTTCCGAAGGGGCAGGGAGCGCGGACGTGATGAAAGGGCCGCAAGCAAAGGGCCTCGCTTTCCAGGATGCCGTGAGAGACGCGATCCGCATCGCACTCCACGGAACGTACGTGGATGCGCCGCGCCGCATCATCGGGGACGTCGTTCTCTGGGAGGACCCGCAGTCCACGGTCCGTTCGGGGATGTACCGGACCATCGCCACGGTGAAGATCATGATCCGAGAAGTTGTCCCCTATAGAATTTTCTAACCCGAAAGACTATCTTCTGTGTCATGCGGATGAGATTCGCCTTTCTCCTTCTCCTCGTGACGCCGCTCGCCTTTTCTGCAGCCACCGACAAATCCGGACCGCCGCTTCGCGAGCTCGTTGTCGCATACAGCCCGCAAAAGGTAAACCTTGATCCGCTTCACACCTACACCTCCATGGAGTCCCAGTTCTACACGGCCATCTATGAAGGGCTCGTGGTCCCGGACGCCGCGACCCTCGAGCCGGCTCCAGGGGTAGCCTCCAATTGGGACGTCAGCACTGACCAAAAGGTCTACCGCTTCACTCTTCGGCCCGAGGCCGAGTATTCCAACGGGGACCCGGTTCGCGCGCAGGACTTCGTCACCTCCTGGATGCGCATGATCGACCCTGCCCAGAATGCCGAATACTCGTTTCTCTTTGACGTCATCAAGGGCGCCAAGGATTTCCGCACGGGCAAGCTAAAGGACGCTTCCCAGGTAGGGATCAAAGCCCTTTCGGACAAGCAGCTGGAGGTGGACCTGGAGAAGCCCGCGCCGCATTTCCTGAAGATGCTTTCCCATATCAGTTTTCTGCCCATTGACCCGGTCATGCTGAAGGACAAGGACTGGAACGATGGTGGAACGGTGATCGGCAACGGCCCATTCACGATTACCACTAAGACGGACCAGGAAATACTGCTGGACAAGAATCCTCACTACTGGGACGTGGCCAACCTCGGCCTGGACCGCATTCGTATCCGTTTCATCGATGATGCAGGGGAAGCCACGGACGGCTACATCACAGGCAAGATAACCTGGTCCACGCTAATTGCCTCTGACAGGCTCGAGGCCACGGACCGCGTCGAAGCATTTCCGATGTTTGGCACGACGTACTTCTACTTCGAGTGCGACAAGGCGCCGTGGGATGACTGGCGGGTACGCCGGGGACTTGCGCTCCTGGTACCCTGGGACCAGATCCGAACGAGTGACTACGTTTTTCCCGCAGCGCAGCTGATCCCGGCCATCGACGGCTACCCCGAAGTCAAGGGGATCCCGGACCAGCAAATCGATGAAGGCAAGAAGCTCCTGGCTGAAGCGGGCTTCCCCGGAGGCAAGGGCTTGCCTACGCTAGTGGCAAAGGTCGCCAAGGACTCGCCCACCGTGGCGATGGTACAGAAGATGGCGGACGCGTGGAAAACCAACGTTGGACTGAGCGTTGAGATCCGCCAGGTGGATCCTGATGCGTATTTCGCCCAGACCCACGTGCGGGACTACACAATGGGCATGTCGACTTGGATCGGGGATTACGCCGATCCTCTCACCTTCCTCCAGCTGTGGACCAGCGACAGCAATCTGAACGACGCCCGGTTTTCAGACAAGGACTATGACGCCGCTGTGGCTGAGGCCACCTATATGACAGACAGCTCCAAGCGCTACCGGCGACTCGCGGACGCAGAAGACATCCTCCTTACGAAAGCGGCAATCCTTCCCCTGTATCACCAGGCGGCCGTGCACCTCATCAACTTGGACCATGTGGATGGATGGTTCCCCAACCCGCTGGACATTCATCCCTTTAAGTTTATCAAGTTCAAGCCTTTCAAAGCGCCCCAGGGAATTGCGATGGTATTAAAGTAGAACCGGATTTCACCCGGGCCGCAGAACAGAAAACCCAAGGAGGACGCCATGCCATCAGTCGAGATACGCCCTGAGGTGTACTGGATCGGGCTCAACGACCGAACCACCGACCTTTTCGAAGGGATTTGGCCGGTGAGCCAGGAAGGAGTCACGTACAACTCCTACCTCCTGCGCGACGAGAAAAAGGTCATCATCGACCTCGCCAAGGGCTTTAAAACCGACGAGTATTTCGAACGCATCGACGCTCTTGTTCCGATTTCTGAGATCGACTATATCGTCGTGAACCACATGGAGCCAGACCACACCGGTGCCGTGCGTGCCCTTGTCCGCATTCCGCGCAAGCTCACGATTCTCGCCACGGAAAAAGCCAAGGAGATGTTAGCCGCCTTCTACGGGATCACGGAGAACGTCCGGGTGGTCACGGATGGGGAGGAGTTGTCCATTGGGAAGCGTACACTGAAGTTCGTGCACGCGCCTTTTGTTCACTGGCCCGAGACCATGGTCACGTATGACGTCACCGACCGGATCCTGTTCTCCTGCGACGCTTTCGGCGGCTATGGCGCTTTGCCGGGGACGATATTCGATGACCAGTGCTCGGACCTCGTCTTCTATGAACGCGAGGCTTTGCGCTACTACGTGAACATCGTGGCCAAGTTCAGCGCGCCGACGCTGAAAGCCATCGAAAAGCTTGCCGGCATACCCATCGACGTCATTGCGCCGTCCCACGGTCTTGTCTGGAGGAGAGACCCGGGCAGGATCGTAGAGCTTTATCGCCAATGGGCCAACCTGGCCCAGGGCGGAGGGGAGAAAGGCGTCACGCTGGTGTACGGCTCCATGTACGGCAATACGGAGAAAATGATGAACGCGGTGGCCCAGGGAATCTCTCGCACTGGCTTGCCGGTTGAAATTTTCGATGCCGCTCGCGTCCATCCCAGCTATATCCTTCCGGCGTTGTGGAGGTATCGCGGCGTCATGATCGGCGCGCCCACCTACGAAGGCACGCTTTTTCCCCCCGTCGCCCAGGCCATCGATATGGCAGCGCTCAAGAGGGTGGTGAACAAGAAAGCGGCGATTTTCGGCAGCTACGGCTGGAGCAAAGGCGGAATGGCGGCGTTCCGCAAGATCGTGGAGCCTCTGAGGTGGGAGGTCACCGAGATGCTTGAGTTTCGAGGAAGCCCGACCGCTGAGCAGTTGCGTCAGGGGGAGGAACTGGGGGAGAGGTTCGCCGCTGCTGTCAAGACGCCGTAGGTGGCGGCCGATGATAGGTTGGCACTTCGAAGAGGCAACGGCATATTTTTTCTGGAGGCCGGCCGTGAAGAACTTCGTGCTCATGCTGTCTGCTGTCGCTCTTTTTTCTTGCGCATCGGAACCGCCGCGGTATTCGGCGACGCTGGATGATAGGTACAACGACGGGACCGTTGCCGTGTCGTTGATCGGGCTGGCTCCCGAAGGCTCTTCTTCGCCAGTGGGGTTTACCGTGAAGTGTAGGAACACGAGCCAGGCTTCCGTGACAGTGGAATGGGAGAAGTCCACCTTCTCTCTGGGGAGCGCGCCTCAGCCGGTCTTCGTGGCGGCCGATCAAAAGGGGGATCTCCACGGAGTGCCTCCGAAGGCAACCGTCGCTGCAGGATTGAGCATCGTGGAAACCGTATACCCGGCGAGCAATGTCGTCACGACGACCGCCGGATGGGCACCGCCGAAGCTGGACATCCGGCCCCTCCGCTCGCGCCAAGTCTCCCTGTCGCTCTGCGTGAACGTCTCGGGGCAGGACCGATTCTACACGCTGCAGGTTCAGATGGAATGACAATGGAGGCTGTGCGCCGTGGCCGGCGCTCAGCCCTCTCTGGGTTTGACCGTCCCGAGAATCTGGGTTACAATTTACCATATGAAATCTGCTCGCAAGCCTGCTCGTCACGCGCCTACCAAGTACAAGGTGGGGCAGGAGATAGTCTATCCCCTGCAGGGCGTGGGACACATTCGCGCCATCGAGGAGAGGCCGTTTCGGGACAAGAAGCTTCTCTACTATATCGTCTACCTCGAGGTTTCCGACATGACGATCATGGTGCCGGTGGGCAAGGCAGATGACCTCGGGATCCGCGCCATCGTTGGAAAGAAAGAGTCGCTGAAAGCCCTTCGGCTTATTGCGGAAGAGTATGAACCGGTTCTTGCCGACTGGAAGCTGCGCTACCAGATGAACCTTGACCTGCTGAAAAAGGGAAGTATCATCGATATCGCCAACGTCGTCCGCGCGCTCTACCATAGGAGCAGGATCAAGGAGTTGCCCATACTGGAGCGCAAGCTATACGATAGCGCGCTGAAGCTCCTCATCGACGAGATCTCCTTTTCCCTGCTCAAGGGCAAGGACGAGGTGGAACAGCTGATATTCTCCAAGCTCAAAGTCAATGTAAAGTGACCCCGCGGCCGTGGGACCGTATCGTGCGGACAATGACGGCCGCCCTTGAATCCCTCACCGGGCTGCCCTCAGTCTCCGAAATCGCGCGCAAGAACAGTGACCCATTCCGTGTGCTCGTGGCAACGATGATTTCCCTCAGGACTAAGGACGCCGTAACAAGCGCTGCCTCAGAGAGGCTACTGGTCCGGGCGGCAACGCCTTCTGCGCTTGCCGCCTTGCCGGAGGCGAAGATCGAGAAGCTCATCTACCCGGCCGGGTTCTATCGCACGAAAGCTAGGTCCTTGCGCCGGACCGCGCGAATCCTCGTCGACGAGCATCGAGGCAAAGTTCCTCGGACCATGGAGGAGCTTCTTGCATTGCCCGGTGTCGGCAGGAAGACCGCCAACCTCGTCCTCAATCTGGGATACGGCTTGCCGGGGATCTGCGTGGACACGCATGTTCATCGAATTTCCAACCGGACGGGTTGGGTCAAGACACGGGATCCTGAAGGCACCGAGAGGGCCCTCATGGAAACTCTTCCGCGCAAATACTGGATCAGCATCAACGAGCTGCTGGTAAGGTTCGGGCAAACCATCTGCACGCCTGTGTCTCCGCGGTGCGGCATTTGTCCCATCACTTCGTGGTGCGCCAGGGTCGGTGTTACGAGGTCAAGATGAAAGTCACTGCGGCTGTCATCGAGGAAAACGGCAAGGTGCTGATCGGGCTTCGGAAGCCGGGGCGCCACATGGGCGGGAAGTGGGAGTTGCCCGGCGGCAAAATCGAGCCCGGGGAGACGCCGCAGGAGTCCCTTGCCCGGGAACTGCTGGAGGAGCTGGCTATCCGGGTCCGCATTGGAGAGTTCCTGTGCAACGCTTTCTATGATGGTGACGGGGTAAGCCTGGAGCTTCTGGTGTATCGCGTGCAGAGGCTCGAAGGAGAGCCGGCACTCATAGAGCACCAGGAGTTGCGCTGGGTGGAGCCGACCAAACTTGCGGGATTCGACCTTGCCGATTCGGACAGGAAGGTTGTCGAGAGACTCTACGGCTGACTCCGCGGGAAGGTCACCCGCGGAGCCAAAGGATGCTTTACTTCTTCACCTTCGCCTTCAGGGCGGACTCTTTGAAAACCTTGCTGAAGGTGAACCGGGGAACCTTGGTTGCGGGCTTGGCGGGGATCTTTATCTCTTGGCCGGTGAGGGGATTCCTGCCCGTCCGAGCTCCCCGCGCGGGCCTCACCCTAATAAACATCTTCCCGATTTTGCCGATGGCCACTCGTTCTCCCCTCATGACTCCGGCGGCCACAAGCTCGAAGAGGTCCTCCATCACCTGCTTTGCTTCCTTGCGTGCAAGCCCGTTCTTTTCCGCAAGGTATCCGATCATGGAAGCCCCACTGAGTTTATCCGGCACTTTTGGAGCCGCCGCCTTCTTCACGGGTGTCTTTGCCACTGTTTTTCCCCTCCCATTCTGGTACTGAAATGCGGCTCACGGCCGCATTAACGACATATGTAGCCAATAAGATTATACGCAGATGTGGAGAATGTCCAGTGCGCGGCTTATAATTATGTTGAGGAAAGGAATGTAGGGAGAGGCCGTTCGTCATTTTGGGGCTAATTGACGTTCCCGGCCCGAAAAGATAGGATGGTGTTTTGACTATGACGGTGTTTGAATGGACATAGATCACTGTTTCCAGACCGGCTCGGTGGTTGCCGAGCTCTCAAGCGGTGAAAAGTTCGCGGCAATCCGCGAACTCATCCGAAGCGCGCCGGTCTTTCGGCAAATCCCGAACCTCAGCTCGTTCGAGGAGGCCGTGATTTCACGGGAAAAGCTGCAGTCCACAGGTTTCGGCCATGGAGTGGCTGTGGCGCATGGGCGCATTCCGGGGCTCTCCCGGGTCCTGATCGGTTTCGGCATATCGCGGCCGGGGATTGCCTTCGAAGCGGCGGACGGCAAGCCCGTGCACCTTCTCTTCGTCATCGCCTCTCCCCCCCACCTCTCCTTAGACTACCTGCAGATCCTTTCCACTCTCGTGAGATGCTTGCGTGACAGACCTATGAGGGAATCCATCATGGCCTGCCCCGGGCCGCGCGAGATGGAGGTCAAGATCAGGGAAGCCTTCAACACGGACCTGGGCAGGCAGACCTGCCAGGCCCCCACCTGAAAGTCAATGCTCCTTGTGCCGGCCATCGACCTTCGGGATGGCCGTTGCGTAAGGCTCCTGCGGGGCAACTTTTCTAGCGCAACTCAGTATTCCGAGGATCCGGCGGAGACGGCCCGCGTGTTCGAGCAAAAGGGTGTTCGCTGGATCCACATTGTCGATCTCGATGCCGCCGAAGGCAAAGGGAAAGACAACCTCGCTACCGTTGAACGCGTGAGGCGCTCAGTCTCGTGCCGGTTGGAAGTCGGGGGCGGGGTGCGTTCGGAGGAGCAGGCGGTCCGGCTGTTCGAGCTGGGAGTTGACCTTATCGTCCTGGGAACGGTCCTGGTGCGTTCTCCGCAGACAGTCGCCGCATGGATCGGAAAGCTCGGGCCCCGGTTCATCGGCGGCGTGGATGCCCGGGACGGATTGGTACGCGTTGCCGGCTGGACAGAAGACGGCGGCCGCAAGGACACGGAACTCGCGGCTGGGCTTCCCGGGCTGGGCATCCGCGGTCTGATCTACACGAACATCAGCAGAGACGGCACTCTTGAAGGGCCGGATGTGGAGCGGACAAACGCCGCAGCCAGGGCGTCCGGTCTGCCGACGCTTCTCTCAGGCGGGATCGGGTCACGGTGGGACGTGAGTGACGCCGCCTCCCGCGGGGATCCCCTCATTGCAGGGATCATCCTCGGCAAGGCTCTTTACGAATCGAGGCTCAACCTAGCGGAACTGGTCAAGGTGTATCCGCAGCGCTCCGGTTCACGGGGCGCGGGCTCTCCCTGGGATTCCGCAGCAACCGTATGATTTGGTCCACGACTTCCATGGGCGTCCGTCCGTCGGTCTCCACGGGCTGGCCCAGCGCTTCGTAGATCAAAAGCCGGCTTTCATACAACCGTTGCACAACGCTGTCTTCCTGCGACAGAAGCGGGCGCAACGCACCGCCGAGGGTTTGTGTCCTTCCGCGTGCATTTTGCATGGTCACCCGCAAGTGGAAAGTTGCGGCGTAATTGCGGAAGAAAGCCTGGTTCGATTCCTGGATGGGTGCGCCGCCACCGGCTGCCATGACCGCCCGGGAGCGACCGGCCAGCGAAAGAAGCGCTTCTGTTTCCAGACGGCGGAAAAACGCCTCTCCTTTGCGCTGAAAGACATCCGCGATCGGCGCGCCCGTCCTGGCTACGATGAGGTCGTCCGTATCGACAAAGTCGTAGCCGAGCTTCTCGGCCAGTAGCCTCCCGACCGTAGTCTTTCCCGCTCCCATGAAGCCGATGAGTGCGATGAGCTTGGGAAGGGTTGGAGCCGAAGGCAGCGGAGGTGGCGAGGGTTCCGGCGGAACCTGCGGCGCGGTCATTTAACAAAAGCCCGCTATTTGCCGGACCGCGCAGTAAGGATCCTGTCCAGCTCTTTCTTGAGCGCTGGTACGGTGTCCGCGTAGCGAATGATAGCTTCGAGGTAGCCTCCTGGCTCTCCGGTGTCGAGCCTTTCACCCACCACCCGTGAGAAGACCACCCGGCTCCTTCGGGCCAGGGCCCGAACCGCTCCCGTATGGAAGAACTCTCCCTCCCCGTGGCTCTTCCACTCCTTTTCCAGCTGTTCGAGGAAATCAGGAGTATACAAAAACCTCCCAATGGAAGCTTCGCGGCTGGGCTCCTTCCCCTGGGGGGGCTTTTCCACGATGTCCGTGACATGGAGCCCGTCAGGCGCGATGGAAATGACCCCGTACCGGTTGATGTCCGGGGGATCATGCAGTGTGGCCAGCACCGTGCAGCCCGTCTTCTTCCAGGTCTCGATCAGCTGCAGGGAAAGCGGCTTGTCACCGAAATGGATATCATCCGGATAGGCGACGACGAACGGCTCGTTGCCGGTAAAGGGATGCGCCAGAAGCAGCGCGTGTCCTGTCCCTTTCATTTCTTGCTGGCGCACGAAAAAGAAGGACGCCGCTGCCACGGAGATGGCGGTGAGCTTCTTCTGATCTCCCGTCGCCTCAAACATACTTTCCAACTCCACCTCGCGATCGAAGTAGTCCTCGATTGCCTTTTTTCTTCTCGAGGTGATGAAAAGGATTTCCGTGATCCCCGAAGCAATGAACTCTTCCACGATGAAGTCGATGGAAGGCCGGGTGACTAGGGGGAGCATCTCCTTCGGGATGGTCTTTGTCACCGGAAGGAAACGCGTCCCGTAGCCGGCGGCGACTATTACGCCTTTCATGATTCGGGATTATACCGGAAGAACGCCGAATTGACTAATGCCGGGCTCATCCGTTAATCTCGGTGGGCTCACTCGTAATTCCTGGGCTCACTTCTACGGCGGCACCTGGGAGGCATATGAAAATCTGGATTAAGCTGCTGGTCGGCTCGATCATAGGGATAATTCTGGGCTTCTTGATTCCAGTTCAGGCACAGGAGTTTTTCGCCTCGCTGTCCGGGGTCCTCATTGGCGTTGGCCGGTACGTGCTGTTCCCGTTCATTTTCTTCTCCCTCGGGATCGGTACCTCCGAGCTTCGCCAAGAGAAGAGACTCGGTCGGGTGTACCTCTCCAGCTTGAAGTATCTTGCACTCTCCGCCGGCGTCCTCATCGTAATCGGTACCATCTCCGTCCTTGTCTTCCCGCCGGAGAGGATTCCCATCACCGTGGAGGCAGGCAAGAGCTTCGAGCCGGTCAGCGTTCTCCAAGGGCTCAGAACCATTTTTCCCCGAAACCTTTTTTCGGTGTTCAACGGTAGTGGCGACTTCCTTCTGCCTGCGATGGTCCTCGCCTTCCTCCTGGGCGCGAACATGGACTTCGACCGGCAGCTCACGCGGCCCATCGTCCAGATCTTCGACTCCCTGTCGCGGATCTTTTATCACCTGAACTCCCTGGTCGTGGAGCTGTTTGCAATTGCAATGATCATCATCACGGCAGCATGGGTTTCCCACGTGACGCGCGCCGATCTCGGTATGTACAAGCAGATTCTTATCATCCTGGGAGTGGACGTGGCGCTGGTGGTCTTCGGCGTTTTCCCGGGAGCCTTGTACCTCCTTGGCATCAAGGAGAACCCCTACCGCTGGCTTTACGCTTCCATCGGTCCCGCCATTGCCGGGCTTTTCTCTGGGGACCAGTACCTGTCCCTGGGCGTTCTAACTAAGCACGGCAAAGAGAGCCTAGGCGTACCCCGGATGGTCGGCTCCGCAGTCTACCCCCTGTTCGCGGTGCTGGGTCGTGCCGGAACGGCGATGATTTCCTGCGTTTCCTTTATTCTCATCCTTCGATCGTATTCCAGCCTGGAGATCACTTTCTTCCAAACGTTGTGGGTCATGCTTTTCACTTTCCTCGTGTCCTTCATACTGGGAGCCGTGCCGGGCAACGCGGCGTATTTCTCAATCTTTATGCTGTGCACTCTCTATGGCAAAGGTATCCAGGAAGGCTACCTGATCCTCGGCACCATTGCTCCCATCCTCGTCGCTCTCGGCGCTTTTGTGGACGTCCTTAGCTCGGCGTTTGTCTCTCTGATGATAGCCCGCGAGGAGGACGTGTGGACTGAGGTGGAGACAGAGAACTTTATTTAGGAGGGGCTAAGGCGCCGCCGGCTGTGTAGTTGCCGGTGGCTGTGTAGTTGCCGGTGGCTGTGTAGTTGCCGGTGGCTGTGCAGTTGCCGGTGGCTGTGCAGTTGCCGGTGGCTGTGCAGTTGCCGGTGGCTGTGCAGTTGCCGGTGGCTGTGCAGTTGCCGGCTTTGCCGCTGGTTTGCCGCCCAGGGGGATCACGAAGCCGATATTGACACCAGCCATGAGCTGGTCGTAGAAGGGCAGGCTTTCCCCGTCCCAGAGGTGGAACAAAGGATACATCGCGCGGAGCGTGAAGACGAGCGTCACTCCGTCGGCAACATGCCAGCGTGTAATGAACCTGGTCTCAGGGTAAATGAAACGCCCTTGCGAATAGAAATACGTCAGCCCATCGCCTGTATCGGCGGCCGTGTTCTGAAACTCGAAGGGAAACCTGATGAGGAAGTCGACCCCCAGAGCCCCGCCCATCTCGATGTCTTTGGATACTGTATACATAAGCCCTGACTGCAGCGTGATCAGGCTCCCAATTGTCAGGAAGCCCGTTCCTGACTCTTGTGGCGCAGGGACAGTGCGCCCTGAGACAGGATCCACCTCGTAGTAGCTGCCGAAGAACTCGATGGTCGGTTCGAGGAAAAAGGGGCCGTCAGATTGGATAACAAGCGAAGTTCCGATGGTCTGCACGAGAGGGCTAGGCGCGCCCGGTGGCGAGCTGCCGATGTAGAGCAGCGGGGTGAAGTTGATATCCAGCTCCGAGATCTTGAAGGCAAAAGCAAGAGCCGGGATTGCCGCAAGAAGGAGGGAGACAATGAAAACCTTTCCCCTCATGACAAGGAGTATAGCACGCGCGGGGCGTCTTTCTAAGCCCCGCCCCGCAGTAATCTACAAGATGTTCGACGCCAGCTCGGCAAGCCTGGATCGTTCCCCTTTTTCCAAGGTAACATGAGCGTACAGCGACTCTCCTTTCATGCGGTCGATGAGACAGGTAAGACCGTTGGAGCGAGAGTCCAGGTATGGGGTGTCGATCTGGTAGGGGTCCCCGGTGAACACGACCTTGGTGCCTTCCCCAGCCCGCGTGATGATGGTCTTCACCTCGTGCGGAGTGAGGTTCTGTGCCTCATCGATAATGAAATAGATCTTCGACAAGTGCCTGCCCCTGATGTAGGCAAGCGGCGTTATCACGAGCTTTCCGTTTTCCACAAGGTCGTGGATCCGCTTGTACTCGGGAGCGGTCTCCTCGAACTGGTTCTGGATCAAGGTGAGATTGTCGAAAAGCGGCTGCATAAAAGGGTCCAGCTTGCTTTTGATGTCACCGGGGAGGAAGCCGATGTCCCTGTTGGAAAGGGGCACAATAGGCCGGGCAAGGTAGATCTGCTTGTAGCTAGACCTTTTCTCTAGCGCCGCGGCGAGCGCCATGAGCGTCTTGCCGGTGCCCGCTTTGCCCGCCAGGGTCACGAGTGGGATGTTCTCATTGAAAAGAGCGTCCAGGGAGAATGTCTGTTCGGCGTTGCGCGGTTCGATGCCGTACGCCCGTCGCTTCTGGATGTGTCGGAACGCTTTCTCCTCAGCGTTGTAGACAGCCAGCGTGCTCTTGCTCTGGTTACGGATGATGAAGTATTCGTTAGGAAAAGGCTCTCGGGTCAACGGGACTTTCCCCCGGTCTATCGTTCCCTCCTGGAAGAGCTCGTCAATCAGGCCGCCGTCGACATCTTGCAGGATGTCCTTGCCCTTGTATAGCTCGTCTATGTTGGGAATCTTCCCCGTCTCATAATCCTCCGCTTTGACGCCGATGCTCTTGGCCTTCATGCGGATGTTAATATCCTTGGAGACGAGGATCACCCGGTCTTTGCCGTACTCCTTCGCCATGTTGAAGGCGGTGGAGATGATACGATGGTCCGGCTTGTCCTCCCAGAACACCTCCCCCAGGAGGCCGTCGCGCTTTACGTTCGTCTCCACGACGAGCGTGCCGCCGCTGGGAAGCGGGATTCCATCGCTCAGGAGTTTGTCCCCGCCCATGGCGTCCAGCTTCCGGGAAAACTCACGAGCGTTGAAGTTGATGATCTCGTTTCCCTTCTTGAACTTGTCGATCTCCTCTAGCACGGTGATCGGAACAACTACGTTGTGCTCCTGAAACGAGGAGATGCAGGCGTGGTCATGGAGAATCACGTTCGTGTCAAGAACGAAAATCTTGTTCGACCCTGAAAGAAGAGCCATGGCGACAGTGTAGGGGGGCAGAGGCGGCCAATCAAGTAGGTACTCTCTGGCCCCTCGGGAGGCCTGTATTGTGGACCGCTTCCTCGGCGGCTATACTGCGCCGCAAGGAGCTGACGTGGGCCTCGTATACAAGGAAATGGAGCCGGAGGAACAAAAGATGGACTGGCACGTGACCAAATCTGTCCTCTCGGACGCCACCCTCATGGGGACGCTGCAAAACGCCCAGAGCACGGGGCAGAAGCACGCCGTTGTTGCCCTTGTGGAAGACGGCAAGCTGAAGGAGGCGTACGTCAGCCCTGAGACCGCCGTGAAGACGGCATATCCTTTCAACGCAGTGGATCAGGCATTCGAGGTCTACGATCCTTCAAACGGCGTTTGCCTGGTGATTGTGAGAGACGGCAAGGTCGTCATTTCGATCAACGGTCTTGTCGGCAGATCATGAAGGAGCAATGGAAATTCCTGGGCATCCCGTAAGCACGCTCAAGAAACTGGATCCTGCGTGCATGAGCGAGTTCGAGAAGATGGAGGATCTCGTCTTTTCGGATGGCGCGCTTCCAAAGTGAAGCTTCTCATGGCACTTGCTTTCGACGCAGCGAACGGCGCGGCTAACGGCGTGATGGCGTTGGCGCAACAAGCCATGGCCGCGGCTGCAACGAAGCAGGAAATTGCAGAGACCGTGAGGGTGGCGGCCATGCTGGTCGGAGAGGGCACTCCTTACACAGCGTCACAGGCGCGGAAAGGAATAGTGGAGTAGTATAGATTGGAATAAGGCGTCCAGGCCGGCTCCGGGACGCCTTCGATTACGACGCTCCTAGTTGATATACCAGGTCAAAATGATGTTTACGGATCCAAGGCCAAAGTATGTGGTATTCACTGTGGTTCCGGCAACAACGGTGTTCTGAGAAGTATAGCCTACTTGTATCTCGCCTGCCCAAGAAAAATTGCTTGAGAAGAAGTACTCGGCTCCAAACACGCCGTTTATTGCAAACTCACTGGGGGTGGGGCCTCCAGCCGAATATGCAGCTCCACTGTATCCAAGCTCCGCTCCCGCATAAGGGGATACACCGCCCTTGCCTCCGAAATGATATTCAAATCCGACCCCGAAGTCGTAGCCTGTCGTAGATGCTCCTGCGCTGGAAGCATTCTCAAGACCAAGAGCCGCCCGAAAGCCAATATTATCGGTAGCGAAGTACTTGGCGCCCAACGCTCCGCCTGAGGCCCCGGTGGACGTAATCAACACTACTGTGTTGATCCCGAAATCGCCGCCTTTCGGAGCCCCTTCGGCAAAGGCGAGCATTCCGATGAACAAAAGAACAACGATCGGCAGAAGAAGCTTTTTCATGTTGAACCTCCGGTGAGAAGTCGCTAATTACGCTTTCGGGTAAAGAAATCTCCAAAATGAACGCCATAATAACCAGTATAGAAATCGAAAGGCCACGGTCAAGGATTTTTCTCCCTTGCTTATGGAGGGGTGATCTGGTACAAGAGTGAACCTAAAACGGGAGGTGGAGTAAATGGGCCTGATGTCTGGAAAGAAAGGCGTCATTTTCGGTGTGGCAAACGACAGAAGCATTGCGTGGGGAATTGCTCGCGCGCTTCATGAGGAAGGCGCGTCCCTTGCTTTCACCTACCTGAACGAGGTATTCGAAAAAAGAGTGCGGCCCTTGGCAGAGAGCATTGGCTCTGAGCTCATCTTGCGCTGCGACGTACAAAACGACGAGGAAATCGAAGGCGTCTACTCCGAGATCGAGCAGAAATGGGGCTCGTTGGATTTTATTGTCCATTCCGTGGCGTACGCGGGACGCGAGGAGTTGAGGCTTCCGTTTCACCAGACCACGCGGGAAGGATTTCGGGTTGCACTGGACGTCAGCGCTTATTCGCTGATTGCCGTCACGCGCGCCGCCTTGCGCTTGATGTCAAAAGGCGGCTCTATCATCACGCTGACCTATCTCGGCTCCCAGCGCGCCCTTCCCAACTACAACGTGATGGGCGTTGCAAAGGCCGCCTTGGAAGCAACGGTGCGTTACCTGGCTGCGGAGCTAGGCGAGAGCGGGATCCGGGTAAACGCGATTTCGGCGGGTCCCATTCGCACGCTCGCTGCTTCAGCCATCTCGAATATAAGTGAAATCTTCGGAATCATGGAGAGCCGCTCCCCGATGCACCGTTCGGTGACGCAAGAGGAAGTTGGAAAATCCGCTCTCTATTTGCTTTCAGACCTCGCAAGCGGAGTTACCGGGGACGTGCATTTCGTGGATACCGGCTACAATATCGTAGGGTTGTGACCCAAGAGGGGCTGACCTGTAATCCGCGCTAGGGATCCCACTCCCGGCCGCCAAGGGCGACGCACAGCCAATGGCCGCTGCCGGCATGCGCAGAGACAGTGAGAGTGAATGTCCCTCGGCCCGAAAGTGTGATCCTGTTCCCCTTTGTCAGATCGACTTCAATGATCGGTGCTCCCTTTTTTTCGATACGGACCCACGGCTCGAAGTCCTTGCCGTCCCAAATGAAGAACAGATAGGTGGGAGACTCATCGGTCCGAACGACGAAGCTCGTGTGAGTGTTTGCCGGGCCGAGGAAGCCTTTTCGTCCCTCGATACCTAGACCTGCTCCGAGCGCGCTATTGATTCGCACGTCTGCAAAAGAGCTGACAGCCGAAAGGGAAAGAAAAGCCCCGAGTGCCGCGAAGAGTGCCATCCTTTTCATATTTTTTTCCTCATGCTGTTGGAATGATGTCGTTTTCCTTCAAGACGATGTCGTGCGCGCCGCCCTCCCGGATGCTCACCGCGGAGGCCAACGTGACGCGCGCCATTTTCTGAAACTCCGGTATCGACAGTGCGCCGCAGCTCACCATGGCGCTTCGCACTTTGTCCAACGTTACGTCCAGGTTGTCTTTGAGCTTTCCCGCGTAAGGCACGTACCCGTCCACTCCTTCCTCAAATCCGGGCCCGACCTGCCCGGCCTCGTGATAGCGCTGCCAGTTCCGCGCCCGGTTCGAGCCTTCGCCCCAGTACTCCTTCACGAATGAGCCGCCGACGCGTAGGCGCCTGCCCGGCGCTTCGTCAAAGCGCGCAAAAAACCTGCCCATCATGACGAAATCAGCCCCCATGGCGAGCGCAAGGGCAATGTGATAGTCCTGCACGATACCCCCGTCGGAACAGATTGGAACGTATGTCCCCGTCTGTTTGAAATAGTCCTCCCGCGCGGCCGCCACTTCCAGGACAGCCGTAGCTTGTCCTCTTCCGATACCCTTTTGCTCCCGAGTGATGCAGATGGATCCGCCGCCAATGCCGATTTTCACAAAGTCCGCGCCAGCCTCCGCGAGATAGCGGAAGCCCTCCGCATCCACGACGTTTCCCGCGCCTACCTTCACCGATTCTCCGTAGGTTTTCCTGATCCATTGAAGAGTATCGGCTTGCCATTCGGAAAAACCATCAGAAGAATCGATGCAGAGGATGTCTGCCCCGGCTGTTATGAGGGCAGGCACTCTCTCTTTATAGTCACGCGTGTTGATTCCGGCTCCCACAACAAGCCGTTTGTTCGCGTCAATGAGCTCCCTCGGGTTCTCCTTATGCTCGGCGTAGTCCTTGCGAAACACGAAGTAGGCGAGGTTGCCTTCCTTCGAGATTACCGGAAGACAGTTGAGCTTGTGTTTCCAGATGAGGTCGTTCGCCTCTGAGAGGCCGACCCCTTCTTCCGCGTACACGAGATCGCAGAACTTCGTCATCAGGTCTCCCACCTTGGCGTCGGGGGCCGTGGTAGTCAGGCGGTAATCCCTGCTCGTCAGCATTCCCAGAAGCGTCCCCGTAGGAGATCCGTCGTGTGTGACCGCCATAGTCGTATGCCCTGTCCGCTCTCGAAGGGCAAGCACGTCCCGCAAGGTGTCGCTTGCACGGAGGTTCGAGTCGCTGGGGACGAAACCTGCCTTGAACCGCTTTGCCCTGCCTACCATGTCCGCCTGGCTCTGCATGGGCTGCGAGACGAACACGAAAGCAATCCCCCCGCATCGTGCCAATCCGATGGCCATCTGGTGATCCGACACGGACTGCATGATGGCGGATGCGAAGGGAATGTTGAGTCGAATCGCCGCCCTCTCGCCCTGTCGATGCTTAACGAGCGGTGCGCTCAGATCCACGCCCGCGGGCGTGCACTGCTTTCGTGTGAGATTAGGAATGAGAAGATACTCGCTGAACGTATGGGAAGGCTCGGGGTACAGATATGCCATCGAAGAGTCCTTGAGCGAGAATAACCGGAGGCGGAGAAAGCTTCAAGGCATAGATGGGCGAAAGCACCAAAGCACAGCCGCGATATTCAACGCCTCAATTGCTCGAATCAACACTCCGGACTCCGATCCGTCAGCTCGCAGAAAACGCTTCTCCGATCAGGCGGATCATCACTGGGCCTGGCGAGCAGGATGAGCCGGTTCCGCAGTCGTAACCAACAACTCCTCTGTAAGGGCCGGTCTTGAAAACCCGAATAGTTTTATGATTAAGTTATTTTGACACGAGGCTTTTGTGCCGGGCGATACGGTCCGCTCGCCCCTCAGACGTACTTCATATGGTTCTCAACAACCGCTGCAAAGGAAGAAGGGAAGACTGTGAATGACTCTCGTATAACGCGCAGTGTGCTTTCGCCGCAGCCTGATGCTCGAGAAAAGAGCGGCTACAAGTGGGTTGCTCTCTCCAACACGACCCTCGGGACGTTGATGGCCTCTATCAACAACAATATCGTCCTGATCTCCCTTCCCGCGATCTTTACGGGGCTGGGGATTAACCCGCTGGCGCAGAATGAGGCAACCTACCTTCTGTGGATTCTCATGGGATACTCGGTGATCGTGGCCACGCTGCTTGTCTCCTTCGGAAGGCTTTCGGATATCTTCGGGAGGGTGCGCCTCTATAACCTCGGCTTTGCGGTGTTCACGGCCGCGTCAATTCTTTTGTTTCTGACCCCTGGGACGGGGAACGCGGGGGCGTTGGAGGTAGTCATTTTCCGCATGGTCCAGGCCGTGGGTGGTGGGTTTCTCTTTGCCAACAGCGCGGCAATCTTGACGGACGCGTTTCCCCCTTCGGAACGTGGAATGGCGCTGGGTCTCAATCAGATCGCCTTCATCAGCGGGTCTCTGATCGGGCTCATCCTTGGCGGCTTCCTCGCGGTCGTGAGCTGGAGACTGGTCTTCCTGGTCAGCGTGCCGGTCGGCGTTGTCGGGACCGTCTGGGCGTATCTCAAGCTGAGAGAAACAGGCGTCATTGCGAGGGACCAGAGGGTCGATTTCCCGGGAGTGGCAACTTTCGGCGCGGGTCTGATCATACTGCTGGTTGCTTTGACCTACGGTATCATGCCGTATGGGCGCTCCGTCATGGGGTGGGGCAACCCGTTGGTCATTACCGGGATACTCGTGGGGCTCCTTTTGCTTGCGGCATTCTTCTTCATCGAGCGGCGTGTTCGCGAGCCAATGTTCCGGCTCAGCTTCTTTCGTATCCGAATGTTCACCGCGGGCAACCTCAGCGGTTTCCTCTATGCCATTGCGCAAGGCGGACTTACCTTCATGCTCATCATATGGCTCCAGGGGATCTGGCTTCCGTTGCACGGCTATAACTTCGAAGACACGCCTTTGTGGGCAGGCATTTACATGGCGCCCATGCTCGTCGGTTTTTTCATCATGGGTCCGCTTTCAGGCTGGTTATCGGATAGATATGGATCCCGCGGGCTTTCAACGGGCGGCTTGGTCGTCCTCATGGCTGGCTTCGTGCTCCTTGCGTGCTTGCCCGCCAACTTTTCTTATCCGCCATTCGGGCTGATCCTGGTCCTAGTGGGTCTGGGCATGGGGTTGTTCACGTCTCCGAACATGTCAGCTATCATGAACTCTGTGCCCCCTGAATACCGCGGCGTTGCATCCGGCATGCGGGCCACAATCCAGAACTCTGGGGCTTTGGTGAGCATGTCGCTTTTTTTTAGCATCGTGATCATTGGACTGGCAGGGACGCTTCCGCCCGCTCTGAACTCTGGGCTCCGAGCCGCCGGGATACCTCCCGAGGTGGCCGGCCAAGCGTCCACGCTGCCACCAACTGGAGCGCTGTTTGCAGCTTTTCTTGGCTATAATCCCATGCGGCAATTGCTCTCACCCGCCGTCCTGACAGCTCTGCCTCCCGGCGCAAAGAACTTGGTCCTCGGCAATACCTTCTTTCCCTCCTTGATGGCACCGGCCTTCATGGCCAGTATGAGAGCGACGTTCTATGGCGCCGCTGGTCTCTCTTTTGCCGCCGCCGTGGTTTCTTTCCTGCGCGGAAAGAAGTACATCAACGATCTTGAAGCTTACAAGCAATGATGGGGTGGGCGGCGAAGGAGCCATCCACCTGCCAGTTCTTCGGGCGATCTCGGAAATTGTGGCAGGGATTACGCCGCCTATCGTCGTAAATCAGGTAGTGATTTTTGGCTTCAAATCTCTTTTAGGACAAAGCCACAAACCCATTCGTATTCTTGGAGTCAGATAGCGAAAGGCCGGGAACTTGTCTAAGGTCAAGGCGCGCCCGGCTGAGCCTCCATCTTAACGTCTAGGATATCCCTGAAGAGCCAGGGAGTCGTCGGAGCAACGCGTTTCATGTAGGAAAGCAGATCAGCATCGTCCCAGGTCTGGGAAATGGATACGTTGAATGCCTGGCCTATCACTGCTGCTCCACCTCCTCCAAAAGTGCGCGGAGTCCCTGACATGCCGCCCCCTCCGCCCCCGCCTCTAATTGAAAAATCAATCTTCGGATGGAAAGTAAAAGAGTCTTCCACTGGGCGGTAGTTGAGCTGAATCTTTCCAAGAGAGAGCACTTTGCCGGGAACGGGATCAATTCGCAAATTTATTGGCCTCGGTCCAAAGACATAGCGCATCGATCCATTCAGGAGGTTGGCGCGGCTGCTTACAAGGGAATAGGTATCTCCTCCGTGAGCCAGAAACTGGAAGTTCCCATCTGAGAGGAACCGAACGATCCAACGCCCCGTTGTGAGGTCGCGGATATCAAGCTCGATATTTCTAACGATAACTGATTGACCGCTGTTAAAGTATTCATCCGGGAAGTAGAGGGAAAAATATCCAATCACAAGGGAGTCCTCGGGTGTCTGGGGATCCGGCAAAGAAGCGCACGATTCCAACAGGAGAACCAGTAGAAAAAAAAGAAAGGAGGGCCTTTGCGCCATACAGAAAATATAGGCGTATCGCGAGCTTGAAAAAAGCGGATTCTTCAAATCCGCGAAGCCCCCTTCGAGGCCTCGGCGTTCTTCTTCTGAGTGTTATGCGCGATGCGGTCGGGTATCCCCAACTCAGATCTTCCTGGAAGTCCGGCGACGAGTCTGCGGATCGTCCTACCGGTGTTGGTTATCGAGGGACGGCCCGCACTCTCAAAGGGCATCCCGGGGATAAGACCCCGGGGGTTCCCGGTGGCAGCCCGATCGTTGATGTCACGGCTCTACCGCCAGGCTGACATCAGCCATCGCTCGAATATGACCCTGTTCTGCGAAGCGCTGCAGAAAACTGAGCTCATCAACGATAAGTTGCATGAAGAGCTTCGGGAAAAAGAGACGATAGTAAGGCCTACGCGAGCGCGCCGGCGAAGGCTGTCTGTGGTTGCCAAGATGCTCAAGCGCATGAAGCGGGAGTCGCGTAGAGTGGAGCAAATGGGGAGCAACGGCGATATGTCCAGGGCGACTTTCGTGCTCTTGCCCCAACTGTATTGTGAGCACACATTCTGCGGGAAGACCAAGGGAAAATATCAGATCACAAGCGAGTCCTGCGACATTCGCAGCGGCGCAAGCGAATACATGCAAACCATAGGTTGGCCGCCACTACGAGCGGAAGAACCTTTCTCGCCCCTCAATCGCGAAAAATCCTTTTGCGCTGTCCCGCCGAAAGGCTCCGATCCAACTCTTGTACAGTCTCCGCACCTCTCAAGGCAAAATGCTCGGCGTCGGGCCAGGACTCTGCGGTTGGTCCGCCCCTTCGACGAGGATCCGAATGACATAGACTCTCGATTCGTCTCCGAGCTTAATCGAGACGTGGCAAGTAATATCCTGAGAGTATATGGGGTCAAAAGACCCTTGGTTTGAGCCGTATGCAGTTGCTGCGGCCGCGGGGACGTTGTCCGCCGGGACGACGCCAGCGGTAGCTCTTTTCCCCGGACGTATGTGGCCGTCTGGCATCGGTTTACCGGCGTCCGAGTAGAAAGTACCGGCAAGAAATACGACGTGAGACTTGCCCTTATATTCGATGGAGGAATCCGCCCACCGAACAGTGAGTGGCTTGTCAGAGTTGTTCTTGATTTGTACATCTATCCCAACGACCTGGAGACCTGTCGACAGCCTGTTGACCGTCTCGAGGCCGGGAACGCTGACAGAGACGAGGTCATCCTGGGAAGCCGAGGTCACCAAGAACGTGAACTTGGGTCCTATATTGGAAAAAGTTCCGCACGAGGCAAGGAGCAGCGAAGCAAAAAAAAGACCAACAATCCGTTTCATTTGAAAAAGTCTCCTTGATGAAGAGCTATGCAAACAAAAAAACAGGCTGTCCAGCCGAAGCCGGACAGCCTTTG
>Ga0326727_10008660_pt1 | contig 25632 bp, 20 predicted proteins | sample MB2enrmetagenome_FD_207643 | JGI IMG/M metagenome (GOLD analysis project Ga0326727, IMG submission 207643) | Lab enriched peat soil microbial communities from McLean, Ithaca, NY, United States - MB29MY | ecosystem: Environmental > Terrestrial > Soil > Wetlands > Peat | place: USA: New York...
CATCCGACCCGGTGGAGCGCATCGCCGCCGAACCCTATCCGTGGAATCCCTTCCTCTGGCACGTCATCGTCGAGACGCAGAGCTACTACCAGTTTGCCGAGGTCAATACGCGCACCGGCAGCATCGATAGCGATCCGCAGACCGACCAGTTGCGCAAGCCGCCCGACACGCCCGCGGTCGAGGCCGCCAAGCAGACGTTGCTCGGGAAGGTCTATCTGGACTGGGGCCGCTGGGCCGTCGTGCAGGATGTCGGACAGGTACAGGTGATCGGAATCGACCCTCCGCGGCTGCCCGCTGGGCGCACCTGGACGACCGTGGAGTTTACCGACCTGCGCTTCGGCTACGATTTTCGCGGCACCGGCAACACCCGGCCGCCTGCAGGTTTAAGCGGCGCTGTTTATATCGTCGATAACCGCGAAGACGCCGGCGAAGAGATGGCCGGCCGCGAACAGAAATAAACGCGAGGCAACAGAGGGAGCAGGGGCCTTCACAGCTTGCGGAAAAAACTCGCGGTCTTGAAAGGGCACGAATTATCGGGGTTCCCAGCGACGGGTCCACGTCGCCGGGGTGATCTTCAGTCGTGCCGTAAACGCCGCAAATTCAACGAGGGCTTTTCAGGCCCCTGATGAATCGATAGTTTTTCCGTGGGTCTTCAGCCCCGGAACAAAATCCCGCGAGCCGTACGAACACTCGCTGACTTGCTAACGGCGCGCCAGCGCAGCTAACTCGCTAACCCTACGCCCGTTTCCTGCTTCGCGCCCGTGCAGAAGTCCGTCCCGCCTTCCGCGAATGCCCCCGATGCCGCGTCGCCGCCACTTGCCGTGTCGCCACTTTATGCCGGCCCCGCCGATGCGCCACCGCCGGCCGGAGCACTGCGCCAACGCGCTGCTCGGCTGCTGAAGGATCATCGCGGTACGCCGGATCGAGCATCGCGATCACCGAAATTGCCCGCGTGCGATAGAGGTGCGCCCACTGGCTCCCCATCAGCGACTTCTGCACGCTCTGCCAGTACTCCGGCGTCTGATCCAGCGTGCTCGGCAAATCCTCCGAGTACATCGGCGAATCCGCTGCCGCCGCCCGCGGACCCAGCCCGGGATTGATCATTGCCAGAAACGCGTTGAAGTGCTCGAGGTTCACGCCCATTTGGTAGACGAGCTGCGCCATCGCCATCTGTTGCGGTCCGGTCAACTGATCAAAGTCGCGGCAGTAGGCGCGCGCGTTGTAGATCGCCTGGATGGCGCCGACGCGAACAAGCTGCATTGCCTCGTCGTCGGAGATCTGCGGGGGCAGGCTGAATAGATGCCGCCGCCAGGTGCGCTTGCTCCACTCGCGCTTGCGTTCGTGGAACACATTCAGAATGTCGTCGAGCCGCGCGGGATCAAACCCGGCTGCCTGCCAGAGGTCCGCCGACGAAGGCTCCAGAAACGGGTGCGGGTTCATCGGATCCGGCTGCGGATGTTCCCGCGCCGGCAAATCCAGGCTGAACCCCGCGCCGATCAGAGGCTGCCCGGTCTTCGGGTCGGGATACGCCGTCAGCACCCATCCTTCGTGCCTGTGGTCGCGCAGAATATCGACCAGTTCGTTCACGTCGAACTTGACGTCAGAGTCCTTGAAGTCCCCAATCATGCGCACCGACGGGCTCGCCGCGGTATCAGGAGCGGCTGGCGCAGCGGAGAGGCTTGCGGGGGAAGTGGCGTCCGCTCCGGGTACGCTTTGCGACAGAGCAGGAAGACCCAGGGCAAATGTCAAAGCGGCGGCGGCGGCGAATGGCTTCAGAATGATCACTGCAACGTATCCTTGCTTCAACAATGATGGATTCAGCATTTTCGCGCAACGGCAGAAATCACGAGTTTGCGCAAAAGGTAATTGGTTTGTGAAACACCAGCGTCACCGGCGGGGTTGCTCCCGCATGATGAAAAGTTTTATTCACCCTGCGCGTGCTCGCCGGTTGACCGTACCGCCCTGGCGTCTAGAATGGATATGTTGTCTTCGCATCCGGTGCAGTCGCTCCGGGATTCCATAACCAGAGGTGCTCATGCCTGCTTATCTGCTGCTGGTTCTCGCCATTCTCACCCGCGTGGTGCCGCACCACGGCTGGCTGAACTTCACCGCCGTCGGCGGTGCGCTGCTCTTCTTCGGCGCGCGACGCTCGTGGCGCGAGATGCTGGCCCCGCTGGCCGCCCTCATGGTCACGGATTACTGCCTCACGGTCTATGCCTATCACTACAGCTTCGCGTGGACGGCCTACGTCACCACCTGGGCGTGGTATCTGGCCGTGATGGTGCTGGGTCGGATTCTGCTGAAGTCGCAGACTACGTGGCTCCGCGTCGGCGCCTGCGTGGTGCTCGGCCCGACGTCGTTCTTCGTTATCTCCAATTACGCTGTCTGGGCGGGCGGCGACATGTATCCGCGCACCCTCGCCGGCCTAGTCGCCTGCTACGCTGCTGCCATACCGTTCTACCGTAACGACCTGCTGTCGACAGCTATTGTCGCGGGACTCGCTTTCGGTCTGCCCGTGCTGGTGCGCAAGGCGCGATTCGATCGCCAGGCAAGCACAGCCGCCGTGCGGTAAGTAAGAATCCGCCTCAAGAGCTCGCTGCGCTCTTCGGTATCTGCACGAACTGGGGTGCCCTATCCTTGACGAAGTCGAGGGTGGGAAGGCACGAACCCAAATCACTCCGGCGCTACTCTTCGATCTTGATCTTGCCGCAGTGCGTCTTCCGCAACCACCAGAAGGCAAAGGCGATGATGGCGATTCCGCCGACGACTACCAGCGTCTGCAGCGCGTGATGCTCCACCATCTGCACGGCTCCGGGGCCAAGCTTGATAACCAATAGTGAAAGTACCAGCCAGCGGACCATCCTGCCGGTGAAGACCGCCAGCATGAAGGGTACGACGCGCATTTCGAAGACACCCGCGGCAAACACAAACGCCTTCCACGGCGTTGGCGGAGGCAGGGCCGAGGGGATGGCCATGGCAAGGAATTCCTGCTTTTCAAACCTCAGCTTCATCTTCTCGTAGTGCTCGCGGTTTACGCGCTTCAGGATGAACAGCTCACCGCCCGCCCGCCCCAGCGCGTAGGGCAGCAGTCCGCCAACGGCCGATCCCATAGAGGCCGCCAGGCAATAAGCCCAGAAGTGCTGCTGGTCCTTCCAGACCCAGAGGGCGATCAGGGCGTCCATGGGAACCGGGATGGTTGAGGAATCCAGGGCGGCGACAGCGAAAGCTCCGAATATGCCCCACTTGATCAGGACCGGGAGGATCACCAGCTTCCATTTGGTCCAGATTGACTTAAGAAAGTGCTTCAAATCCCGTCCCTTTCCCCTCGGAATCCGTCCATTTAGAAAGATCATTGTACGGTCCGTGGTCATGTGCGTGTGTGATTGGCCGCAGGCCCGGAGCCCAAGGTCCTGCATCCTGAAACCGTGATGCCGGACGCACCTTCCCGGGTTTTGCGGAAACGCCGGGGATGAGAGAATAGAAAAGAAGGATTTAAAGCAGGAGCTGGCCGGGCAATTGCAGCCCGAGCAGCCCGAGCAGCCTTAGCCGGACGCATGCCGACCAGTGAAGCCAAACCCACCGCGAACGAGCCCCTGGAGCCTGCGGGAACCAAGCGGAAAAGGGTGTCTACGGGCCCCCTGAACCTGACTTTTCCGGAAGAAGATGACCTGCCGTTCGCGGTGGGTGGCCAGCCTGAGCCGGAAGAGGGTGCTGAGACTGACGAGGGTGGCCGGCCCCAGGTGCGGCGTGGTGCGTCTACCTCTCGCTGGGTAGACTACGACACCCACGAGCTGCTGCAGATGATCAGCGAGCTCGAGGATGAGCGTCGCTGGGCACGCCTGCGCGAGGGCATCTGGCTCGCGCTCCTGATCCACATACTGCTTTTAATGGCGTTGGTATTGCTTCCGAAATACGTGTTCCTCCCGAGAGTCATCGATCCCTTCGAAGCGATCAAGCAGCGTAAAGACCTGACTTACCTGGATTTGCCTCCAGATGTCTTGCGGAAGTTTCAGTCGAAGCCTAAGGTCAACCCCCTTCCTGAACAGCAGCAGCGGATCGACAAAAAGACATTGGAGGCGCTGAACAAGCCGGCGCCCCCGCCTCCGACACCCGAGCCGCAGCCCGAGACACCGCCAAACCAACCCGCGCTGACGGCGCCCACGCCGAAGGTAGAACCTGCTCAGCCGAGCGAGGCGCCGCGTCCGCAGGCGGTTCCGGCGAGGCCGAATTTCGCCATGGGCTCGGCGAACCCGGCCGATCAGCTTCGGGAAGCGATGCGTGGGTCGCGTTCAGGCCCGGGCGTGACAACCAATCCGGGTGGTGGTGGTCAGTTGCAGATGCATCCTGGCGCGGGATCGGGCGGCGTGCAGGTGCTGAGCGATACACAGGGCGTCGACTTCAGCAGTTGGCTGCTGCGCTGGCACCGCGAGACGGAGCGCACCTGGGATCCGCTGATTCCCGACGAGGTGAACCCGCCGATCCTGAGGAAGGGCGCTGTTGTGATCCGCTTCAAGGTGCTGCCCAATGGCCGCATCATGGATGGAAGCATGGTCCTCGAGGGCCGCTCTGGCGACACTGGCCTCGACCGCGCCGCCTGGGGAGCTCTCACCGGTTCAAACTATCCCCCGCTGCCGCGCGACTTCCACGGCCCCTACTTGGAACTGCGCGCCATCTTCCTCTACAACATGGAGCCGGGGCAGTAAGGAAGCGTCGCGCTTTCCCATCCTTGACTTCGTCAAGGATGGGGCACCCGGCGATCTCATTTCACGTGGAAAGCGACCGGGACACGTCCACTGACCACTGTTCACGCTGTCGCGTCCATCGTCGGCTCTTCCACTTCTATCAGCGCCGCGTCCGTTGGATCGACCGGGGGCGAGCCGTGGGGCAGTTCGATTCCGTCCTGCATCAGCAGGGCTTCATACACAGGGATAGGCCGCCAGTAGCGCGCGAGAACAAAAGCGCTCATGTTGGCGATCATCAGGGGCAGGACGAGGCCGTAGCCGCCGGTCATCTCGAAGACAATGAGGATCGATGTCATGGGCGCGCGCACGATGCCCGCAAACACCGCTCCCATGCCGACAACGGCGAAGGCTCCAATTGCGTCGGCGGGGTGGTGAAAGACGGTCACGTCGATGTAGCCGACCGCGCCGCCCAGCATCGATCCCATGAAGAGCGCGGGGGCAAAGATGCCCCCGGAGCCGCCGCTCGAGTAAGAGCAGACCGTCGCCGCCAGCTTGAGCACGCAGAAGACGACCATAACCAGGACGGGCATGGTTCCGGTCAGGGCGAGCTCAAGGGTTTTGTACGGATCGCCGGCAATTCCGTTCAGGTGGAACCAGCCGAGGGCTAGTGCGGCCATGGCGCCGGTGGCGAGGCCGCCGATGGCGGGATGGACCCACTTCGGCGCCGCGTTCCAGCGCTTGAAAAGGGCGCGCAACTTCAGCAGACTGTCGGTAAACGCGACGGAGACGACGGCGGCGAGGACGCCGAGCAGGGCGTACCAGACGAGGGATTCGGCAGCGCCAAGCGTATAAGTGCGCGGCATGTGGAAGACGGGATTTGAGCCGAGGATGGAGTGCTCCACCACGGCGGCAAGGGCGGCGGCGACGATGACGCCGGAGAGCATCGTCTGGTCGAGGTCGCCGATGAGCTCTTCCAGCGTGAAGGTGATGGCGGCGATGGGGGCGTTGAATGCAGCGGCTATGCCGGCAGCCATGCCCACGGAGGCCATCCGTCGGCAGTTTGTCGGGCTCAGGCGAGCAACACGGGCCATCAGGCTGCTGACACCGGCGCAAATCTGCACGGTGGGACCTTCAAGGCCCAGCGATGCTCCAGAGCCGATCTGAAATGCGCAGAGCACGAATTTGCCGATGGTTTCGCGCAGGGAAACGAGGCCCCATCGCAGGGCGAAGGCGACCTTGACCTGGGGGATTCCGGAACCGGCGGCGGCAGGCGCCCAATAGGCGAGGCCGAGGCCGACAATGAGTCCGCCAATGCCCGGCGTCAGTATTGTCCAGAAGATCCAACTGTGGCCGGGAGCGGCGTTCGCGTGATTAATCAGCAGAGCCTCGAGCCAGCCGATGGAGAGGTGAAAGGCCACAGCGGCCAGTCCGCACAAGCCTCCGGCGAGGATGGTAACGGCAAGGAGGCGATGGCGCTCGTTGGCCATGCGGCGCGTCAGCCAATCCAAACGACGCGAAAAAAGACCTCGCAACCTTCCCCAATAGTTCAATTCCGGGGGAACCTCACTGAAGAGACGTTCACCTTCAAAGTATAGAAGCTGATGGAAATTTCGGGGTCAGTGGGGCGGAGTCAGGGGTAGCTGGGCGGCGCGAGTTCGAGAATGAACGCGACGACGGCTAGCTGGAAATACCCCTTCCCAGCCGTTCCCTTCGGTCGCTGTTGCGCGGTAGAATCTTTGCGTCAAGATATGCGCTGTGTGTCCCATCTTCCCCCCATGCCTCTGCTGAAGCGCTTTCGCCGCGGACGCCCCGATCGTGGACGGCACTTCTCCCGCTGAGTAATCTAATTCCGTCGATTTTTTTGCTTCTGTGCCGTGCCAAGCGCGCGGACAGGAGAGTTCTTGCGGGACAAATTCCGCAATTTGAGATTTTCAGCTCATCCGCCGGTGCGCGGATAGAAAGGTTCCCCAATGAACAGCTTCAATAGCCGTGCCACGTTGAAATCGGGCAGCAAATCGTACACCATCTACCGCCTGCCGGCGCTGAGCGCGCGCGGATTCGACCTGGGCCGGTTGCCCTTCAGCCTGAAGATCCTGCTGGAAAACCTGCTGCGCCGCGAAGACCGCGTGAACGTGACTGCCGACGACATCGAGTTCCTGGCCAAGTGGGACGCCAAGGCCGAGCCGAGCCGCGAGATCGCCTACATGCCGGCGCGTGTGCTGATGCAGGACTTTACCGGGGTGCCCGCAGTTGTCGATTTGGGTGCGATGCGCGATGCCATCAAAGCGTTGGGCGGCGATCCGGAGCAGGTGAATCCGCTGATTCCTGCGGAACTTGTGATTGATCACTCTGTCCAGGTGGATGAGTTCGGAACGCCCAGGGCATATGAGGCAAACTCGCTGCTCGAGTTCCAGCGCAATCGCGAGCGCTATGCGTTTTTGAAGTGGGGCCAGACGGCCTTCCGCAACTTCTCGGCCGTGCCGCCGGGGATGGGCATCTGCCACCAGGTAAATCTGGAGTACCTGGCGCGCGTGGTTTTCACGACGGAAGTGAATGGAGAGCTGCGGGCCTACCCGGACACATTGGTGGGAACAGACTCGCACACCACCATGATCAACGGCCTGGGCGTGCTGGGATGGGGCGTAGGCGGCATTGAAGCCGAGGCTGCCATGCTGGGCCAGCCGGTGAGCATGCTGGTTCCGCAGGTGGTGGGCTATAAGCTGACGGGCAAGCTGCGCGAGGGAACCACCGCGACCGACCTGGTGCTGACGGTGACACAGGCGCTGCGCAAGCTCGGTGTCGTTGGTAAATTTGTGGAGTTTTATGGGCCCGGCATAACGCAGTTACCGCTGGCCGATCGCGCAACCATCAGCAACATGGCTCCGGAGTACGGCGCGACGTGCGGAATCTTCCCCGTGGATGCGGAGACGCTGCGCTATCTCAAATTGACCGGCCGCAGCGATGAACAAATCTCTCTAGTCGAGGCTTATTACAAGGAGCAGGGCCTCTTCCATACGGAGAAGTCGCCCGAGGCCGAATACTCGCAGACACTGGAGCTGGATCTTGCCGCAGTCGAGCCGAGCGTGGCAGGACCGAAGCGTCCGCAGGATCGCGTGCTGCTGAAAGATGCGGCGGAGAGCTTTGCGAAGCAGCTTCCCACACTGCTGGCGCCGACGGCGAAACCGCTGGGCACGCGCACGGCGGCGGTTTGGGAGCGAACGACGGCGGTGACCGATACGGCTATCGCCGACATAACTCCAATGCACGTCACCACTACGGTGAAGGAACGCTTCAACGTTGATCCCGACAAGTATCTCGATCACGGATCGGTGGTGATTGCGGCGATTACGAGCTGCACGAACACCTCGAATCCATCGGTGATGGTCGCCGCGGGAATCCTCGCGAAAAAGGCTGTCGAGAAGGGGCTGACCGTTCCGCCGTGGGTGAAGACTTCGCTGGCGCCGGGCTCGCGGGTGGTGACCGACTACTACAGGAAGTCCGGGCTGCTGCCGTATCTCGAAAAGCTGCGCTTCAACGTGGTGGGTTACGGATGCACCACGTGCATCGGGAACTCGGGACCGCTGCCGTCGGATGTTTCGAAGAGCATCGACGAGCATGGATTGGTTGCGGTGAGCGTGCTCAGCGGCAATCGCAACTTTGAAGGCCGCGTAAACGTCGACGTGCGCGCGAATTATCTGATGTCGCCGCCGCTCGTGGTTGCGTATGCGCTGGCCGGACGCATCGGGCACAACTTCGACACTGAGCCGCTGGGAAAGGACCAGCAGGGCAAGCCTGTTTACCTCCGCGACATCTGGCCGACGCAGCAGGAAGTGACCGAGGCAATCGACAAGGGAATCAGCAGCGAGGGATTCCGCAAGGAGTACGCCACGGTTTCGCAGGGTGACGCGAACTGGCAGGGGCTGAGCTTCCCCACGGGCGATGTGTACAAGTGGGAGCCGGACTCGACCTACATTCGCCAGGCGCCGTACTTCCACGGCATGAAGAAGCAGCCCGACCCGGTGACCGACATCATGGGCGCGCGGGTGCTGGCAGTGCTGGGCGATTCGGTGACGACGGACCACATCTCACCGGCGGGTTCCATCAAGGCGAATGGGCCCGCGGGTAAGTACCTGGCCGAGCATGGCGTGAAGCCGGCGGACTTCAACTCCTATGGCTCGCGGCGCGGCAACCATGAAGTCATGGTCCGCGGAACATTCGCCAATGTGCGCCTTCGCAACAAGCTGGCGCCCGGAACAGAAGGCGGCGTCACGCGCCTTTTGCCGGAAGGGACCCAGATGTCGATCTTCGACGCCAGCGTCGTGTATGCCGAGCGCAAGGTGCCCCTGGTGATTCTTGCGGGTAAGGAGTACGGCTCGGGGTCGTCGCGCGACTGGGCCGCAAAGGGACCGAACCTGCTGGGAGTGCGTGCCGTGATCGCCGAGAGCTTCGAGCGCATCCACCGTTCGAACCTTGTGGGCATGGGCATTCTGCCGCTGCAGTTTGAAGAGGGGCAGAATGTTGAGTCACTGGGCCTGAATGGCGAGGAAGTGTACGACTTCGCCGCCCTCACTGGTCTGCTGAAGGCGAAGTTCAAGAACGGACGCGCGTTGAAGGTGAAGGCGAAGGCCGCCGATGGAATCGTGAAGGAGTTTAATGCAAAGGTGCGCATCGACACGCCGCAGGAGATCGAGTACTTCGAGCACGGCGGGATTCTGCAATACGTGCTGCGGCAGTTGGCGGGGAAGTAGCGTTTTTTCCTGCCCTTGCCGCGATGAAACTACGGCAGGATTGGGCACCCCCGATTGTGCTAAGTCGGGAATCCTAAGAACAACAATGCCACTCCGCGATGGAGTGGCATTGTTGTTGGTGCGGAAATGACGGTGGCTAGCGCCGCTTGGAGGCGGGCTTGGCGGATTTTGCCGAGGCACGCCTGGGCTTCGCAGGAGCGGCGGGGGACGCATCGGACGGCGTCGGGAGAACCTCGTCTTCGTGCGGGGCGAAGAAACGGACGCCTTCCTGGTTGTGCTCGCCGAGAACATGCAGGCGGAGGAAGTTCGTCGAGCCGGACTTGGTGCGCGTACCGGCGACAATCGCGATCACCTCGCGATTGCGCACATAGCCGTGCTGTTCGAGGAGGTTCTCCGCAACATCGACCAGCGCCTCGGTCGAATTCACCTTGGGGCAGCGAACGGGCGTTGTTCCCCACAGCAGGTTGAGCCGGTTGATCGTGATGTCGACGGGGCTGAGCGCGAAGATCGGCGCCGTCGGATGGTACTTCGACAGCTGGCGCGCGGTGGCGCCGGATTCGGTGAACAAAGCGATGCCGCGCAGGTCGAGATCATCGGCGGCGTGCGCGGTGGCTTCGCAGATGGTCTCCGCGATGGAGAGGTGCGCCTGGCGAATGAGGGGCTCATTGAGGTGGTCTTGCTTGATGTGACGCTCAGCTTCGCTTACGATGCGGCCCATCATGGCGACAGCTTCGATCGGGTATTTACCCACGGCCGATTCGCCTGAGAGCATTACGGCATCGGTGCCGTCGTAGACGGCGTTGGCCACGTCGGAGACTTCGGCGCGCGTCGGGCGCGGGTTTTCGATCATCGATTCGAGCATCTGCGTGGCAGTGATGACCGGCTTGAAGTACTCCGAAGCGCGGCGGATGATGTGCTTCTGGATCGCGGGCACTTTCTCCGGCGGAACTTCGACGCCGAGATCGCCGCGTGCGACCATGATTCCGTCTGCGGCCTGGAGAATGCTGTCGAGGTGCTCGATGGCCTGGGGCTTTTCGAGTTTGGCGATGATCCAGGTTTCGCCGCCGTAGGCCGAGACGCGGTTGCGCACCAGGCGCACGTCTTCAGCCGTGCGGACGAATGAGACGGCAATGGCATCCACGCCGTTCTTTAGAGCAAACTCGAGGTCTTCAGTGTCCTTTTCCGTGAGTGAGGGCACGCGGACGGGGATACCGGGAAGGTTGATGCCCTTGTGTTCGCCGAGCATGCCGCCGTTGATCACTTCGCAGACGACGTCGCCGCCGAGAACCTCGTGCACACGCAACTCGATGAGGCCGTCGGAGAGCAGAATGCGCGAGCCTTGTTCAACGTTTTCTGCGAGCGTCTTAAAAGTGGTGCCGACCAGCGTTGCAGTGCCCGGAACCTCCCGAGGAGTGATGGTCAGGCGCTGGCCCGCCTTGAGAAGAACGGGCTCGTGATCCTTCAGCTTCGAGGTGCGGATCTTCGGGCCTTGCAGGTCGCCGAGAATGCACAGCGGTTTGTGCTCTTCGCGGCTCACCTTGCGAATCATCTGGATGAGAGCGAGTTTTTCTTCATGCGAGCCGTGGGAGAAGTTCAGGCGAACAACATCGACGCCGGCGCGTACCAGATCGCGGAAAACCGCTTCACTATTGGAGGCAGGTCCGAGAGTGGCAACAATCTTGGCGCGCCGCTGGATGGGAGTTTCGTTCAAATTTGGTTCAACGAACGGCATGGGTATGGCTCCAAATGGTTCGGTAAAGAGGGATGCGGAGATGGCTTCGTGCGGTCCGATTCATTATACAAGTCGGCTGAACGCATATTGCCCCAATCCATGATGAGGCCTTGGAGGTGCTTTAGTCGGTGCGAGAAGTCACAGACGAGAGGCGCCGCGATATGGCTAGAGCCGGTTGTTGCGCTCGCGGAATAGAACGCCGTTCAATTCCGCGCCGAGCAGGGCGCTAAACGAGGTGATGTAGAGCCAGACCAGCGTCGCGATGCCTGCTCCGAAGGACCCGTAAAAGATGCTGTAGTCGGCTATACGTGTGACGTACCAGCCGAAGGCCAGTGTTGCCGGGAGCCACACAACGCTGGCTACGACGGCGCCGGGCATGACGCGCAGCCAATGTTCCCGGCGTTTCGTTCCGAAGTGATAGAGCGTGCCGAGGACCGCGAGGGTGGTGACGAAGGCCAGCGACCATCGTGCCAGGCGCCATAAAAAGAGAACCAGGTGACGAAGCTCGTGGCCGGCGTTGAACACCATCCAAAGCTCGATGGCGCGTCCGAAGACAAGCAGCAAAGTGGCGAGCGCGAGAGGGATCAGCACGATAAAGACCAGCATCAGGGCGCGGAGTCTTCGCTCCCAGAATCTCCACTCGTTGCGCGGAAGTCGATAAGCGCGGCGAAAGCCTTCCATCAGCGTGAGCATGAGGCCAAGGCCGGCGAAGACGCTGAGAGTAAAGCCGGAGACGATCAGGCGGGAGGAGCGGACGTTGCGTGACTGCAGGGAGGACAGCATCGTAGCGGCGGGGAGGATCTGCCCGGAGACCCAGCGGATTTCGCCGACAACGGTGGGCCCCTCGGGAACTCTGGCAATCAGGGCGGTGATAACGATAAAGGCAGGGAAGAACATCAGCATGCCGGAGTACGCGGCTGCCTTGGCCGTATTGAGCACATCGTGCTCGAGAGCCAGGAAGATCGCCTTTCGAATGCTCCGCAGGAATTTTGTCATTTGGTTCAATAGAAAGAGTAGAGCATTTCAGCGCCGCGCGCGAAGCGCAACCCGGCGGCGGTTGTCCATAGCGAGGCAACAGGAGCCGGATTCTGCCATTGGCGGCTCAACGATTTATGATTCTCCGGTTATGGCGAAGTTAAATAAATCTACATTTCCAGTTGCTGTCTTGTTACTGCTGGTGGCAGGTTTTGCCGCATTGGCCGCGCGCGCCCAGGACCGTTTAACGCCGAATGCACAGTTGGCCTCGAAGGATATCGATACCCGGGTTGAAGCGCTGCTCAAGCAGATGACGCTTGAGGAGAAGATCGGGCAAATGGTGCAGTACTCCGCCGGATTTGCGACCGGTCCGTCGGCCTCGAACCTGACCTACGACGAGCTGGTAGCGAAGGGCGAGGTGGGCTCGATGCTCAACGTGGTGGGAGCAGAGCAGACCAACCACTACCAGCACATCGCCATGGAGAAGTCGCGGCTGCACATCCCCATCATCTTCGGGCTGGATGTGATTCACGGACATCGCACCACGTTTCCGGTGCCGCTGGCGATCGCGGCAAGCTGGGATCCCGCGGCGGCAGAGACCGTGGCGCGCGTTGCCGCGGAGGAGTCGCGTGCCGACGGCATCACCTGGGTCTTTTCGCCGATGGTGGATATCGCGCGCGATCCCCGGTGGGGACGCATCATTGAGTCGAACGGCGAAGATCCATTTCTGAGTTCGGCTCTTGCACGCGCATGGGTGAAGGGATATCAGCAGGGCGATCTGTCGAAGCCGGATTCGGTGGCCGCCTGCGTCAAGCACTTTGCGGCCTACGGCGCGGTGATTGCCGGGCGTGATTACAACGCGGCGGACATGAGCGAGCTGACGTTGCGGCAGGTGTATCTGAAGCCGTATCACGCCGCGGTGGACGCCGGCGTGGCGACGGTGATGACCTCGTTCAACTCGATCAACGGGATTCCTGCAACGGCCGATCCGTTAACGCTCACGCAGATTCTGCGCAAGGAGTGGGGATTCAAGGGATTCGTTGTTTCGGACTGGGGCGCGATTGCGGAGCTGAAGAATCACGCGATTGGCGATGGGCCCACGGTGGCGCGCAAGGCCCTCGAAGCGGGTACCGACATGGACATGGAAGGCGATCTTTACGGAACCGTGATTGCCGTGCAGGTGCGCTCAGGGAAAATTCCGGAGAGCGTGGTCGACCAGGCGGCGCGGCGGATTCTGCGTGTAAAGTTCGCGCTAGGGCTCTTCGACCATCCGTACGCGCCCGTGGGGCCGGCATACACGGCGACGCCCGAGAAGAGAGCCATCGCCCGCAAGGTTGCCGACGAGACCATTGTGCTCCTGAAGAACGATCCGGTGGAGGGTGCAGGAACGCTGCTGCCGATCAGCGCGAAAGCAAAGGCGGTTGCGTTGATCGGGCCGATGGCTGATGCCCCGCTCGATCTGCTGGGCGCCTGGACCGTCACCGGCAATCCGAAGGACGTGATCACGCTTAAGGCAGCGCTGGGTGAGCGGCTGGGAGACAAGCTGCTGTACGCGCCGGGCTGCGGGCTGCTGTCCGGTGGCGACGAGAAGATTCTGAAGAGCGTGACGTTTGCGGGCTCGCCGACACAGTCGAACGAGCCTATTCCGGACGACGAGAAGACAATTGCGGAGGCGGTGGAGACGGCGCGAAAGTCGGATGTGGCGATCCTGGCGCTGGGCGAGCCGACGAACTGGATGGAAGGCGAGGCGGCGAGCCGAGGGCACCTCGGCTTTACCGGCAACCAGGAGAAGCTCCTTGAAGCCGTGGTGGCGACCGGCAAGCCCGTAATCCTGGTGGTGCTGGCGGGCAGGCCGCTCGAGTTGAAATGGGCCGCCGAGCACGTGCCGGCGATCGTGGAGGCGTGGAGCCCGGGAATCGAAGCGGGCCCGGCCGTTGAGGATGTGCTGTTCGGTGATGTGAATCCCTCAGGCAAGCTGCCGTCGAGTTTCCCGCGCGCAGTAGGCCAGGAGCCGCTCTACTATGCGCAATCGCCGTCGGGCCGTCCCGCACATGGCGACCTGGGCCGCATGCCGCGCGATGCGCAGGAGAAGTTTGTATCGCGCTACATGGATGAAGAGAATTCGGCGCTGTTTCCGTTTGGCTGGGGGCTGAGCTATACGCGCTTCAGCTACGCGCAGCCGGCGGTAGACCGCGCGGAGGTTCCTTTGCGCGAGGTGCTCGCAGACCACAAGCCGGTGGTGACGGTGAGCGTGGATGTGAAGAATACGGGCAGCGTGGCGGGGACCGAAGTGGTGCAGATGTACATCCGGAACACCGAGGCAAGTGTGGAGCAGCCGGTGCGCGAGTTGAAGGGATTCACACGCGTGACGCTGGCGCCGGGTGAGACGAAGCGCGTGTCGATTCCGCTCGGGTTCGACGAACTGAACTTTTACAACGCGGAGTTGAAAAAGACCGTCGAGCCGACGACCTATGACATCTGGGTGGGCGGAAGCTCACTGGCGACCACGGAGACGCAGTTGAAGATAGTGGAATAGCGGACGAGGACCAGGGACATAGGAACCACATACGGGTAAACTGTCCACGACAGGAGGACTGCATGCAGACCCGGATTCAGGGCACGACCATGCCCGTGCTCGATGTGCAACTCGATCCCAATGAGAGCGTGTTTTCCGAGAGCGGCGAGCTTTCGTGGATGACCGCGTCAATCCAGATGACCACCCATACGCAGATGGGCGGCGGCGGGGGCCTGTTCGGCGTGCTGAAGCGCGTGGCCGGCGGCGGCAGCCTCTTCATGACCGAGTACCGTGCCGTGCAGTATCCCGGCGAGGTTTCGTTCGCGACCAAGGTTCCCGGCCACATTGTGCCGATGCAGGTGGGCCAGGGAATGGAATACCTGGTGCATCGCCACGGCTTTCTGTGTGCTACTCCGCAGGTAACGATCAGCGTCGGGTTCCAGCAGTCGCTGGGCGCAGGCATCTTCGGCGGCAGCGGGTTTCTGCTGCAGCGTGTCAGCGGCAACGGTACGGCCTGGATCGAGCTTTCGGGCGAACTGATTATGAAGAATCTCGCGCCGGGTGAGGTTCTGCTGGTGCACCCGGGCCATGTCGGCGCGTTTCAGGCGTCGGTCGGCTTCCAAATCACGACGGTGCCGGGCATCAAGAACCTGATCTTCGGCGGCGACGGCATCTTCCTGGCGGTCATGACCGGACCGGGAACCATCTGGCTGCAGACGCTGCCCATTTCGCGACTGGCGCATCAGATCAGCGAGTACCTGCCGCATGTTGAAAACCGTCAAGTGGGCCCCGCGGCAGGCGGAGCGCTGCTCGGCGGAGTGATTGGGTCGATCCTTGGCGGCGATCAATAGCGGGGAACAGGGGATAGGGATCAGGGACAAAGGGACCAGGGACCAGGACTGGATGTACGAACAATGAAACGGCAGGACTTCACACGATGCGGGAAAAACCTTACGCGGCGGGTTAGGCGTTCATTGTTCTTCCGCAGCCATTGGACACCGAGGTAAAGAAGAGAGATTGAGATCGATCGAGAGATGAATTGGGCAGAGGGCAGGGGCCGCGATCTCCGCGGCGACATCGCATTCGCATTCGGGCTGGCCGTGGTCTGCTACATAGCGTGGCTATTGCGGGAGGTCCTGCTTCTGCTCTATGTCAGCGCTCTTGCCGCAGTGGTGCTGACGCCGGTGGTGCGGGCCACGTCGCGGGTTCGCGTGGGGCGGTGGCAGCCGTTCAAAGGGCGCGCGATTCCCAGCCTGGTGCTTGCCGTGGCCGGCGGTCTCACGGCGTTCGGCTTTCTGGCATTCCCGCCGGTCATCCGCGACCTGCATGCGTTCGCACTCGAAATGCCCGCGCGGTTGCCGGCTTTCCTCGAAAAGCTGAAGCACTTTCCCTTCGCCGACCAGGTGAACACGGACGCAATCAGCGAGAAGGTCCAGGACTTCATCAGCAATGCTGCCACCTTCTTGCTGCTGTCCATTAAGAACTGGGCGGGTGCGATCTTCAGCATTGCGATGGGCCTGATCCTGACGGTCTACTTCATCATCGAGGGCGACATTGCGTACCGCTGGGCGCTCTCGTTCTTCCCGGCGGAGAAGCGGGTGCGGCTGGATGCCGCTCTGCAGCGCGCAGAGGTGCGCATAGGCAAATGGCTGCTGGGGCAGGGAAGCCTGATGCTGATCCTCGGGCTGTCCAGTACCGTGGTGTACGCCGAGCTGCATGTGCGCTACGCCTATGCCCTGGGAGTGCTGACCGGGCTGCTGAACATCATTCCGGTGGTGGGAGCGGCGGTAAGCATTGCGCTGGCGCTGCTGGTGGCGGCTGTTGATTCATGGGGACGCGTGCTGGGGATTGCGATCTTTTATCTCGTGTGGGTCCAGGTGGAAAATTCGTTTCTTATTCCGCGGATCATGGGCACCCGGGTGGGCCTGCCGGGCCTGTCGATCCTGGTTGCGCTGCTTATCGGCTCGGCACTCGGCGGCGTGCCCGGCGCCATCGTTTCGGTTCCGACAGCCGTGCTGGTCTCGGTACTGATCGACGAGTACCTGGTGCAGAAAGATCAGAAAACAGGCGAAGAAGTCGCGGCCGAGTAGAACCTTCCGGATTGGCGACTATGGGAAGGGAAGGCTCAGCGTCCGGCTCAGAACGGCGGCACGGCGAGGACCTCCAGCAGATCGAAGTCATCGTCGTCGGGCTTCCTGGTAAAACGGATGCGGGCCTTGACGCGAGCGCTCATCGAGATGCGCTCCAGTGATGCTTTGGGCGCGCTCCTGTAGAAGTCCTGGAGTTGCTCGAATTTGGTCGGTTCAAGGTAGAGCAATTCGATGCTCATCATGCGGCGCGGACGCGTGCCGGGCGGGTACGGGGGAATGCGCGCCAGGTTGACGCCGATGTTCCTGCACATCGAGGCTTCTCGATTCGTGGTGCGAATGCAGTAGTCGATGGTGGCACATTCCTTAGCGGTTTTGCCCAGGCAGAGTCTTTGCAGGGGCTGCGGCAGCCACACGACAACGATGCCGCCTTTGCCGTTGTCGCTCTCGGGCGCCTGCACGAAAAGGAACTCCTCGAGTTCGACGGAGCCTGGGTGGTCAGAGGACGACTGAGCCAGCAAGAGAGCGGAGTGGTTCTCGTGCAGGCCTGGAATTGCAGCGCTGAGTGCACCGGCGAGGATTGCCGCAACCGCAAAGCGCAGGAACGTGCGAAGGGCTTTCATGATGAGCGTGAAAACAAGGAGATTATGCCATAGACGGTGCTGTTCACTGGCTCAGAGAGACATCGGCAGCCACTGTAGCCGTCAGCATCATGCCGGGTTCGATCTTCGCTTCATTGCCCGGAGGCAGCGGGCCGGAAACGCGTATGAAGCTAGTGTCGGAGATGTGATTCAACTGGGAACCGATATCCGGTGCGACCAGCGTGTAGCTTCCGTTGAGCGGGATCGTGATGCCTTTGACTGGGAGGCCCATTAACCGGAAGACGATCACACCCGATTTCCCGTTATCGCCCGCATGCTGAACCGAGGTGACCATGGCCTCGACCGACATGCCCCGGGGAGCGATGATGTTCCCATTGACGACCAGGTTCTGATCGAGCAGCAGGTAGAAGCGATCGCCGGTGTTGGCGGTTTCAGAGGTGATGCGGTTACCGGTCTGCATGCGGATCGTGGTGCCCTTGGTCAGGGTTGATCCGGAGATGTCGGCATTGAGCGGCAGCGGAACAGCCGGCCCGTTCACCTTGTAAGACGCGGCAACGATCGGGCTGGGAGCCTTGCCGGGTTCTTCGGCGAAGGCCTGGATCTGCGTATTGGCGTTGATGATGATGGGATCGCGGTATTGCGAGGACGATTCGGTCGGCGTCCAGCCATCGGTGGTGTAGTAAATGACCACGTTTGGACTGGAACTGGTGAGGATGACCGGGGTGCCTGGAGCGACCTCGCGTGGGCCGGGAAGGAACATCGGCGGTTGCGCGCAGTGGCAATTGGCCAGCCCCCGATAGGCGTCGTTCACCACCTGGACGCCGCCCTGCTGCGGCAGGCCGGAGCGCGTGCCGAGCGGAGCGACCGGCACCGCGGTGGCCGCGCCTGTGCTATGCACGGCGGGCTGGCTCAACTGGATGGACTCTCCAAAGTCCTGGCCCGATGCCATACGGGCCAATGCGAAGGCACAGCACGCGAAAAGAGGAATGGCTTTCATACGCAAGCTCCGGTGGGGATCTCAATGACAGGACAGCAGAGTTCCACATCGAATTGCAAGCCTAAACTGCAATCACCGGGGCCCCAAAGGCATGTTCCCGTTGTTACGGCCGGCCTGAATGGCTCCGTCGATCACCACCTTGGTGACGCCGCAGTTCGAGAGAAAATGGACCACCGGGTCCGTCAGGCTCTCACGCGGATCGAAGCTGCCAGGCACGGCTTGGAAACCGGGGGATAGCCGGTCCGATAACCCGTCCGATAATCTGTCCGGGAACCGGTCCAGGGAGGCGCTTTGGAGCGGGCCGCTGCCCTGGGCATTGAGAATGAGGTTGGCTAGCTTCCGGCCCAGCGGCGGGTCGAAGCCCTCGGAGACGAACACCAGCTTCCCGCGGCGAGTGATCACCACCGGACCCTCTTCGGTGCTGTAGACCTGCTCTACTGTTCCGTCGGTATCGTCGGATGCTTTCGTTGCTGGCTTTTCGAGTCTCAGCTCAGAGTATTTGCGGCCCAGTTCGTCAGCGTATATGTGGACGAAAGCCTGCGCGGAGCCCGCATTCTTCCAGACCGACAAGTAGAAGAGCGAGATGGACTTGGTGGTGGCCTGTTCGGCCGGCGTCGCGTTCAGGCGCTGGCCTGCCCAGTAGAGCCCTCCATCCCACGCGGGAGCCAGATCGCGCGCAGCGCTGTCGCCGCCAAAGAGTCCGACGAGAATGTGAACATCGAGCTGGCCGACCTGCCCGATGTCGTAGGGCCGGTAGGTCGAGTCGACGAGAGGGTGGATATCGGGCAGGTAGGGAATGGCCGGCACATGACCCTGCTCGTATTCGCGGGGATTCATGATCTCCCAGGATGAGGACGGGGGCCGGTCGAGGGCGCCGGTAAAGGCCGCCGCCTGGCCGCGATCCATCCAGACATCCTGTTCGAAGCTCAGGCCTTCTCGGTAGGGAAAGAGCAGCGACTCAGATAGAAGCAGGGGCGCCCGCGCCAGTACCGGAGAGTTCTCTGAGCCGTTCATCTGCTGCTTTATGAAATCCACAATCTCCGGGTCGCCGATGAGGCTCTTTCCCATCGGCTTTAGGATGTCGTCCATCATGACCGCCGTGGCCTGTCCCTCGGTAACGGCTTCGCGCGCGGTGTCGAGCTCGTCCTTTGCCAGGTGATCGCTGTCTTCCGACGCGTTATGCGATACATCCGGGGGCGTCTGGTCGCTCCAGGAGTCGAGATCGAGGTGCTGATCCTGAAGGGCGTGGGTGAGTTCGTGGGCCAGAACTGGTTTTTGCTCGTCGGGTGAGATCCAGTCGAGCAGGTTTACAGTTTTAGTCTTGGGGTCGTAATAGGCCTCGATCTGCTCTTTCAGAAGGGCGAGCAGAAACGGCTTGAGATTGAAGTCGCGATCGAGCAATCCGAACTTCTTCAGGACGATTTCACTGCGCTGCATCCGTTTGGCGTCTTCGTCTTCATCGAACTTCTCGCGGAGATAACCCTCCACATCGGCTCGCGTGGTGAGCTTGCGCTTGACTTCGCTCTTGATGGGCAGGCCGGTCTCCTGCGAGGAGAACTTGAGCAGCACATCCACCATGCTGAAGAGCTGCTTGGCCTGCTCGGGGGTGATGCGGATCTCGCCCTGCCCGGCGGCTCCAGAGCTTGGTTTTGCTGGCGATTCAGCACCGGGTTTGGCCGGTGGCGTTGTCTGGCTGGGCGAAGGAGTCTGAGGAGCCGGTATCGCCTGAGGGGCGGGAGCTTGCGCAAACACTGTGCCGGTGCACAGGCAAAAGGCTGTGGCCAGGTTCAGAACTTCTTTATGTATCCCGCTCATTTGGTAACACTTACGCATTCTTGCTCCTCGGGGTTTCCGGGCCATCGTATGCGGGAAGCTCGCATTTAATCTCAAGGCTATAATCAGGATGCAGCTCGGTGCGCGGTCTACTCAGGAATTGTGCGCTGAACTCGAGAATCGCTCCCCTATGACAGAGAACGTTGCCGTTACCGCTGTTCCCACTCCGCTTGCATCGCAACTGGCGTCGGGCGTAAATCCACCCAGGCTGATTGATTATCACTCGGCATTGACCCCACAAGACTTTGACGCTCCAGCGGAGGAAATAGCGGCGCTGGCACGCGACGCCGCGGTGCACGATCTTGGCTGGATGCGGCGGGTGAGTGTTCGGGGTGAAGACCGGTTCCGCTGGTTAAGCGGGATGGTAACAAATACCGTCAATGATCTGCCGGAAAATGGCGGCGCATGGAACCTTGTGCTGAATGCGCAGGGACGGATCCAGGGCGACTTGACCGTGTGGCGCGAGGGCGAGCAACTGGAAATGGAGATTGCCGCAGACCAGTGCGAGAAGTTGATGGCCCACCTGGATCACTTCATCATCATGGATGACGTGGAGTTGCTTGGGCAGGACCCGACAGCCGAAACCGCCGTGGGCTTGACCGGACCGCAGGCCGGCCAGGTGCTGGAGCGGATGGGGCTGCCCGTACCGGCGGGGCAGATGACCTGCCAGCGCGTGGAGTGGAACGGGATCGACCTGAGGGTTCAGCATGGCTACGGCACGCTGGCCGAGCACTTCGAATTGTGGACGCCGCAGTCAGGGTTGACGATGCTGTGGCGGGCGCTATCGACCGCGGGTGCCAGGCCGGTTGGGGTCACGGCACTGGAGGCGTTTCGCGTGGCCGAAGGGATTCCCGCCTACGGTGTGGATATCGCGGAGCGCGACCTGCCGCAGGAAACCTCGCAGATGCGCGCGCTTCACTTCAACAAGGGCTGCTACCTTGGGCAGGAGATCGTTGAGCGAATCCGCTCGCGGGGCAACGTTCACCGGCATCTGCGGCTACTTGAACTGGATGGGCCCGTGGCGAAGGCCGGAGCAGAGCTGTTCCTGGAGGACGCGCCGGTGGGGCAGATTACAAGCGCCGCGGAACTGCAGGTGGATGGGAAGATTCACCGGCTTGCGCTGGCGATGATGCGAAGCGAGGCCGAGGTGAAGAATCAGCTATTAACGTTCGGTTCGGGACCGGACGCCGGTACAGCAAAGATACTGAATGCGCCTGCTTTATGATCGAAGTGGACTGGAAAGTTGGAATATGAGCGATACGCCGAAATTCGAAGTGATTGATCGCCGCAAGATGAAGAAGGAAGAGGAGCAGGAGAGCATCTCGCCTCAAGCCGCTCCAGAGCCCGCGCCCCAGCCCGAGCCTCAACAGAAATCTGCCGGGCCGCGCCTGGTTGAGACAGAGAGTGCAAAGCCGCCGCAGGCTGAACCGGATGCGGAAGCCGAGGCGGAAGAGATGGCTCGCGAGATGCCTCCGCCGCCTACTGCGGAAGAAATGCGCGAGCAGTCGTCGGCGTACGAGGCTTCAGCACAGCGCGTCGAAGACCTGCTACGCGCGCAGAATCCCGCGATGGGTCCGCAGCCGCCTATCAAGTTCGAACACCTCGTCCAGCAACTGTACCTCTCGGCCCTGATGCAGATGGGTGCGGCGACACCGGAAGGCCAGCGGCCGCGAGTCGACATCATCGGCGCACGGCAGAGCATTGATCTGCTGGGAGTGCTCGAAGAGAAGACCAGGGGCAACCTGACCACCAGCGAACAACACGTACTGGAGTCGATCCTGTTTGAGTTGCGAATGACGTTCCTCGAATTGACCAAGATGATCTCACTCCAGGGCGTCCAGGCTCCGCCACCCAAGCCGGAAAAACGCTAGCGGGCATGGAAGGCCGGCTGACATTTCTCGGAACGGGAACTTCCATGGGGGTTCCCACGCTGGGGTGCAGTTGTGCCGTGTGCACCTCGCTGGACCCTCGCGATCGCCGGCTGCGGCCCTCGGTGCTTCTGCAATGGCCTTATGAGGGGCGCGATCGCGTGGTGCTGATCGACACCGGTCCGGATTTCCGCGAACAGGCGCTGCGCAACAAGCTGACCCGCGTGGACGCAGTCTTTTACACGCACGGGCACGCCGATCATATCTTCGGGCTCGACGATTTGCGGCCGCTGAGCTTCACGGTGTTTCGCGAAGGCGGCTACATTCCGCTGTATGCGACGCTGGAAACCGAAGAGATACTCCGCCGCATCTACGACTACGCGTTTTCTCCCAGGGCAACGTACCCGAACCGGCCACGGGTGCAGATACATCCGATGGGCGACCGCGCCTGCGTGTTTGCTGTGGAGTTCACGCGCATACCGGTTCTGCACGGCGAGTTGGAGATTTCGGGATACCGCTTCGGCCGCACGGCATATCTGACAGACGTGAGCGCCATTCCTGAGGAGAGCTTCAAGTTACTCAAGGGCCTGGATCACGTGGTGCTGTCGGCGCTCCGCCATAAGCCGCACCCGAGCCACGCCACGGTTGAACAGGCAGTGGAGTGGGCGCGCCGCATCGGCGCGAAGCACACGTGGCTGACGCACATCGCGCACGAACTTGGCCACGAGCAGACCAACGCCAGGCTGCCGGAAGAGATCCGGCTGGCCTACGATGGCTTGAGTTTTCCCATCGAACTGGAGGCGGTGCGAGCATGAGTCCAGATCGCATGAGCCCCGCAAGCACGAGCGATCTCCGGAGCGGGATGATTCCCGTGTACCGCTCGCTCGGCGAGGTGCCTGCCGCATTCGGCCCATCTGTCGCAGCGATTGGTAACTTCGACGGCGTGCATCGCGGGCACCAGGAGATCCTCGGCACGGCGACGGAGGAAGCGCGCGCGCGCGGGTTGCGCTCGATTGCAATTACATTCGACCCGCACCCGGCGCAGTTTCTGTATCCGAAGGATGCGCCGAAGCTCTTGACCTTTCTGCCGCAGCGCCTGGAACTGCTGTCGAAGACGGGCGTGGACGCGGTGCTGGTGTTGCACTTCGACGAAAACTTGTCGCGCGTTACGGCGCGGGATTTTGTGCGCGGGGTTCTCGTGGATGTGCTGGGCGTGCGCGGAATCCATGAAGGAAGCAACTTCCGCTTCGGGCACGGCGCCAGGGCGGGCGTGAAAGAACTGCGTGCATTTGGAGAAGAGTTCGGATTCAGCGTGCAGGTGCACTCGGCGGTCAGGGTTCATGGGATGGAAGTGTCCAGTTCCGCGGTGCGCGGGTTAATTGCGGCCGGCGACGTGCGGCGCGCGCGATGGCTGCTGGGCCGCACGTTCGATGTGCGCACAACTCCGGCCAGGGGTCGCGGCGTCGGCTCGAAGCTGCTGGTGCCGACCGTTAACCTCGCGCCCTACGAAGGGCTGCTGCCGGGCTCCGGCGTCTACGTAACGCGACTCACCGTGGCAGACAGATGCTTTGAAGCGGTGACGAACGTGGGCAACCGGCCGACTTTTAAGGGTGTCGGGTTCGGAGTGGAGACACACATCCTGAACTTCGAGCCGATCGAACTGACAGACGAGCCGCCATTGCGGCTCGAGTTTCTGTTGCGCCTGCGCGGTGAGATCCGATGGCCCTCCACAGAGGCGCTGAAGGCGCAGATTCTTAAAGACGTGGAACGGGCCAAGCGGTACTTCCGGCTCGTAGCGCTCAGTCAAGATAGTTCCTCATTGCCGTAGCGATCCATAGCTGGCATACAATTTATGTATGCCATTTCCTGAAGTCCGCATGCGCCGCCTGCGTCGCACTGAATCGCTCCGCGCGCTGGTTCGCGAGACCACGCTCGATCCCGGCGGCCTGATCTATCCGCTGTTCATCTGCCCCGGCGAGGGCGTGCGCAACCCTGTCAGCTCCATGCCCGGCGTGTTCAACCTGTCGGTGGACCAGGCCGTGCACGAAGCGGATGAGGCGGCCAGCCTCGGCATCGGAGGCCTTTTGCTCTTTGGCTTGCCCGACAGCAAAGACGAGCAGGCCACGGGCGCATGGGACGACAACGGCATCGTGCAGCGGGCGCTTCGTGCATTGAAGCAAAGCTCGGCGGTGAAGAAACTGGTGCTGATTGCGGACGTGTGCCTGTGCGAGTACACAAGCCACGGGCATTGCGGCGTGGTGGTGAAGGCGAACGACACTTACGAAGTGGACAACGACCCTTCGCTCGAACTGCTTGCGAAAACGGCGGCGAGCCTGGCGCGTGCAGGCGCGGATATTGTTGCTCCGAGCGACATGATGGACGGCCGCGTTGCCGCGATTCGCCGCGCGCTCGACGCCGACGGCAACACCAACACGCCCATTCTCAGTTACGCATCCAAATTCGCGTCGGCGTTCTACGGACCATTCCGTGAAGCGGCGGATTCGGCTCCGCAGTTCGGCGATCGCCGCAGCTACCAGATGGACGGCGCGAACCGGCGCGAAGCCATGCGCGAGATCGAGCTGGACCTGGCAGAAGGCGCCGACATGATCCTGATGAAGCCGGCGATGCCGTACCTCGACGTGGTGTATGCAGCGCGCGAGCGCTTCGGCGTGCCCATGGGCGCCTACCAGGTCTCGGGCGAGTACTCGATGCTGCATGCCGCGTTTGAAAGAGGCTGGCTCGAGCGTGATCGCGCCATGCTCGAATCCCTCGTCGGCATTCGCCGCGCCGGGGCTGACTTCATCGTGACCTACTTCGCAAAGGATGCTGCGAAACTGCTGGGTTAGCGTGCTGGGTCGCGGCACGCGAACAGAGATCAGAATTTCCTTCGCAGGTATTCGACAATCATGTATCCGATCATCCCTGAGGTCGCCGCGATCAGGAAATTCGTGACCGTGAAGATGTCATACAAGCCACTGGCCAGCGTCTTGCCGTGTCCGTTGGCGACGGTAAATTCCCCCATCAGAAGATTCGAGTAGAAGAGAAAGATAATAAACGCGACTTCGATCACGGCTCGCAAGACCGCCCTACGCCGCCGGTGGCTGTTCGAAATCTCATGCATGGATTCTCTATAGTAGCAAGAACGGGATGAAATCCTGATTGGTTTCGCGGCAATTCTTCTGGCACTGAACTTGCGCATGCGCGCCGGCAAATCAACCGCGCGCACGCGTTGCCCGCACAAAACTGCTTTGCGATGCGCCGGGCGTGTGGTCTTCTAGAAGCAATTCCATGCTCAAGTTCCTTGAACGCTATTTTGAATTCAGCCATCTGGGCACCAACTGGCGCACAGAGATCCTGGCGGGAGTGACGACGTTCCTCACGATGGCTTACATCGTGCTCGTCAATCCGGCGATTCTTGCCGCCGCCGGGGTTCCGCTGCCCGCTGTGACCGCGGCCACGTGCCTGTCGGCGGCGTTCGGTTCCATTCTCATGGGCGTTGTGGCGCGGTATCCGATTGCGCTCGCACCGGGCATGGGGCTGAACGCGTATTTCACCTACACCGTCTGCCTGAAGATGCACGTGCCCTGGCAGAC
>Ga0326727_10008661_pt1 | contig 25630 bp, 26 predicted proteins | sample MB2enrmetagenome_FD_207643 | JGI IMG/M metagenome (GOLD analysis project Ga0326727, IMG submission 207643) | Lab enriched peat soil microbial communities from McLean, Ithaca, NY, United States - MB29MY | ecosystem: Environmental > Terrestrial > Soil > Wetlands > Peat | place: USA: New York...
TCAAGAAACCTTGGAGCGCGGCCGAGACGCCCTACCCCAAGATGGGGCTCCGCCTGCCCACGGTCTTGAGTCCAGAAGAGGTCGCCCGGCTCATTAACTCCGCACCCAACTCCTTTTACCGCACCATCTTGATGACCCTCTACGGGACCGGCGCGCGCTGTGCGGAGGTCGCTCGACTCAAAGTCCTGGATATCGATAGCTCGCGGATGGTCGTGCACATCCAGGGCGGCAAAGGCCGGAAGGATCGCGATGTGATGCTCAGCCCCATCCTGCTGGAGACCTTGCGGGATCACTGGCGAGACCTCAAGCCCCGGGTGTGGCTATTCCCGGGAGGTCGCCATCATACGGCCTCGCAACCGATCGGGACAAAGACCGTCTGGCACGCCTGCTTCTTTGCAGCGCAGCGGGCAGGCCTTAAAAAGAGGGTGCACCCCCACACGCTGCGCCATTGTTTTGCCACGCATCTGCTGGAAGCGGGGGCGGACCTGCGCACCATCCAGGTGCTGCTCGGTCACCGCGATTTGGAAGAGACCACGATTTACCTGCACCTTTCCAACCGCCATCTGAGCGCCACCGCCAGTCCCCTGGATTCGTTGGCGCTGACGGGCACAGGCAAGAAAGACGAGCCTCCGGGAGACGCCTAGATGAGCCGGCCGCCGCTGGAGGTGGCCGATCTTATCCGGGTGGCGGGACAGAGATTTATCGAAGCCAGTCGTCGTTGGATCAGCGGCCAACATCTCAAAGTGTTGGCGGCCATCGAGCGCTGCCGCACCGCCGCCCTGGGCGGGCATCGTGATCGCTGTGCCCGCTGCGGGTATCGTGCCCACTCGTTCAACTCGTGCCGTAATCGACACTGCCCCAAGTGTCAGGCCCACGCTCGCGACCAGTGGCTAGGGGCGCGCCGCCGCGAACTTTTGCCTACTCCCTACGTCCATGTGGTCTTCACCCTTCCTCGGCGGCTCGCCCCGCTGGCTTTGCAGAACAAGAAGGTGATCTACGGTCTGTTGTTCCAGACCTGTGCTGAAACGCTGCTGGAAGTGGCGCGTGATCCCCGCCATCTGGGCGCCGAAATCGGCTTCTTCGGAGTGCTCCACAGTTGGAATCAGAAGTTGGAACATCATCCCCATGTCCATTGTGTGGTCCCGGCCGGCGGCCTCTCCCCCGATCACCAGCGCTGGATCCACCCCCGCTATCGTTTCTTCCTCCCCAGAAAGGTGCTGGGTCGTGTTTTCCGCGGCAAGTTTGTCGAGGCTCTCCGGCAGGCCTTCGCTGAGGGCCAACTCGGCTTCTACGGTGACTTAAAGCTTCTGGCGGAAGCGAAGGCTTTCGCTGCTTTCCTCCGCCCCCTCTTCCGGCAGGACTGGGTGGTCTATTGCAAACCGCCCTTCGGTGGCCCCGAATATGTTCTCCGTTATCTCGGCCGCTACACCCACCGCGTGGCCATCTCCAATCACCGCTTGGTTTCCCTGCAGGGCGATCAAGTCACCTTTCGCTGGAGAGACTCCGCGCACGGCAACCAGCAGCGCCTGATGACTCTGGCGGTCGAGGAATTCTTGCGCCGCTTCCTGCTTCACGTGCTTCCCCCGGGCTTCGTCCGCATCCGTCATTTCGGCTTTCTGGCCCACCGACGGCGCGCCGCGCTCTTGCCCCTTTGCTTCCAGTTCCTGGGACGACCGAGCGATTGGCCAGCCGCACCAGAACCGCCACCCGGGGAGGAAGCAGGCTGCTCGACCCCACCGCCTTCCACTTCCACCTGGTCCTGCCCCCAGTGCGGCGGCCCCATGATTATTCTGGAGCGACTCACCGCGGCGGAAATGTGCCTGCGCTCTCCACCGTCCGCCCCCACGAGGTTCTCATGAAGTACCGCTCCCTCACGCGAAAAGACCGCGCCTGCCCACCACGCACACGCCTTAGTGTGCTTGGCCACCTACCCACAAACCTTCCGTCCTTAGCTCAACAGCGCACACCGCACCCCATCCAGCCTGGCTTCACTCTCCATCCGTGCTTCCTGGCCCTCACAAACTCAATCCGCCGGCTCACCCATTTAACCTACGACCCTAGCTTCGCCATTCAAAGCCCATAATTCCCGCGTCCGCCGCAAACACGGCCGCCTTCCTTCAAGTCGCTGTATCGAAAGCGCGCCGGGCAGAGTATCTGCTATTCCGCGACTTTGCACAGTCGGCGCGCTTCCGATACAGCACTAAGACTTATCATTCCCAATCCATTTTGTATGCGCCCCGCACCCGTGATGCGCACAGGAGCCCTTGGGGAAATCTCGGCCTGCTGCCTGGATCACTTCACGGTTGATCCAGCACGGGAAGGTGTTGCTGCAGGCAGCACTCCTGGGAACTGTTCTGCTGCTTGAACCGCCCCCGATTGTCCTATTGCGTCCTATTGCGCTGCCTTGACTTGCTAGTTTCCTGCGAGTAGTATCTGCACGTTTCACTTACATCTTAGAACTGCCGCTGCAGGATGTCTGCGATGTGGCGGAGACAAAACTTCCTTACGACCGCCTTCAGGAAAAGCTGGCTGGTGTCGGCACGGGTGGAGTGTGCAATTCGCCTGGGCCGCGCCGCCCGGTTCTGGCAGGCATAACAGACCGTTAGATGTACGTGACGCCTACGAGGTTCCCGGATGAATCAGCGAACCCTCTTCCGCCCGGATCGAAAGCTCCGAGGTCCGCGGCGGCAGTTGGGGTTCCACCGTAAGTCTCTTGGCACGTAATTACTCTTTGAGATGAGGAGGACAATCCTATGTCAGAAGAAAACAAGGCTCTATTTCGACGCGTGATTGAGGAGGGCTACAACAAGCACAATCTGGCCCTCTTGGATGAGCTCTATGCGGACTGCGTGTGGTACAGACCCGAAACAGGGGAGCTCAAAGGTGAGGCTTTGAAACAATACGTGGCCTCACTGCTTGCCGCCGTTCCCGACATCCGAATTACGATTCAGGACCAGGTAGCCGAGGGCGACAAGGTGGTGACCCGCTATAGTTGCATTGGCACCCATAAGGGGGAGTTCATGGGCCTCGCGCCCACCGGCAAGCAGGTGACAGTCAGCGGCATGAACATCAGCCGGATTGTCGAGGGCAAGATCGTTGAGGCGCGGGAGGAATGGGACTCCCTGGGCTTCTTGCAGCAACTCGGCGCTCTGCCGCAGGCAACCGAAGCAAGCAAGGCTCTATATCGACGCCTGATTGAGGAGGGCTGGAACAAGCACAATCTGGCCCTCTTGGATGAGCTCTATGCGGACTGCGTGTACTACAACCCCGCAACAGGGGAGATCAAAGGAGAGGCTTTGAAACAATTCTTGGCCTCAATGCTTGCCGCCTTTCCCGACATCCGATTTACGATTGAGGATTTGGTAGCCGAGGGCGACAAGGTGGTGACCCGCTGGAGTGGCACTAGCACCCATCAGGGGGAGTTCATGGGCCTCGCACCCACCGGCAAGCAGGTGACAGTCAGCGGCATGACTAGCAGCCGAATTGTCGGCGGCAAGAATGTCGAGGAGCGGGTTGAAATGGACACCCTGCGCTTCTTCCAGCAACTCGGCGGGGTGCCCCCGCTCGGCAAAGCCGAAGACAAGGCCGCGGCGTAAGCGTAAGAGAGGGGTCGCCACGGCACGCTCTTGATACCGTGGGCTCTTGATAAAACAGACGAAGCCCCGCGGCACAAATGTCGTGCCGTGGCTACTAAATACAAACTCTCGGAACTCAAAACCACGGAGGTGTGAGATTCCAGTGCGGTGCGGCTACTCATCTTCCTCTGGTGGTCACTGGGTCGTATAGTTAGGCAAACCGTCCTTGTGACCTGGAGAATGGTGGCGGCGAGCCAAAAGCGCGGTCAGGCCGTAATGCGTCCATGTGGTGCTTGCCGCGAAGCCGACTTATCAGGCCGGATCCTGTGCAGGGCCTGCACCTGTGCCGCCAGCAACAATGAATCAAGCTTTTCCGAGCATGGACAGCTTCTTATGGTCGCCCCCATTCAGCTTTGCCTGGCAACCTCTAGGAGTCTTGCATGACTCTGTGATCCTCGGTGGAGTCGGGATTTCTGATGACCCCGTGCCAGGCATCGTTGCAGCGACGCTTTCAAGCAATCCTTGGCGCTGGCCTCGGCGGAGATGTAGCTCCCAGGATGATTCAGTTAAAGGCGCAGTTTCGATTTTGATTTCGATGGCGGAGTCAGCGCAGACTTCGCTTGACGCCAACGGGTCAGCGTTCAGAAGTTTTCCATCATCCACATGTTGCCGCTCATGGTCCGGCTCTGGATCGCCAGGTGGCGGCCATCCGGGGATGGGGAGGCAAGGGTTTCACCTTCGGCCCCGGTATTCTTCCATAGGACGTGTGCGTTCCCTTGAAGGTCCGCGTAGAGATACACGCTTCCACCCCTGACGTTGGCAACAACAAATAGTCCCTTGCCATCTGACGCCCACGTGAATTCCTGGAGGTTATCCCAACCCTTTACATTGATCTGCTGCACGGCCTGGCCGCGCAGAGAGAGAATGTAGACCGGGCCTGCCGGGCTTCGGGTCGCCGCAATGCGCGTCCCATCCGGGGAAAGGGCTGTGAACCAATCGTTGTCGTTCGGATCGAGAGCAAAGCGGGCGAGCTCGGGGCCACGCCCTTTCAAAGGATCGAGAGTTGTGATGATCTCCTGGGTGCGATCGTCACTTGGTTCGGCAATCGCGCACAGCTCAGACGGGGATCTCGCACACATTATGAGGCTGAAAGGCCTGCCCGTGAAGAGCGCCTGAGGCGGCCCGCCATTCATAGAGACCCGAATAACCGGTTGCGGTCTTGTTCCCCATGGCTCCCGCGGATCTCCAGCGCCGAAATAGAGAATCCACTTGCCGTCCGGAGTCACGCAAGGGTTTCGGCCATACCCCTCTGTGACGAGCGGCTTTGCGGTTTCCTGGTCCAGGGGTTGTTTGTAAATTCCCTCGCTGCCGGCGCGATCCGAGATGAGGAGAACTTCCTTGCTATCTGCTGTCCAAGGGCCAACTCCATCCGAACTCTCGCTCAGCGGGAAATGCCTTAAATTCAGGATGCGCGTTCCCCCTGCCGTCAACTCGGCCATATACGAAATCTGGTGTGATGCCCATTTCAAGAATGCGAGCCGCTTGCCGTCAGCAGTCACACTCGTGTTGTTCACACAGTACCCAGTCCAGCTTGTTAGGCGCCCCGGCTTTCCGATGAGTTGTCCTGTGCCCGGGTCAGCGTGCACCGTCCAGTAGTTACATTCGGCGCGGAATCCGCCGGGTTCTCTCACGGAGTACAGCAACTGCCCGCTGGGTAACCATGATATATCCATTATGTTTTTCATCTCGGAAGGAGAAAGCAGCCTGATGGGAGGCCCTCCGTTCAGGTCGCGGCTCAGGAGACTGTCTCCGGACTTATCGGTCTTGATGTAGACGACCCGTTGTCCCTGCTCAGCCCAAAAACATGCGGCAATTGCACTACTCTCGTCCGCATCAAGTAACTTTCGTTCGAGTTCTCCCGTGGGCGCCATCAACCAGACTTCGCGCTCGCCGAAGCGACCCTTGTTAGAGCCAACCGCAATTGAGCCGTTGGGAAACACTGACCATGCAACGGCTTTGCTGCGAAGCTTGCGCGGGGCCCCGCCGAGCACCGAAACCATCCAAATGCTCGTGTCCTGCGAACTCCAGAGACTGGGATCCTGGGCAGAAGGATGGGCATTAGCGACAAACCTGGCGCTATCCGGAAACCAGGCCGTGGGGACAATCTCCCACTGCGCATTTTTGCTATTCAATCCTTCGGGCTGGGGAACAACATGGGTCTCGCCGGTTTCAAGAAGCTTGACATACATGCCATTGATGTCGGTGTAGGCGAGATATTTGCCGTCGGGAGAGATGGCCCCGCTTGTCACGCGGTTCTCGAAGGAGTTAAAAGTGAGTTGCGTTGATTTCGGCTGGGGTGGAGCTTGAAACGGCCGCTGGCGACGCTGGTAAACCCAGAAAATCGCGGTCATGAGCAAGAGCAGGGCAAGACCCCCTACCGCCAGTGCGCCCCTGAGGGCGACGCTTCGCCCAGGCTGCATTTCGTGTTTCACTGCCTCTAAATCGGCGCGGAGTTCCGCAGCCGTTTGGTAACGTGTTGCGCGATCCTTCTCGAGCGCTTTATTAATGATGAGCTCAAGCTTTCTGGGAAGTTCCGGGTTCAGTTCGCGCACCGGCTTGGGGATATCTTTAAGGATGGCGTTTTGGAGCACAGGCCCGGTGTCACCCGTGAATGGACGTTGACCAGTGGCCATCTCATACAACACTGAGCCAAAGGAAAACAAATCCGTTCGCGCGTCTGGTTTCTCGCCGCGTACCTGCTCTGGCGACATGTACCCAGGCGTCCCCATGGCCACGCCGGTTAGGCTGATAGAAAGATCGGAGACTGCCAACGGCACGGCCTTCTCGGTGGCTTCTTCTGCACCTTCGTCATCATCGCGGTGGAGCAGAGCCGATGAATCTCCGGGAGCCCTTACCAGGGAAGCCAGTTTCGCCAAACCAAAATCCAGGATCTTGGCCTGGCCTTGACTGGTGACAAAGATATTCGCGGGCTTGATGTCGCGATGGATGATGCCACGCGAATGCGCCGCGTCCAACGCGTCGGCAACTTGTATGGCCAGGTCGAGCAGCTTTTGTAGGGGCACCCCTTGTGGGTGCCCTTGTTGGGCGGGCACAAGGCCCGCCCCTACCGGACGCGGGCCGCACGCCCCCACAATCCGTTCCTCCAGCGTCTGCCCTTCGAGTAACTCCATCACGATGAAGGGCTGGCCTTCGTACTCGCCGATGTCGTAAACCACGCAGATGTTGGGATGACTCAGCGCCGAGGCCGCTCGCGCCTCGCGCTTGAAGCGTTCGAGCGCCTGGGGATCGTGCTCGGGCGCCCTTTCGAGCTGCCCTTGAGAGGGCCTCCAGGCAGGCGGGGCGAGAAACTTCATTGCCACCAGGCGGCCCAGGCGGGTGTCCTCGGCCTTGTACACCACTCCCATGCCGCCACCCGCAAGTCCGTCCAGAATCCGGTAATGAGAAATGATTTCACCGGCTAATGGGAACCCAGCGGTTTCGAGCTGCTCCCGCACGGCAGCGTGCAAATGCTCACCCGCGTTTCCCTCGCTCGCCAGCAGAGCCTCCACCTCTCGACGTAGTTCGGGGTCATTCCGACACGCTTCGTTGAGCAAGCCGGCGCGTTCCTTCGCTTCGCACTCGAAGGCCCGGTGAAACAACTCCTCGATCTGTGCCCAACGCTCAGGAGTCATGTGATACCGAACCGCTCCGCATTTCTTTGAGCAGCCATGCTTCCGCCATGCGCAAGTCGCGTCGAACCGTTACTGCCGATACACCCAGCGCTTGCGCAATCTCTTCCATGGAGAGGCCGCCGAAAAAGCGCAGCTCCACGGCCTGGCATTTTCGCGGATCAATCTTCTCGAGGGCCTGGAGAGCATTGTCCAGGGCCACGAGGTCTCCGCTTCGCTCGGGCTGAAAGCTCACTGCCTCAACCAGTGACACTTTGAGACCACCGCGTTTGCCAGCGTGCTTCCGACGCGCGTGATCCACCAGTATCTGGCGCATCAGTCGCGCCGCCACTCCGTAGAAATGCGAGCCGCTCTGGCAGGTCGGATTCGTCTGATCGACGAGCCGCAAGTAGGCCTCATGGACGAGCGCCGTTGGCTGTAGAGTGTGTCCGTGGCGTTCCTTCCGCAGGTAGCTCGCAGCAAGTTGGCGGAGTTCCCGGTACACGAGGGGCATGAGCTCATTGAGGGCGCCCGGGTTGCCCTTTGCCCATTCGGCCAGCAAGCGCGTTACTTCGTGGGTCTCAGACATGGTTCCCACGTTGCTAGTCCTGAAGTTGTCTTGTAGCTGTGTATTATACGCCAAACCCCTCTCCCCGGCTCAGCTTCGCTGGGCGTGAGTGCTGGGTCAATTTGGCTTTCTTGTAGCGCTCATCTTCAGATCGGCATCTTGAATTTCTTTGACTTGCCGACCTGAAGGTCGGCGCTACAGCAAACTGGCCCAACACCTGGGCGAGAGCCCGCAAAAGAAAGCTGCTGGCCATGATCGGTTTTCGCTCTGATTTGCGCATGGGTAGGTAGAGAGGATAGCGGGGAACACCCTGAACGGGCGAGACGCCTGCGACCCTCCGGGATTAAGGCCTGCGGAGACCTCGCCCACGGCCATGCAATGACAAAGGAAATCGAAGGAGGAATTCTGAGAAAGGACCTGACTGCGCTGAGCGTCTGGATCGTGCCTGTCCACAACGAATGCAATCTTGGGGAGGTGTCATGAAGAAATCTCTGTTACTCCTAATCTCAATCTGTAGTTTGTGTCTCCTCAATGGTTGTGGTGGCGGCTCGTCAAGCCCGCCTGCCCCGACTCCAGATGAAGCCACGCACTTTTCCGTCGCCCCGGCCACCTCCACCCCAACCGCTGGGACCGCCTTCAACTTCACCGTCACTGCGCTTGATGGGTCGAATGGCATGGTCAGCAGTTACGCTGGAACGGTTCATTTCACCAGCTCGGATGGCCAGGCTATACTACCGGCCGACTCGACGCTGACCAATGGGACAGGAACCTTCTCGGCCACACTGAAGACTGCGGGCGGCCAAACGATCACTGCAACCGACACGATCACGGGTTCGATCACCGGCACTTCGAGCTCGATCAACGTCAGCGCCGCCGCGGCCACTCACTTCTCCGTGACCGCTCCTGCTACCGCCACCACCGGGACGGCTTTCAACTTTACGGTCACTGCGCTCGACTACTGGAATAACGTGACCAGCTATCGCAGGACGGTGTACTTCACGAGCAGCGATGACCAGGCGGTGCTTCCCGCCGGCTCGACGCTGACAAATGGCACAGGAACCTTCTCGGCCACAATGAAGACTGTCGGCAGCCAAACCATCACCGCGTTCGCCGGCCCGTCTTCAATAGGCGGCACTTCAAATTCTATTAACGTAACTGGACCCTCAGCCACTCACTTCTCCCTCACCGCTCCAGCCAGCGCTACTGTCGGGACGGCCTTCGACATCACGGTGACAGCGCTCGACGCGTCGAACAACGTGGCGGCAAGCTACACCGGGACGGTGCACTTCACGAGCACCGACGCCCAAGCCATGCTACCGGCCAACTCGACGCTGACCAATGGGACAGGAACCTTCTCGGCCACAATGAAGACTGTCGGCAGCCAAACCATTACCGCGACCGACACGGCCACGGTCTCGATCACCGGCAGTTCGAGTTCCATCAACGTTAGCGCTAGCACGGCAGAGAACCCCGTGCCTCTCATTAACCAGCCGTTGAGTCCAGATGCCGTAGTTCCTGGCGGGCCGGCCTTCACACTAACGGTGAATGGCACCGGCTTCGTGTCTGGCTCGACCTTGAAGTGGAACGGCAGCGCGCGCGCCACCAACTTTGTCAGCGATTCGAAACTGACGGCAACCGTTCTGGCTAACGACGTCGCCAGCTTCAATACGGCTTCGGTGACCGTAGTGAATCCCTCCCCGGGCGGCGGCAGCTCGAATGTAGTCTTCTTCGAAACTACGAGGCCCACTTCCTCGGTCGCACTGAGCATTCCCTCCGAGGTCGCTGCCGGTTCCGGCCCTGATTCAGTGGCAGTGGGCGACTTCAACGGAGATGGCAAGCTGGATCTGGTCGTGGCGAACCTAGACGGAACCGTTAGCGTTCTGCTAGGAAAAGGCGACGGGACGTTCCTACCGGCCGTGACCTATAGCTCCGGGTCTTTGCCGGGCTCAGTGGCTGTGGCTGTGGTGGGAGATTTCAATGGTGACGGCAAGCTGGACTTGGCGGTGGTGAACAGCGGTAGCAACGATGTCGGCGTGCTGTTGGGGAACGGCGACGGGACATTCCAGCCCGCCGTGAATTATGACGTTGGGTCCGTGCCCGATGCGTTAGCCGTGGGAGATTTCAATGGTGATGGCAAGCTGGATTTGGTGGTGGTGAACAGCGCCAGCAACAACGTGAGCGTACTCTTGGGCAACGGCGATGGCAGTTTCCAGGCTGCCTTGGATTTCGACACCGGGGGGAGCCCCGTCTCGGCAGCCGTAGGAGATTTCAATGGCGACGGCAAGCTGGATCTGGCCGTGGCGAACGCTGGCAGCACCAACCGTGTCAGCATCCTCTTGGGCTACGGCGACGGGACGTTTCAGGCCCCCGTGACGTACGCCACCGGATCTGTTCCGGTCTCAGTGGCTGTGGGGGATTTCAATGGCGACGGCAAGCTGGACTTGGCCGTGGCGAACATCTCCCCTGGGAACGCCGGCCCCAGCATGGTCAGCGTGCTGTTGGGGAACGGCGACGGGACGTTCCAACCGACCGTGGAGTACGTCGCCGGGTCAGACACTTATTCCTCCTCAGTGGCGCTGGCAGACTTCAATGGTGACGGCAAGCTGGACCTGGCCGTGGGGAACAGCGGCAGCACCAACCGTGTCAGCATCCTCTTGGGCAACGGCGACGGGACTTTTCAGTCCGCCGTGGACTACGGGGGCGCTTCCCTGCCTGGTACCTCTCCGCCGCCGGTGGTAGGAGATTTCAACGGCGATGGCAGGCTCGGCATGGCCGTCGTCGACGCGGCTAGCCCGACCGTTTCCGTCCTGTTGCAACCGGGGCTGGTTTCAGGACCGAACGCTATTTTGTCGCCCGCCAGCCTGACTCTTGCTACCCTTGTGGGCACGACGAGCCCAGTGCAGTCCGTTCTGCTGAGCAACTATGGCACGACGACACTCACCATCGCGGGCATCGCCGCGACCAACAACTTTAGCGAAACCGACACCTGCGGTTCGAGCCTCGCCGCCGGAGCCAGTTGCACCATCAGTGTCACTTTCACGCCCAGTGTTCAGGGCAGCCTGGTTGGCACGCTTTCGATCACAGACGACGCGCCCGGCAGCCCGCAGACCGTCTCCCTCAGCGGCACGACCGCCGTGGTTGAACTTGCCCCGACCCACCTGAACTTTACCTGCACTGCCGCAAGTAGTCGCTGCGCCTACAGTGGACCGCAGCAAGTGACCCTGACGAACGCGGGGGCCACGGCGCTGACCATCAACGGAATGACGGTCACCGGCCCCTTTTCAGAGACAAACAACTGCGGTACGAGCGTGGGAGCAGGGCAGTTCTGCACCATCACGGTCAATTGGTTGGTCAGAGGCGCTTCCAGCGCCAGCGGTCTGCTCTTCGTCAGCGACAATGGCGTCGGCAGCCCGCAGACAGTGCGCTTGACCGGGACCGGGGAGTAGGGATATGCAATCAAATAGGAAACCCTTGACCAGGAACACACGATGATGGCTATGGATTGCGAACGCGAAATCATGTTTGGTTGCGGCCTTCAGGCCGCGTTGTGTTACCCGCTGCTGATGAATCGAAATCGCAGATTCAGGCGCAGTTGGGAAAAAGAAAACCCTGCCAAAGGAGGCACCGTGAAATCGAACACATTGTTATTGATCGCCGCGACCCTCTTGTTTGCCGACCTGGCAAACCCAATTCAACTGCCCGCGCAGGAGCACACGCGCTACAAGCTCATCGACCTGGGGACATTCGGCGGTCCTGGAAGCTCGCCTACCGAATTCCAACAGGTCCTCAACAATAGCGGGACCGTCGTGGGCGGAGCAGACACGCCTGAGCTGAATCCCTACGCAAACTGCTTCAACCCCTTCAACTTACCCGACTGCTATGTCCAGCATGCGTTCGTATGGCAGGACGGCGTGCTGACTGATTTGCACACCCTCCGCGGTGGTAGCAGTAGTTTTGCCTACTTCATTAGTGACAATGGGTTTATTGTTGGAGGGTCAGAAATTGGAGCAATTGATCCGGTCGCAGGCACACCCGAGTATCGCGCTGTACTTTGGACACAGGGCGAAATCAAGGACCTCGGAACGCTCGGCGGGACTTCCAGCGCCGCGTACGGGGTCAACAATAGAGGTCAGGTGATCGGCATCGCGCAAAACGCGATTCCTGATGCTTTTTCCATCGCTGGATTGGGCACGCAAACTCGCGCATTCCTTTGGCAGAACGGGGAGATGCATGATTTGCACACATTGGGAGGACCCGATAGCTTCGCGCAATATGTGAACGAAAGTGGGCAGGTCGCGGGAGTTTCGTACACCAGTTTCGAGGCGGATCCCAATAGCGGGCTTCCGATCCTGGACCCGTTCCTTTGGGAAAACGGTAGTATGAAGGATCTCGGCAATTTCGGAGGAACGAATGACTCCCTCGGACCGTTCCTCAACGGTCTCAACAACCGGGGAGAAGTCATCGGCGCCATGGCACTTCCCGGAGACCAAATCTTTCACGCATTTCTTTGGGATGGAGAAAAGCTCTCCGATCTGAACGCGTGGGGTGGGGGCTTGGGAGGGGACTATTCTTTTGCAAATGGACTGAACGACGCAGGCGAGGTTATCGGATGGGCGTCACCTCTAGGGGATCAGGTGATACACGCGGTTCTCTGGAGAAACGGCGCGTTGGCTGACCTCGGTACGTTAAACGGTGACCCATGCAGCACGTCGGAAAGCATCAACTCAAGGGGGCAGGTCGTAGGTGCTTCGGAGTCTGGGTGCAGCTTTTTTACGAAGGCGTTTCTATGGGAGAACGGCGGGCCCATGGTCGATTTGAATGCGCTGATTCCGTCTGGTTCTTCCCTGCAATTGACAGGAGCATTCTGGATTAATGATCTTGGAGAGATCACTGGAAGAGGTGTGCCGCCCGGTTGTGGGGATGTCGATAACTGCGGGCACGCTTTCCTGCTGATTCCGTGCGACGGGAATCATCCGGACGTCGAAGGCTGCGACTACAGCCTTGTAGATTTGGCCACTGCGGTTGAAGCTCACCCGGCGCAAGTCGCCGAGGTGCCGGCAGGGGTGGCAAACCAGGCCAAGTTGTCCCCTATCGGAATGATGGCTCGATTTCGATCCTCAATGGCGGGGCGCAATCGTCGCTACGGAACGCTGCAAGCTTCGCCGCAGTAGGGCTCTGAAGGCAGGTTACCGTGCAGAGGAAAGAAGCACTTGGTCAGCGTGTTGTCCCGGCGAGCGCTGATGCCATGAGTTCAGTAGCCGCCTGCAGCTTGGGCACATCGCCCTCCGTCATGCGCCCAATATCGCCGTACTTGAAGGTGCCTCCACTGGCCCATTCCACCACTTCGCCGATGGCTTGCTTCTTGGTCGTGGCAACACGGCATGCTGCCGTCAGGAACTCGTTGCGAAGCTGGTTGAAACCCGAACTGCCCGCCGACCCTTTACCGTTCTTGGCCGCAGACGAAGAGGGAATCTCACAGGTGTGTGGTTTGGCAAACCCGTTCCCGCCAGAAACCCTGGTACCGTTCTCAGGGGGCGAAGTCTCACTTGGCGAGTTCGACGGAGCACTGCCAGGAGTTGTCTCCGCAGAAGAAGCGGGTTCGGCGGGTTCGGTCGCAGAAGAGCCATTCAGCGACAATGGATAAAACTCAGCTGCGACCTCCGGCGCCTGCTCTTGCTCGTCCTCTACAACCTCCAAGACCTTGCCACCCGACCCGAGTAGTTTACTATTGTGCCCGATAAACGCCCTTCCACGCCCGAATCCAGTAACTCACATTCACCCAGCTTGTCAGGATTTGAGAATCGCTCTGGTTCACTGAAGGTTCTCTGGCGAGCTTCTGCTCCCGAATCAAAGGCGAGCCGCTTCCTTGGTTGTAGGACAAGAACAGGAGTGGAGCCCTGGCAAAATGAAAGCGTTAGGCAACGCGGGGGGGGAAGTTGCCCGGCGTGCAGCAATCCACGTCTGATGGTTCCTAGACTGTAGTCATTTGACAGTCCCGCCCCGCAGAAACCGGCGCTAGAAACACGGCACTTAACTCCCCCAGCGAAGCCAACCTTATTGACCACCCCCAGATTTCGGCCCGTGACCGCCCCAGACCCCCTTCGTCCGGGCAGTTCTTGGCCACCAGTCGTTCTGCCTGCGGTCCTGGTGTAAGCGACCTCGACCCAATTCCTGCCCAGCCGTTCCACGCCCTCGGAATGCGGGCGAATCCAGGCTCCATCCTCCGGCGTCCCTCCCTGTGCAGGCACCATAGAATCCCGCAGGGGAGCCCCGAGACCCTATGTATTACTTAAAGGAGAGGCCGGGGCGCTGCCTGGACAACTCTGGCCGGAGGAAAAAGGAATGGCGGCCGGGGAGAGAGACGAAATGAGGGAAGTAACCGCCGACCCGGTGCTTGCGATAGCCTGCCATCAGGCTGCGCACGCCGTCGCAGGCATACTGCTCGGAATCCCCTTCGCCTGCGCCGAGATTGGCCCCGGCGAGGCTGCGGGCGGGCTCGTCGTGGACAGCAGGCCCGCCCCGGTGGCCCAGGAGCACTTGGTCTGCGCCATGGCGGGGGCGGCCTTCGACGCCCTGCTCCGCCCGACGGCACCCTTGCTCTCCGTCTTCGCCCGCTCCTGCCGGTGCGGCTTCTGCAAGTCAACCTGGCAGCCCACATCCATCTGCTTCGGCGACACCGGATGGAAGGGCAGGAAGAAGGTCATGCCAGCCTTCCTCCGCTCCAAGGGCCTCGTGCGGGCGAACTCGGACGCCATCGTCAGGGTCGGGCGGATGCTTGCGGTGCGGGGGCGCATGGCATACGACGAGATTCTGGAGGCCGCCACCAACCCGGAGGCAGCGTGCCCTCCCGGCCGCTGGCCGCAAGCAGGGGCCGGCACAAGCGCAGGCAAAGGCAAAAAGCGCAACCCCTTGGAGGATGTCGCGCGCAGGCATTGGGACACCTGCCTCCACGAGGCGGCGCACGCCGTCATGCACACGAGGGACGGGCATGGCGTGTCCATGGCCGAGGTAGAGACCTGGCCCTTCCTCTTTGAGCAAGGCAGGGTTGCCTGCTTGGGCGGCAAACCCCTCCTGTCGTCGCTCGTGGCGGGAAACCTGGCGGAGCGCCTGTGGGGAGTCGGCAGATATCGCCAGCTCGGCCGCAGGGGGAATGGGGCGTGGGGAGACTTTGGCGCTGTCGCCCTGCTTGAGTCCCGGAAGCGCGGCAGCGAGAGAATCTCATGGGAAGACCGCAAGGCGGCGATGGGAGTCTGGCAGGAGGAGGACCGGAAGCTGAAGTCCCGCTTCATGCTTGACCCGACCCTTGAACTGCAAATCAAGGCCGTGGCGAAGGCGCTCAGCTTCCATGGCGTGCTGGACGGCGACGAGGTGCGGAGGGCCATGGAGGAGGCATTGGAAGCCTGCAGCAGTCCCGAGGTTCCTGTTGCTGCTCCTGCTGCCAGCCATGGCGGGTGAATCGTGCGGCGTGCGAGCTCTTCTTCACGTTTCCCACGCATCGGGGCTGCCCCGCACCGCTAGTCTTCCTGGCGCCCGCCATTGCCGGTCCGGCCGGAACCCAAGGCCCCTCCCAAACCTGCCGCGCCTAACGCTGCAACTGAATCGTCATTTTGCCTCCGCCCGTGGTGGGTCGAGGCGGAACTGGGCTTCCTGAGGGAATGCGGGCCTTCCGGCCAAAAAAACTGTCGCAGGAGTCCCGCGGCGAGCAAGGCGCTCACAAATCGGCCGTTTGGGAGAGCTCGGCTGTAGCCTCGCAGTGGTCCTTCCTTCGAGCGCAACTGTGCGGATTGAATAGTAAAGGTTGCCCCGAAACTTCTCCTAAATGGATTTGGAACTGGAACTGCGAACCCGACCTTCAAGGCGTTTACGAGTCGCTGAGTGGCTTGGGGGGCCTTCTTCCATTTCAGGGTGACGTTTCATCCCTTCCATCTTACCATAGAGAGGATATTCGCTGCGAAGTGGAGTCAGAAGGAATGGGATCGAGGACTTCCATGCACGCGGGAATTTCAGTTGGTGAGAAAGGAACATTACCTCCATACCCCGATACCGGCTCTGAGCAGCATAAGGAAGGCCGTAAATAATGCGAGGATGTAATTGGTAGAGATTGTGCCGGACTGCAGCATAATCGTAAGTGACAACCAACGGTTGTTCGAGCTCGACTATCCGCTCGGCCAACTGGCGATGATCGTCCAATTGGTAATCGTTCAGATATAGGTCCTCTCCCTTCTCGATGTATGGAGGATCGAAAAACGCAAAGGCGTTTCGACCAATTTGTGGGAGCACCTGATTTGTGAAATCAAGTCCATCCATCTGATAAAGTCTGATCCTGTTCTTGTATCTTCCGATCTTGCGGATGCGTTGGATGAGTTCCCCTTTAGAGAATCTAGCATCTATACCCCAGTCGCCGTTCTGATCTTTGCCCCCGATAACACCGCCACCAATAATCCCCGAGCGATTCGTCCGGTTTAGAAAGAAGGTTGCAAATCCGAGTTCACCTAGGTCCGCGCTGTCTCGCTGGTCATAGACTGCGCGCTGCCGATGCCATTCACGCATCGTGACCTTTACGTGCTCGATTCTGCGGCACAATTCTACAGTGTCATTGAGGACTGTGTACCAAAATGCGTACACGGGGCGGCTTAGGTCATTGATGTGGATGACAGAAGCATATTCTTCCATCAGCAGTGAAAGGGCGATTGCGCATCCCCCGGCATACGGTTCAACATATTGCACGTCTTTGAAACCATTCTCTTCTAAAAGGCAAATTACAACGGCGGCCAACCGTCGCTTCCCGCCTGGATAACGCAATGGCGTGTAGTAGGGCATCAGGGAGGTTGTACGGGAGTCTATCTAGTCTGGCCAGCGGTTTCTTTTATGGTATCCACATAGCCGCAATGAATGGTTGCAACTTATCCCAATGGGTCCGCAAGTCGCTTACGGATGGAAAAACATATTGATTATGCACGTATGCGTTCAGCAAGGTGACCCCTGGATCGAGAAACGAATCCTTCATGCTCGCGTGGCGAACTGCCCTTGCCTGTTGGCGGTTAAGTTTTCTTCGCGTCTCAAGATCGGTGGCCACTTTTTCAAGCTTCTTATGTAATTTTTCGTCTTCGGTGATACCAAGGCCTTGATGGGGAGTGTGGGCCACACTCGCCAAGAGGCTCCCGAGCTTTTTGCAGAAGCGTGCCGTTGGGACTAGAGCATTTCCATAAATAACGTAGCGTTCTATACGCAGCGTCCTAAGTAATTGCGCATAGTCGGCGCAAGGTATTATTGGGTCTAAGCCAGGCGGCGAATTGGCTTTCGACCGCATGTATCACGTCGTCTAGATGCGCGAAGTATCGATTGTGCAGGCATCGACGACGCGTGAGTTTCCAGACGCGCTCGGTGGGGTTCAAGTCAGGGCTGTAAGCCGGGAGGTAATCGAGCGCGAAGCGGGCCGCGTGCTCCTCCCTCCAGTCGCGATGGAGGCGGGCATGGTGGTATTGAGCGTTGTCGGTGATGACCACGACGCGTCGATCGGTTCGGGTGCTTGCCGCCTGCAGGTGCCGGAGGAACTTCCAGCACGAGAGGGCGTTGAACTTGTCCGCCTCGCGCCGAAAGAAGAACTTGCCATCGCGCAGGCGGACGGCGCCGAAATACCCCACACTGCGCCGGGTGGGATAATGAAGGAGCACTGGGTCCTTAGTTTCCGGCGGGACCCACATCCGGCAGCGCGAACCGTATTGTTGAAAGTGCACTTCGTCCATGGCCCAAAGATCGACAGCCGGATCAGCGCTTAACGCCTGGAGTTTTTTTATGCGTCTTCTGCGCCACGGGGTCGGCGTGGGCAATCAGCGGGCGCGGTTTGCGCAGGCGGAAGCCGAACTGGCGAAACATCCGCTGGCATTGACGCACGCCCAGGTGAACCCCGTAGCGGCGTGCGAGCCAGACCCGGAGCGTCTTCCCGTCCCACAGCGTTCCGCTCAGGCCGACCCCGCTAGGCGTGCCTCGCAACGCCACCTGCACCTCTTGGAGTTGTGCCTCGCTGAGGCGCTTTGGTCGTCCGGGGCGCGCCCCTTCGACCAGCCCGGCCAAGCCTCGCTCTTCGAAGTGCCGAACCCAGTATTCCACCGAGCGCGGGGCGTCCCCCAGAAGTCGGCCGACCTCCGGGCAGGTCATCCCCTGCGCGACCAGCAGCACCCCGTGCAGGCGGTGATCGTAACGAGATTCTTCCGAACGGCGAATCTCCTATTAAATCAATGGCAAGTGGATTCGAGAGGCGATATCAATTTCACGGACAAAGACAGGGTATTCGGGCGCTACAGTATGTTCAGGGCCCATCTCAACGATCCTGGAATCTTTGGAGTGGCGGACGGACCGAACGGGCTCGGGTTTGACATGAATTCCCCATTTGTGCTTCAGCACGGGGCGGTTAATTGGACTCACACCTTTAGCAGCAGCCTGCTGACCGAAGCTCGGGCTGGTTTCAATCGTTTTCGCCAGGATGGGTATCAGATAGACGCTCAGAGTGAGACGGACAACGAAGTGGGAATCCCCAATATTAATACGGGTGATCCCGTGAATGGGGGTCTCGCCGGAATTACGGTCGCTGGCCCCGTGGGCGGATGGAATATGGGGATGGTATCTGGGACCGGTATCCCGCGTTTCGAATACACTACAAATATCGAAGCTGTCAACAACTGGTCCTGGATGCGTGGTTCCCACCAACTTCGGTTCGGCGGGCAGGTGTTGCGGGAGCGCTATAATTTCCTTTCATTGAACGCCAGTTCCCGCGGCAATTTCAACTTCGCTCAAACCATCACGGGCATCGCAGGTAACTCCGCGTCTGGTCTGGGAATGGCGACGTTCTTGCTAGGCATGCCCTCCGAATTTGACCGTGCCATACTCGAAGGTGTTCCTGAGGAGCGGCAGACGCGCGCGGGTTTGTACGTGCAAGATATTTGGCGGGTTACTCCCAAACTCACAGCGAGCCTTGGATTACGCTGGGACTACCTCTCCCCGGTGACGTCGCCCAGAAAGGGCGGACTTGCCAGATTTGATCCTGACACGGGCGATATTTTGCTGGGGGGACTGGGCAATATCTCCTCGAGCACTGGCGTCTACACGCCAAAGGATGACTTCGCGCCTCGTTTAGGGCTTGCTTACCGACTGACAGGCAACACGGTCCTGCGCGCCGGCTTCGGAAGAACCTTTTTCTCCTCTGGTTACGACGCGACTTTTTATCATCTGACCAGCTTCTATCCGATCGCTGCCCAGCAGACCATTAACCAATCGACTCTCTACTCGGGATGTCTTCCCAATCGACCAAGGGTCGCCTCCGAGTACTATTCCGGCATTTCCCTCCAACGGCATGCTCCCCGCGCCCAACGGCACATTGCTGAAGACGCGTCCAGATGATTGGAAAACGGAAACCATGGACTCCTGGAATTTCACGGTCGAGCACCAGCTGTTTAAAGATACTACGCTCAGTGTTGCCTATGTCGGGTCCAAGGGGACTCACATCGATTGGGAGTACAACATGAATGCCGCTCCCATTGGTCCTGGAGCTTTGCTACAACGCGTCCCTTCTACAACGAATATGGCTTGGGCCAGGAAATTGACATGATGTGCAACTGTTCGGATACGAATTACAATTCGCTTCAAATACAGGCCAGGAGGGCCTACGCCAAGAATTTCGCGTTTACTGCTAATCTCACGTGGCAAAAGCCCTTAGGATTTTATGGTTACGACCCGTACGATCGGAAGGTGGTTACGGGGTTGGGGGCGTCGATAGCAAGGCCCTGACTACGGAGTCCCGTGCCCTGACTTTTCAGCTTGGGCATACCATTACCCTGCCTTACGGGAAAGGCCAGCATTGGGGCTCTAACGCGAGTGGAATTGCGCAAGCCGCTCTAGGAGGTTGGCAGTTCTCCGGTGCCACCACTCTGGAATCGGGTGAGACGGAGAGCCTCACTTTGAGCTCTAATGCGACGCTCAACTCTGACTTTTCCCAACTACCTAACATTATCCCGGGCTGCAAGCCCAGCAACGTTCCCGGAGGACAAAACGCGAGCCATTGGTTCAACCAAGCCTGCTTTACTACTCCGGCCATGTACCAGTTTGGCGATTATGCCCCCGGGTCATTGAATGGTCCCCCGATTGCCAATGCCGATTTTGCTCTCTCGAAAGAGTTCGGCTTCTCATCCTTCCTGAATCGTGAGAAGACGACGGTACAGGTCCGCATGGAAGCCTATAACGTTTTTAACTTGACCAACCTGGGGATGTGGCAGTGGGGGCACGGGTGCGCAAATTGCTCTGGTTCAAATGTGATCACCAGCTTGCAGATGGGCTACCCAATGCGCCGCCTCCAGTTCGGAGTACACATGTCCTGGTAACTTGGGCCGACTCGACGGCTGCAACGTAACAGCAAGTAGAGGGCGACCGAGGGAAGGAAACACTTCCCTCGGTCGCCCATTATCTTCGCAGGATGCTGAAAAACGTTTGTCAACGTTGTTATTCTGAGTGTGCATGGGCCTGCGCGACAAGGCCAAGCGCGAGGCCGGCACGATTGTTACGGCCTTCTGCCCTCCAGCTTTGGTGACGGGGGGCGGGGAGGCCTCCGCTCAGAGTTCACCAACACGCTCTGGGTGTTGGCGGGGCTTCGGGCCGTGACCGAGGCGGCCGACCGACTTGAGCCCTCTGGCTTCGGGGAGACCAAGACGTAAAAATCGCGGTAGTGCGGATGTTGCTGCCGAAAGTCGTCGCGGGGATGGATCTCGGGTTCGTGCGCTGCCAAAACCTGGGGCAGTTGCTGGATGAGGTCTCGCAGGTCCGGGCGGGTAAATTTCCTACAGAGCCAAAGCACCAAACGTGTTATTCTGCCTATGGCGGTGAGTCTTTCAGGAACCTGACGGGTTCCTTGAAAGGCGATTTGCAAAACTTGCAAAGAGAGACTCCGCCGCCATTTTTGTCTCCCGTCAAGTGCGACGGCGGGAGTTCCGCCCTCAAGCCTGAGCCCGGCAAGCCTTCTTGGCTGACGAATCGACCTCGGCTCACCGCGCCCACAGGGGGAGAAAGCAGAAATGCCAGCTTCCCCCAACAATTCAACAGGTTATCGGCCTGGAGAAGGAAACTTTTTGACAGTGCGTGAATTCCCACAGAGAGGAATCATCATGAAACGCATTGCGCCATTCATCATCTCTTTTCATTTCCTGCTTGCAGTTGCTCGTGCCCAGGTTGCGGTCAGCTCGGCCACGACGGTGTTAATCGATCGCAACGAGCCCGTGGCGATCCAGAAGGCCGCGAATGACTTGGCTTCGGATATGGAAAAGGTTTTCGGCGCACCCGTTAAATTCGTTCACCGCCCCTCTGACGCCAGCGGTGTCACCATTTGGATCGGGCTGAAGGGCCAACTGCCTAAGAACGTTGAAGGACCTTCCGGGTGGGAGGTTCTGACGCTTCGAGCCGTTCGCAATCCGTGGCCGGGGTCTCCCATACACGAAGCCATTGTCTTGACGGGTTCCGACGTGCGCGGCACGATTTACGCCATCTACCAATTCTCGCAAGAGTTTTTGGGTGTTGACCCGCTGTATTGGTGGACCGATCACAAACCTGCAAGGAAGACTCAAGTAGTGGTTCCGAGCTCCCTGAATGAAACGCAGGGGCCGCCCACGTTTCGTTATCGCGGCTGGTTCACCAACGATGAAGACCTCCTGACCGGGTGGAAACCAGGGCTCACGGAGGGTACGGGAATTTCACTCGAGGTTTGGGACCACGTGTTCGAGGCCATTCTGCGTCTCAAGGGAAACATGGTGACCCCCGGCACCTTCATATTCCCTTACGAACCTCAGGTCGTGGCTGCGGGCGAGAGAGGTTTAATTATCACCCAACATCACGTTGAACCTTTGGGGCTAAACACCTACCGATGGCCCAGCGATCAGCCCTACTCATTTACCAGTCATTCGGATTTGTTAGTCGCCGCATGGAAGCGGGCCGTTGAGCAATATCGAAACTCCGAAGTCGTTTGGACTGTGGGCTATCGAGGCGAGAATGACCGCCCGTTTTGGGATGAGGACAAGAGTGCTCCATCCACCGACGAGGAAAGGGCGCGTGTGATCGGCTCGGCCATTGAGGCCGAACTAGCCATCGTTCGCTCCGAAAAGCGCAATCCCGAATTCTTCATGAACGCGTGGCAGGAATCTGCGAAGTTTATTCAGAAGGGATGGCTGCACATTCCGGAAGGTGTATCCATCGTTTGGCCTGACAACGGGCACGGCCTGATTCAGGACGCGAATACGATCAGCAAAGGTCAGGGAGTGTACTACCACACCGCCATGTACGATGAACGCTCGAACCATTTCACCGAGCGGATACCTTTCGAGCGGATAGCTCACGAACTGGGACGCGCCGCGAATGCCGGCGCAACGAGTTACCTGTTGATTAACACGGCGAATGTGCGCCCGGTGGTGATGACCACGCGAGCGGTCATGGAGCTTGCCTGGCAGGCTCATCCCTGGGTAGCCGATGGACCTAAGCAAGCCTCGCTCTATTTGAAAAAGTGGTGCGAGGAAGAATTCGGCGCGGCCGCGCCTGCCTTGCAAGAATATTATCGAGCCTACTTTGCTGCACCTGGGAAATATGGCAAGCAGGAAGACGACACGATGGCCGATAACTTCTACCAAACTGCGGCGCGCGACCTGTTGCTCAGACTCATCTCGGGAGACGACGCTTCGCCCGTTGAAATCCGCGGCCTGCCCAAGTTCGAGGATCTAAGAGAACAAGCTGCGTTTCTGGCGAAGGTCTGCGATGAAGCTGATCCGCGCTGGCAGAGAGCACGGCTCCTGGCTGAAAAGGCAAAGCCTTTGGTACCTGCTGATCGTCGCGACTTCTTCCAGGCCCATGTGCTGAGTCAGGTTGATATCCACATCCATTCGAACCGCATGCTGATGCATCTTGCGCGAGCCGCCGCAGACCTCCATGGGGCCGATCAGTTGTCAAAATTGCGTGCTGCACTGAAAGAAGGAGAGGAACTACAAGGAGCCATGCGTGCAGCGGGTTACGGCCGCTGGGGGGGTTATTACACCGCGGGTGACTGGTTGCTCGATGTTGCCTTAACGATCGCACTAATGAAAGCCTACCAAAACAAGTTGGAGGGATGGGCGGTCCCTGAACATATCCTGGAATGGGCAAAGGACAGCGCCTTTGCTTATACGATGATTAAGGCTTATCAAGGGGGACAACGCGATCAGTAGCAAGCGTAGGGAGTAACTCATGGGCAACGAACACATATCGGCGGTTTTGGCTCGGCGGCGGCCGGCGCGAATTGCTCATGCACCGAATTACTGGCAGTGGTTTGCCCACCACCGCAACCGCGGCACCCTGCCGCGGGAAGTAGCGGACTGCGATTCCCAACTCGACCTCATTCAGCGTCTGGGGCTCGGTGTCTTCAGCCGGAACATCTATTGCGACGAACAGCGAGGCTGGTGGGCCGATACATATTCATGGCCGTCATTTCGCTCGCGCAGGAGGCTGCATGATTCTCCCCCACCGACGTGATTTTCTGAAACAATCCGCTGCTCTACTGGCCCTCGGAACTGAACCCTCAGCGGGCGAGCAGGTGCAACCAAGTCGCCAACCTGAGGCTGGCGAGGCGTTCTCCACCTTCCAGGCTAGGCGCCGCCAAGAACTCTGGAGCCTGCTCGGCGACTTGCCTTGGGCTCACAAACCTGGCCTAGCCAGGCTCGTGAAAACCGAGAAACACGATGGCTACACTCTCGAGAGACTGGTCCTGGATCTTAACGGCATCGAACCGGTCCCGGCGCTCCTGTTGATCCCGGAGGAGCGCCAGAAGCCGGCTCCGGGGCTGCTCTTCATCCACTGGCACGGTGGAATGTATGACCTCGGGAAGGAACAACTGCTGGTGGGAGTAGAAGCCCAGCCTGCCTATGCGCCCGTCTGTGCGCAAAAGGGCATCGTGACGCTGGCCATCGATAGCTGGTGTTTCGGCGAACGCAAACGCGAAGCCAACGGCCGCACGGGCGAGGAAGATGCTTTCAAATTGATGCTCTGGAGGGGCCAGGTACTCTGGGGAATGATGATGTTTGATGAATTCCCGGCGTTCGATTACCTTGCCAGCCGGCCGGAGGTTGATCCCCGGCGACTGGGAGCGCTGGGCATGTCGATGGGCTCAACCAAGGCCTGGTGGCTGGCTGCCCTCGAACCGCGCGTCGAATTATGCGTGGATATCTGCTGCCTCACGGATTTTGAGGAATTGATCAGGACTCACAACCTGAAAGGCCATTCGATCTGCTACTACGTGCCCTCCTTGCTGAAACACTTCCAAACTTCCGAGATCAATGAGCTGATCGTTCCTCGTCCTCGACTGAGCGTGAACGGCCGCCAGGACTTGTTAACGCCGCCCGCCGGTGTAGAGCGGGGCAGCGGGTGCTGGCCGCCTGGGTTGCGCGGTACAAGCTGACGGGCTTGGTGGAGATTCAACTGCACGGCACCCAGTTGAAACTGGAACGGAAGGAGGAGGCGATCACCCGGTTCCTCGACTTGGCGGGCTGCTACGTGGTGACGACCGACGTCGCCCGCGCCGACCTGAGTGCGCAGCAAGTGCACGACAGCTACCTCGCGCTGCGCAAAGTGGAACGGGATTTCCGCACCCTGAAGACGGGCTTGCTGGAAGTGCGGCCGGTGTGGGTGCGCAAGGAGAGCCGCACCCGCGGACACGTCTTCTGCTGCCTGCTGGCGCTGAAAGTCAGTCGCGAAATGGAGCGCCGGTTGCACGCCGCGTTTGGCACCACCGACACCCAGGCCGACGCCATCACGCTGCCCGACGCCTTGCGAGCGTTGACGCGTCTGTGCCTGCTGCACTATCCGGTCGACGAAAAAACCACGGTGACCAAACTGCCTCAGCCGGACGCTCGCCAGCAAGAGACCCTCAAAGCCCTCGGCGTTGCCCTTCCCGCCATGTAGTCAGGTACCCCACAAACCGTGGGACACGTAACTACCTTCAAACCAAGCAGATCGACAATGAACTTCGCCGAGGAGAAAAAGGAAGATCCGTCGGGGTAGCGGAACATCGCGTCCGCCGCGGCGTAGCCTCCCCCGGAGTGCCCGTAGATGCCAGCGCGCTCGAGGTCGATCCAGGGATAGCGTTGGGCGAGTTGGGTCATCCCGACCACCTGGTCGGGCAGGGTGTTGTCCCCCATATTGCCATAATAGAAGTCGTGGAACTTCTTGGAGGCAGGGGATTTCCCATGCCTTCGATCTCCACCACCACGAATCCCAGTTCGGCCAGGGCCTGCGCGTCGCCGCGCGCCGCCGCGAAAGACCAGCTACCGAAGCTGCCTCCCTGCGGCCCGGGGTAGATATGGTTGATGATGGGGTACTTCTTCTGCTGGTCGAGCTGGGTGGGCGGGAACAGCAGGCCGTAGAGATCGGTGGAGCCGTCGCGCGCCTTTACGGTGATGGGATCGGCGGCTTTCGCGAAGCGGCCTTTCAACTCCGGTCAGAACCTCCGCCTCACCAGGCGGGGGCGTGTCAGTGTGACGACAATGTGAACTTTGTGACAAAAAAAAACGTGAAAGTGATAGACCTTAATTGCGGGGAAGAGTAAAAGGCTCGCGGGTGCGGTGTGTCCTCTGCAGACTAGAATGAGGTCGAGACCACCAAGTTAGAGAACGGTTTCTAAGGAGAAATGCTATGGCTACTATTCACTATCGGAACGCCCTCTTGCGAGGGTCTGTGAGGCTAGCGCTGCCTGCGGGGTGCATGTTGATACTCGCGCTTCCTCTGATTGGCCAGGATGCAACGCGAGAGCGCCAGAAGCGCGC
>Ga0326727_10008662_pt1 | contig 25630 bp, 22 predicted proteins | sample MB2enrmetagenome_FD_207643 | JGI IMG/M metagenome (GOLD analysis project Ga0326727, IMG submission 207643) | Lab enriched peat soil microbial communities from McLean, Ithaca, NY, United States - MB29MY | ecosystem: Environmental > Terrestrial > Soil > Wetlands > Peat | place: USA: New York...
ACCTCTGGCGTTGACAATGCCACCCTCGGGTGGCTCCAAATTCAAGGGGCCGCGTCAGCGACCCCTCCTACCGCTTTGAGCGGTTCACATTCTAAAGCCCCCGGCTTTGCCGGGGGATACTTACTTTCCGCGCTGAAATGAAAGCGTTAGGAGACGCCCGGCGCGAGGCGGCCGGGCGGGAGGGCTTTGTCCCCGGCCGAGACGGCTTAGGCCCACCTGTGAGCGCGCCTAAGGTCATCGCGTTGCATGTCGTGACGGGCTTTCTCGGTTCGGGCAAAACGACGCTGATCAATCGGCTGCTCCGCGCGCGCGAACTCGTCGATACGCTGGTGATCGTCAACGAATGGGGCGAGATCGGCCTCGATCACTTGCTGTTCGAAGCCGTCGCCGGCGAGGTGATCTCGCTCGAAGCGGGCTGTCTGTGCTGCACGCTGCGCGGCGATCTCGTCGATCTGCTCGGCGACCTGGCGCGCCGGCGCGATCAGAACGCCCTCGCGCCCTTCGCCCGCGTCGTCCTGGAGACGACGGGTCTCGCCGACCCGGCGCCGATCCTTCGCGCGCTGACGGCCGATCCGTTTCTGGCGACGCGCTTTCGCCTTTGCGGCGTGACGACGCTCGTCGACGCCGTCAACGGACTGGCGACGCTCGGCGCCCATGGCGAAGCCCAGCGCCAGATCGCCCTCGCCGACCGCATCGGCCTGACCAAGACCGATCTGATCGCCGGCCCCGCACGCGCGGCGCGGCTCGAGTCGCTGCGCGCGGCGATTGGCGATCTCAATCCCTTCGCGCCGATGGCCGATGTCGCCGCCGGGGAACTCGGCCCGGCGGAGTTCCTGACCGAGACCGTCGGGATTTCGCTCGCCGACGCGCCGCCGCCTGCGCCGCCGCACGCCGCCTCGATCCGCGCCTACGCCTTCGCCGCGCCAAGACCGGTCGGCGCGCCCGATTTGGCGCGTTTCCAGACGCTGCTGCACGCGATGCTCGGGCCGCGGCTGCTGCGAATCAAGGGCCTCGTCGCGCTCGCCGAGCATCCCGACGAACCGCTGGTCATCCAGGGAGCGCAATATGTCTTTCACGCGCCGCGCCGCCTTAAGGCCTGGCCGGACGGCGAGCGCAGAACGCGCGTCGTCGTCATCGTCGACGGCGTCGAGCGCGCGGGCGTCGAACGATTGTGGGGCGCCTTGTCCGGCGCCGCGCAAATCGATGCGCCCGACCTCGCCGCGCTCGCTGAAAACCCGTTGGCCCCGCGGCCCGGCGGGCTGCTAGGCTAGGCCGCGGCGCGCGGGAGGCGAGAGATTCGCGGCGCCGCTTGTCATTTCGGCGATATCGTTCATCGACGAGCCATCGCGATCATGGTCGCCACAGGGGAGCAAGCGCCGGCATGCTGGCTCGATTGAAGAGCGAAATCGCTTACGCGAGGGGGCTTTTGCGCGCGTTGCAGCGCACGATGCGGGTCGTCAAGGCGCCGCGCGTGACGCTCGGCGACTATCTCGAACGCTGGGCCAAGGATCATGCCGACCGGCCGGCGCTCATCGGCCAAGGCGAATCCTTCACCTATCGCGAACTCGACGAGCGAGCCAACCGCTACGCCCGCTGGGCGCTGGCGCGGGGGCTAGCCAGGGGCGACGCGGTCTGCCTGATGATGCACAATCGTCCGGAATATGTGGCGATCTGGTTGGGCTTCGCGCGCGTCGGCGTGGCGACGGCGCTGATCAACACCAATCTGACCGGTCCCTCGCTCGCCCACTGCGTCGCCATCGTCGACGCCAAGGCGGCGATCGTCGAGAGCTCGCTGAGGCCGCAGTGGGCCGGCGCGCGCGACCATCTCGCCGCCGATCTCCCGGTCTTCGTCCATGGCGAGGCGGCGAGCGGCGAACAGCGCGTCGACGACGGGATCGAGACCTTCAGCGCGGCGCCGCTCGCCGCGCACCAGCGTCCCGCGCTGACCATCGACGATAGCGCGCTGTTCGTCTTCACCTCGGGCACCACCGGACTGCCCAAGGCGGCTCGCATCACCCATTCGCGCGTGTTGCGCATCATGTTCGGTTTTTCCGCCGCGGCGAATTCCCAGGCCCACGACCGCATATACAACTGCCTGCCGATGTACCATTCCAACGGCGGCCTCATCGCGATCGGCGTCGCTCTTGCGGTCGGCGGCTCCTGTTATATCCGCGAGCGCTTTTCCGCGAGCGAATTCTGGAGCGACGCGATCCGGCGCGACTGCACGCTGTTCATCTATGTCGGCGAATTGTGCCGCTATCTTCTCAACTCGCCCCCGAGCCCTAAGGACCGCGCGCATCGCATCCGCCTGTGCCTCGGCAACGGGCTGCGGCCGGACATCTTTTCCGCCTTTCAGGCGCGTTTCGGCATTCGCGACGTGCTCGAATTCTACGCCGCGACCGAAGGCAACACCGTGCTGTTCAATCTCGATTCGCGTCCGGGCTCGGTCGGACGCGTGCCGGCGTGGGCCGCCAAGCGCTTCTTCATCAAGCTTGTCGCCTTCGACGTCGCCGAGAACGTCGAGAAGCGCGACGCGCGCGGCCGTTGCATCGAATGCCGCGACGGCGAGTCGGGCGAATTGCTCGCCGAAATTATCGATGATCCCAAGTACCCCGCTTCGCGCTTCGACGGCTACGCCGATTCGGCGGCCACCAGGGCGAAAATCCTGCGCGACGTTTTCCGTTCTGGCGACGCGTGGTTCCGCACCGGCGACCTGCTCCGGCGCGACGCGCGCGGCTATTATTATTTCATCGACCGCATCGGCGACACATATCGCTGGAAGGGCGAAACCGTCTCGACCACCGAAGTGGCGGAAACGATCGTGACGTTTCCCGGCGTGCTGGAGGCGATCGTCTACGGCGTCGCCATTCCCGCCCACGACGGACGCGCCGGCATGGCGGCGCTGGTCATCGACAATGTCGCCACTTTCGATCTGGCGGGCCTGCGCGCGCTGCTCGTCGAGCGCCTGCCGGCCTACGCGCGCCCGCTGTTCCTGCGTTTTCGCCGCAAGCTCGATCTCACCAGCACGTTCAGGCCGAAGAAGGTCGAGATGGTCGCGCAGGGGTTCGATCCCATGCGCGCCGGCGATCCGATCTTTTTTGACGACCGCGGCCAGGGCGTCTATGTGCGCGTCGACGCGGACTTTGTCGCCGACATCAACGCCGGAGCGATCAAATTGTGACGGAGCCCAGGGCCGGCGAGTCGGCCTTTGTCGAGACGCCGGACCTCTCCGGGCTCACGCGCTGCGAGGCGGCGTGGCGCGAGCTCGCGGCGCGCGCCGCCGAGCCCAACGTCTTCGCCGAAAGCGCCTTCGTCATTCCCGCGCTCACGCGCCTGGCGCCGGGGGACCGCGTTCGGACGCTGCTGGTGTGGAGCGACGCGGCGCGGCAAACTTTGATCGGCGTCGCCGCGCTCGAATTTCCGCGCCTGCCGTTCGGCCTGGCGCGCGTCTGGCGCGGCGAACAGGCGGGGCTGGCGGCGATAGCGCTCGATCGCGACGCGATCGGACGAGCGCTGAGCGCGATTCTCGCCTGGCTCAAGCGCGAACGACGCGGCGTCAGCGGGCTGTTGCTGCCGTCTCTGGCGACCGGTGGGCCGATCGCTCGGACCCTCGAGGCCTTCGCCGCGCGCGAATCGCTGCGCCTGGAGACCATCAATCGGCGTCGGCGCGCCGTGCTGGCGGCCGGGCCGACGGCCCGCTTCGAAGCGAGCCTCGACAAGAAGCGCCGCAAGGAATGGGCGCGCCAGCGTCGGCGCTTGCAAGAGCGCGGCCGGGTGGAGGCGACAGCGGCCGACGACGCAGGCGGCCTCGAGGCGTTCCTGGCGCTCGAGCAACGGGGATGGAAAGGCGCGCGAGGGACCGCGCTCGGCGCCGACGCCGTCCGCGCGGCGTTCGCGCGCGAAATGCTCGGGCTATTCGCGGCGCGCGGGCAGCTCGGCGTGCACAGCCTCGCGCTCGACGGCGAACCGATCGCCATCGGCCTGGTGCTGCGCTCGGGCGAGCGCGCCTTCTATTGGAAAACCGCCTATGACGAGCGCTTCGCCGAATACTCGCCGGGGTTGCAACTGACGCTCGATCTGTCGCGCGCGCTGGAGCGCCAGCCGGGCCTGGCGCTGATCGATTCCTGCGCGATATCGGACTATCCGATGATCGACCGGCTATGGCGCGCGCGCCTCGATCTGGCCGATTTCGCGCTCGCGCTTCGCGCCGGCCCGGCGCGCGCGTTCGCGCTGGCGGTCGACGCGGTCGACGCGAAGCAACGGTTGCGGGAAATCGCCAAACGCGCCGCCTACCCGCTGCTCGGACGCAAACGCTCTTGAAGCGGGGCTCGATCGTCTGCGGGCGAATCAGCGCGCGGTCGTAAGCACGCGTCGGCGCTGGGAAAAACGTCAATATTTGTGTCACGGCCTTCCCATAACGACGATGTGAGCGGCTTGGCCGGCGTGCCGCAGGAGAAACTGTGGCGCCGCGGCCATCGTTCGCGTAAAAATTCGTCGGTAAGGGAAAGAATCGGTAAACCGGTTGGCTTTATGGTAAGCGACTTCTGAACTGGGGCGGTGGACGCTGAGATGACAGGCAGGATTTTCACCATCGGCGCGGCGATTTTGGCCGGCGCGTTGTTGAGCGGGTGCGTTCCCGTCGGCTCGCCGATGGCGCTCAACACCAAGCTGAATCCGCGCGACAAGGCGATGATGGCGCTCGCCCCGCCGCAGGAATGGTCAATCCCGATCGTGCGCAATCGCGTCGGCGACCCGACCGGGGAGAAGCCGGGAACGATCGTCATCGATACGACGGCCAAGAACCTCTATTTTGTGCTGCCGGGCAGGCAGGCGATCCAATACAAGGTCGCGACCGGCGCCGAGTCCTACGGTTGGACCGGCCGCGCCACCGTCGGGCAGATGGTCGAATGGCCGCAGTGGATGCCGACCGCCTCGATCATGCAGCGCTGGCCGGAATTCAAGGCCTATCTCGCCCACGGCCCGCTCGCCGGAGCCTACGACAATCCCCTCGGCGCGCGGGCGCTCTATCTCTATCAGGGCGATCGCGACACGCTCTACCGCATCCACGGCACCAACGAGCCCGAAGAGATCGGTCAGGCTGTTTCGTCAGGCTGCATTCGCATGCGCGATCTCGACGTCATCGACCTTTACAGTCGCGTCCACATTGGCACGCCCGTCGTGGTGAAATAGCGGCGCCCGAGATCGCGGCGCGCGCCGCTCGACCGGCGCGCTCACGCGACAGTTGGCGTGCGCGCATGGAGGTCCGAGGATGATTTCGCCAGTCAAGATCCTGGTCACCGCGACCGCCGTCAACACCGGCGGCCGCAACGGCCATTCCGAAACGACCGACAAGTTGGTCAGCGTCGATCTTTCCGTGCGCAAGGAAATGGGCGGCCCCGGCAAGCCGGGGACGACGACGCCGGAGCACCTGTTCGCCGCCGGCTATGCCGCCTGTTTCGGCGGCGCGGTGGATTTCATCGCGCGCAGCCACAAGAAGAACGCCGCCGGAGCGAGCGTGACCTGCTCGGTCGGCGTCGGCCCGCGCGAGGCGGGCGGGCTCGGCCTCGCGGTGAAATTGCGCATCGTCGACAAAACCCTGCCGCAGGCCGAACTCGAGCAGTTCGTCCACGAGGCCGACGAGAAGATTTGCGCCTATTCGAATGCGATAAGAGGCAATGTCGCGGTCGATTTCGAGATCGTGGGCGGCTAGGGCGTCCCGCGTCTCGGCCGCTCCATCGCCGCCGTCATTGCCAGCGTAGCGAAGCAATCCAGCGATCGAGGCGGCGGCGCCCTACTCCGCCGCCTTCGCCGCCGGGTTGTTGGGATGCGTCGTCCAGTTGCGCGGCGGCTGCGCATAGCTCAAGCCGGTGCGCGGATCGACGCCTTGGCTGCGATGCGCGAGCGTGACGCACTTCTCCACCGGGCAGACCAGCGCGCACAGATTGCAGCCGACGCACCGCGCGTCGTCGACGACGAATTTGCGCTCGCCGTCGACGGTGGCAAGAATCGCCTGATGCGCGGCGTCCTCGCAGACGATATGGCAGCGTCCGCACTTGATGCACAGGTTCTGGTCGATCTCGGCCTTGGCGACGTAGCTGAGGTTGAGGAACGGCCAGTCCGTGACGTTGGCTATGGCGCGGCCGCGGAAATCGTCGATGCGCTGGTAGCCCTTGGCGGCCATGAAGTTCTTCAGGCCGGAGGTCAGCTCGTCGATGATCCTGAAGCCGTAGGTCATCGCCGCGGCGCACACCTGCACGTTGCCGGCGCCGAGCGCGATGAACTCCGCGGCGTCGCGCCAGATCGTCACGCCGCCTATCCCCGAGATCGGCAGCCCCGCGGTCATCGGATCGCGCGCGATTTCCGCAACCATCGCCAGCGCGATCGGCTTGACCGCCGGGCCGCACATGCCGCCGCGGGCGCCCTTGCCGTCGATGGGGTCGACCGGCGTCATCGCGTCCAGATCGACCCCCATGATCGAATTGACGCCGTTGATCAGCGAGACGGCGTCGGCGCCGCCCCGCTTGGCCGCGCGGGCGGGATGGCGGATGTCGGCGACGTTCGGCGTCAGCTTGACGATGACCGGCATACGCGTATGCGCCTTGCACCAGCGCGTGACCATTTCGATGCATTCGGGCGCCTGGCCGACCGCCGCGCCCATGCCGGGCTCGCCCATGTCGGGCGGGCAGCCGAAATTCAGCTCGACGCCGTCGCACTCGGCCTCTTCGACCCGCGCGAGGATCTTTCGCCACGACTCTTCCTCGCACGGGACCATCAGCGACGCCGCCACCGCTCGGTCGGGCCATTCGCGCTTGATCTGCTTGATCTCCTGAAGATTGACCTCGAGATCGCGGTCGGCGATCAGCTCGATGCTGTTGAGCGCAAGCACCTTCCGGTCGGGGCCGTGCAGGGCGCCGTAGCGGGGGCCGGAGACGTTGACCACGGGCGGCCCCGCCTCGCCCAGCGTCCTCCACACGACGCCGCCCCAGCCGGCGCGAAACGCGCGTTCGACATTGATCTTGCGGTCGGTCGGCGGGCCGGAGGCGAGCCAAAACGGGTTGGGCGACTTGATGCCGACGAAACTGGCGCTGAGATCGACCATGGCGTCCTCCTTCAGCTCCGCGCCTTCGATTTCAACGCCGCGTCGATCGATCGCGCCGCCTGCTTGCCGTCTTCGACCGCACGGACCGTCAGGTCCATCCCGCCCGGCGCGCAATCGCCGCCCGCCCACACCCCGGCGAGGCTGGTGCGCCGTTCGCCGTCGACGACGATGCGCCCGTCGCGATCGAACTCGACTCCGGCGCCGGCGAGCGCCTCGGGGGCGCCCCTTTGGCCGATCGCGATGAACACCACGTCGGCCTCGATGCGGTAGGCGCGCCCGGCGCCGACCAGCTCGCCGCCCTCTTCGCGCGTGCGTTCGAACAGGACGCCGCTCGCCGTGCCGCCGTGGCTCTCCAGCGCGACGGGGCGCGCCCACGGGCGAATGAGCACGCCGCTGGTTTGCGCGAGGCGCCGCTCGAATCGGCTCGCCTTCATCTGATGGGTGCCGCGTCGATAGGCGATCGTCACGCGATCGGCGCCGAGGAGCTTCGACTGCACCGCGACGTCCACCGCGGTCATGCCGCCGCCGATGACGAGAACTCGCCGCCCGACCGCCAGTTTGCCGAGGTCCTTGGCCTGCCGCAGCTCGGCGATGTAGTCGACCGCGTCGAGGACGTTGGCGAGCTCGCCCTCGCCCGCCAGGCCGAGCTTGTTGGTCGCGCCGAGGCCGAGCCCGAGGAACACCGCGTCATAATCTCCTCGCAGCGCGTCGAGCGAAAGATCGCGTCCGAGCGCGACGCCGTGCTTCACCGTGACGCCGCCGATCGACAGAATGAAAGCGACCTCCTTGGCGGCGAAATCGTCCGGCGTCTTGTAGGCGGCGACGCCATATTCGTTGAGCCCGCCGGACTTCTCTCGCGCCTCGAATATCGTGATGTCGTGGCCGGCGACCGCGAGCGCATGGGCGCAGGCGAGGCCCGCCGGCCCTGCGCCGACGATGGCGACGCGCTTGCCGCTCGGCGCGGCGCGGGTGAAAGGATTCTTGCCGGTCTCCATCTGCGCGTCGACGGCGTGGCGCTGAAGCAGGCCGATGCGGACCGGCTTGCCCTCCGCCGCCTCGCGCACGCAGGCTTGCTCGCACAGCGTGTCGGTCGGACAGACGCGCGCGCACATGCCGCCCATGATGTTGGCGTCGAGAATCGTGCGCGCCGCGCCGAGCTTGTCGCCGGCGGCGATCTGACGGATGAACAGCGGAACATCGATCGCGGTCGGGCAGGCGCGCACGCACGGCGCGTCGTAGCAGAAGTAGCAGCGATCGGCTTCGATGCTCGCCTCGTGCGCGCTCAGCGGCGGATGCAGATCGGCGAAGTTCGCCTCCAGCGTCTCGCGGCTGAGGCGCCCCCGCGCGACGTCGGCGATTCCAGGCTGTTCGGAGACGATTCCCATCACGGCTCTCCTGCGGCTCGGCGCGCCGAGCGCGTTGTCGAAAAATCCTGCCCAATCGGTCCAAACGCTCGCTCGACCCGCACGCGATGTCACGCTCGGCTGGCGCGCGATGTCAAGAGCGAGCGCGTCGCAGCGCGCCCCGGCGCCGTCGGCGCGCTCGCGCCAATCCCGGTTTACAGCCTTTGGCGCGCTCGCGCTCGCTGATTTGACAGAGGCTCGCGGCGCCGCCGAGGCTCGCCGCCTATGTGAACAGCCTGCTCGCGCCCGTTGCGCCCTATTTGGAGATCCCCGAGGCCGATCGTCGCGTCGTGGCCGATCAGCCGCTCGCCTTCGTCGCCGGGCTGGCGGGCTTGCTGGCGGGCTGGCCCGGCTGACTTCGCAGGGCTACGGCTCCTTGCCGCCGAACCCGGCCGCCTCGATCGCCAGATGCGTCCTGTTCTGGAAGCTCGCGTCCTGGCCGGAAACGAGCAGCTCGGCCGCCCGCGCCACCGCCTCGCACACCGCTTCGACCCAGGGCAGCTCGGACTTGGCGAAATCGCCGAGCACGAAGTGGTAGACCAGCGCCTTGTCGCCGGGGTGGCCGATGCCCAGGCGCACGCGCTTGTAGTCGTTGCCGACATGGGCGGTGATCGAGCGCAGGCCGTTGTGGCCGGCGGCGCCCCCTCCGACCTTCACCCTGACCTTGGCGGGAGCGAGGTCGAGATCGTCGTGGATCACCACGATCTCGTCGAGGCCGAGTTTATAGAAGCGCATCGCCTCGCCGACGCTGCGGCCGGATTCGTTCATGTAGGTCTGCGGCGCCAACAGCGCGACGCGGCTCTGGCCGATCAGCCCCTCGGCGACGAGGCCCTGAAGGCGTGCGCGGAACGGACCGATGCGATGAGTTCGGGCGATCGCCGCAACGGCCATGAAGCCGATGTTGTGGCGGTTGTGGGCGTGGCGCGCGCCGGGATTGCCGAGGCCTGCGATGAGAAGCATGACCGCTCGCGTCGAAAAAGGCCCGCCCGCCGCAAGGGACGGACGGGCCTTGAGCTTATAGACCGGCCCTTAGGCCGGCGCGTCACTTCTTGGCGGCCGGTTTGGCCGGCGCAGGGGGAGCGCCTTTGGCCGGCGCGGCGGCGGCGGGAGCGGCGGCGGCGGCCGGAGCGGCGCCCGAGGTCGCGGGAGCGGGAGCGGCGGCCGCGCCCGGCGCCGCGGCGGGAGCGCCGGCGGCGGGCGCCGCGCCCGGCGCCGCGGCGGCCGCGGCCGGCGTCTCTTCCACGAACACCGTCGGCGGCACGACGGTCACCACGGTGTAGTCGGTCCTGACGTCGGCCGCGCGGCAGCCCTCGGGCAGTTTGATCTTCGAAACGTGCACCGAATCGTGGAAGTCGAGGCCGGCCAGGTCGATGACGATCGACTCCGGGATCGCGTCCGCCGGCGCCACCACTTCGACGCTGTGCAGCACCAGATTGACCGCGCCGCCCTTCTTCAGGCCGGGCGAAAGTTCGCGATTGACGACGCGCACGGGCACGCCGATGCGCACGCGCGAGCCGGCCCTGAGCCGGAGAAAGTCGACGTGCGTCGGCTGATCGGTGACGACGTCGAGCTGATAGTCGCGCGCCAGCACGCGCTCCTTGCGCGCGCCGATTTCCAGCTCGAAGATCGAGGTCAGAAAACCGCCGGAATAGATGTGCTTGTTGAGTTCCTTGAAGTCGACCGAGATCGGCTCGGGCTTCTCGCCGCCGCCATAGATGACGCCCGGAACGCGGCCTTCGCGACGAACGGAGCGGGCGGCCCCCTTGCCTGTCCCGCTGCGCGTCACGGCCGCGAGTTGCTTGATCGCCGCCATTTCGCCTGTCCTTTTAAGTTGATCGCGCCCTGCCTCCAGGGGTGTCGGAAACGGCGCGAAGCGCGGCTTATAGAGAACGCGGGCGCGAAGGGCAAGGGCGGCGTCCGGCCTTGACCTATGTCAACGAGCGCGAGGGGCGCGGCGCGCAACATGCGCCGCTTGCATTTTCGAGGGACGCGCCGGAATTCGCCAGGCCGCTCCGCGCGCGAGGCATTATGGCATCGGTCCGTAGTTTCGTCGGCGCTCAAGGGGGGCGCGAACATTTCATCGTCGTCGAAGCGCCCGAATCGCGCGACCTGCCGAGCCAAATTCGTCTGCTCGCCGACTCCTATCGCGAAGCGCAGGCGCGCCTCGGCGTTGCGCCGGACACCGCGGTGTTTCGGCGCGTCTTCCTCAGCGACGTCCTCAATCAGGCCGCGCTGGTGCGCGAAAGCGCGATCTTCGACGATTCGGTGGCGATCTCCATCGTCCAGCAGCGGCCGCTTCGCGGCGCCAAGGCCGCGCTGCTCGCCTACCACATCGACGCGCCCGAGGGCTTGATCAAGCGCCGCCTTTCGCCTCGCCATCTGCTGGTCGAGAAAGCCGGCAAGCGGCATTTGTGGAGCGCCCGCCTGTGCTGCGAGGACGCCGAGAAATCGCTTTCGGCCGAGGCGCAGACGCGCGCCGTGTTCGACGAATTGATCCAGACGCTCGCGCAGCAGGGCGCCTCGCTGCGCGATCACTGCCTGCGCACCTGGATCTTCATGAAGGACGTCGACATCTTCTATCGCGGCATGGTCGACGCGCGCCGCACGCTGTTCGCCGATCAGGGCCTCAACGGCGCGACCCATTTCATCGCCAGCACCGGCATCGAGGGCGGCGGCGCGCATCGCTACGACGTGGTGGCGATGGACGCCTATTCCAACCTCGACGTCGAGCCGAGGCAGATTTCCTACCTCAACGATTTCGACCGGCTGTGCGCCACCAAGGACTACAACGTCACCTTCGAGCGGGCGACGCGCGTCGCCTACGCGGACCGCGCGCATATCTTCGTCTCCGGCACGGCGAGCATCGACGCGGCCGGCGAGGTCGTCCACCCCGGCGACGCCGGCCGCCAGCTCGATCGCGCGCTGGAAAACGTCGACGCGCTGCTCCGCGCCGGATCGGCCTCCTTGACCGACATGACGCACCTGATCGTCTATCTTCGCGACCCCTCCGATCTCGCGCTCGTCGAAGGGCGCTTGCGCGAACGCTTGCCCGACCTGCCGCTGATCATCGTCCAAGGCGCGGTTTGCCGGCCCGAATGGCTGGTGGAGGTCGAGGGCGTCGCGATCGCCAACGCCATAGACGCGAACATGCCGAGGTTCTAGACTTTGCAATCGACACGCCGCAGGGCGGTTAAGAGAGGTGCGCCATGCTCGAAGAAACGCGATTGACGATGTTCGACGAGGAGGCCATCAGGGCCGCCGAACTCCGCCGAGACCCCTATGACTTCGCTTTCGTCGAACAGGCCATCGACCCGAAATTGAAGGACGAGGTGCTGGCCGACGCGCCGGAAATTCCCCATCGCGGCAGCTACGCGCTGCCGAGCCTGAAATTCGGCCCGAAATTCGCGGCCTGCATGAACGATCTGAAGAGCCTCAGGTTTCGCCGGCTGGTCGAGCAGAAGTTCGACATCGATCTCACCGGCCGTCCCGCCTCGATCGTCATGATGGGGGCGACCAGCGGGGCGTACAACGAGGGCTACGCCCATCCCGATTCGAAGCACAAGATCATCACCGTGCTGGTCGGGTTCAGCCGCGAGTGGCCCTACGAGCGCGGCCGCCTCAGGGTGCTGCGCAGCAACAACCGCGACGACTACGCGTTCGAATTCGCGCCGGAGTTCGGCCGCATCCTGATGTTCCGCGTCTGCGACCATTCCTGGCACGGCTTCCTGCCGCAGAAGGGCAAACGGATGAGCGTGCAGCTTTGCTACGTGGATTCCGAGTGGTACGCGCATCGCGAGAATTTCCGCCACGCGATCAGCGGTTTCGCCAAATCGATTCCCGGTGTGCGCGAACTGGTCTTCATGGCGCCGCGCTCGTTCGGCGGAAAGGGGTGACCATGCCCTATCCCTTCACGCCGGCGCCAGAAGCGATCGCCCGGCATTTCATCGGCGCGCTGCGCAACGCCAAGCGCTTGGAGGAGCCCTATCGGCGCTGGACGCTGGTCGACACGTTTCCCGAGGCGTTGTGCACGGCGATCCTCGTTCTGCCGATCGCGCCGCCGATGCTGGGGGCGACGGACGGAACGCGCAACACCTACAACGCGCGCCGAACCTTCTTCACCCCCGAGCTGCGCGCGCAGTTTCCCGTCTGCGAAAACCTCGCGCAGGCGTTCCAGCGCGCCGACGTCGCGCGCCAACTCGAGGAGACGCTGGAAATCCGCGCCGCGGGGAGCTTCGTGCGCATCGAATACATCCAGGACACCGACGGCGCATGGCTGGAGCCGCATCGCGACATCAAGGAGAAGCTCTTCTCGATGGTGCTCTATCTGTGCACCGGGCCGCACGCCAAGGATTGGGGCACCGATATTTACGACGACCAGAAACGCTGGGTCGGCCGCTCGTCGGCGGAATTCAATCGGTCGGCGATCTTCAAGGCGGGCCCGGCCACCTGGCACGGTTTCGACAAGCGCCCGATCATCGGCGTCAGGCGGCTGATGGAGATCAACTACGTCGTCCACTGGCGCGACCGGGAGCAGCTCGCGTTCCCCGACGCGCCGGTGGCGCCGACTTAAAAGCGCGCGTCCGGGAACCGCCGACGACGGCCGCGCTCGCCCGTTAACCGGATGGCGCGGGAATTGCGAGACAATGGTCCGATTCGCAAGCGCGCGCGAGGGGCTTCGCGCGCGTCGATTGGAGCATGGCGATGACCGGGCGCGACGGGCGCAAGAAAGTCCTGATGATCCTGCACCAGGGCCACTCGACGCCGGGGCGCGTCGGCGCGGTCCTCGATGCGCTCGGCGCCCGGCTCGACATCCGCCGCCCGAGCCTCGGCGAACCGCTGCCCGAGACGCTCGCCGATCACGCCGGCGTCATGGTCTTCGGCGGGCCGATGAGCGCCAACGACGAGGCCGACTGGATCAAGCGCGAAATCGACTGGCTGGCGCTTCCCTTGCGCGAGCGCAAGCCGCTCATCGGCATTTGCCTCGGCGCGCAATTGCTCGCGCGTCAGTTGGGCGCCCGGGTCTTCACCTATCCCGACAAGCGCAGCGAGATCGGCTATTACCCGTTAGCGCCGACGCCGGACGCGGACCTCCTGTGCGCCGCGCCATTCCCCCGCTGCGTCTATCATTGGCACTGCGACGGCTTCGAGCTGCCGCGCGGCGCGCGGCTGTTGGCGAAGGGGGCCAAGGATTTCCCCATCCAGGCTTTTTCCTTCGGCGAGGCGATCGGGCTGCAGTTCCACCCCGAGGTGACCTACGCCATGATGTGCCGCTGGACGACGCGAGGCGCCGAGCGCCTGAGCCGTCCCGGCGCGCAGCCGCGCCAGGGGCAACTCGAGGGTTGGTTCCAGCACGACCGCGGCGTCGCCGATTGGCTCGGCGCCTTTCTGCCGGCCTGGCTCGCGGGCGCCGCTTGGCGCGCCGAAACCGGGCGTCGGAGCGCGGACGAGGGCGCGGCGGCGACGCGCGCGGCGGCGCGCGATCACGGCGGGGGCGGTGAATATCTGATCGGCGCGGCGGTCTGACGTTGAGGGCTAGATAACCTCTGACGCTTGGCGCCCGAGGGATAAGTTCACGAAGGTGGGGAGCGACCGTTCGCGGGCAGCGACGCGGCGCCGCATGATTCGCTTCGCGGCGCGTGGGGCCTGGAACGGCGCAACGCGTGGCGGCGAAGGCGATGGCCGAACCGACCGGGGGCCGCGCCATTTTCGTAGGGCGCGGATCACCCCGCCCCAGACGACAGCTTGCGCCGCAAGTGTTGAAACGTTTGCTCAAGGTCGCTATACAGAGGCTCCAACTCCGCTTCGCGGACCCCGAGTTTTGCAATTACCTCACCCGGAATCGTTCTGTTCAGCGTGCGCTCCCAAAGCTCGATATACACGATGAGCTTTTGAAACTGCTCGCGCGTCGAATCTTCTGCAAGCCAGAATTTTTCTCGGAAAATTGTTAGCATATGCTTGTAGGATGGAAGCAACTCGCTTTTCCATTGCTCGTTCTCATATTCGATGATCGCGTTGAATGCCGATGATCGCTCGGCTGTTAATTCTTGCAGTGCTTGTGCCCCTCCGCGCTCTTGCGCCTCACTGCACAGGTCCTCCCACACATTACCGGAAACCGTGGCTACGCGGAGGCGTAGCTCACTCAGCGCTCTAACGTGCTTTCGAATGCAGAGAAGTGGGGCATAAAGCTCTTGTAGCTGTTTCTCGATGAAATCGAGGCGGTGCCGCCTGCGTTCATTCCAAGCGGTTAGAAAAGCGCCAAGAGCTACGCCTCCCAAGCCGGCAGCTGCTGGGATGGCTAACTGTGCAATCGATTCAACAATCCCCATAGGTCACCCGTTCGATTAAGACGAACCGAACCTAGCCGACCGCGCGTGCTCTTAGCATTCCGGGGTTAAGGCATTTTTCGCTGTCGTTTCGAGCGACACCATTCACGGACGCTTGCAGTCTTCAGGTCATTGCGGCCCAAAGCGACGTTTGCAATCACCGCGATGAGCCCATGAAGCTGAGGGCCCCAAAGCTCGCGTGCGGTTTCGGCCATCGTGCGAGCATAGCCCTGAGCGATTCGGTCGCTGCGGAGCCGTTCGATCACGAGAGGATCGTCCGCGTCGACCAGGGCGTCAGCACGAGCGATTTCGCTCCGGGTGATGGTTTTGGGCTGCCAGATCGCAAAGTGATATGCCTGGCTGAAAAAGTAGGCGAGCGCGGTCGCGCGCACCGCAGGGCGATCCGGCTCAAGTGCGGCGGCCTCCAGCGACGCGGAAATTTTCTCAAGGTCAGCCGCAGAACAATCCGTCGGATTCCGCATCCGGAGTTCAGCAGCGAGTGTCTTGAGCGATCGAGCCTTGTTCGCGAGCGGATCTAATAAGCTGGGAACAGACGGACTATAATAATACCGCTCTGTTCTTTTGTGGTTTTCGCGCTCATACTTCGTTAATTCGACCCAGACATTCCGCATTCGCGGATCGGTCAGAAGCGAACGAAGCACTGTGCGCCCGGCGAGATCGGCACCGGCCGCAAGCTTCTTGGCCTCGTGCACGACTGCGCAAGGAACCCACTCCGGCGGCTCGATGAACGCCGCGGCCTCAAGCGCCGGCTGCCCTTCTGCCATTTGCGCGCCTTGTCGCATAAGCTCCAATCTGTCAAACTTATCGCCCTCGCGCGCGAAGACAAAACGCGCGCTTTCAGAGTATATCGCTAGCGTTTCCGCGAAGTGCGGATTTCCTGAGTTTTGCTCCATCGCGACCGGTCGCATCCGGTCGATTCCGGCCATCCTACCCGGGCAAACAAACCTCAAATCTCCTCTCCTAAAACAGCGAACCCTGCTCGTCCTTGCGCGCGCGCCCCTTGGCGCGCCGCGCCGTCGGCCCGCCGGCGGACCCGTCGGCGATCGCCCCGATTTCCCCGTCGGCGAATTCGATGCGCAACGCCTGGTGGGGCGCGATCGCCTCGGCGCGGCGCAGCGGCGCGCGGGCCGCGTCGCGCACCAGGGCGAAGCCGCGCGCCAGCACGCTGCGATAGCTGACCGCGTTCAACACTTGCGCCGCGGCGCCGAGGCGAGTCAGCCGCCGTTTCTGCATTTCGAACAGCGCACGGCGCAGCCGGCCCTCGAGCTGGCTCAGCGAACCCGCGCGCTCCTGCCCGCGGCGACTTTCGCCTTGCGCCGCAGCCGCGAGCCGGCGCGCCGCGGCGCCGAGGCGGTCGGCGCGCCGTTCGGTCAGCGTCGCCCTGGCGCGCGCAAGCCGTTGCGCGAGGCCGCGGCGGCGCTCGGCGAGGCCGGCGAGCCGCGCCTGCGGCGACTGGCGCGCCAGCCGGCGCGACAGATGGGCGAGCGCGAGCGAGCGCGCGTCGAAGCCCTCGCGCGAGCGCGAGCGTAAGCGCGCCAGCGCCGAGTCGAGCCGCTGGCGCGGCGGACCGAGGATCGCTTCGCCCGACGGCAGCGCGCGGAGAAGCGCGCGCAGGTCGGAACGCCGGCGCTCGGCGAGGCGCAGCGCCGCCCGCCGCAGTCGGCCGTCGAGATCGGCGAGATTCGCCAGCAGTTCGGAGCGCACCGGCACGCTCAGCTCCGCCGCGGCGGTCGGCGTCGGCGCGCGCACGTCGGCGGCGAGGTCGATCAGCGTCCAGTCGGTCTCGTGGCCGACCGCGGCGATCAGCGGGATTTCGCTTTTCGCCGCCGCGCGTGCGACGATTTCCTCGTTGAAGCCCCAGAGGTCCTCCAGCGAGCCGCCGCCGCGCGCGACGATGATGAGGTCGGGCCGGGGAATCGCGTCGTCGGCGTCGAGCGCGTTGAAGCCGCGGATCGCCTGCGCCACTTCCGCCGCCGAGGTTTCGCCCTGCACGCGCACCGGCCACACCAGCACATGGACGGGAAAGCGGTCGGCGAGGCGATGCAGGATGTCGCGGATCACCGCGCCGGTCGGCGAGGTGACGACGCCGATGACGCGCGGCAGGTAGGGAAGCGACTGCTTGCGCGCGGCGTCGAACAGGCCCTCCTCGGCGAGCGCGCGCCGGCGCGCCTCCAGCAGCGCCATCAGCGCGCCGACGCCGGCCGGCTCCAGCGATTCGACGACGATCTGATAGGCGGACTTGCCGGGAAAGGTGGTGATCTTGCCGGTCGCGACGACTTCCAGCCCCTCCTCGGGCTTGACGCGCAGGCGGGCGAAGACGCCCTTCCAGATCACCGCGTCGAGCCGCGCGTTGGCGTCCTTCAGCGAGAAATAGACGTGTCCCGACGAATGCGGGCCGCGGTAGCCGGAAATCTCGCCGCGCACCCGGACATAGCCGAAGCGGTCCTCGATCGCGCGTTTCAGCGCGCTCGACAGCTCGCTGACGGAAAATTCGGGCGCGTTGGCGCCGGGCCCTGAGGATTCGCTCATCGCCCGACTATGCCGCAGACGCGCGGGCGGGGCCAGAGCGGGGGGAGAGCGCCCGATCGCGCCTCGGCCTAAATGTCCGCAATGGGCGGAAACCTGCCGTTCCCCCTTCGAGGGCCGTCGACGCCTCTGTGCCCCTGAAGCAGCCACTCGTTGGCGCCGCCTCCCTCGGCTCAGATCGATCCTAATAGGCCATTCCCGATAGTCTTGCGATCACGCGCGCGGATCATAGCGGAGGCCGATCGCCAACCTGTGGATGCCGCCTTTCGCGTCAGCGACGGGCGGCGTCGATTGTCACGGACTGCATCAAGAAGCAGGGGTGATGCACGTCTTGATGACGGTAAATACTGCATTTTCGGCGGTGGCGGAAACGTGGCGCGTCCCGACATTTCTCGTGACCATGCCTGCGGCGATCCAGGCTTGCCAGGGACGCCAAATCGTCGCAGTTGTGAGCCGTATTCGGCGGTAGCCTGCTACATGTCGGTTCACGTGCGCGGGCGAAATGGTCGAGCTTGACGAAGTGAAGCGGGACTGCACAGCGCTGCGCGACAAGCTCACTGAAGACGAAGTAGCCGGCCGATTTGGCTGAGAGAGGGAAGGCCGTGATCGATCACACTGTGAAAGCCTACGACAAGGAACTCGACACGCTCGAACGGCGCATCGCTGAGATGGGCGGCATCGCTGAGAAAATGGTCGTCGACGCCATGGACGCTCTGGTCAACGCCGACACCACGCTCGCGCATCAGGTCGTAGCTATGGACTTACGGCTCGACGCCTTGCAACGCGAGATCGAAGAGCAGGCGATCCTCACCATCGCACGGCGGCAACCCATGGCGGTCGACCTTCGCGAAATCATCGGGGCGATCCGCGTCGCTGGCGATCTGGAGAGGGTCGGCGACCTCGCCAAGAACATCGCCAAACGTTCGGTTAAGATAGGACTTGCAGCGCGCGTGCCGCGGGCCATTATCGCCCTCAAGCACATGAACGACTTCGCGACCGAATTGATGAAGGACGTGCTGGACGCGTACGCGCAGCGCGACGTCGAGCGCGCCCGCGCCGTCTGGGAGCGCGACGCGGAACTCGATGCACTCGAAGACTCGGTGTTCCGCGACCTGCTCACACATATGATGGAGGACCCGAGAAACATCTCTTTGTGTGCGCATCTCCTGTTCTGCGCAAAGAACATTGAGCGGATCGGAGACCACGCCACCAACATCGCCGAGACCGCGGTTTACCTCGTCACGGGTTTGGCGCTCCCGGCCGATCGGCCAAAGGGCCAACACGAACATGGAAGGGAGACAACAGGGCGCTCGAGTCTATGAATGAAGTGCGACCAGACCTTCTCCGCAGAGCCGCTGCGCCACGCATCCTCGTCTGAACGCTCGAAGGGACATCCGCCCGAGCTTTGCTAGACGAATCGTCTCGGATGCCGAGGTTGAGCGTCACGGTGTTTCAGCGCCCGATATTTAGCCCGTTTCTCGCGGAACGCCCGCGATCGATTCAAGCGTTTGCTATCGCGCCCACAAGCCGACCGGGATTTGACCCGAAGCCGGTTCACGCTCCATGAATGGTTTTCCGGTCGCGATCGGTTGACCCGCCGAGGTGGAACCGTTCACATTGCCTGGAAGGAAAAACCGAGTGTTGGCGCCTCAAGGCTGCCAGGAGCGTCGCCGCCATCGACCAACGCCGCGGTCCCTCGGCCAAAGATTTCTTGTTACTTTCAATCCCGGAATATCATAGGTATCACGTAACCAGCGGAGCCGCGCTCGTGATGAAATGGTTTCAGAAGATCTTACCCCGCGAGGATAAATTCTTCGATTTATTCGAAAGCCATGCGAAAATATTGGTGGATGGCGCGGATGCGTTGCATAAGTTGCTCCAGGGAGGAGAGGATGCCGCTCGCTACTGCCGCCTAGTCATCGATAAAGAACACGACGCCGACGAGATCGCCCGCCAAGTCATGCAGTCGGTGCGCCGCACGTTCATTACCCCTTTCGACCGCGGCGACATCCAGGATCTGATCCAATCCATGGACGACGCCATCGACCAAATGCATCAGACCGTGAAGACGATCATGCTCTTCGAAGTTCGTCGCTTCGATCCACTCATGCGGGACATGGCGGCGTTGGCCGTCGAAGCAGCCGGACTGACCGCGAAGATGGTTCCGCTGCTGCGAGAGATCGCCACGCACGCGGGCGCCATCAATACGTTCGCGGAAAACGTCACACAACTCGAAGACAAGTCGGACCAGTTGTATGACGAAGGGCTGCGGGATCTCTTCCATCGGCTCGGAAGCAGCGACCCCATGGCCTTTATCGTCGGCTCGCAAATCTACGAGCATCTGGAAAAGGTGCTAGATCGGTTCGAGGATGTAGCGAACCAAACCAACGGCATCGTGATCGAACACCTTTAAGGCTCCGGCGTCATGACCGCCCCCCTTGCCGCGCCGCTGCTCATCGGCTTGATCGCCACCGCGCTCGCCTTCGATTTCCTGAACGGCCTTCACGACGCCGCCAACTCGATCGCCACCATCGTTTCGACGCGCGTCCTACGTCCGTCTTTGGCGGTTTTCTGGGCCGCGTTTTTCAACTTCATTGCCTTTCTTGTATTTGGACTCACCGTCGCCCAAACGGTGGGAAAGGGCATCGTCCAGCCCGAGATCGTCACCGCGGGCGTCATCTTCGCCGCGCTCTGCGGCGCCATCGTGTGGGACGTCGTCACGTGGCTATTGGGGATACCGTCGAGCAGTTCACACGCCTTGATCGGCGGACTGGTCGGCGCCGGCGTCGCGCGATCGGGGTTCGGGGCCGTGGTGTGGTCGGGTTTTCTGAAGACCTCGGCCGCGATCGTCGTTTCCCCCTTGCTCGGCTTCGTGCTGGCGTTGTTGCTCGTGGCGGCGGTGTCATGGATTTTCGTCCGCTCGACGCCGCTTGCCGTCGACGATCTATTCCGCACGCTCCAGTTCGGATCGGCGGCGCTCTATTCTCTCGGCCATGGCGGCAACGACGCCCAGAAGACCATGGGCGTCATCTCCGTCCTCCTCTACTCGCAGGGCTATATGCCCAACGGGTTCCAGGTCCCGCTTTGGGTCGTGTTGTCCTGTCAGGCCGCGATGGCGCTTGGCACCTTGTTCGGCGGCTGGCGCATCGTGCACACCATGGGCTCGAAGATCACTCGACTCACGCCCATGCGTGGGTTCTGCGCCGAGACCGGCGGCGCCAGCACCCTGTTCTTTGCGACCTGGTTGGGCGTTCCCGTCTCCACGACGCACACCATCACCGGCGCCATCGTCGGCGTTGGCGCGGCGCGCCGGACCGCGGCGGTGCGTTGGAACGTCGCCCAGAGCATCGTGGTCGCGTGGGTGCTGACTTTGCCCGCGGCCGCGCTCATCGCCGCTGCGGTCTACATGTTCGTTCACATTTGGGTGTGACGTTTGGAGGCCCGTCCGTGGCGGCCACCCCTTGCGGCGACGAACCAAGCGCCTGATTTCCGACCAGTGGGGATCGCCGTCGCGCCGCTGGTCGAGAAGGCGATCCGATGAGGCGCGCTCCGTCGCGCCGTCGCCGAGGCGTCGCTTCGGCCGATCCGTACGGACCTGAAATGGCGGAAGGGGAAAGGTCTACGTGATATGCCTTCAGAGGCGGCTCGACCTCGCAAGGCCCGCTACATGGCCTCGATGATTGGTCGCCTTTGGGTCGACTCCGGCCGGTCGGCCGAAGAGAATGCGCTGATTCTTGACCCTTCATTTCGCGGTGAATTCCGCCGATGGTGCACATCATGACAAATCCCCTATCGCTCCTGGGGCGGACAAAAATAGGCGCCGCGATGCTTGGTCCGTCCCTTGGGCGCTGGCCTCGCGCGCGGCTTTCGCCTAACGAGTTCATGAAGCTTTTGTGACGCTCGAAGGGAAGTGCCGTGACGACGGGGGTGATGGCGGCTGTGCTCGGCGCGGCGCTATTGCACGCGCTATGGAATTCGCTGGTCAAGAGCTCGGGCGACAAGTTCCTCACCTCCGCGCGGGTCTGCCTCTGGTGCGGGGTCATCGCGTTCGCGGCAGCTTTGGCGCTGCCGACGCCCAACTGCGCCTCGGCCGGTTTCATCCTCGCCTCGGCGATCATCCATGTCCTCTATTTTGCGCTGGTCGGGCGGCTCTATCGCACTGCGGATCTGTCCGTCGCCTATCCCCTGATGCGCGGCGTCGCGCCGTTGATCGCGGCGCTCATCGCGGGTGTTACGCTGCGCGAAATCCCTTCGCCGCTCGCTTTGGTTGGCGTCATTGTGCTCGTCACGGGCGTGGCGACGATGGGGCTCAGCGGCCTCGCGCATGGCCGCGTCGATCGCGCCACGATTGGTGTGGCGCTCGTCAACTCCGTCATCATCGCGGTCTATTCCGTGATCGATGGCGAGGGCGCGAGGCTCGCGGGACCCACCGCTCTGCACGCCTTCGCCTACAACGCCCGGGCCGACGCGCTGACTGCCGCGTTCTATGCGCCGCTGCTGCTCGCCTATCGCGGCGCCAGCATGGCGCGAGGCCTCGCCCGCGATCCCCTTCGCAGCGCGGCCGGCGGCGCGGCGGTCTTTGGGGGTTACGCGCTCGTCGTCTGGGCGATGACGCAGACGGAAATCGCCGCCGTGGCGGCCTTGCGCGAATGTTCGGTCGTCTTCGCGGCTCTGATCGGCGTAGTCTTCCTCGGCGAGCCGTTCCGGCGCGCTCGGGCGACGGCGGCGTTGCTGATTCTGGCGGGGGTCGTCGCGCTGAAGTTGGGGTGACTCACTCGCCGCCCAGCTGGATTTTTTGCTCCGGCGCTACCGGAACACCCGGCCGCTTCAGCGAGGGATTATTGCTCCGGCGCTTACACCTCGATGCTGATCGTGGCGATTCCACATCAATGGACGTTTTCACACCGCCGCGGTCGACTCCTGCCGGTCGGCCGAAAAGAATGCATCCACTCTTAGCCCGGCGTTTCGCGGTGAATTCCGCCGATGGTGCACATGACGACTTTCCGCTCTTCTGCGCCGTTCCATCAAATCGCGAGCGATGACCGCAATGGATCGATAAGGCAACTTCGTTCCGCGCCGGAGAAGGTCTCATTTGGGTCAGGAGCGCCCGCCCGGCGCGCAACTGCCGCAGGTCTCCTTTGGGTCGAGAGCGGAAATACGAACCGAGGCCCAGCAGCGCGCTCTCGCCTATGGCGTCGGCGCGTCGAACGCCGTAAGAACCCCGGCGAATCGCCCGATGGCGGAAGGCCTTGATCTTGCCGCCTTGTCTCGCCATAGGTTCGCCGATTCGATCGCTTCCGATCGATGTCGGCCGCGTGGGGCGCCGTCGACCGAGAAAAAAGCGTCCTTAAGCGGAAAATATGACGAAGCGCATGATCGATGGAGCTCTTCGGCGCGTCGCCCTCGGCGCCGCCGTCGCCATTCTGGCCGCCATGAGCGCGGCCGAGGTCGCCGAGCCGCAAAACGCGGACTGCGCGCGGCTGCGCCAGGCGATATCCGACGCCTCGCGCGACGACCAGGGCGCGCAATACGAGGCGGCGGCCGAGCGCCAGCGCGCCGAGATCGATCGCACCACCGCCTACGCCCACTCGATCGGCTGCGACCACAGGCAGTTCCTGTTCTTCGGCTCGGCGCCGCCCGCTCAATGCGGCCAGATCAACGCGCAGATCGGGCGCATGCGCGCCAATCTCGACGAATTGCAGTCCCGCGCCGGCGCCGGCGCGAGCGCGCGCCGCGACTTGATCGCGCGCTACAACGTGCAATGCCTCAACGCCGCGCCGGCGCAGCCGACGAACTTTCTCGCGGCGTTGTTCGGCGGCGGTCAATCCCGCCCCGGCGACGTCCAGATCGTCCCGTTGAACCCCGACGCGACGCCGGAAAACCCGCTCGAGCCGAACGCCGGCGAGGCGCGGGCCGGATCGAAGGCGGTCTGCGTGCGCTCCTGCGACGGCGGCTTCTTCCCGGTTTCCTATGCGGCCAGCGGCGGGCGCCTGGACGGCCTCCAGGACATGTGCCGCGCGCTGTGCCCGAACGCCGAGGTCAACCTTTATACGTATCCCGCGACGGGCGAAATCGAGCAGGCCGTCTCGATCGACGGCGCGCGCTACATGGACAGCCCGACGGCGCTGAAATATCGGCAGAACTTCGATCCGGCCTGCTCGTGCCGGCGGCGCGGCCAAAGCTGGGCCGACGCGCTGGCGGGCGCCGAGGCCAAGCTCGGGCGCGAGTCGAAGGGCGATATTTTCGTCACCCCGGAAAAATCGGCCGAAATGTCGCGGCCGAGGCCCGACCCCAAGGCGCCCGACCCCAAGGCGAAGCCGACGAAATCCGCGCCCGAGGCGCCGGGCCCGCAGAACGCCGCCGACGTCGGCGTCGACCCCGCTCTGAGCCAACAGGCCGCGACGATCAGCCGCGAAGCGTCGGGGATCGCCAGCGGCGACGCCCAGACGGGCGCGCGCTACGGCGAGGGGCAGGGCCAGACGGTCGAAGTCGTCGGCCCCGACGGCGTCAAGCGGCGCGTGCGGATAATCGATCCAACGCTCTGACCCGCCCGATCAGCGGCAGCAGCGCCGCCAATTCGGGCCCGGCCTCGAGGCCGGTGAGAGCGAGCCGCAACGGGTGAAAGAGATCCCGGCCCTTGCGGCCGGAGAGGGCTTTCAACGCCTCCGTCCACACGCCCCAGGTCGCCTCGCTCCACGGCTCCGGCGGCAGGCACGCCGCCGCCTGAGCGAGAAACGCGCGGTCCTCGACCTGCGGCGCGATCGGGCCGTGGATCACCGCCCACCACGTCCGCGCCTCGTCGAAGCGCGTCAGATTGCCGCGCGCCGCCGCCCAGAAGGGCTCGGCGAGCGGCCCGTCGATCCCCAGCGCCGCCAGACGCCCGCGCACGGCCTCGAACGACAAGCGATGCAGCGTGCGCGCCGACAACGCGCGAAGCTCGGCCTCCTCGAAGCGCGCCGCCCCGCGCGAAAGACGCTTGAAATCGAACGACGCGGCGAGTTCGGCGAGCGAAGCGACGGGATGGATCGGCTCGGCCGAGCCGACCTGCACCGCCAAAGCCGCCACGGCCAGCGGTTCGACGCCGCTCTCGCGCAGCGAAAGAAGCGACAGCGCGCCCGAGCGCTTGGACAGCCCTTCGCCGCTCGCGTCGGTGAGCAGATTGTGGTGGCCGAACGTCGGCGCGCGGCCCGCCAGCGCCTCGAAGATCTGGATCTGCACCGCCGTGTTGGTGACGTGATCGTCGCCGCGAATGACGTGGCTCACCTCGAGATCGACATCGTCGACCACCGACGGCAAGGTGTAGAGATAGGCGCCGTTCTCGCGCTTGAGCACGGGGTCGGAGAGCGAGGCGCAGTCGATATGGCTCGGCCCGCGCACCAGATCGTCCCATCTGACCAGCCTCGGCTCGAGCAGGAAGCGCCAATGCGGGGCTCGCCCCTCCGCCTCCAGCGCGGCGCGATCCTTGGCGCTGAGGCGAAGCGCGGCGCGATCGTAAATCGGCGGACGGCCGAGCGCCTGCTGGCGCTTGCGCCGGCGATCCAGCTCCTCGGCGGTCTCGTAGGCGGGGTAGAGCCGCCCCATCGCGCGCAACCGCTCGGCCGCCGCCTGGTAGAGCGCCATGCGCTCGGACTGGCGGCAAGCGAAGTCGGGCGCGACGCCGAGCCAGGCCAGGTCCGTCTCGATCGCGTCGGCGAATTCGGCGCGCGAGCGTTCGACATCGGTGTCGTCAAAGCGTAGAATGAAACGGCCGCGCTCGCGCAGCTTGAATAGCCAGTTGAGCAAGGCCGTGCGCGCATTGCCGATGTGGATGCGCCCGGTCGGTGAGGGCGCGAAGCGGACGGTCGGGGAGGTGGGCATGCGCCTTCATAGAAGCGTCGCGCTAGCGCGGCAATATCGGCATTCTTGCGAATCGCGTCGAGCCGGCGAGGGAGCGAAATGACTATTTCCGCGTTGGCCGCCGGCGTCGCCGCGTCCGGTCTGGCGTTGCAGACTTTCAGCGTCGGTCTGGCGGCCTACCGCTGCCGGCGCGCCGCGTCCCGCCTTGCCGCGCCCGCCGACGCGCCGCCGGTGAGCCTGGTGCAGCCGCTGTGCGGCGTCGAAGCGTTTTCCAAGGAAACGCTCGCTTCGGTGTTCGCGCTCGACTATCCCGAATACGAACTCTTGTTCTGTCTGGCCGACCCCGCCGACCCGATCGCGCCGCTGGTGCGCCGCGCCATCGTCGCCAACCCGAAGGTCCCGGCGCGCCTGCTGATCGGCGA